>Ga0255084_1000520_pt1 | contig 8854 bp, 7 predicted proteins | sample Colum_Cont_RepA__FD_188433 | JGI IMG/M metagenome (GOLD analysis project Ga0255084, IMG submission 188433) | Freshwater microbial communities from Columbia River, Oregon, United States - Colum_Cont_RepA_8d | ecosystem: Environmental > Aquatic > Freshwater > River | place: USA: Oregon | collected... | reverse complement strand
CACCGGACTCGACGAGCCGGTACGGGCTTTCGTGGTCGATCGTCCGGCAACCGAGCGTTTCGTGACCGACTTCGTGGCCATGATCGCCGGGATCCTCCCCGAATACGCCCAGGAGGGCAAGAGCTATCTCACGGTGTCGATCGGATGCACCGGCGGCCGTCATCGGTCGGTGGCGGTGGTGGAGGAAGTCGCGGCTCGGCTGCGGGCCTCTGGTCAGCCAGTGCGCACCGGCCATCGTGACGTCGGTCGCTGAGAGTCGCGGATTCTCGGCCGGACCTCGGGACGGAACTAGTTTCCTTGTGCCGTGTCAGCGGGCCGGAAGTTCGGTCCGGGCGTCAACGAGGAGATTCCATGACGGTTCGAGTTGGTATCAACGGATTCGGTCGCATCGGCCGCAACTTCTTCCGGGCGGTCAGCCAGCGTGGCGCCGACATCGAGATCGTCGCGGTCAACGATCTGGGATCACTCGACACCATGGCCCACCTCCTGAAGTACGACTCCGTGCTCGGGCAACTTCCCAACACCATCAAGGCGACCAAGTCGGGCATCTCGGTCGACGGCAAGGAGCTCCGCGTCCTGAGCGAGCGTGACCCCAAGAGTCTTCCGTGGGGCAAGCTCGGCGTGGACGTGGTGATCGAGAGCACGGGCATCTTCACCAAGCGCGATTCGGCGGCCGCCCACCTCGAGGGTGGTGCACCGCTCGTCATCGTCTCCGCTCCCTGCGACAACGCCGATGCCACCTTCGTGTACGGCGTAAATCACAAGGACTTCGACTTCAAGAAGCACAAGGTGATCTCCAACGCGAGTTGCACGACCAACTGCTTCGTCCCGCTCGTGAAGGTGCTCGACGATGCATTCGGCGTCGAACAAGGTCTGATGCAGACGGTCCACGCCTACACCGGCGATCAGATGCTGGTGGATGGTCCGCACAAGGATCTGCGTCGCGCCCGCGGTGCGGCCATCAACATCGTTCCCACCAGCACCGGCGCGGCGCGAGCGACCAGTCTCGTACTGGCCAGCATGAAGGGTCGTCTGGACGGCACGTCGTTGCGGGTGCCGGTTCCGACCGGATCGATCGTCGACTTCACGGCGAATCTCAAGAAGTCGGCGACGGTCGAGCAGATCAACGCGGCCTTCAAGAAGGCAGCGTCGGCCGGTCCGCTGAAGGGGATCCTTCGCTACACCGAGGATCCGATCGTCTCGAGCGACATCGTGACCGATCCGCACAGCAGCATCTTCGACGCCGGTCTCACGGCGAGCATGGGCAAGATGGTCAAGGTTCTGGCCTGGTACGACAACGAGTGGGGCTACAGCAACCGCCTCGTCGACACGACCCTCTTCGCCGGGGGCAAGGTTCCCAAGCGTACGAAGCGCTGATCGATGCACGGTGACCTCCCCGAACTCGAGGATTTGGGCGACGTTCGCGGACGTCGTGTTCTCGTACGCACCGACTTCAACGTTCCGATGGAAGACGACGGTTCGGGAGGTCGGCGAATCACTGACGACTTTCGCATCCGTGCCGCATTGCCGACCATCGAATGGCTCCGTGAGCGTGGGGCATCGGTGGTGTGTGCGAGTCACCTCGGTCGCCCGAAAGGTGCTCCCGAACCCAAGTATTCGATGAAGCCGGTGGCTGATCGTCTGGCCGAACTCGCTCCGGGGGTCGGGTTGCTCGAGAACCTTCGCTTCGATGCCGGCGAAGAGTCGAACAGTGACGATTTCGTAGCCCGTCTGATCGATGGAATCGACATGTACGTCGACGATGCTTTCGGCGCCGCCCACCGGGCCCATGCGTCGATCGTGGGTCCGCCGAAGTTCGTCCCCTCGGCCATGGGGCGGTTGCTAGCCAAGGAAGTGGAGGTCTTGCTCGCCTTGCGGAGCAAGCCACGTCATCCCTTCGTGGCCGTACTGGGTGGCTCGAAGATCTCCGACAAACTCGGTGTGGTCGAGGCCTTGCTCGGTGTGGTCGACTCGTTGGTGATCGGCGGAGCCATGTGCTTCACGTTCTTTGCCGCGCAGGGTCACTCGATCGGCGATTCGCTCTTCGAACCCGATCAGGTCGAGACTTGCCGCCGCTTGCTCGCGGCCGGCAAACCGATTCACCTGCCCGAGGACATCACGGGTGTCGATGCCGATGGCAACTACGCAACTTTCGGGCGTCGACTCCCACCCGGCGCCAAGGGATTCGACATCGGTCCGGGCAGCGCGGCCGCGTTCACCGACATCATCATGGAAGCACGCACGGTCTTCTGGAACGGGCCGATGGGGATGTTCGAGGACTCGCGGTTCGCGCACGGTACGCGCACCGTGGCCCAGGCCATGGCCGACACCAAGGCATTCACGGTCGTGGGTGGTGGCGATTCGGCGGCGGCTCTGGCGCAATTCGGTCTCGAGGACTCCATCGACCACGTCTCGACGGGTGGGGGAGCATCACTCGAACTTCTCGAACTGGGTGATCTGCCCGGACTCGCCGCACTGCGAAAGGCACCCAATGTCCGCTGATCAGAAACGCCGACCCCTCATCAGTGGTAACTGGAAGATGAACCAGAACCACTACGAAGCGATTCAACTCGTTCAGAAGTTGAGCTACCTCGTCGGCAAGGACGAGTTCGCGGCGGTCGACGTGAGCGTGCATCCGCCGTTCACCGACATCCGGAGTGTGCAGACCCTCATCGAGGCCGACGAACTCTCTTTTCTGCTCGGTGCGCAGAACTGTCACCACGAGGAGAAGGGCGCGTTCACGGGTGAAGTGTCACCGGCCTTCCTCGCCAAGTTGGGAGTTTCGCTCGTCATTTGTGGTCACTCCGAACGACGTCAACTTTTCGGCGAGACCGACGAGCTGGTGGCCAAGAAGGTGGCAGTCGTTCAGACCCTGAAGATGACGCCCATCCTGTGTGTCGGCGAGACGCGCGAAGAACGCGAATCAGGATCGACGATCGAGAAGGTCCATTCGCAATTGGCCGGGTCGCTCGCCGGACGTTCGGCGGCTCACGTTTCGGACCTCGTCATCGCCTACGAACCGATCTGGGCCATCGGCACCGGTCTGACCGCGACGGCCGACGACGCCGAGTCGGTCTGTCGGGAGATTCGGTCTTTCGTATCGGGCAAGTGGGGCAAGGAGACGGGTGATGCGGTCCGGATCCAGTACGGAGGCTCGGTCAAGGCGGCCAACACGGCCGAGCTCATGGCCCAGCCCGACATCGACGGGCTGCTCGTCGGTGGAGCGAGCCTCGATCCGGACGAATTCGCGCGCATCGTCCAGCACGCCGCCACCGGCAAGTGATCGTCGCTCGGTGAGTCGGCGATCGACCCCTAGTATCGACCCATGTCCGTGATGGGGGTGGGCGAATCCGTGCCGGGGCTGGAGGTCGTGAGTGAGCCGGTCGCGGTCGGTCTTTCCCCGTTCAAATTGGGGCTGCAGCGGGTGCGTCGCGACCGCTTGGCGGTCATCGCTTTCTGGGTGGTGGCCTTCTACGTGTTCATCGCCGTGTTCGCCCCACTGCTCGTGCGTCTCCTCAACATCGATCCGTACGCGCTCGACCGTGAGGCGATCAACGACTACGGCTTGCCCGCCGGCCGCCTGGGCGGAGTGTCCTGGGATCATCCCTTCGGTGTCGAGCCCGGTACCGGACGCGACATCCTCGGTCGCCTCATGTACGGAGCGCGGGTCTCGTTACTGATCGGCACGATCGGCACGGTCCTGACGACCGTGGTCGGGGTCACTCTTGGAATAGTGGCCGGTCTGCGCCGTGGCTTCGTCGACGCACTGATCAGTCGCCTCGGCGACGTGACGTTGGCTTTCCCGTCTCTGCTCCTCATCATCGCGTTGGCCAATCCGATGACCCAGCGTCTCGAATCATGGGGTATCCCACAGGGCAACACGGCCCGGCTCACCTACATCCTCACGGTCTTGACCTTCTTCGGCTGGGTGTACATGGCCCGACTCGTTCGCGGACAGGTTCTGTCATTGCGCGAGCGGGAGTTCGTCGAGGCGGCCCGTTCCTTCGGCGCTGGAACCGGTCACCTGGTGTTCAAACAGCTGCTGCCCAATCTGTGGCCCCAGATCATCGTGTTCGTGTCGCTCAGCCTTCCCGGCTACGTGGCGTTGGAGGCCACCTTGTCCTTCCTCGGGGTGGGTTTGCTCGCTCCGGCGGCGTCGTGGGGAATCATGCTCGGCGACTCGGTTCGCTATTACCGAGCCGATCCGACGTACCTCTTCATCCCCGGTTTCACCCTGATGATCCTGGTGTTGGCCTTCAACCTGCTGAGTGACGGCCTGCGTGACGCGTTCGACCCCCGTAGCGACCGTCAGCAACTCTGACCCAACGTCGCCGGTCGACGTTTCCCCTGTTCAGGGACGACTTGGGGCCACGTGATCCGTCGAAAGACCTGGGAACCGCTGTTACTATCGGGCTTTGCCATGCGGCCAACGGGCCGCGCAAGGGGAGGAAACATGAAGCGTTTCAAGCGTCTCTCCGTCGGCCTCGTAGCAGCAGCCTCGATCTTGGCTGCCTGCGGTGGTGGCGACGGTGGAGCCAAGAGTGGTGAGGAGTCGGGCGGACGTTCGGCTTCGTACGACGGAATCAAGGACGGGGGAACCCTCTACGTCCTGACCAGTCAGGAAGGCGCGTCGACTCTCGACCCGCAGCGTGTGTACACCGGTGCCGAACTCGGCGCCTGGGGCTCGACGTTCACCCGCACCCTGACGACCTACAAGCCGGTCGCCGGCAAGGAGGGCACCGAACTGGTTGCCGACATGGCGACCGACCTCGGAACCAAGTCCGACGACCTGAAGACATGGTCGTTCACCCTGCGTGACGGCATCACCTGGGAAGACGGTTCCGAAGTGACCTGCGCCGACATCGCCTACGGCGTGTCGCGTACTTTCGCCGCCGAAGTGACCGCCGGTGAGGGTCCGATGTACGCGCTCAGCTACCTCGACATTCCCGAGGGCGACTCCGATTTCGGTAGCGCGTATCCCGGTCCGTGGCTCGCCGACGCCGATCAGCAGGCGCTGTTCGACAAGGCCGTGGCCTGCGACGGCCAGACCATCACCTTCACCCTGAAGGTTCCGGTCGCCGACTTCAACTACACCGTGGGTCTGCTCGCTTTCGCGCCGGTTCCCAAGGCCCAGGACACCGCTGACCAGTACGGCCTCAAGCCCGTCTCGAACGGACCTTTCAAGGTCGAGTCGTACGAAGAGGGAACCGAGATGGTGCTCGTGCGCAACGAGAACTGGAGCCAGGATTCCGATCCGGTCCGCAAGCCCCACGTCGACAAGATCGTGTGGCAGTTCGGTCTCGATGAGGCCGTGATCGACGAGCGCATGATCGCCGATTCGGGTGATGACCAGAACGCGATCGTGTACGGCGGCATCCTGCCCGAGAACCTGCAGGCCGTCTTCGGCGACGATCAGTTCAAGGATCGTCGTACCGACGGCTTCGACGGTTTCGTGTCGTACACGATGTTCAACGTCGAGAAGGTCAACTGTGTCGAGGTCCGTAAGGCCATCTGGTTGGCCCTCGATCGTGAAGCCCTCCGTACCGCCGCCGGCGGACCGTTCACCGGAGAGTTCGCCAAGAGCTTCGTCGCTCCGCTGCTCGCCGCTGACTACGCTCCGGCCAAGTTGGTCGAGGGACTGAACGAGGACGGCACGCCGAACGTCGAGGCCGCTACGGCCATGATGGACAAGGCGAAGGAAGCCTGCCCGGATCTCCACGCTCGCGCGACCGGTGAGGGACTCCGCTTCGATCACCCCGACTCGGCCACCTGGCAGAAGAACATCGCCATCTGGATCGACTCGCTGAAGGCGATCGGCGTCAACATCGTCGACAACCCGATCGAACCGTCGAAGTACTACTCGACCATCAACGGTGATCGTGGTGACATGATGCGTGCCGGTTGGGCCGCCGACTGGGCGAATGCCTCGACGGTGATCCCCGAACTCTTCGCGCAGGACGGTGGCTTCAACTACCACAACAACGAGAACGACCCGGCTTTCGCCGAGTTCCAGGAGGGCGTCGACAAGGCCAAGGCCGAGACGAACCGCTCCAAGCAGTCGGACGAGTGGAAGAAGTTGAACCAGTACGTGATCGACCAGGTGTGGTCGATCCCCGGTTCGGCGACCAAGAGCCAGAACCTCGTCGGATCCAACGTCCGCGGTGGCTTCCAGTGGCTGCCGTTCGGTTGGTACAACCTCGGCGGAATCGGCCTCGCCGGCTGATTCACGGACGATTCAGTGGGGTGGGTGGCTGCGCTCGGCGCGGCCGCCCACCCCATCTCGTCCCTTCTGATCTCGTTCTAAATCTTCATGCTGTATTTCGTGATTCGCCGAACGGCCTTCGCCGCCGTTCTCCTGCTGGTCATCAGCGCGTTCACGTTCTGGATTTTTTCGGCCCTGCCGGCCGACCCGGCCGCCCTCACGTGTGGCAAGAACTGCCGCCCCGAAGTGATCGAGGCCAACCGCGAGCGGCTCGGTTACGACCGGCCGATCCTCGAGCAGTACGGCAGTTACATGAAAGGAATCTTCGCCGGTCGTGATTACGGCGAAGAGGGGGCGTCGATTCACTGTTCGGCGCCGTCGCTCGGATATTCGTACGACCGTCACGAGTGTGTGACCACACTGATCGCCAAGACTCTTCCGGTCACGGCGTCACTCGCCTTCGGCGCATTCGTTCTCTGGATGTTCATCGGTATCGGTCTCGGAACCATGGCTGCTCTCAAGCGCGGTCGTTGGCCTGATCGTCTGGCGACCGGCTTCTCGGTCATCGGTGTGAGCCTCCCGACGTTCTTCCTCGGCCTGATCTTCACGATGGTCTTCATCATCTGGACGGGCCTCCTCCCATTTCCCCAGTACGCCGGAATCACCGAGAACCCCGGCAAGTGGTTCTCGTCGCTGATCCTTCCGTGGTTCGTGCTGGCCATCGTCTCGGCGGCCACCTACGTGCGCATGACGCGTAACGGAATGCTCGAGGTCATGAACGAAGAGTTCGTTCGTCTGGGCATCGCCAAAGGTCTTCCCCGGCGTCGCCTCATCGTGAAGTACGTGATGCGCGCCGCTCTCATTCCGATCGTCACCATCGCCGGACTCGATTTCGCCTTCCTGCTGGGCGGCGCATTGGTGACCGAGAGCATCTTCAATCTTCCCGGCCTGGGCAAGCTCACCTTGGCGGCCGTGGTGAACTCCGACCTGCCGATCCTCGTGGCCACGACGTTGGTGGCGGCCGTGTTCATCGTGGTGGCCAACGCCGTCGTCGACGTGTTGTACGGCTATCTCGATCCGCGAGTGAGGGTCAAGTGACCGACGCGAACACCATCGGATCGCCCCTCCTGTCGGTGCGAGATCTGCAGGTGACCTTCGGGACCCGCGAGGGTGATGTGCGCGCGGTGCAGGGTGTGTCTTTCGACGTACATGCCGGTGAGACCGTGGGGATCGTCGGAGAGAGTGGCTCGGGGAAGTCGGTGACCGCCAACTCCTTGATGCGGTTGAACTTCGGGGCCGACGTGAAGATCACGGGCCAGGTTCTTCTGGAAGGTCGCGACATCCTCGCCATGAGCGAAGAGGAAGTTCGGTCGATTCGTGGTCGCGACGTGGCCATGATCTTTCAGGATCCGCTCACCGCGCTCAATCCCTTCTACACGGTCGGTAGTCAGATCGCCGAGGCCTACGAGATCCATCACCCAGGGACGCCCAAGAAGCAACTGCGGGAGATCGCTCTCGATTCGTTGGCCAAGGTGGGCATTCCGGAGCCCAAGAAGCGGATCGATCAGTACCCACACGAGTTCTCGGGCGGCATGAGGCAGCGAATCGTCATCGCCATCGCTCTGGTGAACAGCCCCAAACTCCTGATCGCTGACGAACCGACGACGGCCCTCGACGTGACCGTTCAGGCCCAGATCCTCGAACTGATCGCTGCGATGCAGTCCGAACACGGATCGGCCGTGATACTCATCACGCACGACCTCGGTGTGGTGGCCGAGATCACCCGGCGCGTGATGGTGATGTACGCCGGCAAGGTCGTGGAGAGCGCATCGGTCGACGACGTGTTCGCCACTCCGACCCATCCGTACACGGTGGGTCTGTTGCGATCGGTCAAGAGTCTGGAGACCCAGCGGCATTCGCGCCTCGAAGCGATTCCGGGTACTCCGCCTTCACTCATCAATCTTCCGAAGGGTTGCCCGTTCCACCCGAGGTGTGCGCACGCCGCGTCACTGGGCGGTCGGTGCAATACCGACGAGCCTGCACTGCAGCAGATCGGTCGAAGTGAATCGCGTTGTCACCTCGATGCCCAGACTCTCGCCCGACTCGGGGAGGTGCGCTCGTGACCGCCGATCTGATCCTCGAAGCTCGTGAACTACGCAAGTACTTTCCGACCGGCGCGTCCAAGATGCTGCAGCGGCCGACCGATGTCGTGCAGGCCGTCGACGATGTGTCCTTCGGCTTGCGCCGTGGATCGACCCTGGCCGTGGTGGGGGAGTCCGGCTGCGGGAAGTCGACGCTGGGGCGGTTGCTGGCCCGGCTGATCGAGCCCACCGCAGGCACGGTGATCCTGGACGGGGTCGATGTGACGGCGGCCCGACCCAAGGAACTGCTGGCTCTGCGCCGGGAGATCCAAGTCGTGTTCCAGGACCCCTACGCGTGCTTGAATCCGCGTCACAGCATCGGCCAGAGCATCGGTACCCCCATTCGGATCCAAGGCACGATGAACAAGGCCGACGAGAAGGCTCGGGTGCGCGAACTGATGGCCCTTGTCGGCTTGAACCCGGAGCATTACAACCGCTTCCCGCACGAATTCTCGGGGGGTCAACGTCAGCGCGCCGGTATTGCGCGCGCTTTGGCCCTCCAGCCCAAGGT
>Ga0255084_1000518_pt1 | contig 8870 bp, 7 predicted proteins | sample Colum_Cont_RepA__FD_188433 | JGI IMG/M metagenome (GOLD analysis project Ga0255084, IMG submission 188433) | Freshwater microbial communities from Columbia River, Oregon, United States - Colum_Cont_RepA_8d | ecosystem: Environmental > Aquatic > Freshwater > River | place: USA: Oregon | collected... | reverse complement strand
GCCATGCGCTCGAGCACTTCGGCGCGGGTCATCTCGTACGGCGAGCACGACTCGGCCGACGTGCGGATCTCCGAACTTCGGCTCGACGAATTCGGACGGCCGCATTTTCGCGTCGACACACCGATGGGCGGGGCCGAATTGTCGGTTCCCGTCGCCGGTCGGCACATGGCGTCGAACGCCGCGGCCGCCGTCGCAGTCGGTGTGGCACTCGGGGTATCGCTCGAGTCGATGGTGGCCGGTCTCGCCGTCGTTCGCATCGCCGACCATCGGATGGCCGAGGTGTCGACTCCGCGTGGTGCGACGATCCTCGACGATTGCTACAACGCCAACCCGACGTCGATGGAGGCGGCTTTGCAGACACTCGCCGCGATGAAGGCGCCGCGCAAGACCGCCATTGTCGGGCTCATGGCCGAACTCGACGATCCGACGCGTTCACATGCGGACATTTCGGAGGTCGCTCGCGCTCTCGGCATCCGACTCGTCGCCGTGGGGACCGATCTGTACGGGGTCGATCCGATCTCGATCGACGTCGCCCGATCCGTCGTGGGCGAGATGGACTCCGATGACGCGGTGCTGGTGAAGGGGAGTCGCGTTGCCGGCTTGGAGCGAATTCTCGACTCGATCAATCCTCGTTGAGGAAGGCCGACGGTGGCAGGCGATCGAGATCGCACCACCAGGCGAGGAAGAGCGCGAAGAGTGAACCGGCCAGCAGGATCCAGCGCGCGCCGATGGCATCCATGATCGGCCCGGCGATGAGGCCGCCCACGGTGATGGTGCCGCCGAACGACATGAACCAGAGCGGCATCACGCGCACTCGCTCGGTGTCGCGCAGGTTCTGCTGGAACGACGTGACCATGGCGGTGGCGATCAGGAAGTAGAAGGTCCCGAGGAAGAACCCGATCGGAAAAGCTGGCGCCGGATGGCGCACGAGCGCGTAAGCGGCGAGTGACACGGCGAAACCCACGAACCCACGACTGATCACCTTGGGTCGGTGGAAGCGGGCGAGAAAGGTGCCCATGGCGACGGCACCGATGAAGGCGCCGAAACCCCACACGGCGTAGAGCCACTTGAACGTGGAACTCGCCGGATCGACGCCGAAGTTGATGCGGGTGACCGAGGGGAAGAGGGCCACGAACACTAGTGAGAAGAGCGAGAACGAGGCCATCGACACGAGGAGTCGGGCGAGGACCGGCCGTTCACGGCTGATGCGGACTCCGGTGAGGAACTGTCGCCAGCCCTCTTCGTGGTGGTCGCCGCGGATGTCGGGGATGGCCACCATCATCAGCGCGACGATGAGGAAGAGGTACGTGGCCGCGTTGATCACGAAGAGCCCGGCGGTCGACACTCCCCACAACGTGAGCAATGCCGCGAGGCTCGGGCCGAGAACCCGACTTCCGTTCAATTGAATCGAGTTCATGCTGATCGCGCCGGCCAGATCGCGACGGTCGACGAGTAGCGGAATGCTCGCCTGGAAGGCGGGAGCGTTCAGTGCGTTGCTGGTACCGATAACGAGTTGGGCGAGGAAGAGCGCCCAGATCGGTCCGTCCACCGACACGATGGCGGCCAGCACGAGCGAGAAGATCAGCTGCATCCACTGCATCGCGAGTAGAAAGTTGCGCCGGTTCACGCGGTCGACCAGGAGGCTGCCGGGAATGGCGAGCAGTAGAAGTGGTCCGAGTTGGGCGAAGATCAGGAGGCTGACGATCTTGGCCGAACCCGTGCGGTCGTCGATGTAGGCCGGCAGGCCGAGGTTCTGCATCCAGGTGCCGATGCTCGACAACAGGAGTCCGGTCCAGACGAGGCGGTAGTCGCGATAGGCGAAGGCGGCCCGGGCGGTGCCGGGTCGATGCGGGTGCGGAAGAGGCGCGAGCGCGGAGTCGGGGGAGTCGGACATGGGGGCGTCGTGAGCCTAGTGATGGTCCCTTCGGTCGTCGGTGTGTCGTGCCACACTTGCGTCGTGAACATCGACGATCCCGCCGTGCGCCCGCTCGAGCAACTCGTGGCCCCGCCGGAGAACGGCGGATCGTGTCGATCGCCGCTCGGTACCTTCGCCGAATGCCCGTTGTGCGGAGGAGATCTGTTCCCCGAGCACGCGCACTTCAAGTGCAAGGGCTGCGGCTGGCGCGACTCCTGCTGTGACTGACGTTCAGATGTCGGGGCGCCAAGCAGGCGCACCGACCTGATCTTCGATCACCTGAGCCACGGCCAGGACGAGGTCTTCGCCACCCGGTCGGCCCACGATCTGCACACCGATGGGAAGGCCGTCGTGTTCGCCGCCTATGTGTCGCCCACCCGGCACCGAGATCACCGGACACGGCGAGACGAGATTCCACACCGACGTCATGTCTTCACCGTGGTACCGACCCTCATCGTCGATGAAGTAGTGCCGTTGATTCTCGGACTTCGTCGCCGCACCGGGTGGTAACGACATGGTCGGGCACACGATGACGTCGTGAGTCTCGAGTACGGCGGCCACTCGATTCCAGACACCACTGCGTTCGATCTCCATCCGCTTGCCGTCGACGGCCGAGAAACTGCGACCGAGTTCGATCAGGGCCAGCACGTCGGTGTCCATGTCGGCCGCCTGGGTATCGGTGAGGTCGCCGTAGTAGGCCGCCATGAAGATCCCCCACATCTCGAGCCACAGGGCGTTGTCGCGCGGAGTGAAGCGCGGCCCGGTTCGTTCGATGACGAGACCCGCATCGGCCAGATGTCGTGCGGCCCGCTCGACGACGTCGACGATCTGCGGATCGACCGACCAACAGCCGAGATCGGTGGACAACGCGACTCGTCGGCCCCGAACATCGGCCGACGTCGAGCTCACCGCGGGAAGTGACGAGTAGGGGTCGCGCAGTGATGGGCCCTGCACGACGTCGAGGAAGCGACGGGCGTCATCGACCGTTCGACCGAGTGGACCGTGATGCGAGATCGAATCCCAGAGTCCGGGCAGGACGTCCATCGGAATGCGCCCGAGTGACGGCTTGAGTCCGACCACACCGCACCACGCCGCCGGGATGCGCACCGAGCCACCCATGTCACTTCCTTCGGCCACCGCCACACAGCCCGACGCGACGGCACCACCGGCGCCGCCACTCGAGCCGCCGGTGGTGCGCGCGAGGTTCCACGGATTTCGCGTGGCGCCCCACAGGCGATTGTCGGTGATGCCGGCGTGGGCGAACTCGGGAGTGTTGGTGCTGCCGATGATCACTGCGCCGGCATCGAGCAGTCGCTCCACGACCCACGCCGAACGATCGGCCACGACATTGTGTTGCGTGCGTGAGCCGAGGGTGATGGGATGACCGGCCCACGGCGTGGTGTCTTTGATCGCCACCGGCACGCCGTGCAACGGTCCGTGACCCACGGGGAGTTCTCGCGCCCGACGGCGAGCCTCGTCGGCCCACACGTGGACGAAGCAATTCAGACGAGGCTGGACTTCCTCGATCCGCGCCAACGCGGCCTCGACGAGATCGACGGGACTCACCGCGCCTTCGTCGAGAAGGCGACGCTGATCGGCGACCGCGAGGAAGTCGAGCCCCACGCGAATCAGCCGAGGATGAGATCGGCGTAGTGCGGAAGCACCATGGCCGGACCGCTCACCAGGAACGTGGTGATGCAGGTTTCCTTCCACTGGGCGAGTTCGTCCTTGATCTTGGCCGGAGGTCCGACCAGGGCGACGTCCTCGACCATGGCGAGGGGAATCGCGGCGGCGGCTTCGGCCTTCTTGCCGGCGAGATAGAGATCCTGCACCTTCAAGGCGACGTCCTCGTATCCCATGCGCGCGAACACTTCGAAGTGGAAGTTCGCGCCCCGTGCGCCCATGCCACCGGCATAGAGAGCGAGGAACGGACGCACCATGTCGGCGCACTTCTCGGCATCGTCGCCCGGAATGATCATGACGGTCGAAGCAACTTCGAAGCGATCCGCCTTGCCGGCTTCACCCGACTTGGCGAAGCCTTCGGCCAGACACCTGCGGTAGAAGGCGTCCTCCTTGGGCGAGAAGAAGAGGGGCAGCCATCCGTCGCAGATCTCGGCCGAGAGCGCGACGTTCTTCGGGCCTTCGGCGCCGAGGAAGATCGGGATGTCGGATCGCAACGGATGAACCGTGGAGCGCAGGGGCTTGCCGAGTCCGGCGCCATCGGAATCCGAATACGGGAGATCGTAGAAAGCTCCGTGCGACTCGACCGGCTTGTCGCGGCGCAACACCTGTCGCACGATGTCGACGTATTCGCGCGTGCGTGCGAGGGGCTTGGGGTAGGCCTGTCCGTACCAACCCTCGACGACCTGCGGTCCGCTCGCGCCGAGTCCGAGGATGAAGCGACCATTCGACAGATGATCGAGCGTGATCGCCGCCATCGCCGCCGCCGTGGGCGTACGCGCACTCATCTGCATGATCGCCGTACCGAGCCGAACCTTCTCGGTGTTGGCACCCCACCACGCGAGGGGAGTGAGCGCATCCGATCCGTAGGCCTCGGCGGTCCAGATGGAGTCGAAGCCCAGCCGTTCGGCTTCCTTCACCGCGTCGAGAGCTCCGGCCGGCGGACCGGCCGACCAATAGCCCGTGTTGTAGCCGAGTTTGAGTTGACGTGCCATGGCCGAATCGTGGCACGGAAGCGAGCCGATCACCCCATCGAGCCGATCACCCGATGAAGAGAGTCAGCGTTCGCGCGGGCCGTCCGAGAGTCGTTGCGCGAGCCAAGCGATGGGTAGCGAGATGATCATCACGATGGTGGCCACGACGGTCACGTAGGGGAGAACGTTCGGTCGGGAGAAGTTGTTCAGGATCCATTGCGGGAGCGTCGAGACTCCGGCGCCGGCGGTGAAGGTCGTGACCACGACTTCGTCGAAACTGAGGGCGAAGGCGAGGATCGCGCCAGCGGCGACCGCCGATCGCATGAGTGGCCACGTCACGTAACGGAACGTCTGCCACGGTTGGGCGCCGAGGTCCGCCGATGCTTCGCGCAGATTGGGCGACATCCGGCGTAGTCGGGCGACGACGTTGTTGTAGACGACCACGATGCAGAAGGTGGCGTGGCCGACCACCACACTCAGGTAGCCGAGATCCCATCCGAAACGGACGAACGTGTTGCGGAGGGCGACTCCGGTGACGATGCCGGGAAGCGCGATGGGAAGAACTGCGAGGAAGCTGACGGCGTTCTTGCCGAAGAACTCGAATCGCTGGAGTCCGAAGGCGAGGAGCGAACCCAGCACCACCGCAATGAGCATCGCGACCAGGCCGATGCGGGCCGACGTCGCGAGTGCTTCACGCGCGCTCTCGACGTCGGCGAGAGTCGACCACCAGTGCGTCGTGAATCCGCGAGGCGGCCAGACGAGCGCGTTCGAGTCGTTGAACGACAGGACGAGGACGATCGCCAGCGGTAGATAGACGAGGCCGATCGTCAGGTAGGTGATGGTGCGAAGCGACCAGCGGGAGGTGCGTGAGAGCTGCATCAGAGGTTCTTGAAAGCGCCGAGGCGGCTCATGACGACGAGGTAGACGACCATGATGCTGATCGGCCACAAGGTGAACGCCGCGGCCAGCGGCTGATTGGGGGCGAGCAGGGTTCGCTCGATGATGTTGCCGATCATCTGGGTGGTGCCGCCCACGACCTTGACCGTGATGTAGTCGCCGAGCGACAGCGAGAAGGTGAAGATGCTGCCGGCGGCGATCGATGGAATCAGGAGTGGGAAGATGACCGAGCGGAAGGTTCGCAACGTTCCCGCGCCGAGGTCGCCGCTCGCATCGAGGAGTGAGTCGGGGAGTCGCTCGAAGCCCGTGTAGACGGGAAGGAGCATGTACGGGAACCAGAGATAGGCGAGGGTCACGATGGTGGCCGTGTAGCCGAATCCGGGGGAACCACCGAATACCGAGTTCAGAAAGCCACCACCGTTCGCGCCACCCGGCTCGAAGATCGCCCGCAACGCGTAGGCCTTCACGAGATAGCCGGCCCAGAGGGGGATCGTGAGTGCGACGACGAGTCCGCGCTTGGCCCACGGGCGAGCCAGGCGAGAGATGTAGAAGGCAACCGGCAATGCGACGGCGATGCACGTGGCGGTCGCGGCGGCCGCGATCAGGACACTACGGACGACGAGGGTTCGATAGGCGCCCGTCGTGAACGCTTCGTCGAGGTTGGCAAGTGTCCACTCACTCGTGGACTTGCCGGTGAAATCGTCGAGACGAAAGAAAGCACTCGTGATCAGTAGGGCAAGTGAGCCCAGATACACGACCACGAGCCAGAGAACCGGACCCGAAACCACGCTGCCCAGCGCCAAACGGCGCCGGGCAGCGAAGAATCGGGACAGTCCTGGGACTAGGCCCGGAGTTCGTTCCAAGCGTTGACCCACTCGGTGTACGGGATGCACTTCGCGTCACGGCCGTCGAGGCACTTCTCGGTCGGAGTGGTCCAGTAGTACACGTTCTCCCAGTACTCGGTTTCGCCGGCGTGGTACGTCGAGCAGTGGTTCGGGTCGGCAGTGAGATCGCACGACTTCGAGTTCGACGGAGCCTCACCGAACCATTCCGCCACACCGGCGTTGGCCTGCGGCGAGATGATGTGGTTGAGCCACTTGTACGCACAGTTCGGGTGCTTGGCCTTGCTCGAGATCATCCAGGTGTCCGACCAGCCGGTCGCGCCATCCTCGGCCTTGGTGGCCATGATGGCCGGAGCATTGGCCGAAGCGAGGTTGACGATGACCTGCCACGAGGTGCCAAGAGTGATCGAACCCGACTCCAGGGAAGCCTGCTGATCGGTGTAGAGCGACCAGTACTGACCGACGATCGACTCCTGGGTCTTCAACGCCTCGATCGCCGCTGCGAACTGGTCGGCATCGAGCGCGTAGGGATCGGTGATCCCGAGCTCGGGCTGCGTGGCCATCAAGTAGATGGCCGCATCGGCGATGTAGATCGGGCTGTCGTAGACCGAGATCTGACCGGCCCACGGACTGGCCGGATCGAACATGTCCTTGATCGACGTCGGTGCCGGTCCGGCCTCCGAGTTGTAGGCGAGAACGTTGGCGCCGCGGCCGTGCGGAACGCCGTAGGCGACTCCGTCGACGCTGTTCCACGGCTTGTTCTTCAGATCGTCGAAGACATCGGCGTAGTTCGGAATCAGGTCGGTGTTGACCGGAGCGACGTCGCCACCGGCGATGAGACGCAGCGTCGCATCACCCGAGGCCGAAACGGCGTCGTACTCGCCGCTCTGCATCAGCTCGACCATTTCGTCGGAGGTGTTGCCGATCTTGACGTTGACCTCGCAACCGGTTTCCTCTTCGAACGAGGTCACCCAGTCGACGGCGGGATCGGTGGATCCGTCCTCGACGTAGCCGGCCCAGGCGACGAGGTTCACTGCACCTTCGCCCTCACCGAGCTCCTTGGGCAGGTCGGAACTGCTTCCGCCTTCGTCGTCGCCACCACAGGCGGCCAGAGTCAGCAGGGCTACTGCCGACAAAGTGAACACTTTGCGTGCTCGCTTCATGTATCTCCCCTTCGTTGTGGTCCGGAGTACCGGACGCTCAATCCGCAACGGCGAATGCCGCTTCGGAGTTCCAAGAAAGCCGGACTTTCGATCCGGCCGTGATGCCACCCAATCGGGCGCTGACCCCACTGGCGACGAGGCTAGTTCCGTCAGCAAGGGCGCAATGAAGACGCGCCTGCACGGTCGCCTCGAGGCCGGAGCCGTCCTGACTCACTTCGACATGTTCCGGGCGCAGCGTGAAGGTGCCGACGCGGCCGAACAGGCGCTCGGCCCGCTCACCCGAGACGAGGTTCGTGCTTCCCACGAAACTGGCCACGAAGGCAGTGGCCGGACGCTCGTAGATCTCGCGCGGTGACCCCACCTGCTCCACGCGTCCTTGGTTGAACACGGCGATGCGGTCGCTCATCGACAACGCCTCACCCTGATCGTGGGTCACGAAGACGAACGTGATGCCGACACGCTGTTGGATCGACTTCAACTCGACCTGCATCTCTTCGCGCAGTTTGAGATCGAGCGCGCCGAGGGGTTCGTCGAGGAGGAGCACCTTGGGTTCGTTGACCAGCGCTCGGGCGAGGGCGACGCGCTGACGTTGACCCCCCGACAACTGATTGGGCATCCGCTCGCCGTAACCGTCGAGTCGAACTGCGGCCAGCATCTCGGTCGCTCGGCGGCGACGATCGGCCTTGGGAACCTTGGTCACCATGAGCCCGTACTCGACGTTCTCGATGACCGAGAGATGAGGGAACAGCGCGTAGTCCTGGAAGACCGTGTTCACGTCTCGATCGAAGGGTGGTCGATCGGTGATGTCGGACCCCGACAGGAGAATCGATCCGGCGTCCGGCTTCTCGAATCCGGCGATCATGCGTAGGACCGTGGTCTTGCCCGAACCGGACGGCCCGAGCATGGCGAAGAACTCACCGTCGGCGATGTCGAGGCTGACCGAATCGGCCGCGGTGACGGACCCGAATCTCTTGGTCAGTCCGCGAATCGAGAGCGCGAACGTTTCCGACATGGACGAGAGCCTAGACAAGCTGTCGCGGGCGTCGTGCCGATGCGCTCAGGACGGGTCGAACGTGAGCGGCAGATTCTCCGGGCCGTAGATGGCGACCGTCGAGGGCTTCCACGTGACCTCGCCATCGATCTTCATGTTGCGCAGCCGGCGGGCGAGGATCGGAAGTGCTTCCTGCTGTTCGGCGCGGGCGAGGGCCGCTCCGAGGCAGTAGTGAATGCCCGATCCGAAGGTCATCTGTGGTTGGCCACTCGGCTCACGCGTGATGTCGAACGTGGTCGCGTCGGGGAACACCGAGTCGTCACGGTTGGCGATGGCCAAGGCGGGAGTGACGAGCGTGCCCTTCGGGAAGAGCATCCCCTTGTATTCGATGTCCTCGCTGGCGAAGCG
>Ga0255084_1000513_pt1 | contig 8898 bp, 11 predicted proteins | sample Colum_Cont_RepA__FD_188433 | JGI IMG/M metagenome (GOLD analysis project Ga0255084, IMG submission 188433) | Freshwater microbial communities from Columbia River, Oregon, United States - Colum_Cont_RepA_8d | ecosystem: Environmental > Aquatic > Freshwater > River | place: USA: Oregon | collected... | reverse complement strand
CTAATGGACAGGCCGGGGTTGAAAATGTGCTCGACGTATTGCGCGGTGGCATCGACTCCGCGTTGCTTGGTCTGGGCAAGTCGCATGTGAATGAGTTGACTCGCGACGACGTGGTTGCACCAGACGACTTCTATCGCACACTCGGAAACTGACACCATGGCGTCATTCAGCGACACCGTGACATTCGCACACGGACCGGCAATGAAGAACCGATTCATGTTGGCTCCGCTCACCAACATGCAGAGCCATGACGACGGCACGTTGTCAGATGACGAGTACCAATTTCTTGTGAAACGTGCCGAAGGTGGCTTTGGTTTGGTCATGACATGTGCGTCACATGTCCAGAAGCGCGGCCAGGGCTTCAAGGGCCAACTCGGCTGCTTCAGCAACGACCATATTCCGGGCCTTACGCGACTTGCCCAAGACATCAAGGCTCACGGCTCGGTTGCCATTGTGCAGCTGCACCATGCAGGCAACAGGTCGCCGAAGGACCTAATTGGCGAGCAGCCGGTGTGCCCGTCTGACGATGCTGAGACCGGCGCTCGCGCGTTGTCTACTGCAGAAGTAGAACAGTTGACGGCAGACTTCATCGCTGCTGCCAAGCGTTGCGACACTGCAGGTTTTGACGGGGTCGAGCTTCACGGCGCTCATTCCTACATGCTGTGCCAATTTCTCTCGACAGAGCTGAATGTGCGCACAGATCAGTACGGAGGCTCGCTGGAGAACCGCTCGCGACCTATCTTCGATGTTCTTCAAGGTATTCGTCGTACGTGTCGTCCCGACTTCAACGTGTCAATCCGCCTGTCACCCGAGCGATTCGGTATGCAGACCGCCGAAATCATCGAGATCTACGTGCGACTCATCGACTCCGGTCTAGTCGACTTCATTGATATGTCTTTGTGGGATGTGTTTAAGGAGGCGTCTGACGAGGCATTCGTGGGTCAGAAGTTGCTTGACATCTTTGCGACGTTGCCCCGTAAGCAAGTTCGACTTGGCGTCGCTGGAAAGTTGTATAGCGCCAAAGAGGCACAGGCAGCCATCGACGGCGGAGCTGACTTCGCTGTCCTAGGGCGCGGCGCGATTCTGCACCACGACTTTCCGACCCTTGCTATGGCGGACTCCGACTTTGTCGTGCGTTCGACCCCGGTCTCGCCAGAGGTGTTGAACGATGAAGGCTTGTCAGATGCGTTCGTGAACTACATGCGCAACTGGCAAGGGTTCGTCACAACGGACTAATCAGCGAACAGCGACCAATGGGTCGGTTATGACATGGCTGACGATTCCTGACGGACCGGTCGGAGTTGTTCCGCGGACAGTCACACGCCGCATTCGGCGTTCAACATCGCCGTAATCGTCAATCGCGTAATGCATCGTTGCGCGGTTGTCCCACATGACCACGTCACCTGGCTGCCAGCGGTGTCGATATGCGAACTCTGGTTGCGTGCAATGTTCGTACAACAACTTCAACAGGTTGTCGCTCTCGATACGCGAGAGGCCAACGATATGTGTGGTGAAACCTGGGTTCACGAACAGCGCAGGCTCGTTAGTAGAAGGGTGCACGCGAACAGCAGGGTGCACGACAGGGGGCACCCGGAGTGCGTCGTCGTACAACTTCTGTGCATCGTCGCGAGTGAGGGCGGTGTCGAAAGGTTCGCCCCAATATGCGAGAGGAGAGATGCGATGCACGGCTTCGAGCGATGACACGAGTTCGCGAAGAACAGGGGACAGTGCGTGGTATGCGGCGCGCATGCTGACCCATTGCGTGTCGCCACCAAATTCGGGGGTGTGGTCTGCGACCAACACCGAAGCAGCTGGAGGGTTCTGCACGAAAGTCACGTCGGTGTGCCAACGCGCGTTCTTTCCACCACGCGCAGCGTCGAGCTCGAGAATTTCTGGGTGATCAGGATGCCCGGGAACCACGGGGTGCGCGGGGGTCGGTTCACCTAACGTGCGGGCGAGTGCGACCTGGTCGGCATGACTGAGGAATTGGTTGCGTAACACCACAACAAGGTGCTGCTCAAGAAGGTTGAGAAGATGGGAAGAGGCCCAGTTCACGGTGTCGGACAAGCCCAGGACCTCGACGCCGATATGGCCCGACAGACGTCGGACATCGGGCACCGGGTGACCACTGCCAGACCGCAGGTCGGTCTGGGAAGGTCGAGAAGGGGCTGTTGTGCTGGACATTCTTGATTCCTGACTAAGTTAATCAGATTTTAGGGGAATAGGCTCGTGCTCGCCAACCCGGCGCGCCACCTTCTGGGGGAGACATGCAATTTCCGATCAACCTGAATCTGACTGACCGCCCGGTGCTTGTAGTCGGTGGTGGTCGTATCGCCCATCGCAAAGTTCAGCAGTTGCTTGCGTGCGATGCCGATGTCACGGTGCTCGCACCATTGGTGACCGAGGAACTTGAGCGGCTCAATGTTCGAGTTCTTCGCCGTGAATACGCGACCGGCGATGTTGAAGGTTTCCGACTGGTGATCACGGCAACAGGCAATGTCGATGTTGATCAACGCATCTTTGACGAGGCCGAAGAGCGCGGCATCTGGGTGAATAGCGCCGATGATCCAGAACGATGCACATTCACGTTGCCGGCCGTACATCGTCAGGGACCAGTCATGGTGACTGTGTCAACTGGTGGAGCGAGTCCTGCGTTGTCGTCCTGGATGCGGGCGAATCTTGCTCGCCTCATCGGACCGGAGTTCGCCGAACTTGCCGCCGAACTCGCATCTCGTCGTACATCAATTCATGCAGTCGGTTTCAGCACTGAAGATGTCGATTGGGAACCGATCATTCGAGTTCTCGCGCAGCGCAAAGGAATTTCGTTCGATGGGGCTGATGCCTCTGCCAGCACACCGCGGTCACAACTGGAGATGGCGCGATGACGGTGCATCTTGTCGGAGCGGGTCCGGGTGACCCTGACCTTCTCACGGTAAAAGCGACACGACTCATTGCGCGTGCAGATGTCATCGTTCACGATCGCCTGCCAACCCAGCGATTCTCTCTCTTGCGAAACAAGGTGCCGACTTCATCGATGTCGGCAAGCGTCCTGGTGCGCCCACGCCACAAGACGTCATCAACTCACTTCTTGTTCACCTCGGGTCACAAGATCTTGAAGTGGTGCGATTGAAAGGCGGTGACCCGTTCGTCTTTGGTCGCGGCGGCGAAGAAGCCGAGGCACTCCTCTCTGCAGGTGTGCCATTTGATGTCGTACCTGGCATCACATCGGCAGTTGGTGTTCCAGCAGCAGCAGGAATACCGGTGACTCACAGAAACGTGTCGCCGGCTTTTACGGTCGTTACCGGACATCGTGAGAGTGGTGGTTCACGTTCGGTGAACTGGGAGTCGCTCGCTCGGGTTGGCGGCACCATCGTCGTGCTGATGGGCGTTTCTGAACGTGGGACCATCGCACGACGACTGATGGCCGGCGGACTAGCACCGACGACACCAGTCGCAGCAATCAAGTGGGGCACACACCCCGAGCAGTCCACGGTTCGCACGACGCTCGCCGAGTTGGGTGATGCCGACGTTGAAGCGCCGAGCACCATCGTTATCGGGGCTGTGGCTGCGTATGAATTCCTTCAACCCACCACAGCCACAACCACATCGAGTGGTGCGCGATGAGACGCTCGATTGACGACCTTCCACTCATGATCGACGACCTACCTGAGGGCCTCGACGATGCGACGCCGGTGTCGTGGGGCATTGCCGTGTGCGATGACTACGACGATGCGACGCCCCGAGTTGTGCTCACCGTTGAAGAAATCGGTGATGCCGGGGCCGGATTAGTCGCACATCTGAAGCCCGATCACGCACGTCGACTTCGTGGAGCGTTGCACGACGCACTGCGTGAAATTGGCGAAGACACAGGTCGATAGGAGAGAGATATGACAAACATCGTCCCCGCACCCATTCCGCGTGACCTCTATGAGGAGCAGTTGCGCGACATCAAACGCTTCGAGGTGGCCATTGAGCAGTACCTGAACGGAGAGATCACTGAAGATGTATTCCGTGTGATGCGTTTGAATAACGGCATCTATGGTCAGCGTCAAGGTGGCACCAATCAGATGGTGCGCATCAAGTTGCCAGCCGGCACGATCACGCCGCAGCAGTTAGATCTGATGGGCGACCTCGCCGAACAGTTCTCACGTGGATGGGGACACATCACGACTCGCCAGAACATCCAGTTCCACTTCGTCGAGCTACGTCGCATTCCCGACCTGTTGCGTCGTCTGGCAGATGTCGGCCTCACCAGTCGAGAAGCGTGTGGCGACACCGTGCGCAATGTGATGGCATGCCACTTGGCCGGAGCATGTCCGCATGAGAAGTTGGACGTGACACCTTGGGCAGAAGCGACATTCCGTCATTTCGTGCGCAACCCGCTTGGCCAGCGATTGCCAAGAAAGTTCAAGGTGAACTTTTCTGGTTGTTCCACTGATTGTGGTCAAGCGATGTTCAATGACGTTGGTGTGGTTGCTGTTACACGTACACGCGACGATGGCACAATTGAATCGGGCTTTCGTGTGTACATCGCCGGTGGCCTTGGTGCGACTCCCCATCCGGCTTTGTCACTTGAAGACTTCACAACTCGTGAGGAACTCTTGCCCACCATCGAAGCTGTGCTTCGTGTGTTCGACCAGACCGGCAACCGCGACAACAAACTGCGGGCACGACTGAAGTGGGTGGTGGATCAGCTCGGAATCGAGGAAGTTCGCCGTCGTGTCATCAAGCTACGCCACACGTTGCCGGCCTCGTCTACGTGGCCAGGTGGCATTCCGCCGGAGGTGGCTTCAGTGGGCGATGTGCCAGCTGGAACTGCCGCAAGTGGTGAAGTGACCGAAGTCGGTCAGGGTGTACGCGTTGACTTGCGGTCATCCGATCCGTTCAAGCGGTGGGAGCAAGCAAGCGTTGTGCGCGGGTCGGCTAAGGGCACGGTGTCGGCAGTGGCATACGCAGCTCTCGGTGACATCACTGCGGCACAGTTCCACTCACTCGCCGACATTCAGCGCGAGCTCGACGCTGACGTGCGCTTGTCGAACAGGCAGAATGTGGTGTTCCGTGAATTGCGTGAGGACCAGTTACGCACGTTGTTCGATCGACTCGAGGCAATCGGCATGGCACGTCCAGGGGCGGAACTGGCGCGTGACGTCGTGGCATGTCCGGGGGCAGACACCTGCAATATCGCGGTCACACAGTCACGTGGACTTGCCAAGGCGATTGGCGATGAGCTGGAGGAATCTGGTCTCGCAGAAGTCGGTGGGGTGCGTATCAACATCTCGGGTTGCACCAATTCATGCGGTCAACACCACGCCGCAGACATCGGACTTTTTGGAGCAGAGCGTCGCGCAAACGGCAAGTCGCTGCCCGGCTATCAGTTGTTGCTGGGCGGTCATGTCGGGCAAGAACAGATTCACTTCGGTCAGAAGGCACTCCGTCTGCCTGCGAAGAATGCTCCGTTGGCAGTGGCTCGCGTCGTACGCAAGTTTGCCAACGAGCGTTCAGCGGGGGAGACGTTCACGACGTGGCTCGATCGTTCCGGTGGAGCAGCGATAGTCGCGAAAGACTTGCTCGACCTTGATGTCGTGCCAAAGCCAGACGACGCACCTCACTTCTACGTCGACTACGACGAGACGGGGCCGTACGTGGCTGAAGTGTCCGAGTCGGAGTGCGCAACGTGAGTCATCATCCGCTTCATCTTGGCGTCGAGGAAGTGGCGTCGTTCAACCGGCAGTTGTCGGGTGAATCAGCCGAGACAGTTATCGAATGGGCGAACGACTATTTCGACCATCACATGGTGGTGACATCGAGCTTTGGCGATGCGACGCTCGCGCACCTCGCATGGAGTGTGTCGCCGCTCATTGAAGTGGTGTTGCTTGACACCCAGTTTTTGTTCCAAGAGACCTTGGCGTTTGCTCGCGACATAGAGCATCGTTCGGGTGGCAAGTTGACCATCGTCCAGCCCGAGGGCATCAGCCCAGACGTCGAGCTCTGGAAACTTGACACCGATGCATGCTGCGCCATTCGAAAAGTTGCTCCACTCGAACGTTTGCTCGAGGGACGCCATGCGTGGATGACCGGCTTGCGACGTGATGATTCGACGACGCGAGCCACGACTCAGGTGATCGAGCTTGACCCATTTCGTGATGTCATCAAGATCAACCCGATTGCCGCATGGACCGATGCAGATGTCGCCAGTTACAAGTTGCGGCACGGGTTGCCTGACAATCCGCTCACCTCACAGGGATACGCGTCAATTGGGTGCTGGCCATGCACACGCCCCGTTGAGCCAGGCGCCGATCCGCGTTCTGGTCGATGGGCCGGTCAAGACAAAACTGAGTGTGGGCTACATGAGCCGCGCGTCAGTCGGGTGTCGGTGACGACGCGTTAGTGGTTGTGCGAGCCACAGATGTCGACTCGCTTTGAATCATCAACAGCAGCTTGTCCTTCTGCAAGTCCTTCGACTGCAGCAAACGGTCCGCAGGGATGGGGCACGATCCACACGTGCACCATGGGCTTTTTCACGAGACCAGCGATTGAGCCACGTGCGCAAACACCATTTTCATCAGTGACGCCCGTTACTTGGGGACGGCCACCCTGTATGGACCAACAGAGATCGGTGTGTACGTGCCATTGGAAGAGTGGTCCGGCAAAGTCCGTCAACTCCTTGGCGTCTAGCTCGGGTTCTCCTTCAGCCATGTACATCGCTGATACGAGAATTTTCTTGTCGCCGTAGACCTTGTAGACAATCGACTCTGGTTTGCTCGCGTCGAGCACGTTCCCATCGTCGAAGTACCGGAAGTTCACAAAGTGCTCATAACCAGTCTCTTCATCACCGATTGATCGCCAACCTTCAGATTCGGCCACGTTGTAATCAGCCCATCGCACCAGTTCTTGCTGTGTGTCGAGTATCAATTGACCGGCACGATCTTCTTGCTCGGCAGAAACCCCTGGCACATCGGAGATGTCGATACCAATGCTCGGGAAGTAGGGGCGCGGCCACGAACTCTCGGAGCCGGAATGTTGGTGGCTGGCAGTGGCATAAACCGCCGGCACTGCCAGGAGCACCGCCACCACAGGTGCTAACGAACTTGTCAGTCCGATGCGTTCGACCTTGACACGCGGTATAGATGCGACAAGTGCGAGTAGTGCGAGAAGTGCACACAACGCGTCGGCGGTCTGTATTGACTCTGATGTGTCGAATCCGTCGATAAACCCGATACCTGTCGTGCGAGTGGCGAGCCACCCGACAATCGCTATGACGTTGACAGAAGTGACAACTCGTCGCCATTCAGTGGATGGTGCGGCCAGAAGGGCGAGCCCACCAATGCATTGACCAGCAGCCAGAACAGCCATGGACAGTGCAGCGCTCTTGTGCTCTACATGAGTCCCTGCGGCAATCGCATGAACGAAGCCAGCGGCAAGAGAGAACACACCTGCACCACGGGCGTCACTTAACCGGCTCATAGAATCACCATACTTCTCATCAAACTGCGCCTACTTGTTGGGCTTACTTGATGCGCTGCGCGAGGTTAAGCAATTGCCGTCGCAACATAATGCCGTCGCCCGGGCCCAAGAACAAACGCTCGATGATGTGCCCAGCGGGCACGTCGATGCGTGCTCGCACTCGAGACACGAGGCGTGTGCCACGTGAGTCATCGTGAAGTTCATAGGCAAGCGTGAACACAACTTTTCGTGCGCGGGTCGAACCGTCGCCGAGAGCTAGAACAAGTGCTCGTGGAGAGTCGACGACCATGGCAGTGAATGATGCGGGACCTCCGGGAACTTTGTCTCCGTTGGAGAGCGTTTGCCACTTGGGGTTGATGGATCTCGCGCTACGCCGACCAAGGTTGTCGACGAAGTCGTAGCTATACCAACCGCCGCGACCAAAGCCCATTTGACGTAGCCATGGGAAGACGTCAGATGGAGGTGCATCGAGCGTGATTGCTCGCGTGGCGATGAGGCGTGCAGACGGGCAGATGTCGTCACCTGTCATCGAACGAGCCACCTCCGATGGTGTCGCACCCCAGTGTTCGAGAATCATGACGAAGCAGATGCTGATGAAACGTCGCGCGGACGGGGCCACACAATCGCGAGAATCCACACAGCACTCATGCCCCGAACGGTCCAGGCGAGGGTCCGCACGAGGTTCGCAGTCATGAGCCGTTCATGAATCGCAGAATCAAACCCGTCCATGAGGTCGCCGTGTGCAGGTGCCGACCAGACACCACTGATGATGAGGACGACGGCCATGGCAGCTGCGCCGATGAAGACCGGCATACGCAGCTCACGTCGGCCGCCCATGAACGAGAGCCAAAGAAGTGCGAGCAATGTGATTCCTTCAGTCAGCCAAGGGACAAAGAGCAACTTTCCGATGCGGTCGACATGCGCTGACTGAAATGCAACGTAGGTCGCCTCGCCGACGTCAGCGAACAGGGGATAGTGAACGACGTGAATGGTCCAGATGAGCCCGACCATGAACCATGTCGCAATGACATGAGCCATCACGATGACACGCTCTTGTGACGATGAAAACGACATGTCGAGACCCTAAACCGGGTGTCTTCTAACTGCCAGACCAAGGCTGGAACTCGGCCGCCAGACTCGCCGAACGTGCACACGTGACGAAACTCAGGGTCGCCAGCAGCAAGCGCCTTGTACGGATTGCAAGTTTGTACCAGTATTTAGTCATGGTTCGCTCTCGTCGTCTCCCACTTGCGTCCGCACTCACGGTGGCTCTCACCGTGGTCACAGCGGCATCACATTCACCATTGTCAGCCGACGCAGGCGATACCGGAGCGAGCCAGCGTGCAGTGGCTGCGACTCTTTCGGTTGGCTCGAGTCACGCCTGTTATGTCGCTAACGGACTTCTGTATTGCTGGGGATCCAACTCTCAGGGAC
>Ga0255084_1000512_pt1 | contig 8902 bp, 9 predicted proteins | sample Colum_Cont_RepA__FD_188433 | JGI IMG/M metagenome (GOLD analysis project Ga0255084, IMG submission 188433) | Freshwater microbial communities from Columbia River, Oregon, United States - Colum_Cont_RepA_8d | ecosystem: Environmental > Aquatic > Freshwater > River | place: USA: Oregon | collected... | reverse complement strand
CGGTTTAACTTTATGACTTTTTCGCAGCATATTTATATTATATCATAAATTAATTTTAAAGCATTTTTGTATGATGTGGCCTAAGCTATAAAATCGATTTTTTATTATAAAAAAGTCAAAAAAATCGATTATTTCAGAATGCTCGTCAACGTTACTCTTCAAGCCGGAACGTACTACATTGGCTGCCCTAGCCGTGTCACTGAAAACAAGACCTTTAAACGGGGTCAGACGGGCATTTCTGTTGGAAACTTTCTTGGGTCTGACAGCACCGAGTTTCACGTAGAGTCGGGCTTTATCGCCATTATTCCTTACGAAAAACTGTCGGTCTACAAAGAAGAGGCAAGCGACTTTGGCATTGTGCGCCATTTCAAGCACCCTGTCCAGTTTATTTGTCGCAACGGGTTGTTTACGATCTTGTCTGGAAAGTACATTCTTGACATTGACACGTACCAAATCAATGAAGACGACGAGTTTACGTTTGAAGATTACGACGCAGATTGTGACGATGAGGATGAGGACGACGAAGATGACGAGGAGGATGATGACGAGGACGAGGATGAGGACGACGACGACGACGACGATGAGGAGAAGACAGAGAAACAGACTAAGAAAGAGTAAGACTAAGAGTAGGTGTTAATTTTAATAGGGGTTCCCTCTTAAAATAAGTGACTTCGTAAGTGACGTGGTAAAGTGACATAAAATTGATTTTTTGACATTAAAAATGGTAAAAAATCAATAAAGGGCTTTGCGAGAGGCCAAGAGAGATATGTCGTCAAAGTACATCGAGACCAGACACGTTCTGGGGAAAGGCGCATTTGGAAAGGTCATTCAAGTCTTTTCGTACGATACGGGATACGCGTACGCCAAAAAGGTCTGCACCCGACGAGGGCACTACGTGGACAACACGGAATTCGAAAAAAGGATCATGGAAATACTGGCGTCAGGCGATCGTTCGCACGAAGGATACAACCACCTTGTGCACTTGGTGGATTCCGAACGCAACTACCAAACCGGTGGCGTGGATTTGATCATGCAACTTTACCAAGGCACGTTGCTGGACCTTATGGAGGCCAAGCACGTCGTCCAATCCAACGGCGATCTTATCCTCCATCCGCTTCCGGAAGTGGTGGTCAAAGACGTGGCGCGACAGATCAGTCTTGCCATTGCTTACATGAACACCCTTGGGTGGTCACACTGCGACATCAAGCCAGAAAACATCTTGTGGAAACGCAATATTTTCACACCAAGCGGGTACCATTTCAGCCTGGCCGATTTCGCGAATGCGGACACAAAAATGGATCATTTCACTCGCATTCAGACACAAGAATACATGTGCACCGAAAACCTTCTCGGTGTTGCATCGGTGAAAAATTGCGACATGCCAAGTTTGGCGTGCGTGTTGTACGAGTGCGTCACGGGCAAGTACTTGGCAAAACACGCGGATACGGATGCGCACATTATGGCGCATTTGGACGCCATTGGCAAAGAAGGCCTCAGTATGTTTCGTCCACAAGAAATGCCGGCCATCTTGTCATACTACGATCGCGTTTCGTCGCGTTGGGGCCATCTGGCAGACGACCAGTTTCCCTTGCAACAAGCCATGGCACGCGGCGGTTACACACACGGAAAGGTGTTGGCCGATCTGATCGCGTTTATGTTGGTGCCGTTCCCAGAGCAACGCATCACTGCCAAAGATGTGTGCAAGCACAAACTGTTTTGCCTTGACAAGCCTGATCACGAATCGCTACTGCTCATTGACACAAGCGAGGAGGGAGAAGAAGAGGGCGAAAGCGAAGAAGAGGGCGAAGAAAGCAAAGAGGGCGAAGAAGAGTGCGAAGAAGAACGCGAGGAGGGAGAAGGCGAAATGGACGTCGACGAAACAGACTTGTTGAAAAAGGTACAACTGCGAAAAAGGAAACGATCAAAGTGCAAAAAGACAGAACACAAAAAACACAAAGTGGTGCAAAAACGCAAAGTTCAAAAAAAGTGAGTGAGAGCGCGCACGTGTGTGTGTGTGAAAAAAATTTTAATAGGCCGGCGCGCCTTATTAAAATCGATTTTTTGTGTCAAAAAATGGTAAAGTTTAAAAGTTGACCCGTCTTCTGATGTCAACCGCCACGTTTTTGCCCCATTGCCCCACAATGTCACATTTTTTGAGGGCAATTTCCCCATCGCTTGAAATTTACGAGTGCGACTTTACGTCTCGGGGCATCCGCACGTTTGACCAGTTGGCGGCCTTGCCGTATGAAAATTACCTCGAATTTTTGTACTCGTGCCCGCAAGCCACAAAACTGTTTAACGCCGTCCAAGCGACAAAGAATGGCGATCATTGCCCGTACGGAGATAACTCGGGCCGAATTTTGCCTGTGGGCTACACGCCAAAAGCATTGTGGGATTCTGAGGAAGATTGGGCGTGGGATTCTGAAGATGACGGCGAAGGTGAAGGTGAAGACAACGGTTTGATTCTGTGCCAAAGTTGCATGTACTACAAGGCCCCCGAAAAGTTTCAAGGCCGAGACACGTGCATCGACTGCCCCAAACAGTTGTATCGCATCATGGAACAAATTGGCGAAGGTCGTTCTTCAAAAGTGTACATGGCGACACACCGCAAACACGGCAACGTTGCCGTGAAAGTTATCGACAAAGAATACGCGGAGTTTGCAAAGACAGAAGCGTCTCTGATGATGCAAATGCAGGCGTACCCCGCCAATTTTCTACGAGTGTACGACACGTGGGTCGATGAAGAAGAACGGTTCTGCATTGCAATGGAACGGATTCGCTACACTCTTGAAGAAGTGCTTATGGGTGAAAGTGACATTTCGTTGACGCCGGAAATTCGCTACTTTATCGTCAGCGAACTGGCCAAAGCGATTTCGGCTTGCCACAAAGAGTGCATTGCCCATTTTGACATTAAGGCCAACAACATAGGCCTGATGGCAGATGGCCGACTTGTGCTTTTCGACTTTGGTCTTGCTGAACGTTTTGAAACGATCAGTGATCCATTGTTTCAGAAGGATGTGGCTGCAGGAGAACTGGTCAAGGTGTCAAAAGAACACCGACCGCCGGAGGGGTTTTTGCACAACTATCCCTTGACCGAAAAAGCGGACATTTGGTCATTTGCTGTCGTCGTTTACGACATTTTTATGGTCAAAAACTTGTTTAACGTTGACACGTTTCAGACAACGCTGGCGACGTTGCCGGCCAATTTAAACAAGCAAGTGCCGTCTTACATCGAAGACCTGATTCGTCGGTGCACTCAGCTTGACCCGAAAGATCGACCCAGTACACAAGAGTGGTGTGAAGGGCGTATGTGAGGGGCGTGTGCAAAGGTGCGTGTGCAAAGGTGCGTGTGTAAATTTTGTATTTTACGAGGGTTGTCCCTCTTAAAATAATGTGTATAAAATCGATTTTTCACAATAAAAACCGGCAAAAAACAGTAACGTCCCAAACACCCCAGAAATGCTTCCCGCTCTTTACCGCAATTATCTTATCTCCAAGGTGGTTTACTTGCCCGCTGACAGCCCCGAACGCCGCAAAGCTTTCGAGGCGTTGGTGTCGCCCGCCATGCCGGTGCTTGGCGCAACCTACCCTTTCAACGCGCAACGATACGCCTTTGTCACTCAGCAAGCCAAGCAGTTGTCAAAGAACATGTCGTCGCTTACCAACAAGACGCGCTTCTGCACCCGCGGTGACAAGTGCGACAAGTCCGTGTGCGGGTTTGCACACACCATTGAAGAATGGAACCCTCCGTTCTGCCTTCAACAAGAATTTTGTCTTGTTCCCGATTGTGACAAAAACCACGGCCTCACGAAAGAGGAGTACATTGAGCTTCGCAACATCAAAGTCCCCGAAAAAAAAGAAAAGAAAAGCCTTGTGTGTACCCAGTTTTGCCGCAACATGAAAGAGAAAACGCCGTGCGGACACAAGGGATGCCCGTTTGCGCATTCGTTGTGGGAGTACAAAGCCATCACGTGTCCCCTTGATGCCGAGTGCACGGATGTGTATTGCATCAAAAAGCATTCAAAGGATTCCATCTTTTACTACATGGAACGCCAAGGCGTGCCTTTGGCCTTGTGGATGATGCGTGCCCCCACGTACAACAATTCGGAGCAGATCAAACGTCTGGAAGAAGAATCGGTCGCCGAATACAACCAATGGATCCAAGAATGGTCCGACGATTTTCGTCGATACGAAGGCGAGCAAGAACTTGTGAACCAATTCAAGCGTATGACTGTTGCCGTTGCCAGCGATATGCCCATCGCCAACGACACCGCGCAAGAGGAGGAGGACGAGGAAGAGGAAGAAGACAACGTCACCTTTCGTATCGGCACCGATGGCAAAAACACGATGAGTCTTCGCCAAGCTGTTGCAGACAAACACTTTGGTCAGTTTGAGACCGACGTCATTGAACTTGACGTTGACGTTGAGAGCGACAACGAAAGCATTGACGAAGACCACCAGTTGTCTGAAGAAGAATCCGCCAGCATCATGTTGGCCGCGGTCGATCTTGGCCTTGATTTTGAAACCGTGTTTGATATGATCGAAAACGGAAAGTCCCACATTGTGTTTGAATGGCACAAAAGACGTTTTGATGTTGGTGTTGGTGTTGGCGTGTGAGAAAGGAGGAGAAAAAGACAAAAAGAAAAACAAAAAAAAGGAGAAAAAGGAGAAAAAGAGAAAGTTGATTTTAAGAGGGTTAACCCCCCTCATAAAATCGTTTTTTAAAAATTAAAATGGCTTACCAATTGATAAGCCTGAAAGATGTTGCCAGTTTACGCCCAGGTGTTTTCGACAGACTTTAAAGGCCCCGTGCCAACTCTGCCGTGGTCCAACAAGACCGTTCGGAATTCTTTTGTGCCCTCCCGTGGCAATCGCTTGCTCACAAAAATCTACCTTTGCATTGATGAATATGCAACCCTTTCAAAGGTCTACACCTTCAAGGGTCTTCTCGACCGCTTGAAAGGGATCACGTTCAACAAAAAAGACCCAGTCGCGCCTGTTGAAAATTTCAAATCGATTATGGACAACTATCTGTCTGTCGCATTTGAGGCCAACGGTTCGGTCATTCGCACCGACATTGTCGATCGTTTTTGGCTGTTCAAAACATCGGCAGTATCGGATGCCCAGTACACTGAGAAACTGAAGGAGACGATCGCTTTTGTCCGCGAATTGCAAACCTTGCCCGATGAAGAGTTGGCCTTGTTTTGTACATGTGGAAAAGTAGAGTCCATCTCGTACCCACTCGATGAGTTGAAAGGTCTTGTTTCCTACAAGTACACTGGTATGATGTGCAAAACAATCATGTGTGGCGAAGAAGATCGCTACACGGTCAAAGTCGACATTTACACCAGCGATGATCCGGAGGTTGAAAATCGGATGTCGTTCACGCTTGTCAATATACACGAATCCCTCGAGATGTTTGACTGCTACGTTGAAGTGTTTGTTCACGCGATCCTTCTTTTCACGGGACTTGTGCCGTTGTGTTCGCGTGAAACGTTTGAGGCGCTATTGTGGTCCGTTTTCAGAAACGAACCGTATATCGAGAAAGAGGAGAAAGAGGGGAAAGACGAGAAGGACGAGAAAGAGGACAAACAGGAGGCCATTCGTGACGCGTGTCTGCGTTATATCGCAAAGCATCCCGTCAAACCACGTTTGATTAGCAACTTTAAACCTTCCATTTTTTTCAGGTCAATCTAGACGGCGTTTGTGTATCTTTAATTTTAAGAGGATTATTCCTCATAAAATTGCATCTGACGTTTTTGGTACCGCTAAGCGGTGTGTATAAAATCGATTTTTTGACATTAAAATTGGGTAAGGTTAAGAAGGATCTCGTATCTGGATATGTCGTCGTCTCAAGCCCAAGCCTCGTTTACCCCCTCGTTTACCGGCAGAAATGCCTCAAAGCCGTACTCTGACAGCGGCATCTACGACCAAGACCGCGTTTCCTCTGAAGATGGCGTCGTCGTCTTGGCGGATGGCCACGGTATGCGAGGACGAGATTGTGCCGAGTTCTTGGCGGGCCATATCCGCGAAGAAATGACGCGACGTTTGTCGTTAAAGTCGCCCAAGGAAAACGTTGATCCCGCCGTCTTGGAGAAATCCCTTGTCGGTTTGTTTAATGAAGCAAACGATGCGCTTCGCCACCACTTTTACACTGCCTTTTGTGCCGTGATGGACGACAACGGCGTGCCTCGTGCTTACAAAGGCGGAGCCACCATTTCTGGAGGCGCTGTTGTCACGGCTATCGTGTGTGGCACGTACGAGCAACGACACTTCTTGACCGTGGCCAACGTCGGTGACGCCGAAGCGTACGTGTACAGTCGCAAACCTGACGGTACAATCGAATCTCTCAAGTGCACCACCGATCACGGCCCTGACAGTCGGACGGAACAATTGCGTCTCAAAACATCGCCGGTCCAGTGCATGTTTACAACCACGCAATCCGACTTTTATCTCCCCATCAATGATGCGGATGGAAACCCCATCGACTACGCCTTTGCGGAAGGAAAGGCCTTGTACTATGCGCTTCTTGCCGTGCACGCTACGGAAGATCCGGCAAAAAAAGAGGAGTGCGTCCAACAGTGGCGAGAAGCCAACAAGGTGTTCAAGGCGCATCCACGTCACAAAGACTATGAAAAGCTGATGTGGGCCACGAAAGAGACGATGGCCAATCGTGACTGCCCCAGCTCGTACCTTGTTGGTGACTGCAGTGCCAGCGAGTATGGACAGGTGACGCGCTTGCAAACCGCACGTGCCCTCGGCGATTTTGCGCAACAGCAAGTTGGTGTCATCCCCACGCCAGACACGACGACAATTTGGCTGGATCAGCTTGCTCCTGCAGAGAAACGAGTCGTCTTTGTGGCATCGGACGGCGTCCACGACTGTTTTACAAAGCAAGAGTTGGCTGAGCTGGTTCTGTCTGAAAAGACCGACGACGAATTGATTGACATCTTTGTTCAACAAAGCAAGCGCTTGTTTGGCGGCCGACAACACGACGACATCAGCTTTTCTCGAAGCGCGGTTCCAGAGTGCGTTGCACCGTCGGCTTTGCCGACTCCCGCGCACTGACGGAGTGAAGAGTGAGTGAAAAACAAAAAAGGAAAAAAAGGAGAAAAGGAGAAAGACAAAAGAAAAGAAAAAGAGAATGAAATTTTAAGAGGGTTATCCCCTCGTAAAATTAACTATTTGTTTTTGGTACCGCTTTTTCACAAAAAGCGGTGTGTAAAATCGATTTTTTCAAATTGAAAAGAGGAAAAGACAAGACAAGACAGGACAGGACAGAAAAAAGATGTCTCCGCCTCAGCGTTTTCCCTACATTGAATTTCACATCGCCATCACAAACAAAAATTTGGATCGAATCATTGCGGGCATCACTGTCAAGATGCACCAAAAAATGACACGCTCAATGTTCAGGGACATGTTGCAATGTGTGCACCACGACTACGGGCAACTTGTCTCGGACATCAACGGAGGCAAAGTCGGGGACCCCGCATACAACAACGTTGCTTTGAAAGTGGAAGAATTGGCGGCCATTTTACCTTCTGCTATTGTCGAGGTGGATAGAAATTTTGCGCGCTATGGTGTCGATGTGGATCACGATGACTGGGGCATCCCGATGTCGATGGAAGAGCCCGTTCTTTGCATCAATTTGTGCAAAGAAGAGGATGGCAAGCAGATATACGAGGTCAATCTGTCAGACAAGTTTCATTCGTCTGTTTACGAGTTTCTGGTTCAAGCCCCTTTTTAAAAAAAGCACCTTTTTAAAAAAAGGTGCCCCAAAAATACTTAGAGAGAAAGAAAGAGACAAAAGCGTGTTCCATTTTACAAGGGTATAACCCCTTTTAAAATTAAGAGTTTTTTGTAAGTATTTTCAACGTGTTTTTGTAAGGCTTTTCAACGTGTTTTTGTAAGGCTTTTCAACATATTTTTGGTACCCCTTTTTTTAAAAAGGGGTGTTTTTGGTACCCCTTTTTTTTAAAAAGGGGTGTAAAATCGATTTTTTTAGGTTAAAATAACAAAAATAACAGGAAGACGCAATACACGCAAACAGACAATGCTAAAGAAAGCTATCGTTGGCATTCTCACGTACATGCCACTGATCTTGTTGCTTTTTGTCATCAAGGTTGTCGGCTTGGAAAATTACCCCGCTTACTCGCGTGGGATTATGCTGTTCTGTGTCAAAGACGAGCTGTTGTTTCGCGAGCTTCCTTTCCAGTTCATCGACCGCAACGAGGTCAACTCGCTGTTGATAGGACTTGTCAACGGGTTGTTTTTCCAGTTTTTTGCGCCAGTCTTTACGCAGTTTTCTCTTTTTTTGTGCATTTTGTTTGGGGTCTCGTATACAATGGGGCGCTTGCGGTATTCTTTTCTGGAATCGGTAATGTTGCGACACATTTTTCTGGCGTTTTTATTTATGAAAAAAGATGTATAAATGAGGAGTTGTAAAAAGGAGTTGTAAATAAAACATACAAATTTTAAGAGGGCTATGCCTTCGTAAAATATACATAAATTTTAAGAGGGCTACGCCGCCGCTTGAGGGCATTTTTGGTGCCGCTTAGGGTAGTTTTTGATACCTTTTAGGGGCGTTTTTGGTGCGGCTTTTTTTGAAAAAGCCGCTTAAAATTGATTTTTTGACATTAAAAACGTATACATTCAAGGAAAGAGAGACAAAAATGGCCAGTCCAATCGAGTTCCACATCTGCATCTTTGAAGGAAAATATGAAATCGGGGCCATCACGATCAAGATTGACAGCAAATTGACATCAGACGAGTTTAGACTGTTGTTGGCTTTTTTGGAAACTGACACAGATCATTTTGTGCTTGATGTCAACTCGTGCGGACTGGGTACGACCGCATACGACCGCGTGGCCCAAAGAGCACAAGACCTTGCCAACATCTTGCC
>Ga0255084_1000502_pt1 | contig 8973 bp, 8 predicted proteins | sample Colum_Cont_RepA__FD_188433 | JGI IMG/M metagenome (GOLD analysis project Ga0255084, IMG submission 188433) | Freshwater microbial communities from Columbia River, Oregon, United States - Colum_Cont_RepA_8d | ecosystem: Environmental > Aquatic > Freshwater > River | place: USA: Oregon | collected... | reverse complement strand
GCTATCGCTCGCTCAGGGACGCGATGCGAGCCGGTTGATTTCGCTTGCTGCTTCACCCGTCATCAGCACACGAAACAGCACGCCAGTACTTCCTTCGGACTTCAACTTTCCCTGCATGAAGGCCAGAGTTGGGTCGCTTCCTGCATCTTTCGACGCGATACGCACGATGGCATCGGCATCATCGGGACCAGACACCGCTTCGTCGTTCTTGCTGAACTGCACGCGATACTGAACTCTCGCCTCGGTCGCTTCCTGCTTGGCACTCATGCCACACCTCGGAACAGATCATCTTCCATGGCGTTATCGACAGCGCTGCCAACAGCCGACACGGCAAGCACCCACTCTTCCCACGGATACACCTGCGCCAACTCCTCATCATCCAACCCGAACCACCATGTTTCGTTCGGGTCAACTTGAGTGGCGTGGGCGCGAAGAGCTCCGCTCCGTGCCCACAAGTACTCCGCGACGTCAATGCGCGTTGTGATGCGGTGATCTTGTGATGGACGATTCAACCATTCGTCGTTGTACGGCGATATTCCGGTCTTTGCGAGCATCGCCTCATGGATGGAAACGATGCGTTTCTTTGACCACAACGTGTAATACATCTTCAATGGCTGCCACGGTTCACCTGCATCGGAGTACCAGAACGGGTCGCCGGCGCGCTGGAATGCAAGCACGCTCACGTCATGCACACGGAGGTGGTCAGGGTGCGGATAACCCGACTGGTCATCGTTGTAGGTGAGGATGACATGAGGCTTCTCTGCACGAATGATTCGTACGAGACGTTCAGTCGCCTCATCAATGTCGGCCATATGGAAACAATCAGGGTTCTCGTTTGACTCTGACCCAGCCATGCCACTGTCGCGATAACCCAGCATGTGCACAGAGTGATAACCGATGATGTCCGTTGCAAGCTTCAGTTCCTGCGGACGTAGTTCCGCCATCACCTGGCGCTCCTCTTCGGTTGACAGTCCGTGGAATGGTTGACCCGGTTCACGTAGAGACGGATTTTGCAGGTCTCCTTCTTCGCCCCCAGTGCAGCACACGAGCACGGTGTGAACTCCCTGTGCCACGTATTTGGCCACCGTTGGAGCACCCTTTGAAGCTTCGTCATCTGGGTGTGCGTGGACAGCCAAAAGAGACAATCGCGACGCGCCGTTCGGAAAAACTTCACGTGTCGACATCAATGTCATGCTAGTGATGTCGACTTGCAGACGGCTCGTCATGACACATCAATCATTAGGCTGGGCGCGTGAGACTTCGCTGGACATCGCGTTCTCGGGTCAAGACCATCGCTCTCGGCATGGTTTCGGTCATCGTGTTCGCAGCATGTTCCACAAACGACGGTCGCGACATGTCACCACCACGCGACGACCAGAACGACACGATCACCCAGACAACTGTCGCCACCACTGTCGACCCGACACTTGAAGCTGTCTCTGAACCTGCGACATTTCTCTCGGTGTCTGGCTCTTGGGAAGAGGGCGGCATTATCAATGTGAAGCACACGTGCGCCGGCGCAGGTGTCGCACCATCGCTGACGTGGACCGGCGTCGGCACTGGCACGAAAGCCCTTGGTCTCGTGCTCAGTGAATCAGACGACCCATCGAACATGTTGTGGGTGGTTGCCAACCTCGAACCCACCATCACTGGCGTGGCTGCGGGCGAACCGCTGCCGGCCACCGCGGTTGTGGCGAAGAACTCGCGTGGCGTGGTCGGCTATACCGCGCCGTGCCCCGACACTGCGAAAGAGCGCTCGTACCTCCTCACGCTGTACGCACTTGACCAGGTGATCGAGGCTGGAACCGGCGACGACGCCGCAGCGGTGGTTGCCGCGATGGAGAGTGCCGCGCTTGACGCGACGAGCACGGAGTTCCTTGCCACTGGCACATGACCATCACTCGTCATCTGTCACCGAGCGAAGTCATTCCACCGCCCAGCGTGGGGAACCTGCGAAACTTGTCGTATCGACACCGAAGCCTCCGCCCTGCCGATCGGCATCTTCGAGACTGATGTTGATTGTCGTCTCCGAAGTGGCAACAACGCCTTTCGGTCGCTAGCGCTTGGTGGTGCCGCTGTCGTGCCAGGTACCGCACCATGGGTGAACGCACAGCCACATGAACGACAAGCGTGCGAACGGGCGTGGAAACAATCACGAGAATCTTCAGCGCCATTTGTCATTGAGTTTCGACTCGGAACACCCGATGGCGAGACAGTGTGGGTGCAAGTAGCCACCCAACCCGTTCGCGAGGGTGCCGACATCACGGGTTATGTCGGTACCGCAATCGATTGCACCGCTGCCGTCGAGCAACGACGCTTGTCTGACCAACTTGTCGGACTACTTGATGCATCCGGTGATGCAATCGCTGTGTTCGACCGTGTCGGTGCGATGACGTTCTGCAATGACGTCGCCAGAACGATGCTCGGAATAGAAGAGCACTCCGAGTCGGGGAACGATGTCGCCGCGCGATCTTTCATGCAAGCGGTGCGAGATCAGCTGCCTCGTGATGTCATTGCGCCCGACGCGGTCACTGCGCCACAAGGTCGCTGGGAAGGTGAGGTCGCGTTCCGATCTCCCGAAGGACTCTCTCGCGTACTTGCTGTCGTTGTCCAAGCGGTGCGTACTCGCGAGGGCGTCTTGGACCACTGGTCCGCCATCGCACGAGACATAACCGAGGAACTCAATCACCAGCGAGAACTCGGTCGACTGGCGACCCACGATGCCCTTACCAGTCTTCCGAATCGCGTGTTGTTTCTGCGCAAGACTGCTGAAGCACTCGAGCGCAGCAAGACAACGAAGAACCACGTCACTGTGCTGTTCATCGACCTTGACAAGTTGAAACACGTGAACGACACAATCGGGCATGTCGTTGGCGACCAACTCATCGTCACCATCGCCAAACGCCTGATGGCCGCCACTCGACCAAGTGACCTCGTCGCACGTATCGGCGGTGATGAATTCGTCGTGCTGTGCGAAGGCCTTCTTGATGAACACGTGGCAATGGATGTGGCCGAGCGAATCCGCACATCAATCACTGGTCCGCTCGTGCTGCAAGGCGTCGAAATCGAATCCGGAGCAAGCGTCGGCGTCGCAATGTCGACGAGCGAACAACTGACACACGAAGGTCCCGAAGACCTCGCTGTTACGTTGCTGCGCTGTGCCGACACGGCGATGTACCGCGCCAAACAACGTGGGCGTGGACGCAGCGAGCTGTACAGCGATGACATGCACAGAGCCGCACGTGAGCGTGTGGTGCTCGCAGGACAGCTCGAACAGGCCCTGGCCGCCGATCAGTTCTTCGTCATGTACCAGCCCATCGAACATGCCCAAGGGCGACACACTGTGGCGTTCGAAGCACTGCTTCGCTGGCAACACCCAACACGTGGCGAATTGAGCCCAGCAGATTTCCTCGAACTAGCCGACGAGTCGGGCCTCATCGGCCCGATTGGTGACTGGATACTGACGTCAGCAGGCACTCGCCTTCGGACATGGATTGATTCCGGCCTCGTCGGAAAACAAACGGCGTTGCATGTGAACGCAACAAGACGACAGTTGGCCGACGCAACATTCGTCGACCGTACTGTGACGATCTTGCGTGAAGTCGGACTTGACTCCACGCAATTGGTCGTCGAGACGTCTGAGGCATCTCTCGTGGACAACAACCCAGCGGTCCTTCGTACCGTGACTGCATTGAAGCGCAACGGTGTCCGCATCGCTGTTGATGACTTCGGAGCGGGTTACTCCTCGCTCTCGGCGCTACGTGCCTTCCCAGCCGATTGCCTCAAGCTTGACGGAACCGTCGTGCGAGACGTCGGCCGTAACGATGGGGGCGACGACCCCATCGTGCGCTCTCTCATCCAACTCGCCCACTCGCTCGATCTGACGGTCATCGCCGAGTGGGTCAGCACTGACGACCAACTACAACGCCTGAAGGTTCTTGGCTGCGACCAACTTCAGGGAAACCTGGTGTGCAAACCGCTCACTGCCGATCAAGTGGCGCAGCGATATCAGGCTGGAATCGGACCCGTACCAGCGAAGTAAGCAAGCACTGCGTCTGAGGCTTGCGTCAAACGCAGCACAGACGCACCACCGACGTTGTCTCCGGTGGTTGAGAGTGCGTAGGACTGTGCACCAGAGTCTGCGACGGGTCGCAATTTTTTGATCATGTCAGCCATGTCGAGAGACGGATCGGCGCTCAACTCTGACGCGAATCCTGCCATCACGTTTCCTGCGTCGAGGGGATGTTTACTGCCGACCTGATGAGCGAAGAGATGAAGTCTCGCTGTCGTGCGGTGCGACCATGATCTGATGAGCCGTCGAGTTTCCAGTCGCCGTCAATCTTCAATTGGAAATGTCGACTGCGGGCATATGCGAGGGCTTTTTGACCGTCCAGAGTGTTGCATCCACCCCGTGGAATGTAGAGACCCGAGTACTTGTCCCGCGCTGGACCCGGCAGACAGACCAACACACCACCAATGGAGTCGACGATGTCTTTGAAACCGGCGAAGTCGACCTCAAGGTAATGGTGCACCGGAATGTTGAGGTTGCGCTGAATGGTACGCACCAACACTTCTGGGCCTTGTGAAAATGCCGTGTTCACGCGTTGAGCTTTGTTGCCCTCGCCAATCTTCACCCAAAGGTCACGAGGCACCGACAAGATGCTTGCTGACCCATCTGCTTTGTCGTGACGCAACACCATGATCGAATCAGACCGTTGCCCGCTGACGGAGATGCCGGCAATCGCCTTGTAGTCCTCGTCTGTAGGGTCGGCATTGGCGCGGGAGTCGGAGCCAACAAGGAGGTAGTTCTCAACGACGTCCGACGGTGAAGACAAGACCGCACTTAGTGAAGGGATGCGGTTGACCCCCGACAACTGCGTCTTCGTCGCCCGCACAAGGCCACTGGCCCCGAAACCTGCCACCACGATCGCAATGACGACTGGTGCGACCCACCGAGATGTCCAATGCTTCGTCGCCACGTGACAACGCTAATCAACCCCTTAGGGCTCGTGACGTCACTCAGCCCATTTCACCGCACATGTACGACATCTGCGGTGTTAAAGCGGTGCGTCATCGCGCATTCATCGACCACTACCAATTGACCATCAGGTTCTACGTCGATTGCACGACCAGAGAGTGACGTTCCGCCAGGCAGTGATACGTTCACATTGCGACCAATTGTGGCCAGTCGCGAACGGTATCGCTGATGACGCTCTACTTCATCGAGTTCGAGCAAACTGTCGATGATCGGACACATCGCGTGAACCACATTCGATGGTGATTGATGAGTGTCTTCTAATTCGTCGATGGTGACACCATGTCGCAGCGCAGTCGCACCATCTGGTGCCCAACCAATATTGATGCCTATCCCGACTACCACGTAGGACGCACGACCCTTCCCTGCGTCGATGGGCCCGGATTGCGCCAGTACTCCAGCGAGCTTCAGATCATCGAGCAACAGGTCGTTCGGCCACTTCAACTTCACATCGCGGTCAAACATCATCGCGGCCACTTCCGCGCCAGCCAAGGCGACTACTTGTGTGAGAACGTGCGGGTGTTCTGGGACGTCGCGAAAGAGAAACGACGCGAGCACATTCAGACCGGGTGGCGCTTCCCACCGTCGGTCGAGCCGACCCCGGCCGGCACTTTGGAAGTCGGTGCGCAGCACGGAGCGGTCTGGGGCCCCATTTTCTGCCTCTCGGACGAGATCTGAGTTCGTGCTGCCGGTCTCGGGCACTTCTTTCAGGGTCCAGCGCCCAGATTGGTTCGCATTTGCCCTGTCCACCGCACCAAACTAGTCATCTGTGTTGAAGAAGATCCTGATTGCAAACCGTGGCGAAATTGCCGTGCGCGTCATTCGTGCCGCGCGAGAGATGGGAATCGCGACTGTCGCGGTGTACTCCGAGTTGGATCGCAATGCGTTGCATGTGCGTCTCGCCGATGAGGCCTATGCGCTTGGCGGACAGACCGCCGCTGAGAGCTACCTGAACACCGAGGCGATCTTGAATGCAATCAAGGTCAGCGGCGCCGACGGCGTGCACCCTGGCTATGGCTTCTTCAGCGAGAACGCTGACTTTGCTCGTGCGATCACTTCACAGGGCGTCGCATTCATCGGACCGCCCCCCGAAGCCATTGAGGAGATGGGTGACAAAGTGTCGAGCCGCAAGGCTGCACTCCGTGGTGGTGCACCAATCGTTCCTGGCACAACCGACTTCGTGACAACGGCAAAAGAAATCGCCGACTTCGGAAACGATTTTGGCTGGCCGATTGCGATCAAGGCTGCATACGGAGGCGGCGGGCGCGGCATGAAGGTCGTGCACTCTGCCGACCAAGTGCAAGATGCCATGGACTCAGCACAGCGTGAAGCAAAGAACTTCTTCGGGCGTGACGAGATCTATGTCGAGAAATATCTCACCTGGCCTCGCCACATCGAAGTACAGCTCGTCGGTGACACGCACGGCAATGTCGTGTGGGTCAGCACACGTGACTGTTCAGCTCAACGTCGCCACCAGAAGCTCATTGAGGAGGCGCCGGCACCGGCTTTGCCAGATGGCGTTGAAGAAGCCATGGGCGAGGCAGCGGTCAAGGCAGCCAAGGCTGTCGGCTATTTCAATGCAGGCACCGTCGAGTTCATCTACCAAGACGGCGAGTTCTTCTTCCTTGAGATGAACACACGACTCCAGGTCGAGCACCCTGTCACCGAAGCAATCACCGGTATCGACCTCGTCGAATGGCAGATTCGTGTCGCCTCCGGCGAGAAACTCCCGATGAACCAGAAACAGGTACTTGCAGCACGCCGAGGCCACGCCATCGAAGTGCGCATCAATGCTGAGAACCCAGCGGGAGGCAAGTTCCTGCCCTCCCCTGGACCCATCACGAAATTGGTCACCTCGGACGGTTTCGGAGTTCGCTTCGACTCTGGCTACGAAGCCGGAGACTCAATCAGTCAGTACTACGACAACCTCGTCGGAAAGCTCATCGTCTGGGGCAAAGACCGCGACACCGCCATTGCGCGCACCGTGCGTGCGTTGAAAGAAATGGTCGTCGAGGGTGTTGCAACAACTATTCCAGCCGACATCGCGATCCTCGAACATCCCGACTTCGCGTCCGTCACCCATTCCACCAAGTGGGTCGAGGAACGCCTCGACTTGTCTGGCATCGATGCAACACCAGTCGCTGCTCCCGATGACGACGGAACTCCACTCGTGCAGCGTTCCACAACTGTCGAGGTGAACGGACGTCGATTCGACGTCAAGTTGTGGGTGCCCGAGACCGTCGGCACCGTTGCTGCCCCGTCAAAAGCCAAAAAAACCCCTCGCGCGGGTTCGGGTGGAGGCGCTAGCTCAGGCGGTGGAAGCGGTCAGGTCGCAGTTCCCATGCAGGGAACCATCGTCAAGGTTCTCGTCGAAGTTGGCCAACAAGTTGAATCAGGCCAAAGTGTCGTCGTGCTCGAAGCGATGAAGATGGAGAACCAGATCGAAGCCGACAAGTCCGGCACCGTGAAGTCCATCAACGTGAAGCCAGGCGACACCGTCGGTGCTGGTGACGTGGTCGTCGTCATCGAATAGGGCTCACGCCTTGCAACCAACAACCTGAAGACTGACAATTTGAAGATGGAGTCGTTTCTTGCGGTGTGGTGCACCGCGCTGAGTCTGTCGTTCATCTGGCCTCAGGTCTGGCGAACGGTTCGACACGACAGCACACAAGGACTTTCTCCATTCGCAGCTGTGTACGGATTTGTAGGGTCCGGCTTGTGGTTTGCCTACGGACTGAGCGCTGGAAACACAGCGATCTGGTTCTCGAACGCCTCGTTCATGGTTGCGCAGTCAATCATCATCGCCGTGATGCGGCGCCATGGCCGCGTACCACGCGTGATACTTGTGCGCTTCGCTGCACTCTTTGTTGTCATACTCGCGACGCTTTTGCCACTGCCCGCGACAGCATTCGGCTGGACCGCCACCGTCGTGAGCGCGACGTCGCTGGTACCGCAGACTCTCCACGTTGCGCGAGCCGAGAACATGAACGCAATCTCACTCGTGTCTTGGATGTTCACCATCATCTCTGCCTCAAGTTGGATGGTGTTCGGCTGGGTACTCGACGACCCTGTCATGTCTGTCGTGAACTACATCACGATCCCGATGATGATCTTCGTCTTGGTACGCGCAACACGCTGGCGTCTGGCCAACGGCATGGTGCTCACGGGCCGACCGCTCGTATCTGCTTGAATCACGAACCTGCTGACAAAACCTGTCAGCAGGTTATTCGGCAGATTCTGTAACCGCTTCGGCTAGAGATGGATGCACGAGCAACGTGTCGAGGATGTCGACCACTTTCAAGTGAGCAGTGACGGCTAACGCGATCATGCTGATTAGTTCGCCAGCGTGACGTCCGACGATGGTGCCTCCGAGCACAACTCCGGTGTTCGGGTCTGAAATGAGTTTCACAAAACCGGTCGGGTCGTTATGTATGAGGGCTTTTGCGGTCGAAGAGAATGGCACCTTGGTGACGCGAATCTTGCGACCGAGTGCAAATGCTTCGGCCTCGGCAAGGCCGACGTCTGCGATCTCGGGTTTGGTGAAAATTGCTGATGCAGCCTTGTCATACGCAAGGTGACGGTGATCGTCGCGAATGACCCCCATGAGGTGCTCTGCGATCTTGCGACCCTGCATGGTTGCAACTGACGACAAAGGCAACTTCCCACTGACGTCGCCAGCCGCATACACGTGCGGCACATTGGTGCGGCACCACTGGTCGATGTCGACATAGCCACGAGAATCAAGCGCGACTCCAGCAGCCTCAAGATTGAGACCTTCCACATTCGGCGCTGAACCAATGGCCAACACAGCTTGCGTCGCACGAACTTCACGTCCGTCGTCGCACTTCACCACCACTTCGTCACCGTCGACCTCAATAGATTGTGCACGCGCACCTTTCAACAGCTTTACTCCGCGAGCAAGAAAACTGTCCTCAAGC
>Ga0255084_1000488_pt1 | contig 9074 bp, 9 predicted proteins | sample Colum_Cont_RepA__FD_188433 | JGI IMG/M metagenome (GOLD analysis project Ga0255084, IMG submission 188433) | Freshwater microbial communities from Columbia River, Oregon, United States - Colum_Cont_RepA_8d | ecosystem: Environmental > Aquatic > Freshwater > River | place: USA: Oregon | collected... | reverse complement strand
ACTCGTTTACCAGAGCGAACTGGTGGGGTTTGTAGCGCTACTTTAACTCCAGCTACCAATACTAAGGATCCTGATCTTTGTTCTAGGAGCTGGCTAGATTTTATTGCTCCGATTTGATTGAGAAACTCAGCATAAAACTCAATCATATGATGAGAGATATCCATCCCTAGATACTTAACTTCATTTCTTACCAGTTCATGATCTTCTAAATCAGGTAGCCCTGTCTTAGATAAAGTGGGGGTAAAACCTAGGCTTAACTGCGAACCAGTAATTACTTTAGTTCTACTACCACCAGACCATTTATATAAATCAGTTAGATGTAGTAATAAATCTCTACGATTTATCTCAGCGCCATAGAGGCGATCAAAGGCTCCCACCATTAATAAGGCTTCAGAAGTTGGTCTGCTAACTGAGCTGCGATGGACAAAATCAGCTAGATCTAAATAAGGGCGATTAGCGATAATTGCTGATATCTCTGCGCTACTAATCCCTGAGATATCGCTAAGAGATAGCCTGATACTTCTCTGATTATCGCCTTCCACTCGATAGCTAATATCAGAGTGATTAATATCAAGAGGGGCGATAGTTAATCCATTTCGTCTAGCCTCATCTAATAGAAGACGCTTTGGATACATTCCAGGTTCATGAGTTAGAACTCCGGCAAGAAATGCTGCTGGGTAATGGCGCTTTAACCAAGCAGATTGATAAGTGGGAAGAGCAAAGGCAGCGGCATGGGCTTTGCAGAATCCAAAGGAGGCAAAGGCTCTTAAGACATCCCAGATTTTAGTAATAACTTTTAGCTCATAGCCTTTTGATAAAGCTTGGGCAAAGAACCAATCACAGACCTCTTGCTGACCCTGCCTACTACCAAGAGCTCTTCGCTTCTCATCGGCTTGGCCAAGAGAGGATCCAGTTAGAGTGGCGATAATTTCAATAACTTGCTCATGAAATACCACTACCCCTTGGGTATCACTCAAGATTTCAGCTAAATCAGGGTGGAATATCTCTCTAGTTTTAAAGCCTTGGCGGGCATTTAGAAATGGAGTGATCATGTCGCTCTTTACTGGCCCTGGTCTAAAAAGTGAGATATCAATTATTAAATCAGTAAAAGTCTCAGGGGTTAACTTTCCAACTAATTCACGCTGGCCTGGGCTCTCTATTTGAAAGATACCTAAAGTCTGAGCAGATTGGATGAGCGAAAATGTTTCACTATCATCTAAAGCTATTGCATCAATATCTATTACTTTCCCAGCACTTCTCTCTATCTCAGATATGGCATAGGCCAGAGATGATTGCATTCGAACTCCTAAAATATCTAGCTTTAAAAGCCCAATAGCTTCCACATCATCTTTATCCCACTGCACCATCGGATAATTACTAGCATTTATCTCAATTGGGGCTCTCTGATATAGCTCAGCGCTAGAGATCACTACTGCGCAGGGATGCATTGCAACATTTCTAGGTAGGCCATCTAAGCGCTCTGCAAGACCTACTGCCATCTTCCAGATTGGGCTAGTTATATTTAAATTAGCAAGTTCAGGAAGATTAATTAGCGCCTGTGAAATATTACGAGCTCTAATATGAGGAAGTGATTTAGCAACTAGATCTATCTCCATGGGGGCAATTGAGAGAGCTGCGCCCACATCTCTTATGGCATGGCGAGCTCTATAGGTATCAAACATTGCAACTGTTGCAGATCTCATCGGGTAATTTGCAAATACCTGATCATAAATTTCTAACCTTCTAGCAGATTCCACATCGATATCAATATCAGGCAAAGCCCTTCGAAGTGGAGAGCAGAATCGCTCCATTAATAAACCTAGTGAGAGTGGCTCGACTCCAGAAATTCCTAAAAGATGACAGATTAGCGATCCAGCCCCGCTTCCTCTTGCCGCTACTCTAATTCCAGAGGCTCGCGCGCGATCTGTAATATCAGCAACAGTTAGAAAATATGATTCAAAACCTAGACTCTTAATAATTTCTAATTCTTTTTCTAACCTTTGGCTGACCTTGCTATTACTCTGGCCGTAGCGCCAATTAATGCCAGCAATTGAGCGCTGCCTTAGTTGAGCAGTTAGCTCATCTTGGCTCTTAGCCCCTAAAAGCTCAGGCTCTGGAAGATGGATAGATCCAAGACCAATATCTTGGCTAGGTGATAGCTCTGCCTGCTTAGCAAGATCTTGAGTAGTACTTAATAATTTACGGCTATTTCTCTGGCCCGAGGCGCGAGTAATTATCTCTGCTAAATGATGCATCTCTTGGGAGCTTTTAAGAAAAGCTTCGCTATTTTCGCGCTCTACAACATTTTTATGAAGTGGCAATAACCTTCGACTTGCATCGAGAATATCTGCTATTGGCGCATCCTGCCTTAAGCACATTCTTGCAGCATTACTAAGTATCGCTGGAAGATCATTATCTTCAGCAAAACCAAGCATCCTTGAAGCATGGGTAGTTGATCTAGGTCCATCTCCATTAGTTAAATGAGAGACAATTTCAATTACTTGGCTTTGAAATAGTTCACGGCTATCGTTATATAGCGATAGAGCTTTCTCATATTGACGATTGGTAATGGCTCTAGCAATTAAAGAGTCCGGGCCTTGTAGTGATATCAGGTTACTGGTGTAGTTAGAGTGTTTCCTTAGAAAGTCTAAATCACACTCACCATAGCTTTTAAGTTCGCTAACTACCCTTACTAAAGATCTCCAGCCTTTACCTGGGGTGGCAAGTAGCGTTATGCGACTCTGATTCTTGCAAGTGATATCAACTCCAATAATTGGAGTAACTCCATTTTCAACACAGCTCTGAGTAAATCGAATTGCGCCATATAAGCCATCACGATCAGTTAGTGCAAGTGAGCTCATGCCAAAGTCGCGAGCCTTCTCAACTAAGAGATGAGGAAGAGTGGTTCCATATTTAAATGAAAATCCACTAGCAAGATGAAGGTGAGTAAAACTCATGCTGGTCTTGAGGTGGGGCGAATCTGCCAAAGGCCAGGAGCGTTACTAGCCCCTTCTGGAATTACTTCAATGCGTTCTATTTCAAAAGTTTTCATCACTCCAATAGGAGCTGCCTCTACGCGCCATAAAATCCGTCCACCATCATCTGGACGAAATAAGCCATCGCTAGCTCTATTCCACCAACCACCAGATTCACGCCAAGAGCTAAGAAGGGCGTAAATTCGATAGCGCTGACCTTTATAGGTGAACTCAATTGGCTCACCGCCGGATAGGTAGATCTCCGGTCTCTGATTCTCTGATTTTTCGAACATTTGTTCGAATACTATACCTACCCCCTGACCCCCTCAAATCCCTTCCTGATACGCCCCTAAGCAGTAACCAAAAGTTAGGGCCTTGTTAACCAACTTCAGCCAGTCTGCCCCTAAACAAATAGATAATCTTCTTCCAATTCTCGGGGCCTTCCCATCCCGAAATGCCAAATAATGCAAAACTCGACTAAGCCTCATGGAGGAAACTTTGAAACTCAAGAAAATAGTTGTGGCGCTAGCAGCAACCTCGCTAATTGCTCAGATGTCACTTGCCAATGCCAGTTTTTATTCAGATCCTGGATCTGCCGTCACTCTAACCATCCTGCATAACAACGATGGCGAATCTGCTCTCTTGCCCGATCAGTCATTTAAAACAGCGCAGGGAACACTTATTTATGGCAGCGCTGCAGCCTTTTCATCGGTTATGAAGCGTGAGGTCAAAGCAGCTAAATCTGCAAGAAACGCCCTGCTCTCTGTTTATGCTGGTGACTCATTCCTTGCTAGCAAGAACTTGATTTGTTCTGAGCCTGCTAACAATGCCTCCACGGCAACTGTTTATGATGGCGTTGCGCAATCTCTGATGCCATATGACGTTCATGTCCTAGGCAATCACGAATTTGATTATGGAACTGGATTTCTAAAACGCTATATCGAATCCTTCTCAAGCAAGAATCGCTATCCATTCATTTCAGGAAACATGGATTTCACAGCTAATGCTGACCTATCTTCTATGGTAAGCAAGAAAGAGCCGATTCTTCGCGGAATTATGATTGGCAAAAAACTTGGTCAATCTTATGTCCATAAGGATTACACCACTGGAGCAGTCTTTGGTGTGGTAAGCGCCATTACTCCCACTCTTAGAACAATCTCCTCACCTGGAACTTCTAAGCTAACAACTTCAGATATCGCCACAACTGCAGCCTTGGTAAATAAGCAAGCGGCAGAACTTCAGGCAAAGGGTGTTAATAAAATCATTTTGGTCAGCCACTTACAGGGCGTTGCCTATGACAAGCAGCTAATTGCGCTTCTAAAGAACGTTGATGTCGCTATCGCTGGAGGCGGCGATGACCTATTAACAAACCCAGATGTAGCTGAATCAATCCAATTAATTCCTGGTGAGGGAAAGCCAGTCGGCAAATATCCTGAGATGGTTAAGGATGCCGATGGAGTGGATGTTCCCCTCATCACAGCTAAAGGAAATTACGGCTATCTAGGTCGCTTTGATGTCACATTTGATGCCAAAGGCAAAGTTAGTTCCTATAACAAAACAACTTCTTATCCAAGACGAGTTATTCCTTCATCCTCTGTCTCAAAGGCTCTAGGTGTAAGCGATGCAGTAACTCCTGATGCCAGGATTGTAAGCGCTGTTGAAGTGCCATTAAATGCCTGCTTGACTGGATTTGCCAAACCAATTGCTTCGAGTCAGATTGTCTTTGCTACAGATCGCGGTAGCGCTACTGTTCTTGGAGTAAGAACTGCTGAGACAAATGGTGGAAACTTAGTTGCTGATTCATTTATACATGCCTATAACACCAGAGCAGCTGGAGCAAGCCTTCCGGCAGCAGGAAGTGCAAACCCGGTAGTAGCTCTGCAAAACGGTGGAGGTATCAGACAAAATGGTGGAGTAACTCTGCCAACAAGTGGAGCTGTGGGGGCAATTAGCCGAGGCAACACTTTTGATCTTCTACCCTTTGATAATCGACTAGTTGCGATTACAAGTGTTAGCGCTGCAAACATCAAGGAGATTCTTGAGAGATCCTGCTCTGTTGGTACATCTGGTGGCGGACAATTCCTACAAGTGGCCGGAATGAAGGTAACCTGCTCAAGAGCTGGAACTGCGATAGTAGTTTCAAATCCAACCGGTGATTCTTATGCTGGAAGTGTAACTACTGCCGGAGCTAGAGTAAAAGATGTCACTCTTCTGGATGGTCGCGCACTAGTTAAGGATGGAGCAGTAGTAGCAAATGCTCCAGCTGTAACGGTTGTGACAAATAACTTCACAGCAGAAGGTGGAGATAACTATCCAACCTTAGCCAAGCTTGTGAAGGTTGGATTTGGTGTCTCCTACGAACAAGCGCTCTATGACTATCTCTTAAGTTTCCCAAAGAATGCTGCGGGGCTTCCAGAGATACCATCAAGTGATGTTCGCTATAGCAAGACAACTGGGGATGGTCGCTTCACCTGGCTACCCTAAAGAAGTAATTTGATGGAAATCCCCGCTAAATCTCGGTGGCAACACGGCCGATGCATTAGCGGGGATTTTCGTATCAACCGCCTTAGACTAGAAAAGTTGGTTTCCAAATAATTAAGGAGTTCTAATGGATATTGTTTTAATCATCGGAAGAGTTTTATTCTCGCTTATATTTGTAGCATCAGGGGTTGCTCACTTAACAAAGCTTGAAGCAATGACGGGATATGCGCAATATAAGAAAGTTCCAGCAGCTAAGTTATCTGTAATTGCCACCGGGCTAATGTTGATCATTGGTGGTCTCTATGTAGCTCTAGGTATCTATGCTGATTTAGGTGCGCTACTACTCGCTATTTTCCTTCTTCTTTCAGCATTTAAAATGCATGACTTCTGGACGATCAGCGATGAGCAGGCTAAGCAGGCTGAGATGACTAGCTTCATGAAGAATCTTGCACTTGCTGGAGCTTCTCTGATTATCTTTGTTTTGGTTGGAAGTGGCGGCGAATTTGGCCCAACAATCACAGAGGGAATCTTTAACCTCTAGTTGAACATCAGTTGAATTCTGAAGCGAAACCCCCCGCTATTAGGTATCACTAGCGGGGGGTTTTCTATTGTCTTAGATAGCCTCTTCCCATGGAGATAGTTCTTGCAATTCTTACAGGTATCGCAATTGGAGCGATTTTAGGATATGTCGGAGCTGGTGGATCGATGTTGGCAGTTCCGGCCTTCATCTACATCTTTGGATTTAATCCAGTTCAAGCAACAACAGCTGCTCTCATCGTTGTCTTTATTGGCGCAGCTTCTGGAGCGCTACCAAAACTTAGAAAAAACGAGATACTCATTAAAGAGGCCCTCGTTATTTGGGCCATAGGACTTAGCACTAACTTCACCGGAGCATATTTCCTGCCACAAATTCCAGAGCGGACAATTCTTACTGGCTTTGCTTTAGTTCTTGTTGTAGCTGGAACTTCCATGCTGATCCCAGCTCCTAAGGAATCTAGTGAGCGCAAAGTTTCGCCTCTTGCTCTTATCGCTATCTCACTAGTTATTGGAGCAATTACTGGGCTATTTGGCATTGGCGGTGGTTTCTTAGCTATTCCAATCTTGATTCTCTTCTATAACGTAGCTCCTGCTAAAGCTGCTGGTACCTCACTATTTATAATCGCCATTAATACCTTAACTGGATTCTTTGCTCATTATCGCCATTGGGATGAAGTCAATTGGTCGATTCCGCTAGTTGTTGCACTTATGGCCCTTGTCATATCGCGTCTTGCCTCAAGGCATAGCTCTAATATCTCTCCAGCTACTCTTAAGAAGGCCTTTGCGCTCTTCGTCTTTGCAATCGCAACATTTACCCTAGTTGATACTTGGCTAATCTCATGATTGGCTCAAAAGCACTTGCAGAGTTCTTTGGCACTGCAACTCTCCTTCTTGCGGTCGTTGGATCATCTTTTATGGCCGAGCGATTAACGCAAGATAGCGCTCTTGCGCTTTTTATTAATGCAACTGTGACAGCAGCGGTCCTAGCCTTAATAATTCGAAGCGGAGTTAATCTAAGCGGGGCTCACTTTAATCCCGTGGTGACGCTAACTGCTCTCTTGCTAGGAAAAATTAAAGCTCTTGAGGCGCTGGTCTATTTGATTGCTCAAGTTTTAGGTGCAATCTTTGGGGTAATCCTTGCAAATCTTATGTTTGACGAAGTGGCATTTAGTAGTAGTTCGATTCAAAGAGGTGGGGCAGCTCAATTACTTGGTGAAGTAATTGCCACAACTGGCCTAGTCTTTATCGCTTTTAGCGCAAGGAAGAAGCATGTTTGGAAATTAATTCCACTCTGGATATTTGGCGCATATTTCTTCACCGTCTCTACATCCTTTGCTAACCCTGCAGTGACTTTAGCCCGATTTCTTACTGATGCTCCTGCTGGAATTGCAGGCTCCTCGCTCCCCGGATTTATTGCAGCGCAATTACTAGGTGCCCTTTTAGTTCTAGCTGTATTAAGAAATAGAGAGAGAATTTCTCGGTGAGTATTAAGAGAGCATCAGTTCTCTTTGTCTGTGTTCATAATGCAGGGCGCTCTCAGATGGCAGCCGGTTATCTCCAGCACTTTGCTGGTGATTGGGTTGAGGTAAGAAGCGCAGGTTCTGCTCCGGCAGATTCAATCAATCCTGCTGTGGTTCTTGCAATGAAAGAGGAAGGTATCGATCTAAGCGCGCAGAGACCAAAGATTCTTACCGATGAAGCTGTTGAGGCCTCAGATGTTGTTATCACAATGGGATGCGGAGATGTATGTCCCCTCTATCCAGGAACTCGCTATCTAGATTGGAATTTAGATGATCCTGCCGGGCAAGGCATTGATGCAATCCGCCCGATTCGCGATCAGATCAAGTCGCTAGTTAAGGAATTGATAAGCACTCTCTAGAATCCAACTATGGATTCGATACTGGAAAAAGCTGCAGTTAAGCGAGCTCAAGCAGCCCTTGATATGCATGGTATTTCAGGGAAGATAAAAATTCTTGCCGATAGCGCAAGAACAGCAGCTGAGGCAGCGGCAGGATTAGGTATTGAAGTTGGACAGATCGCCTCATCACTAGTATTTAAGTTGCCAGATCAGAGATCACTTCTAGTAATTACATCAGGACGCCATCGAGTTGATACTCAGATGGTGGCAGATCTACTGCAAGTTCCTGCCCTTGATCGAGCAGATGCAGATTATGTTAAGGAGATCTCTGGATACTCTGTTGGCGGCGTGAGCCCACTGGGGTGGATTTCAAAGCCAGAGATAATCCTTATTGATGAAGCATTAAACGATTACGACGTTGTTTGGGCAGCCGCTGGTCATCCCCATGCGGTATATCCAACAACTTATAATGAACTTATTACTTGTACTGGTGCTAAGCCAATGGTTGTAGGAGACTAGTTAAATGAGAAACAAAACTTTTGTAACCGCAGTTTTTGCTTCTTTTGCTTGGAACCTATATTTAGTTGGCGGTGTCATGTTGGGTGCCTCTTACGCACTTGATCGCGCAGCTGGTGGGCAATTTGAGGTCTTTCCTACTTACCTCAGAATTATTTACATTTTAAATTTTGCCTTAATCGCCTATCAGGTAGTGATTTTTACTCGCTTCTCCTACGGCATAGCAGTTAAGCCAAAATGGATAGTTAAAGCTTTTGTAGTTCTCGGAGCCTTGGGGATTTTTGCTAATGCAGTATCTCGAAGCGCTAATGAGCGTTGGAACGTTATTCCCGCATTAATCATTACATTTGCTTTCTATCGAATTTTAAAGTCCGACACAAAAAGAACAAAAGTAGCGGCGTAGGCATTGCCAATGAGTGACCAAGTCCGAACCTCATACAGCATTTCCTCAGTAGCGATGGTTTCAAAAGCCATAGGGGGCGTTGCACCACTTGGTTGGATCAATGAGCCCAGCATTACTTTAATTGATGAGGCTTTAAGTGATTATCAAGTGATCTGGGCTGCCGCCGGTCATCCACATGCAGTATTTCCGAGCACCTATCAAGAGTTATTAAAGGCATCAGGGGCTAAGGCTGCAAGAGTTGGTAATTAGAGTGAGAATTGCTCTGTGAGTTCTCCTCTTTATATTGAAAAAAGCGGCGCTGGCG
>Ga0255084_1000481_pt1 | contig 9128 bp, 9 predicted proteins | sample Colum_Cont_RepA__FD_188433 | JGI IMG/M metagenome (GOLD analysis project Ga0255084, IMG submission 188433) | Freshwater microbial communities from Columbia River, Oregon, United States - Colum_Cont_RepA_8d | ecosystem: Environmental > Aquatic > Freshwater > River | place: USA: Oregon | collected... | reverse complement strand
ATCCCGATCGTTTTCGGATACTGGTTTTAGTACTGCTCGCCCTCGCGGGACTCAGCAGTTTGTATTCGGGCCTGCTCGGCTAACAGTTGGCCTACTGGCCAAACCATTGCAACCAACCCTCTTTTGAGGTCGGTTTGAAAACGTAGTTGGTTTCACGTACTTGCCCCATGGCAAGGAACGCTGGGTCTGAGTAACGATGACCCGGATAAACAATGGTGTCGCTTGGCAAAGAGGCGAGCATGTTCAAACTGTCATACATATCGTCAGGGTTTGAACCGGGAAGGTCGGTGCGGCCGCATCCTTCAAGAAACAATGTGTCGCCTGATATCAAGTTGCCGTCAACGAGGAAGCACTGACTTCCAGGTGTGTGGCCGGGCGTATGTAACAACGTAATGGCGATCTCACCAACCTTGATGACATCGCCACCTTCGTGTGAAGTGAGGTGAGATGCAGATACACCAGTTGTCTTTGTGACCCACTCGGTTTCGGCCTTCTGGATATGAATCGGAATGTTGTTGAGTTCAAGTAGCGATGAAATGCCTTCAATGTTCCATCCCATCATTTTTCCACCCACGTGGTCGGGGTGATAATGGGTGCCGAGAGCACCAACAAGATTCATGTCATCTGAATGAACAATGTCTGATATTTCATTGACTGCATACGCAGGATCAACGATGACGCATTCGCGTGTTTGACGATCACCAATCAAATAGACAAAATTGACCATCTGCTGTGCCATCTGGTCTTGTTTGGCGAAATCAGTACCAGACAACAATTGACGAAAATACAAACGATCGTTCATGTTTTCAGACTAGTGACCTACGATGGACCCATGGAGCCGCAGTGAAACTTCAGCCGCACGACAGAGTGTTGATCGGTGGAGAGTTGGTCGAAATTGGCAGTGAGATAGCCAACGCCTTCTTAGACGGTGACCGACTCATTGCTACTACCTCTGCAGGAATATTGCATATTCCCAAATCTGATTCTGATTTGGTTTCGTCCTGCATCAACGGATCAATCGATGCATTTTCCGCTTTGGGCGACGTTGCAGATAGCCAAATCAAGTCGTTTTATGAAGGATTCGCTCGCCGTTTACAAGATGAGGCAATCTTCAGTCAGATTCGAGAGGCAAACGAACGAAACGTTGCTGACGCACAGGTTAAGGGACGTTCAACGACTCGTTTGGTCTTGAGTGAATCTATGCGCCAAGACATGATTAATGCTTTATTGATATGGAAGGAATTGGTTACATCGAGCACCGTGCGCGAGACGCTGAACCACGATGGATGGTCCATTGAATCTCATGTAGCGCCGCTTGGCGTGGTCGGATTCGTCTTTGAAGGTCGCCCCAACGTTTTTGCAGATGCGACAGGAGTGCTCGCAAGTCGCAATGTGTGTATTTTCCGAATTGGTAGTGATGCACTCGAAACTGCTCGAGCAATCATGGACCTAGCGGTTACACCGAGCCTGCAAGAGGCTGGGCTTCCGCCTGCATCTGTTTTGCTCCTGCCGTCAAAGACACATGCTGCAGCATGGGCGTTGTTCTCAGACAAGCGATTGTCGCTTGCTGTTGCGCGGGGTAGTGGAGCTTCGGTCGCTCTACTTGGTGAGATTGCTCAGCAGCACGGCATTCCAGCGAGTCTGCATGGCACCGGGGGCGCATGGATGCTTGTCTCCGATGTTGAAGATGTAGATCGGTTGAAGAGTGTGGTCCAGAATTCACTAGATCGAAAGGTCTGCAACACCCTCAATACTGTGGTGCTCACCACAGGGTCGTTGAGTAAGTCGTTGCAGGCGGTTATCGATGGAGTGCAGATTGCCGCACAGAAGCGGAATACTTATGCGGTCTTGCATGTTGATGGTGGCGTGGCATCTGCTCTAGCCAACTGCACTGTTCCGCAGGAGTTTGTAGTCGAATCAATTGATCACTCAAATCTTGGAACTGAGTGGGAGTGGGAAAACATACCTGAGCTATCAATAGTGGTTGTTGACAACGTGAATGCTGCCGTTGAATTGTTCAACGCCCACTCACCGTCATTTGTATTGTCCATTATCTCTGATAATGAAGTAGAAGTTGACCTAGCTTGGAGTAAGTCCAATGCCCCATTCTTCGGTGATGGTATGACTCGCTGGGTTGATGGTCAGTATGCATTAAGAAAACCAGAACTCGGATTATCTAACTGGCAAAACGGTCGTACATTTGCTCGTGGTGGAATCTTGAGTGGCGACTCTATTTTCACCGTCCGCTATCGCGTAAGACAGACCGATGACGAGGTCAAGCGTTAGTAAACGACATGTTGTCAATCAGACGAACCCCGTCGACAACAATTGCTGCAATGATCACATCGTTTTCACTCACAGCATGAACCGGTTCCATGGTTCCATTGCGAACGATTGAAACGTATTGCACCTCTAATGCAGAATCGTGCGACATATCGTCCGCCACGGACTCAATTAATTTCTGTGATTGACATTTGCCGTCATTCCACAATGAAACTGCTTTACTCAGTGCGGCATTCAATAGAGATGCGCTTTTGCGTCCAGATGGGGTGAGGAATCTATTGCGGCTTGACATTGCCAATCCGTCATCTTCTCGCATCGTGTCGCATGGAGAAATGATGATGTTGGGGTGCAGTTGTGAAGCCATGTCATTGATCACTGCAACTTGCTGGTAATCCTTTAGTCCGAAGTATGCGACAGATGGCTGAACCAAGTTGAAGAGACGATCAACAACGGTGACGACACCAGCAAAGTGACCAGGGCGATCTGCGCCTTCGTAACCCTGCGCATTCTTAGACGGTGTCAATAGTTCAACTACGTCTTCGGGGAATACATCGCTTTTCAAGGGTGCGAACACCGCATCTACATTCGCGAGAGTGCAAATATGAAAATCAGTTTCTTCCGTTCGTGGGTAGCGCGTGAAGTCAGTTTCAGAATTGAACTGCAATGCATTCACATAGATGCTTACGACAACTACGTCACACTCGGCTTTCGCCTGTTCAATGAGGCTGACATGACCTGCATGTAGTGCTCCCATCGTTGGAACAAAACCGACGGTTCGGTGTTCCGGAATGGACTTCCGCCACGTGTGAAAACTTGAGCGGTTAGTGAAAAGAGTGGTCATCGTCTGGCCACGATCCATTTCGAACTTCTTCAACAAATTGTTTGCATGCATCTACGCTCGTTGAGCGAATGTCTGCATACTTGCGCGTGAACTTCAAGGTGTTCTGTGTCAATCCAAGAATGTCGTGAAGAACAAGCACTTGGCCATCACAATCGGGACCGGCGCCAATACCAATGGTTGGGATGGAAACTTTGTTTGTAATTTCTTTGGCGAGATCTCGTGGAACACCTTCGATGACAACGGCGAAGGCGCCAGATTGTTCTACCGAATGTGCATCTTCAAGAAGTCGCTCGCGACCACCTGCTTCACGGCCATCAACTCGACCCTGCACACGATGACCACCCATGCGGTGATAGCTCTGTGGGGTTAGACCAATGTGGCCCATCACTGGAATATCAACACGCGAAATTGCAGCAATGGTGTCGAACATCGTGACGCCACCTTCCAACTTCACGGCTGCTGCACCAGCCTTCACGAGGCGAATCGCACTGCGAACAGCCTGTTCCGTGTTTACCTGGTAAGAACCGAATGGAAGATCACCAATGATCAGGGCTCGAGGATTTGCCCGCGCTACCAATTTGACGTGGTATTCCATTTCCTCGAGCGTTACAGGGATGGTATTGGCAACACCCTGAACAACTGAGCCGACCGAATCGCCCACGAGAATCATGTCGACCCCAGATTCATCGACAATTCGGGCAAAGGTTGCGTCATAGGCAGTGATCATGCTCAGGGGTTTACCCGAGCCTTTGTTTGCCATCACCATTGGCACGGTGATTCGTGGTCGCGGTAACGCTTCAGTCACAAATTCAGGCTACCGATTAGATTGCACATCATGATTTCGGTCCGATCCCGAGCGTTTAAGGAGCGTCTGGCTCATGCGGCTTGGGAATGGCTTTCGCTTCATGGATCGATTGGACCAAACACATCGCGTGGAAAGCGTTTCGGGGCATTCGGCGACAACAGCATTATCTGCTTCCCTCAGACCACGATATTTAATGAGCAATACATCCACATCGGCTCTCACACCATGATCGGAAGCCATGTGGCACTCTCAGCCGGAATGATTCCAGGTCAACAGTGTTTAACCAATCCAGTCGTGCGTATTGGTGACCGGTGTTTGATTGGGCGGGGCAGTGGAATCGTTGGCCACTTGGCTATCGAAATCGGTAACGATGTGTGGACAGGTCATCACGTCTACATCACAGATCAAAACCATGGATATGAAAAGATTGATCTCCCTATCTCAATGCAAACGCAACCAGAAGAGCCTGTCGTAATCGGGGACGGATCGTGGATTGGAGCGGGAAGCGTGATTCTGCCTGGCGCTCACATCGGCAAGCATGTCGCAATCGGTGCGAATTCAGTGGTCAACGGAAGCATTCCTGACTACAGCGTTGCAGTTGGCTCTCCTGCAAAGGTGATTAAACGATATACAGAGCATTCTGGTTGGATGCCAGCAAACGAATTTAGATAGAGAGATCCATTGGTATCTTGCACGAAGTCATGCGATTGTCGGCAGCAAAGGTTGAAATCTTTTCGCTGATGGGAAGTCCCTCAAACATCGATTCCGAGAAAGGCTCGTTGACTCCGGTTCTCAACAGTGCCGCGTAATCCCTGCGGTCTTGTATGAGCTGTTTGTAGTCGATGATCCACAAGGGAACAATTGCCTTACCCTTTGCATCCGAAGGCGAGACGGCCGAAATTTGTGTAATCGCATCTTCGAGTGTGTCCGTTGCCTTGTCAACTAAATCGGCCCGTTCGCTCAATGCAGTGGCACCAGCATCAGATATTTGGCGAAGGTCGGCGAGCTCTAATCGCTTTTCCATTGCTTGTTTACAAATGGCTTCTGCTCGCTGAGTCCACACTTGGTCGTCAATCTTGTTTACAGATACCTTTGAAGCAAATCCAAAGGCGTATATCCACATCGCAACAAGACCAGTGATTGATATACCAATGACTGCTCGTGCGGCGATACGGGAGATGCGTTGCCAGGTTGTTCGATTGGCGTTATTTGGGGACGACACGAAAGGAATAGTACTTCAACAATCTAGGTCTTCTCCTTCGCATCTTTGATGCTGAAGTAGAGTTGCGTCAATGAAGCAATCTCGGTTTCGGTTAGCGATTTCGCTACTTCGACAGTTGCTGAAGTTGCATCCACGTCCGTTTCTCACTGCAGTTGCTGGAGCCTCGGTGTATGCCATTTGTACGGTGGCTTCCAGTTTTGGTTTGGGTTATGTCGTCGATGAAGTGATCATTCCAAGGTTTCAAAGTGACATCATCAGTCGACAGTCATTTGTCACCGCGTCCTGCATCGTGATTGGCATTGGTCTTTTAAGGGCTGTAGGGGTGGTTGTTCGTCGTTCCTACGCAGGGATTTCTCATTGGTCAACATCTGAGTCGTTGTCAACGCAACTCATTCGGCACACCATGCGTCAGCCAACTGCTTGGCATCAGAGGCACATGACCGGTGATTTGGTGGCAAGAATTGGAGTCGATTCAGACACTGCTGCTTCTGTGCTTGGTCCGCTTCCATTCAGTACCTCAGTGGTGCTGCTTGTCGCTTTGACGAGTATTTGGCTCGTGGTAATTGACCTTCCTCTTGGTCTGCTGGCAGTCACCATCATTCCTTTGTTGTTTGCCTTGAACATTGGATACCAAAGACGCATTGATCGACATTTTGACTCTGCACAAAAGGCCTTGGGTGATCTGTCGGAGGCTGTTCACGAGAGTTTTGATGGCGTCATGGTGGTGAAGGCATTCGGAGCCGAAGACAGGGAACATGTTCGCCTCGGTCGTATTTCATCGAAATTGAAAGATGCTCGCATCAAAGCAGTGAATGCACGAGCTATTTTTGAAGCACTCGTTGACGGAACCCCATCCTTGGTCAACGTTGCACTGATTGCATACGGTGCAGTACGAGTTCGCAACGGGGCTCTGAGCATTGGCGAGTTATCAAGCTTCATTTATTTGTTTACCCTGCTTGTATTTCCGTTACGAATCATTGGCTACCTGCTCAGCGAGATTCCACACTCATCTAGCGGTTTCAAGCGTGTTCGCGAGATTCTTGATGAGCCATTAGAGACGCAGCCAGTGATCCACCTTCTTCCCCAAAACTCGAACCTTGCAGTTCAAATTGTTGATGCGTCTTTTTCCTATGCTGAATCAGACGAGTTGATCTTTTCGCATGTCAATTTTTCGATTCCAGCGGGTTCTACAGTTGCAGTTGTAGGTGAGACGGGTTCGGGGAAGTCAACCCTGTTGAAATTGATTGCTGGCTTAATTCGTACGCAACATGGGTCGGTGCACGTAGCTGAAGGCGGATCAGCGATTGTTTTTCAGGAGCCGTTCCTTTTTTCGGGATCTTTGCAGTTCAACTTGACTCTAGGTAAGTCGATTCACATTCCCGATATTGCTCGTGCGTTGTGGGCATCGGTAAGTGAGGAGTTCGTTTCAGATCTTGAAAATGGCATTGACACGATTGTCGGCGAACGCGGAATCAGTTTGAGCGGTGGTCAAAGACAACGAATCGCTTTGGCCCGCGCAATTGCGAGTGGACGCAAGGTCCTGCTTCTTGACGACACGACAAGTGCACTTGATCCTGCGACCGAATCGCTGGTGATAGAGCGTCTTTCCTCGCTTTCGAACACAACAACGACCATTGTTGTGGCCTCCAGGCCAACAACCGTCAAGATCGCTGATCACGTGCTTTTTGTGCATCAAGGGAAAGTTCATGAATTGGCAACACACCAAACGCTCATGAACAATAACCAGGCATACGCCAATTTGATGAAATCCTTTGAGATGGATCGGAAAGCATCATGAGCACCGACCTCGAACAACGATTTCCATCGGCACGAATCATCGGTAGAGGAGTAACTGTCGCTCCTGCATTGAAGAGCGGCATTGGATTGACATTCGTACTTGCACTGTTTGGCACCGGTGCTCGTCTGGTTATTCCTATTCTCATTCAGCAGGCGATAGATAACGGATTGCAGCCCGGTCAAGTCGACATTGCATACATCATGCGCCTCTGCATCATTGGCGCACTGTGTGTTGTGTTGTCATCGTTTTGCTTACGTGAAGCAACTCGTCGACTTGGAACAAGGGCGGAAAGTGGTCTGTTCGCCATGCGGTCACAGCTTTTCGACCACATACATCGACTCAGTCTTGAGGAGCACAACAACGAAAAGCGAGGCGCGTTGGTGTCACGTGTAACAAGCGATATTGAGACGCTGACTCAATTCTTTTCATGGGGTGGGCTCGGCTTATTGCTGGATGGCTCCCAGATGATTGCGGTTGCTGCGGTGATGCTCGCTTACGACTGGCGCCTAGCGCTCGTTGCTTTCATTACTAGTGCACCATTGGTGATCGTTCTGCGTTTTGTTCAATCACGTTTAGTTAGTGCCCATAATCTTTCCCGGGAACGTAATGCCGATTTTCTCGGGTCAGTGTCCGAACTCATGGCCGGAGCGGAAACGTTACGTGCTTATGACGCCGAACAGTCAATGATTGACACGGTTGCGGTGTCCATGCGGAACCGTAAGAAGAGCAACATACGAGCTGGTGTCATTGGAGCTTTCCTTTTTCCAAGTGGAGAGGTTTTTGCAGTTTTCACGGTGATGGCGGTTGTGGGCACTGGATTGCTTATCGGACCAGCGGGTGGGCTTACTTCTGGAGCCTTGGTTGGCTTTGTATTTCTGACGTACCGTTTTCTAGAACCAATTGCCGAGTTCACAGAAATCATCGACCAAGTGCAGAGCGCTGTCGCTGGGCTGCGAAGAGTGTTGGGTGTGTTGGACACTCCTATTGGTCCACCACAATCACAGCATCCGCGACCACTACCTCATGGCGGACTTTCAGTTGACCTGAAAGATGTGAGTTTTGCGTATGGCTCCAGACTTGATGAATCAGATGATGACACACCAGTGCTGCATGACATTTCCTTGCATATCGCATCTGGTCAGCATGTTGCACTTGTAGGACCTTCGGGCTCAGGCAAGACCACTATTGCCAGACTGGTTGCGCGGTTGACGGATCCAACCATTGGTCGTGTGCAGATAGGGGGAGTAGCGCTGACTGAAGTTGCTAACGATGAACTTCGTCGCAGACTCATCGTTGTGCCGCAGGAGCCTTTCCTATTCGCAAATACCATCGAGTACAACTTGCAGTTCGCTAACCCTGAGGCATCCCCTCAAATTATGGTCAACAGCTTTTATGAACTCGGATTGTCTGACTGGCTCGAAAGTTTGCCTGCAGGATTGCAAACACAAGTAGGGCAGCGTGGATCATCTCTTTCAGCGGGTGAACGGCAGTTGGTGGCACTTGTCAGGGCGTCCATTGTTAAGCCCGATGTACTTGTGCTCGATGAAGCGACATCTTCGGTAGATTCGCTCACTGAAGTGCGAATATCGCATGCCTTGGAGCGCTTAGCCGTTGGTCGAACCACTATTTCCATTGCCCATCGGTTGTCGACTGCCTCGCGCGCTGATCGTGTAATCATGCTTGAGCAAGGACGAATCGTTGAAGATGGATCCCATCTCGCATTAATTTCAGCAGGTGGCAAGTATGCATCTTTGTATGAAACGTGGATCAACTCGACGAGCGGTGCGAGCAATGTTTAGGAGCCGAGCGAGTTTCATTCTCATCTGTGCACTTGCCTTCACTTCATGCAGCGAGTCGCAAGAAACGCGCGCTGTTTGTTCGTATGCTCCGGAACTTGAATCGTCTCTCGTCGCTACTGGAGTTGCGATAGAAAGCTTTTCAACAATCTCGAGAAGACAACTGCAAAGCACGATTGCCGTGCTCACCGGAACACTCTCCATCATTAATGACGTTGCACCATCTGCAGTAAAGCCAGAAGTCGAGCAAGCTATGCGCGCATATGAGGAATTGTCTGTGGCCTTGCAAAATGTGTATTGGGATGGCAAGGTTGCAGAGGTTGACGCCAATGTCCAGAACGCAATCGAGAACCTCGTGCGCAATGACAATGTGGAAGCACTCG
>Ga0255084_1000479_pt1 | contig 9152 bp, 5 predicted proteins | sample Colum_Cont_RepA__FD_188433 | JGI IMG/M metagenome (GOLD analysis project Ga0255084, IMG submission 188433) | Freshwater microbial communities from Columbia River, Oregon, United States - Colum_Cont_RepA_8d | ecosystem: Environmental > Aquatic > Freshwater > River | place: USA: Oregon | collected... | reverse complement strand
CACCGAGATAAGCGGTCCCATGATCTGAAACACACTCTCGAGCAAGGACACATCGACAACTTGTCCGGTTTGTGAGTGCAATGCGACCATGGTGGCGAACGCAGCGACGATGCCGGTTACTTCGTCGGTGAGGGCGATCGCTGGCAACATCGGGGGGCCATCTGGTTCGCCACTGATGGCAGCCAGCCCCGACATTGATTCGGCAACTGACGCAAAGCCGGGACGCGACGAGTAAGGACCGGTCTGTCCGAAGCCCGTGACTCGTGTGATGACCAGGCGAGAGTTGATCTGGTGCAATGTGTCGGGGGCGAGACCGAGTCGCTCGAGAGTTCCCGGACGGAAATTCTCGATGAGGACGTCTGCGTCTTTCACCAATCGCAAGAACACCTCTCGGTCTGCGTCGTCTTTCAAGTCGAGAGCAATGGTGCGCTTGTTGCGATTGACGAGTTTCCACCAGATGCCGGTTTCGTCACGAGGGTCACGCCAGCCCATGTTGCGAAGACTGTCGCCGGTGTCGGGTCGCTCAATCTTGATGACATCGGCACCGAAATCGGCGAGGTATCGCGCGCAGTTCGGCCCGGCAAGGACGGTCGATAAGTCGAGGACGCGCAGACCGTGGAGCGGAGCACTCGCGCTCATGAGTTGAGTCAGCGGTTCGGGCGACCGCGACGCACGACGTGCGAGGTTGCCCACCAGCGTCCGCTGAAGCGCCAGTTCATCGTGTTGCTGCGCTGAACGGCAGTTGCAATAGTTGGCTTCGGCCAGAGGTGCTCAATGGCCGACACGATGGCCGCCGCCTCTTCGGCGCTCGCAGAGGAATCGACGACGATCTTCACATTTTCACCACGACGGTTTTGGCCACGCGGTCATGCCATGTCTGCTTGCGTGGGTTCCACAGCATCGAGATGTAGCCGATGAGAAGGGCAAGACCCGAGATGATACTGACGACCCAGCGGGTGAATGCACGGCGCGTACCAATGTATGTGCCATCAGTTTCATCGATGATGAGAACTCCGATTGTGCGACGAAGTGGTGTTCCACCTTGGGAGCCAGTCCAACGACAGAACATGTACACCGCAATGGCGAGCCCGATGACGTTAATGAGATCACCAAGCCCACCGCCGACAATTGCAGCCACGATGCTGAAGGGAACCTCAATCACATACAACATGATCGCATCGAAGATGTGAGCAATGAAGCGCCAACCGAAACTCGCATACGTCGTGCTCGGTTGTGAAGATGGCTGCGATGGCTGCGGTGAGGGCGGTGGCCACTCATTCGATGAATCAGACATGTTGGTTCCTTACAGTGGCATGTTGCCGTGTTTGCGGCGGGGAAGTTCTTCGCGTTTGGTTTGCAACATGCGGAAACCAGCGATGACTTTGCGTCGTGTGTCGGCTGGGTCAATGACGTCGTCGATGTATCCGCGCTCTGCAGCTGCATAAGGGTTGGCGTATTTTTCGGTGTACTCCGCAACCAACTCAGCACGACGGGCGACCGGGTCTGCTGACTGCTGCAACTCACGGCGATAGACGATCTCCACAGCACCTTGCGGGCCCATGACTGCAAGCTCGGCAGTTGGCCATGCATATGCAAGGTCAGCACCGATGGACTTCGAGTTCATGACCACGTACGCGCCACCGTAAGCCTTTCGGGTGATGACTTGGATTCGCGGCACAGTCGCTTCACAGAACGCGTAGAGCAACTTTGCGCCGTGGCGGATGATGCCTTCGTGTTCCTGATTGACACCGGGAAGAAAGCCGGGCACGTCGACGAATGTGAGCAATGGAATGTTGAACGCATCACAGGTGCGTACGAATCGCGCAGCCTTCTCACTGCTTTCGATGTCTAGGACGCCCGCGAACGCCATCGGTTGGTTGCCGACCACGCCGATTGGCATGCCGTCGATGCGGGCATAACCACAGACGATGCTCTTTGCCCAATGGGGGAAGTACTCGAAGAAGTCACCGTCGTCGACGACTTCGCGGATGACTTTCTTCATGTCGTATGGCTGGTTCGGTGATGACGGGAGAATGTCTCGCAACGCATCACAAGAACGCTCGGGGTCGTCGCTTGAAGGTGACGCAGGAGGCTCTTCCAGGTTGTTCTGTGGAAGGAACGACAACAAGTAGCGCACGTCGTCAAGGCACGCCTTTTCATCGTCGGAGACAAACGTTGCGACACCACTCTTTGCTGCGTGGCTCATTGCGCCACCCAATTCTTCAAGTGTGACATCTTCTCCAGTCACTGTCTTCACGACGTCTGGACCGGTGATGAACATGTGGCTCGACTCACGCACCATGAAGATGAAGTCGGTCATGGCCGGTGAGTACACCGCGCCGCCAGCGCAAGGTCCGAGGATGACTGAGATTTGTGGAATGACACCGGACGATTGCACATTGCGGTGGAAGATGCCGCCGTACGAAGCGAGCGACACGACACCTTCTTGAATGCGCGCACCAGCACCATCGTTGAGGCCAACTACTGGTGCACCAACCTTCAGCGCGAGGTCCATCAGTTTGTGGATTTTCTCGGCGAACACCTCGCCGAGTGCACCACCGAACACCGTGAAATCTTGGCTGAAGAGAAACACCTTGCGGCCCTCGACAGTTCCCCAACCTGTGATGACACCGTCTGTGTAGGGGCGCTCTTCGAGTCCTGCGGCGTGCGCACGGTGGCGAGCAAGCATGTCGAGTTCGTGGAATGAGCCCGGGTCAAGGAGGTAATCAATGCGCTCACGCGCGAGCATCTTGCCCTTCTCATGTTGGCGCTCGACAGATCGGGCACTTCCGGCGTTGAAGGCCTGTTGCTGGCGGTCGCGCAGGTCAGCGATCTTGTCCTGCATGGAGGGGGCGGCTGATTCAGTCACGTCGCAAACGCTAGTGCGAAGCGGCTTGAACGGCCCACCTGCACGAGCACCAGAGAGTGCGAAAGAAGGTGATTAGCCGGCGGTGGTGGTGGTTGTGTCGGCAACTGTCGTTATCGAGCCATCGCTTGCCACCGTCGTGGTGGTGTCTGCCACGATGTTGGCCGTGGGTGCCGCAGAACCGTCGGTTATCTGGAAGTTCGCACGCAACGTCTCCAAGTCTCCGGTCGTCGTCGTTCCAGACACTTCGACTCGCCACTGACCAGCCGTCGGAATGCCAAAGCCTGAGTCAATCGAGACCTTCGCAGCCCCTGGCCGTCGTAGTGGCACGTTGATGACAAGTCCGTTGATGGTCGGATCTGCAGGGATGAAACGCACTTGGAATTGTTGAATACGTGCCGGCTTGAACAGCTCGACCAACACTTCTTGTGGTCCGATTGTTCCAGGGTTCAGCGACACCGTGACGTCGAACTCGCCTTCGCTAGTAAGTCGTTGTGTAACCGCGTATTCAGTCGGGTCGGTGCGTTGGTCCGGTTGCACGTATGGCGGCCGCATGGTGAGCAGCCATGACGACATTCCGAGAATGGTGACTGACAATGCAAGTTGAACCGCAGCTGGTCGCTGAAGTCGTGCAACCGCGCGCGAAGGAAGAACTCGTGCACGACTCAGTTTGGCGGTGATGAATTGGCGCACGGCGAATTCGACCATGACGAGCAGAACTACGACGAGTGTCTTAACGATTACCAAACGACCATGGCTTGAGTTGAAAATGCTCGTGCCATCCAGTCTCCACACTTGGAAGAGGCCAGTACCGATGATGCCGGCCATGAGTGGTGAGCCGATGCGAGCCCATGCGCGCAGTGCATCAAGTAGATCGCGTTCGCCGGGCCCGTTCAAGACAACTCGCGAGATGAGCAATGCGCCACCAGTCCACACCATCACGAAAAGCATGTGTGCAATGCCGACGATCGCGCCGATAAGAGCGAGGCGACCGCCGGTTCTGTCGAAGCCGAAAGATGCAACCATCAAGAACAAGATGACGAGCGATGGGAACTGAGTCGCTGGGTCGAGCACGCGTGCTGGTAGCCAAGCGACACCTGCGACAAGGAAAGTGAGGATGAGCCGTACGAGGAGCGCGCGCCCACGTGCGGTGTCGGCAATCGAAAACCACTCTGCAGGGTTGAGGCCGGACACAAATGACGCTTCGTTGGCTTGAGCCGCTGACAATGACACGAGCAACACCATGATGACGACGCTGGCGATTGCCATGATGCGGAAATAACGCTCAGTGAGTGCGTACTCGACGCCCTCTGGCCAGGCGAGAACAATGAGGATGAGACCACCCACGAGTGCAGAGAGTGAGAGGAACGCAAGCGTGCGGAGCAGTCCGATTGGCCCTCCAAGCCGTGTTGGTTGGACGACAGATTCACCCGAGTCGGTGCCAGGCACCGTTGTTGCGGTCGTGCCGTCGGCGCCTGTCGTACCTGGGGTCCCACCAGCAGTCGTGGTGGTGGTGACTGTCGCATTCGTAAAACTGAATGTGCCGGTACTGCCGTCGGGCAGTGACCAACTCACCGTGCATCGACCGGTTGAAGGAATTTGAGTGAGTGGTACCGATACCGACACGCCGTCTGCAGAGAGTGTGGGTTTGCCAAGTCCGGTGAGTTTGCCGTCGCATGCAAGGGATAGACCCATCCTGTCGACGTTTTCTTGTCCGCCGAGTGCGTTCTGGAAAACCATCTGGATCTGGGTCGGCGGTACCGACACCGTCTCACCTTCCGCCGGGTTGGTGGACAGGACGATGTTGTTACCGCCAGCGGCTTGTGCGAACGACCCGAATCCGAGGACGGGAAGAAGCAGAAGAAAGAGGAGTGCAGGCAGACGGCGCATGTTTCTTCTGCAAACGGTACTCAAACCGCAGTACCTCAGCGCGTCCACTCGCGTCCGCGCACCCTATTGCTATGGTCACTTCGTGGCCACGCAATCGCTCTACCGCAGGTACCGACCGCGGCGATTCTCCGAATTGCGGGGGCAAGAGCACGTCGTCAAGGCATTGCGCAATGCGGTCATCAACCAGCGAGAGGGCCAGGCGTATCTGTTCTCAGGTCCACGTGGAACCGGCAAAACATCGACGGCCAGAATTCTCGCGAAAGTGCTCAATTGCCAGAAGCCAGTCGATGGCGAGCCATGCTGCGAGTGCGATTCATGTGTCTCGGTCGACACAGGCACCAGCTACGACGTCCTCGAGCTCGACGCAGCGAGCAACAACGGTGTCGCAGAAATACGCGACGTCATCGAGTCGGCAGCGCTGTCCAGTCCAGGGCGGCATCGAGTCTTTATCCTCGACGAAGTCCACATGCTGTCGCGTGGCGCTGAAGCCGCCCTACTGAAGACACTTGAAGAACCACCCGAGCACGTGGTTTTCGTTCTTGCAACCACTGATCCTCAGAAGGTCAGCGAGACCATTCGCAGTCGTGTCCAGCACCTGCAGTTCCATTTGTTGTCAGTTGCAGATCTTGACGAGTACGTGCGCTGGGTCATCAGTGATGCAGGTCTTGAAGTATCCGACGAAGTCATTGAACGTGTACTTACCCAAGGTGCCGGTAGTGCGCGCGACACGTTGTCTGCTCTCGAGTTGGCGGTCGCAGGAGGCGGCACACTCGATGAGCCAGTGTCAATTGATGAAGTGCTCGAGGCGCTCATTGCACGCGACCAAGCACGTGGTATCGCAGCCATCGCGTATGCAGTGCAGCAGGGACGTGACCCGCGCACACTTGCCGACGACATCGTGCGCACACTCCGTGATTGTTTCTTGTCACTCATGGCTCCCGAGTTGGTGCAACTGCCGCAACAGCGAGCCGAGATCATCGCCGAACATGGCAAGAACCTTGGTGCTGCACGTGTCGTGCGCGCGATGGAAGTCATTGGTCAAACGTTGGTCGAAATGCGACATGCCCCCGACGCACGACTATTACTCGAAGTGTCGATTGTTCGTCTTTCGTCGCCATCATTCGACGACTCGAATGATTCAATTCTCGTGCGGCTTCAACAGCTCGAAACCGAGGTGCGTGAGCTTCGCAATCGACCCACGGTCACTCTTCCACCGGCGCCAGTAGACCCGAACACTGGTCGCGCAAAAGTCGGTGGCCGAGTAGCGGCGGGATCCGCCACAACGTCGTCGCCGCGTCCAGCACCACAAACAGCTTCGGCTGACGAGTCAAGTGCACCAACGACATCGAATGATTCGACACAGACAGTTGCACCGACAACGCCCGCTGGCTCGCCCACAGCGGCAAAGAGCCCGGCTGAAGTGTGGCCACAGGTAGTTGCCGGTTTGAAGCCGTTTGCAAAGGCGTTGTTCAATGCGGCATCCATCGCCTCGGTGAGCGACAACGTCATCACGCTCACCCTGCCAAACGAGTCACACATGAAGCGGTGCTCCGAACACGTTCCCGCACTTCAGCAAGCTCTAGCGACTGCGTGTGGTCGCACATACCAATTGGAACTCACTGCCGATGCCACGGCGTCGAAAGGTATTGAGCGACCCACTGATCGACCAAAGAAGAAGAAGGTTGTCGAGGAAGTCGCCGAAGATCCACACAAGCCAATCGATCCGGCAGAACTCATAGAGGGACCAGCAGGTGTCGATCCGTCAATCGAACGCTTGCGCGACGCATTTCCTGGTGCCCGCGTGGTGACCAACGACAAGAACTGAACAACGTGTCGTCGCCTTACACACCACCAGTCCAGACTCTCATTGACGAACTAGGAAAACTGCCGGGGGTAGGCCCACGCTCTGCGCAGCGAATGGCGCTGCACATTGTGAAATCGACAACAGATGACGCATCACGGTTGGCGCGTGCAATCAGTGATGCAAAGGACAAAGTTCGCTACTGCGACAAGTGCTTCAACTTGTCAGAAAGCACATTGTGCGGAATTTGTGCCGACGAACGACGTGATTCCTCGATCATCTGTGTCGTAGAGGATTCGCGAGACATAGTCGCAATCGAGCGAACCGGCGAGTTTCGTGGTCGGTATCACGTTCTTCTTGGGTCTCTCGACCCGTTGCAGGGCATCGGTCCAGACCAATTGAAGATTCGTGAGCTCATCCCACGACTCGATGCTGAAGAGGTGAAGGAAGTCATCGTTTGCACGAATCCGAACACCGAGGGTGAAGTGACTGCCATGTATATCGGCCGCTTGTTGAAGCCTCTTGGCATTCGTGTCACGCGTATCGCGAGTGGTCTACCAGTCGGCGGAGATCTCGAATACGCCGATGAAGTCACGCTTGGCCGCGCCATCGATGGTCGTCGCGACATTGACGTCTGACGCGTCGGTTCGCCCTGCTCAGTCGATGAACTCAGGCCGTTTGCCGTAGATGCCGCCACGCCCGCTTGCGAGCGCAGCGATGGCGCACACAAGAAGCAACGCAATCGGTTCTGTGTTGCCGAATAACTCGAGTCCCATGACTGCGCATGCCAAGGGGACGTTTGCCGCAGCACCCAACACCGCAGATGCTCCGAGCGATGACATGAGGGCAACATCTGCATTGAACACGCCTGCGAAACCGCCACCAAATAACGAACCGATGACAAAGAGCGGAATGACTTCGCCACCGACCATGCCAGAGCCGATGGTGATGGCGGTGAGCAACAACTTTGGCAACCAGAAAGACACTTCGTCACCGTTCATCGCATCGATTGCAAGCGGTATCGACAAGCCGCTGTAATCACGCCATGCGAACATGCCGATAAGCACCATGACGATTACACCTCCAAGTGCTGGTCGAAGTGGATGCCACGTGATGACCTTCGTCATCACCGCGCGCACACCATGAGTAGCTGACACGAAGAGGCGAGCGACGATGCCACAGAGAATGGCCATGAGCGCGAGTTTCAGCGCGAGACTCCAGCTCCAGTCGACATTGATGAGTCGTGGATATGCAGAATGTTCAACCCCAACAGCACGCACCGTTGAATGGCCGACGAAGCTAGCGATGATCGCGACAGTGGTCATCGAGAGTGTTGGTCGATGTGGTCGCCGCACCTCGAGGGCAAAGAGAACTCCGGCAAATGGAACACCGAACACGGCCCCGAAGCCGCCTGCGACGGCCGCTGTCAACAATTCAGTGCGGCGTCGATCATTCAGCGAGAATTTTCGAGCGAGGGGATCTGCGATTCCAGCTGAGATCTGCACCGCAGCACCCTCACGACCTGCTGATCCGCCGACGATGTGGGTGATGACGCTGCCGATGAACACCAACCATGACAACCGAAACGGAACATGTCGCGAGGTGACACGTAGCTGCTCGACTACCAGAGCACTTCCGCGTTCAAGTCCTGGACCGAGATAGTGATAACCGAGGCCGACGAGAAGTCCACCTAGGGGCAAGAACCATAAAAAGGTGGTGTTCGATTCGCGAGTATTAGTTGCCCAATCGAGTGCTTCGATGAACGCTGCTGAGGCCAGGCCCGCGAGCACACCGACAAGAACTGCGAGCAGTGCAGTGCGAATGTATGACGATGTCGATGTGGGCATCAGACGTCGTCGAGATATCTCAGAGACTGCGGAGGATGATGGCGTCTCCCTGACCGCCACCACCGCACAATGCGGCAGCACCGACACCGCCACCACGACGCTTCAGTTCATGAAGGATGGTTAGCACGAGACGGTTTCCGCTCATACCGATTGGGTGACCGAGTGCGATTGCGCCACCGTTCACATTCACGATGTCATCCTTGATTCCGAGCTCGCGCATTGATGCGATTCCAACAGCAGCAAAGGCCTCGTTCAACTCAAACAAGTCGACATCTGTGAGCTTCATGCCAGCACGGTCTAGCGCCTTCATGATTGCGCGACTTGGTTGGTGCAACAGCGATGCGTTGTCAGGACCGGCAACCATGCCGTACGAGATGACCTCACCGAGCGGCTTTACACCGCGCGCTTCGGCGGCTTTCTTGGACATGACGATGACGGCAGAGCCGCCGTCGCTGATCTGGCTTGCATTCGCTGCAGTGATGGTTCCCTCTTTGTCAAATGCTGGCTTCAAACCACCGAGTGAATCCATTGTCGTGTCGGCGCGCACACCTTCATCGTCTTTGACCATCAATGGGTCGCCCTTGCGCTGCTTCACCGCAACGGCGATAATCTCATCCGCCAAGCGTCCGGCAGCAATTGCTGCCGCTGCGCGCTGGTTACTCTTCATCGCGAGATCGTCCTGCTCGTCACGGCTGATTCCGCCACTGGTGTAACGCTCGGTGCCTAGTCCCATGAGACACGCATCAAA
>Ga0255084_1000478_pt1 | contig 9153 bp, 9 predicted proteins | sample Colum_Cont_RepA__FD_188433 | JGI IMG/M metagenome (GOLD analysis project Ga0255084, IMG submission 188433) | Freshwater microbial communities from Columbia River, Oregon, United States - Colum_Cont_RepA_8d | ecosystem: Environmental > Aquatic > Freshwater > River | place: USA: Oregon | collected... | reverse complement strand
GGGGGAGAGTAGGCTGGGTGTGCCACCGCCAATAAAAATGGTGTGTACCCGCCGCCCCCAAATGTTCGGAAGCTCTGTTTGTAAATCTGCAATCAGCGCCTGAATGTAGCGCTTCTCATCAAAGCCCCCATCTTTCACCTGATGCGAGTTAAAGTCGCAATAGGGACATTTGCGCTCACACCAAGGAAAGTGGATATAGAGCGAGAGCGGGGGTAATGCTTTGAGCTGTATTGCAGAGTCAAGCATTAGCGGTAAAGAAAGAAGAGTTTTGTAATTGGCTCATGAGGTTCCTTAAGGCTTGACCTCGATGACTAATTTGGTTTTTATGCTCCGCTAGCAACTCAGCAGCAGTTTTGCCCAGCTCGGGCAGGTAAAAGTAGGGGTCATAGCCAAAGCCATTGGCACCCCGTGGCGTATCGATGATTTCCCCATCCCAGCGTGTTTCTACAATGAGAGGTTGTGAATCTGTGGCGCTGCGAACCAATGCCAAGACACAAACGTAATGGGCGCGACGATTTGGTTGATTTTCTAATGCCGATATCAGTTTCCGGTTGTTATCGCGATCAGAACAATGCTCTCCTGCAAAACGAGCCGAGCGTACTCCAGGCGCACCACCTAAGGCGTCGACACAGATCCCCGAGTCGTCCGCTAAAGCTGGCAGAGCACTGAGTAAGCTAGCATGTCTTGCCTTGGCTAGCGCATTATCCACAAAGGTTTCAAAGGGTTCCTCTGCAGCCGGGATACTCAGTTGCCCTTGGGCTATCACATCGATTGCAAATGGTTTTAGAAGTTCAGCAAACTCACGCAACTTCCCAGCATTATTGGATGCTAATACTAGGCCTTGATTCATCTTAGGTGAGCGCTTTTCTCTGTAGAGCACTGAGTTCTTCAATGCCGGCTTGGGCTAAGTCAAGAAGAGCCTCTAGTTCGGTGCGTGAGAATGGCGCGCCCTCAGCCGTGCCTTGAACTTCAATTATGCCGCCCTTACCGGTCATGACAACGTTCATATCGGTATCGCAGGCAGAGTCCTCGGCGTAATCTAAATCCAAAACGGGTACGCCTTGATAGATGCCGACCGAGATTGCTGCAACACTATCAAGAATTGGATCGCTGGTAATTGCTTTATTTTTGAGTAGGAGATTAACTGCATCGCGGGCTGCAACATAAGCCCCAGTGATCGCAGCGGTTCTTGTGCCGCCGTCCGCTTGTAACACGTCACAATCCAAATGAATTGTTCGTTCCCCTAGAGCCTTGAGATCAAAAACACTGCGCATTGCTCGACCGATTAGACGTTGGATCTCTTGTGTGCGACCACTTTGCTTGCCTCTAGCCGCCTCGCGATCAGAGCGAGTGTGGGTGGAGCGGGGCAGCATGCCGTATTCGGCGGTCACCCAACCCTCTCCTGATCCCTTCTGATGGGGTGGTACCTTTTCTAGGACGCTGGCGGTGCATAAGACCTTCGTATCCCCAAACTCAATGAGGACAGAGCCTTCAGCATGTTTTGTGAAGGAGCGTGTGACGGTCACGGGTCGTAGGTCGCGGGCTTGACGTTGGCTAGGACGTTGGAAGGGCTGATTCATGGGAGATTACCTTTGCAATTTACAATGCCTACATGATATCGAGCATGACAGGTTATGGAAGCGCCTCCCGCCAAATTCAGTTGGGTTCGGGGGGCTTTGCTAATTTACAGGTAGAGATTAGGGCGGTGAACAGCCGTTTTCTGGATATAAGTTTCCGGATGCCCGATGAGTGCCGGAGTGCTGAATCAGGTATCCGAGAGCTTTTAAATAAAACTCTCAAGCGTGGCAAGATCGAGGTTCGGGCAGTTTGGCGTTTAACGCAATCGGAGTCAGGCCATGCAAAAACCGCTATTAGCGTTAACCAGGCTAAGTTGGCAGCTCTTCAAGAACTGCAGCAGGGCATTAAAAAACAGTTTCCGGATGCCGGGGAACTGCGAATGGCAGACATTTTGCGCTGGCCAGGTGTCGTTACAGAATCAGAAATTGCAGAAGATCAATGGCAGGTCGCAAGTATTGAAGCCGGTCAGGAAGCTCTAAAACAATTACTGAGTGCGCGTCAAGAAGAGGGTAAGGCTCTAGCGTTAGTGCTAGGCACTATTTTGACCTCGATGGAGGCTATCGTGACTCGGATAGAGCCCCGAATGCCAGAGATCGTTTCTCAATATCAAAGTAAATTGGTCGCTCGTTTAGAAGAAGCGCTTGGTACTCATTCCAAGACAGTGCAAATACCAATCAATACCGAGTTGATGGAAAGGATTCGGCAAGAGGTTGTTCTCTATGCAGTCCGGATTGATGTGGCTGAGGAGTTGGCGCGCCTAAAGACCCATTTACAGACTGCTCATACAACCCTGCAGGAGGGTGGGCCTGTTGGTAAGCGTTTAGATTTCTTGATCCAAGAGCTTAATCGGGAAGCCAATACCCTAGGATCTAAATCAGTCAATCCGGACTTTACCAACGCCGCGCTCGAACTCAAATTATTGATTGAGCAAATGCGCGAGCAGGTGCAGAATCTAGAGTAAATCCTATTATTAATATGAACACGACCCCGCAATCGTATGAAGGAAGCATGTTGATGATTGTGGCTCCTTCGGGTGCCGGCAAATCGTCATTAGTCAACGCTTTGCTTGAGGCAGATCACAGCCTGCAACTCTCTTTATCTTGTACTACACGAGCACCACGGGCTGGGGAGCTAGATGGGCGCGATTACTCATTCATTTCTAAAGAGCAATTCTTAGCCAAGAAATCCTCAGGTGATTTTCTAGAGTGGGCGGAAGTGCACGGCAATCTTTATGGCACTTCTCGCTCATGGATTGAGGGACAAATGCAAAAGGGAAGCGATGTCATTCTAGAAATTGATTGGCAAGGCGCACAACAGATTCGTCAATTAATACCGCAAGCCATTTGGATTTTTATCTTTCCACCGTCGATACAGGCTTTGGAAGAACGCCTTTATAAACGCGCTCAGGATGATAAAGAGACCATTGCCAAGCGGGTTGCAGCGGCTCATATTGAGCTCCAGCATGCCCATGAAGCCGACTTTATCGTGGTTAATGAGATCTTTGCCGACGCTTTGCGGGATCTGCAAGCCATTGTGGCTGCAAGCCGCTTGCGTGCAAGCCCCATGATGGCTCGTTACCCCGCACTCGTTAAGCGTCTTGGGGCGTGATCCCAGCCAATCAGTTATCCTATAGGGGTTGGAGATCCTCCTAATCTAAATAAGTGAGTTCCGTATGGCCCGTATTACTGTAGAAGATTGTTTAAAAACCGTACCCAATCGTTTTGAGTTGGTCTTGGCCGCAACCTATCGTGCGCGTCAGCTCGTTCAGGGTCACGCAGCCCGCGTGGATGCAAAAGACAAGGCAACCGTTGTCGCCTTGCGTGAGATTGCTGCTGGCGTAACCGATCGGGATATGTTGACCAAAGTTCCTCTTTAAATTGGAGGCCCCGCTGTGGCGTCAACAGTCACCACAACGGGTTTGCTAGGCGAAAGTTCGTCTAGCCAATTGAGTGCAAACTCAGCTAAGGCGGGTCTCAGTACAAATCAAAGTGTGATTGCTTCATTGCTTGAGCAATCGAGTCGGCACCTGTTTGGGCCAACATCACAACCTACCGTTCCACCTAAGCAACAAGTTGTCTCGATAACGGGCCTCACCGAGAAACTTCATTACCTCAAGCCAGAGGAAATTAATCAAATCAAACGGGCATTTCAGTTTGCCGATACTGCTCATCTAGGACAGTATCGTCACAGTGGCGAGCCTTATATTACCCATCCGGTCTCCGTTGCTGAGTTATGTGCTAGTTGGCGTCTTGACGCTCAGAGCATCATGGCTGCTTTATTGCATGATGTGATTGAAGATTCAGGGTATTCACAAACCGATCTGGTTAACCAGTTTGGAGCTAAAGTTGCCGAATTGGTCGAAGGTTTAACCAAGCTAGATAAATTAGAGTTCCAAAGTCATGCCGAAGCACAAGCCGAGAGTTTTCGGAAGATGTTCATGGCGATGGCGCGCGATGTACGCGTGATCTTAGTGAAGCTTGCTGATCGTACCCATAACATGCATACCTTAGATGCAGTGCCTGTCGAGAAGAGACGTCGCGTGGCCCTAGAGACCATGGAGATCTACGCGCCAATTGCGCATCGTTTGGGTTTGAACCTGATCTATCGTGATTTACAAGATGTAAGCTTTAAGCACTCGATGCCGATGCGCTTTAGGGTAATTGAAAACGCAGTCAAGAAAGCGCGAGGTAATCGTCGTGAGATGGTCGACAAGATTTTGCAGAGTGTGCGCTCGCAATTTGGTAAGGCAGCGATTGAGGTTGATTTACAGGGGAGAGAAAAAACGCTTTTTAGCATCTATAACAAGATGCGCAGCAAGCACTTGAGTTTTTCCCAGGTTTTAGATGTTTATGCCTTCCGCGTTACCGTCCACACGGTCGATGAGACCTATCGCGCTTTAGGCATATTACATTCGCTCTATAAGCCGATGCCAGGGAAGTTTAAGGATTACATTGCGATTCCCAAGCTGAATGGCTATCAGTCGTTGCATACCACTTTGGTAGGTCCATCCGGTGTGCCGGTAGAGTTCCAGATACGAACTGCTGATATGCATGCGGTTGCTGAATCTGGGGTTGCAGCACACTGGGTCTACAAAGATGGTTCTCCAGAGTTAAGCGAGGTACAAAATCGTGCGCACCAATGGCTGCAGTCTTTGGTCGATATCCAAGATAATAGTGGCGACTCACAGGAGTTTTTGGAGCATGTGAAGATTGATCTGTTCCCAGATGCCGTTTACGTATTTACGCCCAAGGGGCAGATCCGTGCATTACCAAGGGGAGCGACAGCATTAGATTTTGCATACTCCATTCATAGTGATTTAGGAAATGCCTGCGTAGCGGTCAAGATTAATAATCTGCAATTACCCTTACGCACTGAGTTAAAGAATGGCGATATTGTGGAGGTGATTAACTCGACCTCATCACAACCCAATCCAGGCTGGTTAGAGTTTGTGCGCACTGGTAAAGCGCGTGCAGCAATTCGTCATTCATTAAAGACAAAACACTATGCAGAAGCTCTTCAACTCGGTGAGCGATTATTAGCCAGTGCTTTACGACAGCAGGGGGTTGATGCTGGCTTATTGGTTCCCGAGTTATGGGAGAAATTGCTGCATTGGACGGGTGATAAAACTCGCGAAGAGGTGTGTGTGAACATTGTGCTTGGTCGAAGAACGGCGCAAGAGCTTGCTACGCGCTTAAAGATCCTCATTGGAGAGGAAGCCGGCTCAGAACAAATGCGACTCGGTACGGGTGATTGGAGTACCTTACATAATGAACCACTGGGGCAGGCAATTGTGGTGGATGGTCGCGAGGGAATGTCGGTAAGCTTCCAAAGTTGCTGCCACCCCATTCCGGGCGATGACATTATTGGCTACCTAGGAAAGGGCGAGGGCCTACAAATTCATACACAGGATTGCAAAGTTGCATTTAGGATGCTCTCTAAAGATAGTGACAAATGGGCGGGAGTGCAGTGGAGTAAAGATACCAATCGAGAATTTGATGTCGCTATTACAGTAGATACAAAGCAAGGTAAGGGCGTATTGGCGAGAGTGGCTAGCAGTATTACGTCAGCCGATTCGAACATCTTGAACGTCTCGATGGACGATAAGTACAAAGAAGACTCCGTAACGATGCGCTTTACGATTCAGGTATCTAATCGCCTGCACTTATCCCGAGTATTAAGAGGGCTGCGCACTAACTCTGACGTATTTAGAGTGATCCGTAATCGCAGTGCCTAAGCAAAGTGACTACGACTCATCGTAGTTCACCCCAACAATATCAATCTCTTTTAACCCTGAAGGAGTTTGTATTTTGACCGTATCCCCCACCTTTGCTTTGATGAGCGCCTTTGCAATCGGCGAGACCCAACTAACATAGCCTCGTTCAAGATCAACCTCATCGACCCCCACGATCCGAATGGTGGTCTCAATCCCTTCAGAGTCGCAGTATTGAACGGTAGCGCCAAAAAATATCTGTTCAGGATCACCACCGTTGGCGATTCGGTCAGAGTTATTAACCACAACGGCGTTTTCTAGGCGTTGGTTTAAGAAGCGAATACGCCGATCGATCTCTCGTAAGCGCTTCTTGCCATAGATATAGTCCCCATTTTCTGAGCGATCGCCGTTGGATGCAGCCCAATGGACCACCTGAACGATTTCTGGACGCTCCTGATCCAAAAGGTGCAATAACTCCGTTTTGAGGGCTTGATGACCAATGGGGGTAATGTAGTTCTTGCTATCCATGGCATAATTCTGCCTCATGCGGCTGTAGCTCAGTTGGATAGAGTACTTGGCTACGAACCAAGGGGTCGTGGGTTCGAATCCTGCCAGCCGCGCCATATTCCTATTATTTGCCCTCCACGGGCAAATTCCTCAAAGCCTAAATAGTTTGTTTTAATACTAACTATTAGGCTTACCCTTAATAGAATAATCATTTTATTAAGGCTGTTTTCAAATAAAAAGATATTTTCAGAATAAACAATTGAAATTACTAAGGGAGATGAAATGGATTTAGGACTTAAAGGAAAAACAGCACTGGTTATCGCCTCAAGCCGAGGTCTTGGTCAAGCCATGGCTGTTGCCTTGGCACGCGAGGGAGTGAAGGTTGCTGTAACCGGTCGCAATGCAGATAGTTTGCAGCAGACTGTTCAGATGATTGAGGCTGTGGGTGGAAAAGCCTTAGCCCTGAATTGGGATCTGGCCAACCTAGATTCGATTGATGCTCATGTGAAAGAGGTAGAGTCAACACTAGGTCCGATTGATATATTGATTAACAATACTGGTGGTCCGCCACCCACGACCGCTACTGGGCAAGACCCACAGTTATGGCAAAAAAGTTTTAATGAAATGGTCTTATCCCTAATGGGCATTACAGACCGAGTATTACCAGGTATGCGTGAACGTAAGTGGGGTAGAGTAATTACCAGCACGACCTCGGGTGCAATTGTGCCAATCAAAAATTTAGCAATCTCTAACACTCTGCGCGCTGCATTATTGGCATGGTCAAAGACCTTGGCAGCCGAGGTTGCTGCAGAAGGTGTTACTGTCAATATTGTCATGCCAGGTCGTGTTGCAACAGATCGTTTACGCCAATTGGATGAGGCGCGTGCTAAGCGCGAGAACATTAGCTATGAACAAGTAGTGAGTGCAAGCCTTAAAACAATCCCGATGGGGCGTTATGGTGATCCTAAAGAATACGGAGATACCGTTGCGTTCTTGGCAAGTACCAATGCTTCTTACATCACTGGATCGGTCATTCGCATCGATGGCGGACAAGTACCGAGTATTTAATTGCCATGTTAACTTTCGCAAAGGAGCTTCGAGCAAAAGAGCTCCTTTGGCTTTTTATAGCCCTCGTTTTATCGGTTGCCGCATTATCTAGCGTCAGCTTTCTGGCCGATCGTTTACAACGTAGTTTTGAGATAGACGGGCGTACTTTACTAGCATCTGATTTATTGATTGCTGCAGATCAGCCTATTTCCGCTCAACTCATTGAGGAAGCAAACGCAAAGAAATTAGGGATTGCGCAAACGGTTGTATTTCCCAGTATGGTTAGCCATGGGGGTGAAAGTAAATTAAGCTCACTCAAGGCGGTTAGTAATGCATACCCATTGCGCGGTACGTTGCAAATTAGTCGTCAGGACACATTAAGCAAAGATAAAGATCTCTCTGTCATTGAGGTCACTGGCATGCCGCCTAAGAATACTGTTTGGGTAGATCCGGCAGTATTAATTTCCCTGAAAGCAAAGATTGGGGATCGTCTAACAATCGGTGATCGTCAATTTCAGATTGATGCAGTGATTATTCGGGAGCTCGATCGTGGAGCCGCGTTTATGAATTTTGCGCCTCGCGTGATGATCGCTTTAGATGATTTAGCAAGTACCGGGCTAATCGGGTTTGGAAGTCGGGTTACCTATCGCCTATTACTTTCTGGAAGCGATGCCCAAATAAAGTCTTATCAAACATGGGCAACAGGCTTCATTGAGCAACAAAAACTTCGCGGTATCCGGATTGAGTCTTTAGAGAATGCACAGCCAGTGATGCGCAAGACCCTAGAACGCGCTGAGCGGTTTTTATCGATTGTTGCTTTGATGACCGCATTAATCTGTGCTCTTGCTATTGCTTTAGCTGCAAGACGTTACGTTCTAAAGCAAGCCGATATTAGCGCGGTCTGGAAATGCTTTGGTGCCAGTCAAGGCATGATTTTGCGTAGGCAGTTATACCTATTGGCAGCCATTGGTTTAGTGGCAAGTTTTTCTGGCGCAGCGATTGGTTGGTTTGCTCAAGAAAGTTTGATGCAGTTATTGGGGGGGTTAATCCGGGGTAATTTACCAGCCCCATCAATTTGGCCTATGGTTTGGAGCATTATTTTTGCCTTATTACTTTTATTAGGATTTGCCGGACCGCCCATGCTCACCTTAAGTCAGATATCGCCACTCCGCTTAGTGCGACGAGAGTTTGGTAAGGTGCCATTTGCCGCTCAGTCGATGGCTGCATTTGGCCTGCTTAGTTGCTTGGCATTAATTTTCTGGGCAACTCGTGATTGGAAGTTATTAATTTGGGTCACAGTTTGTTTTGGGTTAGGGGCAATAGCATTTGCAGCCTTAGCTTACTTGGGTCTTTGGAGTCTAGGTCGATTTGCCCAATCTAGTCATTTGGCTAATATTGGTTTTGCTCTTCGCTTTGCTATTAGTGCGCAGTCACGCCGTGCTGCCTTTGCCATGATTCAGGTGAGCTCACTTGCTTTGGCAATCATGGCTTTACTACTGATTTCTCCTGCGACAAGATTTGTTGCAGAGTTGGCAAGCAAATGTGCCGGTCGATGCGCCCAATCGTTTCTTGATCAATATTCAAAACGATCAACGGCAAACTGTTCGGCAAATGCTAGATACCGGCGGGGTAGGCCAGGTGCAGTTATACCCCATGGTACGAGGTAGGCTCACGCAAATAAATGGGCGCGAGGTTATGCCCGATCAGTATCAATCCGATAATGCCAAGCGATTAGTGGATCGTGAGTTCAATCTTTCCTATACATCTATTTTTCCGACGGATAATCAATTGGTATCGGGTCGTTGGTTTGG
>Ga0255084_1000435_pt1 | contig 9486 bp, 11 predicted proteins | sample Colum_Cont_RepA__FD_188433 | JGI IMG/M metagenome (GOLD analysis project Ga0255084, IMG submission 188433) | Freshwater microbial communities from Columbia River, Oregon, United States - Colum_Cont_RepA_8d | ecosystem: Environmental > Aquatic > Freshwater > River | place: USA: Oregon | collected... | reverse complement strand
GCTCGGATCGATCTAGCCCGTAGTGGGCGATCCATGTGGTCCGGCAGCGAACGTTGCACAACACGCGCAAGCCACGTCGAATTGTCGACTTCCCTGGCTCACCCTCGAGCGCATTCACGAATCGTGATGACCCGTATGTGGTGATCCCCACGAGTCGCCGCACGTGTGTGAGTCCCGCGTGCAGTCGTGTCGCACCGTCGGGAAATGTCCACGCGACACCGTGCATCAACACGCGGTCGAACCAGCCCTTCATGACCGCTGGTGGTGCTGACCACCAACTTGGATACACAAACACGATTGCATCACACCAGCGAAGGTCTGCCACGTGAGAAGCCAGGAGCGAATCACCCGAAGTCTTCACCTCTGGATCGGCGAAGTGGGCGTGCTTCTCAGCTGCCGACAACATCGGGTCGAATCCTTCCTGCCACAGATCGTGTATGCGCAGGTCATGGCCTTCGACATTTAGCGAGCGCACCGCTTCGTCATAAATCGCGCGACCGTACGAATCAGAAAGAGGGTGCGCAAACAACACAAGTACGTTCACAACTGCTCCATCTTCTTGCGGACCCGGTTGAGAAACTCAGTGCGTTCATTTTCTGAGGCCCCATCGATGCCGTAAAACGGGAGCCACGTGGACTTCGTACGCCAAGTAGTGTTCAGCTTCAACGCTCGTAGCAATGTGCGTCGGCCGGCATCTTTCATGAGCTTCACGTAGAGCCACTTCGAGCCATAGGTGGTAACTCCGACGATGTGTCGTATCTGCCGAAGACCTGGCCGTACTTTGTTTCTCTCATCAAAGACGAAAGCGACACCTGGACGCATTACTCGCTCGAGCCAACCCTTCAACTGAGCAGGCAGTGTCGACCACCACGTCGGATAGACGAACACCAGCACTTCGGCCCACATCACGGAGTCAATGTGCTGCACCAGGTCATCACTCACCTCAGAACTGACCGCCTTGTATCTGCCAAGCTCGTCAGCAGACATCACCGCAGCGAAATTCTGTGCGGCTAGATCTAGAACCCGCACTTCGTGTCCGCCCGATCGGGCTCCGTCACAGACTGCATTGCGAAGTTCTGCCGAATAGCTGTCGGCGACTGGATGACAGTGAATCACCAGTACGCGCATGTCGTCACACTAGGTGGCGGCACACGCCTACTTCGAGACTCGTCACGACAGAAGTGCGATGACCTCGTTCAGACGCCCTGCATGAATCGATTCCTCGCGACCATTCAAGCGAAGTAACTTCGCAACTTCTTCGTCGGGTTCGTTGTCTGCCCAGAACTGGTAACCAGCATCGCCGTTTACTTCACCCGCAATCATGGCCTTGAATGCTTCAACGTCGAGGGTCGCTGGCATCGGTATCGGAAGAATCTCTTCTACCTCTGCGCTCGGCTGCCACTCATGACCCAGCTTTATGCTGATGGCCTTTGCGATTCGTCGAGCATGCGCGCGTTCTTCGCGACCATTTCGCAACAACAACTCAGCGGCCTGCTCGTTGCCCACGATGGCAGCGACTTTCTCGTAGAACGCCTCACCAGACACCTCGAGTTGGTAGATGACTTCCATCGCCGGTACATCGAGCTGCTTGACACCAGCCAGTGCTGCGCCGGCATTGTAGAAATTGCGTTCTGTCATTTCCCTGTCCTATCACCGAAATCAGGCATGCGCGCACTACTACGGTGGTGTCATGCCAGAGTTGACCGGCGACTTCGACACGGGCAAGTTGCCCCGCATCGCTCAAGGCTCGGTCACGGTCACTATCGCGCGCACCGTCGAGCCTGGCCATGATGCCCGCTTCCTTGCGTGGAGCGACGAGATGCTGACTGCCGTTCGTTCTGCCGACGGTTGCCTCGGAGCAATGACCCTTCGCCCAGGCACTGACAGCGATGAGTACCACATGGTGTTTCGGTTCATCGATGTCATCCACCTGCGTCGATGGGAGCGTTCGCCGAAGCGTGAAGAACTGCTCGGTCTTGTCGATGACATCATCAAGAACGAACGCATCACGGTGACACCAGGTACCGACGAGTTCTTCAACGCTCAGTCAGAGGCTCAACCTCATCGCTCGCATGCCCGCAAGTTCTTGGCCGATACCGCCTGGGTGTACCCCATCGCACTCAGCTTCACGGTCATTGTTGCTCCGTACATCGGCAATCTCGATCTACTTCCGCGCGTGCTCATCTCAACGTTGTTCGTTGGTGTGACGAGCAAGTACGCGACAGAGCCTGTGCGCAAGTGGTGGCGTCGACGCAAGATGCTTCCGCAAGGCGTCGTGCTTCGCTGAATCTCTTCTCGTCTGTCGAGTGTCAGGCAGGCACGACGGCGCGTCGCACCGGACGATCCCAGCCAGGCTGACCCGTGGACTTCGGCCGTGGCCAGAGACCAGGTCCCATTTCCACCATGCCATGGTGCGTGCTGTAGTCCCCGAGCAAGTTGAGGAACGGGACAGCATCGAATGCTTCCGGACCACGCACACCAGTTCCCTTCCAACTTCCGTTCGACAGCAACTCGAGCGCTATGACTGGACATATGGCTGTCTGCCACAACACCGCTTGTGAGCCCCATTCACGCATCGTGGTCTCGTTGTCAGCCACGTGATACAGGTACACCTCACGGTGTTCACCGTCATATGTGCCTTTCACCCACGTACCTGCACATGTCTTACCGTGCATGAGGTGTCCGAGCTTTGACGGGTTCGGCAACACCGATGCGAGAACATCACGCGGAGATACGTGGACATCACCTACTTTGATGCGCTCTTTGCTGTCGAGACCCAGATACGCGAACGTCTTCAACCAATCGATGAACTCGGCACCTAGTCCGTACTTGAACGTGACTCGCTGACAGTCGATCTCACGTGGGATGAGAATGACTTCTTCGTGCTCCACGTTGACGCACTCGACAGGGCCGATTCCGGCAGGGAAATGGAAGACCTCTGGCTCACTGAAACAATCCGTGGTGTACAAGCCTCGGTGCTTGTCCCACACGATCGGTGGGTTCAGGCATTCTTCGATGGTTGTCCAGATAGAGAACGTCGGAGCAAAGTCAAGCCCATCGATGGACAAGTTCGATCCGTCGCGTACGCCAATTTCGTCGATGGTGTCGAACAAATGATCTGCTGCATAACGCGCAAACACGTCACTCAACCCTGGCTCGACTCCCATTCCGATGAGTGCCAAGAGCCCCCGCTCGCGCCACGCTTCATCGTTTGAGATCTGGTCGGCCCCTAGCGGCTTGCCCACTTCTTCATACGGATTTGTCGGGTGTGGCTCGCTCAGGTTCATCGCCATGTCGAGGTAACTCGCACCAGCCGTGAAACACGCATTGAAGATGATCTCGTTCAACCGTGGATCACACGCGTTCACCACCACATCGGCTTTCACCGATTGGATGAGCTTCACCAGTTCAGATTCACTACGCGCATCGACCTGCGCGGCGGAAAACTTCCCTGGGTCGTCCAGAGCGGAAATGGCCTGTTCGGCGCTCTCCTTGCTGATGTCAGCGAGGACGAACGAGTCGAAGAACGACCGGGTCTCTGCGATGGATGCCATCGAGGCTCCCACACCGCCTGCTCCTACTACGAGGATATTCATGATTCACCACTGCTACGCGGGGCGGACCCCGCTCATGCTTTCTTTGTGAAATTCAGTGCAATTACACCGAACCGTCATCACATTCTACACAATCAGAAAACGTTCAGCAGGTCGACCACAAAGACAAGTGTCTCTCCGCCTTTGATGACCCCTCCAGCACCGTGGCTTCCATATCCCATATGGGGTGGAATGGTGAGACGGCGGCGACCCCCCACCTTCATTCCGGCGACACCCTCGTCCCATCCGGAAATAACCTGACTCGCACCGAGTCGAAATTCGAATGTGTCGTTGCGATCCCATGATGCGTCGAACTGACGTTGCGTGCTCCATGCGACCCCGACGTAATGCACGTCGACATTGCGGCCCTTGACTGCTTCATCACCTGTCCCCACAACCAGGTCCTCAATGAGAAGATCGGCCGGCGGTTCACCAGCGGGAATTGCAACGTCGGGTTTTGAACTCATTGATGCACAGTAGCCAGCGACACTTGACCAGACGAAGCACAGCGCAACATCGCTCGAAGGTGATACCTTCCCTAGCCGATGAGCACGGAACCGTCACCACGTTCCGCGATGGAGCTCGCTCTCTCGATGGGTGACGATATTCCAGGGCTTGATTCAATTTCAGCAGAATCACGTGAACTAGTCGCCGTGGTCCGCGAATTGCTTGATGCTGTCATGCGCACCGACATCGATGACGCAACCAAGGCATCTCTCACCGCCAAACTTGCCGACATCAACACTCAACTTCGCGCAAAAGTCCGGCAGCCGTACATCACCATCGTGCGACATGCGAATGGTCGCATCGAGAATGTGACGCAGGCTGGCTCGGGCCCGCTCAACCCACGAGCACCGATCTTGTCATTCGATCCCGTCACGGTTCCTGGCGACACATATGCACCAATCGAAGTGACAGCCCACGCAGTGCTCGATGCTTCGATGTCTGGCCCGCCTGAGAAAGCGCACGGCGGCATCGTTGCCACGATGCTCGACGAAGTGCTCGGTGTCGCGTCCACCGCTGCCGGTGCAAGCGGCCTCACCGTCGCTCTCACTATCCGGTTTCGAGCAGGCACCCCCCTTGGTGCACCGCTCACTGTGACCGCTAGGGGCACAGGTGTCGATGGTCGTAAGAGTTTCGCGAGCGGCGAAGTTCGCCATGGTGACAACGTGGTTGCCGAGGCGACCGCGGTGTACGTGTCAGTTCACAAGTAGATACTCACACTCAGGAGCGAGCGTGCTCACCAAGTGCGCGAATGGGCTTCAGGCGACGGTGCAACTTGAAACGTTCGACTGCGCATCGTTGTACGTGTGCGACTGCCTCTTCGACACTGTCGGTGACGAGCAGTAGGTCGAGGTCTTCGCGATTGATGGTCCCATGAGTCACCATGTCGTCCAATTGAGCCACGAGCGATGACCAATAGTCGGTTCCCATCACAACCATCGGGAAGTCATGAATTTTCGCCGTTTGTATGAGGGTCAACGCCTCGAACAACTCATCGAGCGTGCCAAAGCCGCCCGGCATGACAATGAATGCATACGAGTACTTGACGAGCATCACCTTGCGGACGAAGAAATATCGAAAGTCAACTGACACGTCGAGGTACGGGTTCGCGTGCTTCTCGCGTGGCAAGTTGATTGTGCAGCCGACGCTAAAGCCCCCAGCATCTTTTGCTCCACGGTTTGCTGCTTGCATGATGCCGGGGCCACCGCCGGTCATGACTGTGAAACCAAGACGACTCATCTCGGTTCCGACACGACGTGCAAGTTCGTAATCCGGAGTTCCATCTGCGATGCGCGCCGAGCCAAATACGGTGACACACGGACCCACGAAGTGCAGCCGGCGGAAACCATTGATGAGCTCGCGCGTGACTCGGGTGACGGTGCCGAGCTCTCGTAGACGTGTGCGCGGACCATCGAGAAACGATCGCTCTGAATACTCGATGTCTTTCAGATCTGATTCCATGTGGTCACCACAACCATGATGCGTCGAGCTTGCGCACATCATCGCAACCGAGCAAGTGCATCGTCTCGGTCAATTGTGCCGTCAACACGTCGTGTACCGCTGCCACCCCAGCCTCGCCAGCAAGCGCAAGCCCATAAAGGTACGGACGTCCGATGAACACTGCTCGTGCTCCGAGGGCCATCGCTTTCGCGATGTCAGACCCACGTCGGATGCCGCCATCCATGTACACCTCGGCTCTGCCTGCGACAGCATCGACGACTTCCGGAAGGGCGCGCAGTGTGGCCGGCGCTCCATCGAGTTGGCGTCCACCATGGTTCGACACGATGATCGCATCGGCTCCGACTTCGACTGTACGATGGGCATCTGCCGCAGTGAGAATTCCCTTCACCACCACCTTGCCGGTGAAGCGTTGCCGAATCCATTCGACGTCGGACCACCCCGGTGGGCTGTTGAAGATTGATGCATGCGTGTTCACGTCAGTGAGCGACGGTGCCTCGACCACGTTCGCCACATGGAAGGGCATGCCAGCGCGCATGAAGCGCCACAGCCACCGAGGGCGAACGATTGACATTGGGCCGAATCGCCTGATGGTGGTGAGATTGAATGCGAGCGGAAAGACGACCTTGTTTCGGGTGTCACGCTCACGACTTGCCGGCACGTTCGTGTCGAGTGTCAGAACAATCGCACCGTACCCAGCGGCCTCGGCACGTTCGACCAAACTCATGGCTCCTGCACGGCCACCAAGGAAATACAACTGGAACCACTTCGTCGCATTCGATGCTTCGCCTATGTGTTCGAGTGACTTGCTGGAATAGGAGCTGATCGCGGCAATAGTTCCGCGCGCCTCGGCTACTCGGACTGTGCCCGCTTCTGCCTCGGGATGCATCGTGCCCATGAGTCCACACGGCGCGAACAACAACGGACTGTTCAATTCCTGCCCGAGAACTGTGGTCTTCAACGAAATCGATGCAGGAGGTTCGCCCATTCGAGGTCTGAATGTGACGTCGTCGAACGCAGCGCGATTGGCTGCCATCGTTCGCTCTGCACCCGAACCGCCGTCGATGTAGTCAAAGACCATCCGTGGCAAGTGTCGTCGCGCATGTTCCCGGGCATCGTCGACGTTGACGAATCGCGCACGCTTATGCAATGTCGAATGGTTCGATTCGGCCACGTACTCAACATAGTGTCGACCTCGTGCCCGAGACGTCGAAAACAGTCCCCCGCGAGGCGTGGGTGGTGCTCTTCGCGAGTGCGCTGTGCATGTCCCAGTCAGGTCTGGCCCTATCGATCACGAATGTCGCCTTCCCGAGCATCAGAGACGACTTCCCCACCATCAGCACCTCGACACTTTCGTGGGTCATCAACCTGTACACGATCATGGCGGGCGCATCGCTCATCGTGAGCGGCATCATCGTCACGAAGTACGGCCCCCGACGCATGTTGCTCGTCGGTGCCGGGTTGTTCGCCGCCTCTGCACTCGCATGTGGTCTAGCGCCGAACATTCCGCTTCTTCTCGTCGCACGTGTCTTCCAAGCCTTTGGCTCCGCACTCGCGACGCCTGCAGGCATTGCGCTCTTGGTGGCTGCGTTTCCAGATTCACATCGCGCAACAGCGGTGACTGGCTACACAGCCGCGGGACAGATTGCTGCCGCGCTCGGACCTTCACTTGGTGGTGTGATGGTCGACGCCGGAGGGTGGCGCTGGGCGTTCTTTGCGATGGTGCCGAGTGGTTCCATCGGAATGTTGCTCATCTTGAAGTTCGTAAAGGAGGACCGTCGCGCGATGACCGATGCTCGACCGGACATTCCAGGTGCAGTACTCATCATGGTGTCGATGAGCCTCATCATCGGCGGCCTCGTACAAAGCCGCCCATGGGGCTGGAGCGACCCACGAGTGTTGTTGGGAATCGCGCTCGGCGTGGCCTTCATTGCATATCTCGTGAAACGCAGTCGCGATGCCGAATTTCCAATCATCGACTTGTCACTTTTCAAGTTTGCGACGTTTCGTTCTTCGAATGTGGGAACCCTCGTCTTTGGAACCGGCTTTTTCATCGTGTTCTTCGGGTACGTGCTCTTTCTCACTGACGTCTGGGATTACAGCGCACGCGATGCGGGCATCCTGTTGACACCACTTGCACTGTGTGGCGCAATCATGGCCCCCATCACCGCACGATTTCTTCGAACCCGTGGAACCCAGACTCTTCTCATACCAGGCGGGCTGTTGTTCGCTGCAGGTTCGTTGATCATGTTCGTCGCAGCCGGAGACGAACCGAACGTCATCGGCGTGTGGTTGCCTTCAATTCTGCTGACAGGCATCGGCTCTGGTGTCGCGTGGCCATGTTTGTACGCCGGAGTCGTTGCCGAAGTTCCTGCGAACAGATATGCCGCTGCAAGTGGGCTGAATCAAACAATCCAACGAATGAGTACGGCCCTCGGTGTGGCAATAGCTGCCGTGCTCCTCGGCGAAACCGTCGGACAAGATTCTGTCGGCCACTTCGACCGTATCTTCATCGCTTCAGGCATCTGCGGCGTTGCCGCAGCAGTTCTCGCGGCACTGCTCGCCCGTAATGCACGTCGCACCTGAGCCATCACGGTGCCAGTCACCAAGGCAACGGCTCTGTCAGTGAGGACTACGTAGTCAGTTAGAGATTCGTGTCGATTCGTCGAACTTTGGCAACTGCCAATCCATCTGCATTGCCATCAATCGGAGGGCGAACGTAACGGCGACGCCAACCCACCTCGTGACATCAGCCGGACTCTCGACTTCTGCGAGCACAACCGTTGTGGCTGAGCCAGCGAGTGCAGCCAACGCATAGATCTGCCCGCCGAAAATGAGTGGTCGCCGCATAGCCAGCAGGTCACGAATGACTCCGCCGCCCGAGCCAGTCAGAACTCCGAATACGACAGCACTCCATGCAGGCACACCGGCTGCATGCGCCGCAAGGGCACCACTCACCGAGAATGCCGCCAGTCCGCCTGCATCGGCGATGAGGACTGCGCGAGGGGAATCAAGTGACACGTGCGGCACACGGTGCCCTACTGCGATGACGACAATTGCGACTGCACCGGCGACCGCAATTGGCCAGGCCTCGTTCACCCACCACACGGGGGTGTTTCCAAGCAAGATGTCGCGCAACGTTCCTCCGCCAACAGCGCTGACAACCGCGAGGACGATGACTCCGAGCCAGTCCATTTTGCATCGAACTGCCACAGCACCACCCGACAAGGCAAACGCGATGACTCCGAGAACTTCAAGCAATGTCACGTAAATGACGCTAGTGCTGCACGTCGTGAACAACCCGCGTACGGGTCTTTCATAGTGGCGGGGGCAGGATTTGAACCTGCGACCTTCGGGTTATGAGCCCGACGAGCTACCGGGCTGCTCCACCCCGCGTCGTAGTAGGAGCACTACCGTAGCGAGCGACAGTGCAGGCTCACAACCTGCCACCTCGATGAATTTGGCAGAGACAATGGGACGCAGAAAACGCGAACGGGAACAGATGGCTGCTTCGATAGCCGCTCTCACCGCTGAAATCGAGTCGTTGCGCAACCAACTCACCCAACAGGTATCTGACGTCGCATCGGCAACCGGTACAACGTCGGCACTGCTCTCACGCGTCGCTTCCATCGAAACATCGGTCAGCAATTTGGGCTCTGAGTTGTCTCGTCAACTTCACGAGCTGGGAAGCGACCTCGAGAATCTCTCACGGTCGTCAGACAACGATATGACCGCGACCATCGATCAGATTCGCTCATCACAAGTTCGCCTTGCAAGTGAACAGGCGCGATATGAGATCGCGTTCCGCCAAGATCTCGCAGGTCTTGCCGAAGAAATTCGCCGTCAGACTCGCGGCTGAACGAATCAGCCGTTCAGCAATTGCAGCGCTCGCTGCACCAGCTGTCGTGCTTGGCTCTGCTTTGACTGATAG
>Ga0255084_1000424_pt1 | contig 9581 bp, 8 predicted proteins | sample Colum_Cont_RepA__FD_188433 | JGI IMG/M metagenome (GOLD analysis project Ga0255084, IMG submission 188433) | Freshwater microbial communities from Columbia River, Oregon, United States - Colum_Cont_RepA_8d | ecosystem: Environmental > Aquatic > Freshwater > River | place: USA: Oregon | collected... | reverse complement strand
AAATCTCACAGAAAGGGCAGGCGACATCATTGTCGTCCTTTGGTCTATTTTCTCCAGCTAGATATGCCATGCGATGAGGAGCCCAGAGCCGCTGCCAGCGATCAGGCATGCCTGCTCCCCCACTTGATTCAAAACTCATGGAGAGCTAAACCTGCTTTCGATTACTTATCGCCGATTGAATTTCAGCAATTGCATCAGAGAGTGCAATACCATTTTTCTGTTCACCATTTCTATAGCGGAATGAAACTGCTCCAGAGTTAGCATCTTCTTCTCCGGCAATCATCATAAAAGGAATCTTCTCATTCTGAGCATTCCTGATCTTCTTCTGCATGCGATCATCGGAGGCATCAATCTCAGCTCTTATGCCAAGCTGCTTCATATCGGCAACTATTTTTTCAAGATAGGAATTAAAGGCCTCTGCCACTGGAATCGCGCGAACTTGAATTGGCGCAAGCCAGGGAGGAAATGCTCCAGCGTAATGCTCAGTTAATACACCAAAGAAACGCTCGATGGAACCAAAGAGGGCTCTATGAATCATTACTGGTCGAGCGCGCGATCCATCCGATGCGGTGTATGCAAGATCAAATCTCTCTGGAAGTTGGAAATCAACTTGGATGGTAGACATCTGCCATGTTCTGCCGATGGCATCTTTTGCTTGAACTGAAATCTTTGGCCCATAAAAGGCTGCCCCGCCAGGATCTTGAACTAACTCTAGATTCTGCTTGGCAGCAGCGCTTGCAAGAGCAGCGGTTGCATCTTGCCAATCACTTTCTTGCCCTATTGATTTCTCTGGATTTCTAGTGGAGAGCTCTAAATAGAAATCAGTTAACCCATAGTCACGAAGGAGATTAAGAACAAATGTTAGGAGGCTATCTAACTCATCAACCATCTGCTCTTTACTGCAGTAGATATGGGCATCATCTTGGGTAAAGCCTCGCGCTCTTGTTATGCCATGGACCACGCCAGATTTTTCATATCGATATACAGTTCCGAATTCAAATAAACGCAGTGGTAGATCTCTATAAGACTTAGCGCTGGACTGATATATCAAATTATGAAAAGGACAGTTCATAGGTTTCATGTAATACTGCTGACCAGCTCTCTTAATTGTGCCATCGCTATGGTGTTCTTCATCCATAATCATCGGCGGATACATTCCATCGGCATACCATTGAAGATGGCCTGATTTTTCAAAGAGCGCGGCTTTAGTTAAATGAGGCGAGTAAACAAATTGATATCCCTCCTCCTCATGGCGCTTTCTGGAGTAATCCTCCATCGCCATACGAATAGCTCCACCTTTAGGATGAAAGATTGCAAGGCCAGAACCAATCTCTTCAGGAAAAGAGAAGAGATCTAACTCTGCTCCAAGTTTTCTATGATCACGCTTTTCTGCCTCAGCAAGAAGATGTAAGTAGCCATCAAGTGATTCTTGTGATGGCCAAGCTGTGCCATAGATTCTCTGCAACATAGGATTTTTCTCAGAGCCACGCCAATATGCTCCAGCGCTTCTCATTAATTTATAGGTAGCGATGTACTTAGTTGAAGGTAGATGCGGCCCTCTACAAAGATCACTCCAGAGCGGCTTTCCATCTCTTCCCAAATTGTCATAGATCGTAAGCTCGCCTTGGCCAACTTCAACTCCAGCGCCATCTGCAGCATCAGATGATTTCAATTTAATTAGCTCGCATTTATAAGGCTCGCCAGATAGTTCACTTAAGGCCTCTGAGTCAGTGACCACCCTTCGTTTAAACCTCTGACCATCTTTAACTATCTTCTTCATCGCAGATTCAAGTTTGATTAGATCATCTGGAGTAAAAGGACTCTTTGGATCAAAGTCATAATAGAAGCCATCTTTAATCGGAGGGCCGATACCTAATTTAGTTTCGGGGAAAACATCCTGCACCGCTTGCGCCAGAACGTGCGCTGTGGAGTGGCGCAAGACATTAAGTCCATCATCTGTGCTAATTGCTATCGATTCAATTACATCACCTTGCGATATATCGCTCCAGAGATCTTTTAGCTCTCCATTTATTTTGCATACGATGATCGCATCTACTCCAGGCTTCATTCTCTCTGGATAAATCTGCTCCAGGACTTGGGTGACTTTGAGCCCTGCTTCTACTTTTTTGGAGACGCCATCAACGCTTATTTCAATTTCACTTGGCGACATGACATCAGGCTACCAAAGCCTGGGCCTCTATCGCCTTAAGAGATCGGTTATCAGCTGTAATAAATCGCGATTGCAAGCAGAGATGCCAGGGTAAGAAGTGCAGCGATGAGATATTTAACCCAGAGCGGGATTCCAATCTTCTCTGAAAAATTCTCTGCAATATCTTTAGTCTGTTTGATTGCCCTTGATGCCCAAGCAAACTCTGTTGCCAAAATACCAAGACCAGCAAGAAGAACAAGAAGCCCAGGGCCTGGCGCAAAGAGAAGAGCTGAACCAACCACCGTTATTAATCCACCAATTACTCCAATGAAAACGCGCCATAACAACGAGCCATAGGCCGTGGACTTAATCTGGCGCCTCACATTCACTGCTCTAGATTACCCAATATCCAGCTATGAAAAGCTGAGGTAAGTTCATTAATCATCTTAGAGTTGGAATAGAGATGACCTTCAAATGCCTGAACCCCGACTATCTCCCTAACGCTTGATGTTAAGGCTAGACCGTCAACACTTTCTAGCTCTTCTCCTAAAAGAGGCTTCTGAATAACTCCGAAGTTCTCAATCAGTAGAGCGCGGATTACCCCAGGCAGGCATCCACTATTTAAATCAGGGGTGAACCATTGCCCATCTTTTAAGTAGAGCAGGTTTGCAAGAGCGCTCTCCATTACCTCTCCCCGCTCATTAACAAAGATTGCATCATCAAAACCTCCATTGGCCGCCTCCCGGAGAGCAACTGCGCTTGCTTGATAGCTGATGGTTTTTATCCCAGAGGTTAAATCTTGTGAGTATCGTTTTATTGACGATAAGCAGAGCTTAAGAAATCTATCCTCAGGTTTATATTCAATGTGAGTAACCATCCAATTGCCATCACCAAATACAGTTATGCGAAGGCGGCCAAATGGCGATGCTGGATTTGCCGCAATAATTTCTTTGACGCCCTGGATTAGCTGAGCTCTGGATGGAGCGGTGATCTTTAGCTCATTTAAGGTCTGCTCTAGACGATCTAGATGTCGCTCTAGCGCAAAAGGTTTTCCAGAGTAAGTTCGCAGAGATTCAAAAGCCCCATCACCTAAAAGCCAGCCCCCGCCTGTTACTGGAAGGGCTAAATCATCTCGAAGTGAGTTATTAAAGTAGATCTTCATTACCTTGTTAGCCCTATCAATTTTCTCGCCTTTAACTCGGTCTCATCCCACTCTAGCTCGCTATCGCTGCCCCAGGTAATTCCAGCCCCAGTTCCAAAACGGAGAATCTGATCTTCCCCTTGCCAGAAAATCCTTATACCCACCGCCAGTTCTGCTCGATTGCCATCAGAGAAACCAATCACTCCGCAGTAAGGGCCTCTCGGGGATTCATTCTCTTTTATTATCTTTAAAGCGCTGCTCTTAGGAGCTCCGCTTACCGATCCTGGCGGACTCATCGCAAGAAGCAGATCAACTAAATCCTTGCCTTCAGATAATTCAGCTCTCACATCAGAGACTAGGTGAAATAGACCAGGATGAGCTTCAGTATCTAGCAGTCTTGGGGTAGTCACACTTCCAGTCTTTGCAACCTTACTTAAATCATTTCTAATCAAATCCACAATCATCAAGTTCTCGGCCCTATCTTTTTCGAGAAACTCATCTGTTACTGAAGTTCCTTTGATAGGAGATGAGATTGCAAGTTTATCTCTAAGCGATATAAATCGCTCCGGAGATGCTGATGCCACTTGGATATCTCCAAAATTCAAATATGCCGCAAACTCTGCTGGATTTTCTTCTAAGATCTTTTCAGCAAGGGGCAGTAGGGATGGGTTTGACTCATTTTTAGCGCTTAGAACTCGGCAGGCATTTACTTGATAAACCTCACCTGCAGCAATCTTCTCTCTAATTCTTTCAACATATGAGCAGTAGGCGCTTTTATCTAACGTGCTTTGCCAATCTTCATTTGAAATTGAATTCCAACTTAATTCACTTTTTGGAAGGTTGCTCTGCTCAACTCGCGCAAACCTTGCAAGGCGCCAGTCACCTTCAAAGCTTCCCAATACAACCCAGAAACCTGGCTTCCGTAATGAATTTAGATCCTCAGATATTTCAACGAGCTGACTTGCTAGATGATTGCCCATCCAAAAGAGCGGTTGCATAAAGGTGACGCTACCTCAAGGCTAGGTATCTAAATACTGTGAATCTCTGCTTTAAAAGGCCTTAGTTTTCAGTAGGACTTGGGCAGAAGGCTCTAATTGCGATAGATTTCGCCCTCTAATTGGCAAATGCCGATAGATGCGGACGTAGCGCAGTTGGTAGCGCGGAACCTTGCCAAGGTTCAGGTCGCGGGTTCGACCCCCGTCGTCCGCTCTCTTAAGTTTTATGAGAAGTTAATTCAATAGATTTGGTGGAGTGGCCGAGAGGCGAGGCTCGGGACTGCAAATCCCGCTACACGGGTTCAAATCCCGTCTCCACCTCCAAGCTAGGAACGAATACATTTTTACAAATGTATAGTTCGCACTTCGGACGATTAGCGCAGCGGTAGCGCACTTCCTTGACATGGAAGGGGTCACTGGTTCGATCCCAGTATCGTCCACTGAAAGTCTGAGCTAATTTGTTCTAATGACCCGAATCTTTGAAGATGCAGAAGGAATTTCCTTGAGGGTCCTTTAAGATCCGCCATTCAAATCCACTACTAGTGCGCGAGGTTTTTACGTGACTACCGCCAAGACTCTTAACTAAATCTTCGGTTTCATTGAGATCATCTACCGCTACATCAATATGAATCTCCTGAGAGTCGGAAGACTTCTTTGCAACTCGCTGAAATCCTAATTTGAAATTCTCCCCCAGTGTCGGAAACAACCAAATATGCTCAGTTGAATCATTATGAGGATGTGCTTCAACACCCAATACTTTGCCCCAAAAGTTAACCAGTACCTCGGGGTTTTCGCTATTGAACATGACGGTAGTTACCTTTGCCTTGCCCAAAGCTTTTCTCCAATCACTCAAAATGCCTGGTACTAAAATCTACCCTGTAATCATTCAACGCATCAAGAGAGACGCCTCTCAAGCAAACTGGGCTATCTTCCAACGTTTTCTAGCTATGAATCCTATTCTTATCTCATGAGCGCTAATAATCAGATGCCCTGTGATTTCTGTCAGCGTCCCTATGACCCAATAGCAACAAGGTGGCTATGCCCTCACTGCCATATGAAAACTAATTGCTGCGACGGTGCTCCATGCCCATTGCCTGACCAATCAGAGCTTAAAGTAAAGAGTGAGAGCTAACTCAAAAGATCTTAAGCGGAAATTGCACCGGTTGATAACAAGATAAGTAAGAGCGTTCCAAGTAATAGACGATAGATGACAAAAGGCATAAAACTCTTAGTCTGAACATATTTCATGAGCCAGGAGATGACTAAGTATCCGACAGTAAAAGCTGTAAGAGTGGCAACAAAAGTCTCTCCAAGAGAAAATGAGTTTAAAGGCTTTGAAAATGAGTTAAAGAGTTCAAAGGCTCCACTGCCTAAAACTGCGGGTATCGCTAGCAAAAACGAATATCTAAGAGCTGCCTCCCTTTTATATCCCAGAGCTCTACCCATAGCAATGGTTGCACCAGAGCGAGAGACACCCGGAATTAGAGCAAGTGATTGCGCAATTCCATATGCAATGCCATCTCTTGCACCCAAAGCATCAAGGTCTTTTATCTTCTTGCCATAGTGATCTATCACACCAAGTAGAAGGCCGAAAATGATTAATGTGGCTGCAATTAGATAAAGGGAACGAAAATTCTGACGAATATACTCCTGGCCAAAATATCCTAAGAAAAATATAGGAAGTGAACCGAGAAGAATTAGCGCTGATAGATGCGCATCGCTTCTCTCGCTGCCCACCAATTCACCTCTTCTTATAAGCCATCTAAGAGATGCAGAGATGAGCCTTGCAATATCAGCCCTAAAATAAATGAGAACTGCTATCTCTGTTCCAATCTGCATTATCGCTGTGAAGGTTGCCCCGGGATCTGCCGCCGAAGGCAAGAATTCACCGAAGATTCGAATGTGGGCGCTAGATGAGACAGGAAGAAACTCAGTTAAGCCCTGAATAATTCCAAGAAATATTGCCTCAAGCATTACTTACTAACCCTCTACGTTTTAATAGCGGCTCAATAACTGCATCTCTACCTCTGAAATTTCTAAACATCTCTAGAGAATCAATAGAGCCGCCTTGACTCATAAGTTTGCCTCTGAGGTGATCGCCATTCTCTCGAGTTAAACCACCATTTTCCTTAAACCACTCGCCAGTATCGGCATCAAAGACCTCTGCCCAGATATAGCCGTAATAACCAGCAGAGTATCCCCCAGCGAAAATGTGAGAGAAGTAGGAAGAGCGATACCTTGTTGGAACGCAATCATAGGCAAGGCCGTAACTTTCTATCGCCTCTGCTTCAAATTTTTCAACATCGCTTACAACTTCATCTGATGAAAGCGAGTGCCAAGCAAGATCAAGGATTGCTGCAGCCATGTAGCTAGTTGTGGCATGGCCTTCATTAAAGGTTGATGACTCTTCAAGTTTATCTATCCAGCTTTGTGGTAGGCGTTCCCCACTTTGATAATGGCGGGCATAGTTATCAACGATTTGGGGATCAAGAATCCACATCTCATTAACCTGGGAAGGAAACTCAACAAAGTCTCGCTGCACCGCTGTTCCTGAGAACCTGGGATATTTCACATTAGATAGAAGTCCATGGATAGCATGGCCAAATTCGTGGAAGAGAGTAGTTGTTTCATCAAGAGTAAGAAGGGTTGCCTCCCCCTCTGGTGGCTTTGGAATATTTAAGTTATTTACTACAACAGGGAGTTGATTAAGTAGGTGGCTCTGTTTAACTAAAGAGTTCATCCAAGCACCGCCTCGCTTAGAGTCTCTTGTGTAGAAATCGGCGATATAGAGGCCAATCTTTGAGCCATCTTCGTTAAAGACCTCAAAGGCCCTCGCCTCTGGATGATAGGTAACTAGATCTGGGCGCTCTTTAAAGCTCATTCCATAAAGTTTGCCAGCAGAGAAAAAGACGCCTTTACATAAAACGCTCTCCAGTTCAAAGTATGGCTTCATCAAGGAAGTATCAAGATCGTACTTCTCAGCTCTTACCTTCTCGGTGTAGTAATCCCAATCCCAACTCTCTAGTTTTTCAATGCCATCTAACTTAGCTAGCCGCTCAAGATCTCTTCCCTCAGCTTTAGCATTTGCAAGAGCAGCAGGAGCAATCTTTCTAAGCATTGTATGAACTTTCTCAGGAGAGCCAGCTGTCTGCTCGGAGAGCGAATACTGAGCATGACTTGACTTGCCAAATATCTCAGCCCGTTTAGCTCTTAATTTGACCATCTTTAAAAGAACTTCTCTGGTGTCAAAGCCATTTCCACGAAGACCTTTACTTAGAGATGCTTGCATAACCTTTTTCCTAAGTTCACGATTCTTTAGTGAGCGCAGGAGAGGATGGCCAGTGAAATTGACCGCGCCAATCATGTATTTATCTTTCATTCCTCGCGCATCTGCCGCTGCCTTGCAGGCCTTTATCTGATTCTCAGAGAGACCATCTAGCTCTTTAATATCATCTACAAAGACAGCTAAATCATTTGTCTCACTTAATACTCTCTTACTAAATTCTGTTTGAAGAGTAGATAGCTCTTCATTAATCTTCTTGATCTCCTCGCGCTGGGAATCTGATAGCCCGGCTCCAGCATGGAGAAAGTCGCGGTGATACCTCTTTAGAAGCCAAGAATCTTCGCTATTTAGATCAAGACCTGAATCAACTAAATGAGTAATCCGAGCAAAGAGCTTCTGATTTAACTTGATTTTATCGGAGTGAGCTGCAAGCTTTGGAGCAATCTCTGCTTCAATTTTATCGATTGCTTCGTTGGTATCACTTGAGGATTTATTATAAAAAACAGCAGCGACTCTACTTAATATCCCTCCACTTGCCTCTAGGGCTACCAAGGTATTTTCAAAGGTAACTTCAGCTTGGCTAGTGATCTTTTCAACCTCTGCCAGCTGATGCTCCATTCCAGCATAGAAAGCTGGCAGATAATCCTCTTCTGAAATCCCTGCAAATGGAGGTAGTTCGTACTCAAGAATTGATTTGGTTAGGAATGGATTTTTGCTCATTTGCTTCTCTCCTGGATAAATAGTCGCGTATTCTCAAAAATAATATCAGCGTCATAATCAAGGGTTGCAACGTGATAACTATTTAGAAGTTCTATTCTTTGTTTACTTCTTGACCCAATCTCCTCGATAATAATCTCGGTATTAGAGACATCAAGGGTATGGTCATCAACGCTATGAAAGAGTAATACTGGCGTCTTGATCATTGGCAGGCGCTTTCTAGCTAGCTTTAAATACTTATATAACTGAGCTACTCCCTTTATCGGCAGAGCGTCATAGCCCCACTCTGTTACTCCTGGTTTTTTTATATCATCTCCCACCGAGGCGCGAGATTTCTGAATTTTAGAAATAACTGAGACAAATTTGATTTGTAGACCTGGGATATGAATCATTGGGTTTACCAGGACAATTCCATCTACTTTATCTTGATGCTCTGCTGCTACATAAAGACTATTTCCGCCGCCCATTGATAAACCAACCATAAATACTTTTCTACACGTTTTCTTCAACTCAAGTAACTCGTACTCAACCTTCTCTGCCCAACTTGACCAGTGCACCTTATTTAGATCCTGCCACCTACTTGCATGTCCAGGAATTAAGGGAACCGATACTTGGTAGCCCTTTTCATTAAGAAAATGCGCAAAGGGTCGCATCGAAGCTGGAGATCCGGTGAAGCCATGGACAAGAAGAACTCCAATATCGCCATTTGAACCAGAGCCCTTTGCTCGATAGTCAGATAACCAACCTTGGGGCGCTCCTTCAATGGCCATATGCGCACCCTAAAGTTAATCGCGCTAAATGTCATTTATCCCATCTATCTTTGCTCCATGAAATCAGAGCGAGAGCGCCCGCCGGCTATAGCGTTTCAGCCAAGCTTTGATGAGATATCACCGAGCCTCTATGAAACTACCTTTGTAGTTCTTGATCTAGAGACCACCGGAGGCTCATATAACAGCGCAGCAATTACTGAAATTGGCGCAGTAAAAGTTAGGGCGGGAGAAATAGTTGGAGAATTTCAAACTCTAGTAAACCCAGAGAGCCCTATCCCGCCTTTTATTACAGTTCTCACTGGCATTACTGATGCAATGGTTATTCAAGCGCCAAAATTAGGAGAGGCTCTCCTTTCATTTCTTGAGTTTATTGGCTCCAGCAAAGATAGCGTTTTGGTTGCTCATAACGCGCCCTTTGATATTGGATTTCTAAAGGCAGCTTGCTTACAGCTAGAAGTTGCCTGGCCTTCCTATCAAGTTTTAGATACCGCAAAGATTGCAAGGTATGTGGTGACAAGGGATGAGG
>Ga0255084_1000422_pt1 | contig 9605 bp, 10 predicted proteins | sample Colum_Cont_RepA__FD_188433 | JGI IMG/M metagenome (GOLD analysis project Ga0255084, IMG submission 188433) | Freshwater microbial communities from Columbia River, Oregon, United States - Colum_Cont_RepA_8d | ecosystem: Environmental > Aquatic > Freshwater > River | place: USA: Oregon | collected... | reverse complement strand
CCGCGACGGTGGCGATGCCCATCTCACGGGCGGCCCGGATGACTCGCACGGCGATCTCGCCTCGGTTGGCGATCAGGATTTTTGTGAGGGGCTTTGCAGTCACTTTGGGGGGCACGAGTGACAATGTTGGTGCATGGACCCCCTTAGCGCCACACCAAGTGAGGTCATCGGCACGTGGACGGTCCACCGGGTCGACGAGACCGGAAGCACGAACGACGACCTCGTGGCCGCGGCGCGCGCCGGGGCCCCGGGGGGAACGGCCCTGGTGACCCGCTTCCAGAGCACCGGCCACGGGCGGCTCGACCGGAAGTGGGAGGCCCCGAAGGGGGCAAACCTGCTGGTCAGCCTGCTGTTTCGACCAATTCCCGAGAACCCCCATCTCCTGACCCACGCCGTGGCCCTGGCCGCCCGCTCGGCGGCGGCCAACGTGGCCCGGGTGATCGCCGATCTGAAATGGCCCAACGATCTCCTGGTGGAAGGGCGCAAGTTGGCCGGACTTCTGGCCACCGCCGGACCGCTCGTGGGTGATCGACCCGAGTTCGTGGTGGTGGGTCTGGGGCTGAACGTCAACTGGGCGCCCGACGACGCCGCATCGTTGAAGTCGGCCGGTGACGGAAACGAGATCGAGGTCGACGCGGTGCTGCGCGGACTTCTCGCCGCGCTCGATCGGATCCTCGAATCGTCCGACGAACGGATCGACGATCTGTATCGGCGCAATCTGTCGACTCTGCGGCGCGAAGTGCGCATCGAACTTCCCGGTGGCGAGATCGTGGAAGGTCGGGCTCTCGACGTGGAACGCGACGGACGTCTGGTGGTTCTCGATCGCTGCGGAGTGACGCGACGGCTCGCGGTTGGCGACGTCGTGCACGTGCGGACAACTAACTTCGAGGCATGACCGACGATCGCCCCGAGGTTGCTCGCGCGCGAGGACGAACCAAGACGCGAATCGCGCCTTTCGTGAGCTTGCCGGTTCTGGCCGGGGTGTTCGTGGTGACGTCGGCGGTTGGTCTGGTGGTCGCGACCAATCAGCAAGAAGGCAACGTTGAACGGGTCGGCGAACTCTCGGGTGTGCTCGCCGACGCCGACGGGCCGTTCGTGAACTACCTGCTCGTGGGCAGTGACACCCGCGAGGGGGCCGATCCGAACAGCCCCGATTTCGGCGGTATCGGACTGGCGAATGAAACCGGCGGACATCGCAGCGACACGCTCATGATCCTGCACGTCGACAACGAACGAAAGACGGCGTCGATCATGTCGGTGCCCCGCGATCTCTGGGTCTCGATCCCGGGATTCGGTGACGACCGCATCAATCGTTCGTACACCTTCGGCGCCGATGTACTCGTGCAAACCGTGCAGGCGTCACTCGGTGTGCCGATCAATCACTACATCGAAGTCGACTTCAATTCGTTCAAGCACATCGTGTCGGCACTCGGCGGGGTGGACGTGTGCTTCGAGTACCCGACGCGCGACATCAACACGGGTCTGAACGTCCCGAATCCGGGTTGCTACACGCTCGATCCGCTGCAGGCCCTCGCCTACGCGCGCAGCCGCTACTACGAGACGTTCCAGGACGGTGAGTGGAAGACCGACGGACGGGCCGATCTCGGTCGCGTGGAGCGCCAGCAGACCTTCCTCCAGGCCGCGGTGAAGAAGGCCGCCGGGCAGATGTCGGCCAATCCGTTACGGGCCAGCGAACTGATCGCGGCGACCGTGGGTTCGTTGCGCGTCGACCCCGGCACCGATCTCATGGAGACCGCCGACTACTTGCGCCCGCTGGCGAGTGGAGGCTTGCTGCGCTACTCGTTGCCCGTCGTGCCCGAGGAGATCGACGGCAAATCGGTGCTGGCTCTGGGCGCCGATGCGCCGGCGATCCTGCGCTATTTCGCCGGTCTGGACGAACCGCCTCCCGCGTGAGGGGCACCTCGGCTGGCAGAATGAGTGAGGCGAACGTCCGCTCGCCGACCAGCGCATCATGAAAGCCCTCATCCTCGCCGGCGGAGCCGGGACACGCCTGCGGCCGATCACGCACACGAGCGCGAAACAGCTCGTGCCGGTGGCCAACAAGCCGATCCTGTTCTACGGCATCGAGGCCATGGTGGCCGCCGGCATCACCGACATCGGCGTGATCGTGGGCGAGACCCGAGCTGAGGTCATGGCCGCGGTGGGCGACGGAAGTCGTTGGGGCGCACGGGTCACCTACATCCCGCAGGATCAGCCGTTGGGGCTCGCGCACTGCGTATTGATCGCCTCCGATTTCCTGGGTGACGACGACTTCGTGATGTATCTCGGCGACAACCTGCTCGAACAGGATCTCGCCGCCTTCGTGAAGGCCTTCGAAGAAGCGCGTCGTGGTTCCGAACCGCCGGCCGCCCAGATCCTCCTGAAGCAGGTGCCCGATCCGCATCGCTTCGGTATCGCCGAACTCGACGCCGCCGGCAACGTGGTGCGCCTGGTGGAAAAGCCCGCCGATCCGCCCACCGATCTCGCCCTCGTGGGCGTGTATCTCTTCGACCGCACGATCAATCAGGCGGTGCGCGCCATCGCGCCGTCGGGACGCGGCGAACTCGAGATCACCGACGCGATCCAGTGGCTCGTGGACGAAGGCCATCGCGTACGTTGCGAACTGCTGAGTGGTTGGTGGATCGACACCGGCAAGCTCACGCCACTGCTCGAAGCCAACCGGTTGTTGCTCGAGGTCATCGAGTCGCGGATCGACGGCGACGTGGACGACTCGAGCAACGTCGACGGCCGCGTGGTGGTGGAGGCCGGCGCGGTGGTGCGCAACTCCACGTTGCGCGGCCCGCTCGTGATCGGGGCCGGTGCTCGGATCACCGACAGTTTCATCGGACCGTTCTCGGCCATCGGCGACGGATGCGAAGTGGTGCACAGCGAGATCGAGCACTCGGTGATCATGGAGCGCAGTCGGATCATCGAGATCCCGCGCCTCGAAGACAGCCTGATCGGTCGCGAAGCCGAGGTGACGCGCACGGGCCGGCGGCCCCGCGCCCTACGACTCATGATCGGCGATCACTGCCAGATCGATACGGAGTGACCATGCCCACCCAGGCCGAGAGCGTGACCGAGAGCAGCATCATCGCCGGTGTGTACGTGGTGGTACCCAAGGTGCACGCCGACGACCGTGGTCTGTTCGTGGAGACCTATCGACGCGAATGGATCCCGGGAGCACGCGAGATGATCCAGACCAACCGCTCCGACAAGGATGCCGGTTCGTTGGTGGGCCTTCACTACCACCTTCATCAGTCCGACTACTGGTACGTCGTGAACGGTTCGATGCGGGTGGTGTTGCACGACCTTCGACTCGGTGGTCCGACCGACGGCGCGACGCAGACGATCGATCTGCACGGTTCGGAACACCGTGGTGTGTACATCCCGCCCGGAGTGGCGCACGGATTCGCCGCGCACACCGACCTCACCATGACCTATCTCGTCGACGGTTACTACAACCCGGCCGACGAACTCGGGGTGGCGTGGGACGATCCGTCGATCGGTGCCGATTGGGGAGTGGCGAGTCCGGTGATGTCGAACCGCGACCGCACGAACCCGACCCGTAACGCGATCGCCGACCACCAGCGGCCCCGTTGGCCGTTGCGCACCTGACCCGTGAAACTCTTCGTGACCGGCGCGGCCGGTTTCATCGGCTCCAACTACGTGCGGTGGTTGCTCGCCAACTCCGACGATCAGGTGACGATCTTCGACAAGCTCACCTACGCCGGCAACATGGCGAGCATCCGCGATCTCGTGGACGATCGGCGCTGCCGATTCGTGCAGGGTGACATCTGCGATGCCGATGCGGTGATCGCGGCCATGAACGGACACGACGCAGTGGTGCACTTCGCGGCCGAGAGCCACGTGGACCGCAGCATCGTCGACCCGTATGCGTTCGTCCGCACCAACTCGTTCGGTACCAACGTGATGTGCGATGCGGCCCGTCAGGTGGGTGTGCGGCGATTCCTCCACATCAGCACCGACGAGGTGTACGGCTCGATCGAGGTCGGGTCGTTCAGCGAGACCGATCGACTCACACCGCGCTCGCCGTACTCGGCGTCGAAGGCGAGCAGCGACCTCATCGCGCTCTCGTACATGACCACCTACGGTCTGCCAGTGGTGGTCACCCGTTGCTCCAACAACTTCGGCCCGTACCAGTACCCCGAGAAGCTCATTCCGCTCTTCACCACCAACTTGCTCGACGGCAAGAAGGTTCCGCTGTACGGCGACGGTGGCAACGTGCGCGACTGGATCCACGTGGAGGATCACAACCGCGCCGCGCATCTGGTGCTCGAGAAGGGCGCGGTGGGCGAGGTGTACAACATCGGTGCCCACAACGAGATCACCAACCGCGAGATCACGTATCGCCTGCTCGAACTCTGCGGGCGGGACGAGTCGTTCATCGAACCCGTGGCCGATCGTCTGGGCCATGACCGCCGCTACTCGGTCACGATCGACAAGATCACCGGCCTCGGTTGGCGGATGCAGCGAACGTTCGCCGAATCACTCGCCGAGACCGTCGAGTGGTATCGCAACAACCGCGCGTGGTGGGAGCCCCTCAAGGCGCGCGCCGGGCAGTGACGGTTCGATGATCCGGGTGCTCGTGACCGGTGCCGCCGGTCAACTCGGAACCGACGTGGTGCGGGACCTCGGCCGGATGGGTGACGACGTGCTGGCCGCCGACCGCTCGGTGCTCGACGTGACCAACCGCGCAGCAGTGCACGAAGTGATCGCCGAGTGGCGACCCGACGTCGTGATCAACTGCGCGGCCTGGACCGCGGTGGACGCGTGTGAGGCCGACGTGGAACGCGCGATGGACGCCAACGCGCACGCCGTGCGCTGGATCGCCGAGGGCTGCGACTCGATCGACGCTCGACTCGTGCACATCAGCACCGATTACGTGTTCGACGGCACCAAGGTGGGCGCGTACGTGGAGTCCGATGCCACCAATCCGCAGAGCGTGTACGGAGCATCCAAGTTGGCCGGCGAACTGGCCGCGCTCGAATGGGACAACTCGCTCGTGGTGCGTACCTCGTGGGTGTGCGGCGCGCACGGCAACAACATGGTTCGCACCGTGCAACGGCTGGTGGCCGAAGGTCGGCCGCTCGCTTTCGTGGACGATCAGGTGGGTTGCCCGTCGTTCACCGCCGACCTCGCCCCGGCTCTGCGTCTGCTCGCCATGGAACGACACACGGGAGTCGCGCACCTCACCAACACGGGTGCGGTGAGCTGGTACGGGTTCGTGCGCGAAGTGCTGGAAGCGCTCGGCCACGATCCGTCGATCGTGCGGGCCATCAGCACGGCCGAGTTACAGCCGCCACGTCCGGCCAAGCGGCCAGCCAACAGTGTGCTCGACAACACACGCTGGCGCGAGTGGGGTCACGAACCGTTACGGGATTTCCGCGCCGCGTTGCGCGACATGCTCGCCGACTAGATCAGCGCAAACGAATCGGTAGCGCGCGACGGGTCAGTGGGGCGCACCGAACTGGCGATCGCCGGCATCGCCCAAGCCAGGCACGATGAACGCGTTTTCGTTGAGCCGTTCATCGACCGACGCGGTGTAGATCTTGAGGTTCGAACCCTGCTTGCGGAGGTACTCGATGCCCTCGGGGGCGGCGAGCACACAGATGACGATGATGGGTCCGGTGGCGTGGCGTTCGAGCAGTAGCTCGACCGCGTGGGCGAGCGATCCGCCGGTGGCGAGCATGGGGTCGAGCACGATGCAGGTTCGGCCGGCGAGGGTCTCGGGCAACTTGTTCACGTACGGCTTGGGCTGGAAGGTGTGCTCGTCGCGGCTGATGCCCACGAAGCCGACATCGGCATTGGGCATGAGTTCTTGCGCCGCATGCACGAAACCGAGTCCGGCGCGCAGCACCGGCACCACGACCGGCTGCGACGCGAGAACGCGACCGTCGGTCTCGGTGAGGGGGGTCTGCACCTTCACGGCTTGCGTGGCGAGGTCGCGCGTGGCCTCGGCGAGGAGGAGGAGACCGACGCGCTCGAGTTCCTGACGGAAGAGGGCGTTCGGGGTGGCGACGTCGCGGATGCGGGTGAGCGAGTCGGCGATGAGCGGGTGATCGACCAGGTGAACTTCAACGGGCATGGCGCCCATTCTTGCGCATCAGCGGGGGGCGGCTCCCAATGCCTGATCGGCGCGCAAGAGGGCGTAGCGGGGTTTCAGGATGCCGTTGATGATGCGCAGACGTTCGGGGAAGGGGGCGAAGGCACTCTTCATGGCGTTGACGCTCAACCACTCGAAGTCGTCGGTGCCCCAGCCGAAGGCCTCGGTGAGTTGGGCGAACTCCTTCGACATCGAGGTGTTGCTCATGAGCCGGTTGTCGGTGTTGACCGTGACCCGGAAACGGAGGCGGCGCAACATGCCGATCGGGTGCTCGGCGATCGAGCCGCACACACCGGTGTTGACGTTGCTCGTGGGGCAGAGTTCGAGGGGAATGCGACGGTCGCGCACGAAGGCGGCGAGGCGGCCGAGTTGTTCGTTGCCGGCCGGACCGCTGATGTCGTCGACGATGCGAACACCATGGCCGAGGCGCTCGGCGCCGCAGAGTTGCACGGCCTCCCAGATGCTCGGCAATCCGAAGGCCTCACCGGCGTGAATGGTGGCGTGGAAGTTCTCGCGCTGGACGAAGTTGAAGGCCTCGAGATGTCGGGTGGGCGGGTAGCCGGCCTCGGCGCCGGCGATGTCGAAGCCCACCACGCCGGCATCGCGCCAACGCACGGCGAGTTGGGCGATCTCGAGACTGCGCGCCGCGGTGCGCATGGCCGACAGGATCGCGTAGATCGTGAGATCGGTGCCGGCCGAACCGCGTCGGAAGCCCGTCATGATCGCGTCGGTCACTTCGTCGAGGGTGAGCCCGGCCTCGGTGGAGAGCTCGGGTGCGAAACGCACTTCGGCGTACACCACGCCGTCGGCGGCGAGATCCTGCGCGCATTCGAAGGCCACGCGCTCGATGGCGTCACGGTGCTGCATGACCCCGACGGTGTGGGCGAAGGTCTCGAGATAGAGCACGAGATCGTTGCGCTTGGCGCCGCGGTGGAACCAGCGCGAGAGATCGTCGACGTCGGTGGAGGGGAGTCCCTTGTAACCGAACTCGGAAGCGAGTTCGACGACGGTGGAAGGCCGCAGGCCACCGTCGAGGTGGTCGTGCAAGAGGACCTTGGGGTAGGCGAGGTGCTGGCTGATGTCGACGGTCACGCGTTCACCAGGCGGGAGCCGCCGTCGAGTCGGCGCAGCGGGAGATCGGGTGTGCGCTGCAACCAGTTCCAGTCGGGATAGTCGGCCGATTCGGCGATGCAATGCAGCGAATACGCGTGACGACTGCGGTCGCTGCGGTTCACGTCGCTCCAGTGCGGCAGGAGGCCGTGCAACACCACGAGTGTGCCGGCGGTGACCTCGAGCGGTACGAGATCCTGCGGCGGCGTGGGGAGGGGCGACTCGTCGACGACGTCGAACGTGGCGGCTTCGTGGCCCTGGCGGACGAACTTCTTGCGCAACGTGGTGCGATGACCGCCGGGCTCGGCCCAAAGGCAACCGTTCTCGATGGTGGCGTCCTCGAGGGCGAACCAGAAACCGGTCACCGTGATGGGATCGGTGTAGAGGAACGTGGCGTCCTGGTGGCAGCCGACTTCGCCGCCGATGCGTGGCTGCTTGCAGATGTACATGCTCTGCAGGGCGAGAGCGTCGGCGAGTCCGAGGTCGGCGGCGACGGCGGCGAGCTTGGGTGAGTACGAGAACTCTTCGAAGACCGGATCGAGATCGTGCAGCGCGTGGCCGATCTTGTTGATGCTGAGTTCCTTGGGCTGCTTCAGCGAACCGTGATCGTCGAAGGCTTCCTCTTCGAAGAAACAGTGGATCGTGGAGGCCGAAGCCATGAACTCGGCGTCGGCGTGACGGGTCTGCTCGTTGGTGGTGAAGACCGAACGGTGGGCGTCGGGATCGAAGTCGCGCAGGATGGTGGTGGCGCGCTCGCGGAGTGCGGCACAGGCTTCGGTGCTGACGAAGTCGGGCAGGACGAGGAAGCCGTCACGCTCGTAAGCGGAGACCTGGTCGGCGGAGAGAACCTTTCCCATGGCTGAATCGTAACGGTCGGCGTCTCGGTTCCCATTTCGCCGTACCCTGTCGGGCATGAGCAACAAGCCCGTGCGATCCGCCGATCCTCACGATGCCGATCACCTGGCCCGTCTGACGGTGCTCGGTAACACGGTGCGCGAGTCGATCGAGCACGTGGAGGTGTTCCCGGCGCCGGCCGACGTGACAACCGTCCGTTTCACGACCGACGAACTCGCCTCGATCTGTCCGGTCACTTCGCAGCCCGACCTGTCGCATCTGGTGATCGAGTTCGAGCCGGGCGAGTGGTGCATCGAGTCGAAGAGTCTGAAGTTGTACTTGTGGGGCTTCCGGAATCGGGCGGTGTTCGCCGAGGCGTTGAGCGCGGAGATCGCGCGTGAGGTGATGGACACGGCTCGGCCGTTGAGCGTGACCGTGACGCTGACTCAACGTCCCCGGGGCGGCATCGAGGTCCAGGCCATCAGCCACCTCCCCTGACCCGGTGTTTTGGTGATGATTTTTCACCGCATAGGTCAAGAACCCAAACCAGATTCCCGGGCCGGCTCGTTTTCTGGTGTCAGATCTTCACCCATACGGTGAAAAATCATCACCAAAACACCGGGGTTAGTGGCTGTCGCCGGGGCGGTAGGGGAGGCCGGCATGCGCGGGTGGGCGCAACTGCTGACGAGCCCCGGCCAACACGATCACGGTCACGATGTAAGGCGTGGCGGCCACGAACTCCGACGGCACTTCATCGATGATGTTGTAGGCGATCACCGTGCACACCGCAGCGGCCAAGCAACTCACCGCCCACACGTTGCGTCGCCGCACCAGCATGAGCACCGCCACCAGAGCGAGAGCAATGGTGGCCACGAGGAACAGAGCCGGCACGTTCTTCTCGTCGCGGAACTTGAGCGCGGTCGGGAAGCCGAACAGGATCGATCCGCGGAACACACCCCACGGCTGCCAGTTGCCGAAGATCGTCGTGGCGAGCCCGATGAAACCTTGGCCGCCGGTCTGCCCCTGGCGGTACGTGCTCGTGAACACGCACGACAGGTACGCCCCGCCGAATGCGGCGAGCGACCCGCTCACGGCCATTGCCTGATACCGCAAGCGGTTGATCGGCACGCCGAGGCTCTCACCGGCCTGCGGCGACTCGCCACTCGAACGCAGACGCAGCCCGAACCGCGTGCGCCACAGCACCCACACCGTGAGTGGGATGATCGCAATCGCGACCACCGTGGGCAGATAGATGTCGCTCGTGAGACCGCGCACGAACCCGGCCACGTCGGGAACGAGCGGCAGATCGTGCTGACGCTCGAACCAGCCGAGGATGTCGGGTGAACGCCAACTCCCGATCCGACCGCCACTCAGGAACGGCATGTCGAACTCGCCGTATCCGCCCTTGCCGGTGGGGGACTGGCTCTCGCCACCGCCCTTCTGGCCTTTGAAGAAGATGATCGACAGGTACTCGGTGGCGCCGGCGGCCAACGTGTTGATGGCGATGCCCGACACCACGTGATCGACGTTGAAC
>Ga0255084_1000418_pt1 | contig 9625 bp, 7 predicted proteins | sample Colum_Cont_RepA__FD_188433 | JGI IMG/M metagenome (GOLD analysis project Ga0255084, IMG submission 188433) | Freshwater microbial communities from Columbia River, Oregon, United States - Colum_Cont_RepA_8d | ecosystem: Environmental > Aquatic > Freshwater > River | place: USA: Oregon | collected... | reverse complement strand
CGTACTCCGGGTCCACTCGGTCGAGCAGATCCGGGCGGCGGTGGAATACGACGACCATCGGGAGACATTGGCCGAGGCGGCGGCGGAATCGAGGGACGGCCAACTGGTCCACGGGCACCAGGGACTGCCGGCGATCCGGGTCGTGGGGGCATGCTGGGCGGCATTCCAGGTGGAAGTGGACGACTTGGAGACGCCGGCGGTGGGGTGGCTCGTGGCGGCATTCCCGGTGTTGGACGACCACTTGAGATGACCCGCGACATTGAACCAGTCGAGTCAGGTGGTGCGGAAGCGACCGGTTGTTCGGTCACGACGACAGGCTCTACAACTGGAGCGACAGGTTCAACAACGGGTGCGGCGGGAGCGACAGCAGCGACGGGCTCGACAGCGATGACAGGAGTTTCTTCGACTGTTGATGATTCGTCGTCGACTTTCGTAGAAGCCGCTTTCTTGGCAGGAGCTTTCTTTGCAGCACTCTTTTTTGCCGCAGTTTTTTTCACTGGCGCGTCGTCGCCAGACTCGTCTGCGCCTTCCGCAGTCTTCTTCGGCGCAGCTTTCTTTGCCGCTGCCTTCTTGACTGGTTTTGGTTCTTCGGGCTGAACATCACGAACAAGGCCATCGCGCTCGGCGCGACGACGGACACGATCTGCCTGAGCTTCTTCGACCGACGACGAATGATTCTTGACGTCGATACCGAGCTTGACGCACAGATCGACGGCCTCTTTATTCGTCAGGCCGAGCTCTTTGGCGAGCTCATGAACGCGGGACTTCTTCGCCAAATCAGCCCTCCGAACCAGCTTCGTCAGACCCTGCCTCGCCAGCCCATTCGGCCTGGCTGGTCACGGTTCCATCAGCAGCGTGGAACTCAAGTTGACCAGTGTCGTCATTCTGACGCCACTCGCCTTCTTCATAGACCTCACCCTCGGGGCTGACCACGATGCCGGCGTCTTCATTGCGTGCCTGCGTTTCGCTCTTGATGTCGATACGAACACCGGTGAGGCGCGCCGCAAGACGAGCGTTCTGGCCTTCTTTACCGATGGCAAGTGACAACTGAAAGTCAGGGACGATGACGTCGGCCTGCGTGCTGTCGGCCGACAGACGCACGTCGGTGACTTTTGCCGGCGACAGAGCCTTCATGACGAACTCGCGGAGATCTTCGCTATAGGAGATGATGTCGATTTTCTCGCCACGAAGTTCTGTGACGACCATGCGCACGCGTCCACCCCGCGCGCCGACACACGCGCCAACTGGGTCGACGTTGTGGTCATTTGATGCCACGGCAATCTTCGTACGATGACCTGGTTCACGAGCGCATGCCTTGATTTCGACGATGCCATCGGCAATTTCCGGCACTTCCAGTTCGAACAAACGCTTGATGAGACCAGGGTGCGTGCGCGACACGACAATTTGAGGACCCTTTGCGGTCTTGCGGACTTCGACGATGTAAGCCTTCAGGCGAGCATTCGGCTCTGGACGCTCGTAGGGAACCTGCTCGGCTTGCGGCAACAGGGCTTCGACCTTGCCGAGGTCGAGCAGCGCATAACGTCCGTCGCTCTGTTGGATGATGCCGGTGACGATGTCGCCCTCTCGGTTGGCGTACTCCTCGAACTTGCGGTCACGCTCGACTTCGCGAATGCGCTGGCTCATGACCTGACGGAACGTAACTGCGGCGATGCGACCGAGCTCGTTCTTGTTCGGCGTGTCGTCACGCTCGTTAACCCAGTTACCTTCCTCATCCACGTCGTAGGCGATGAACTTCATGTCGAGGTTCTCTGGATTGATCTCGACAATCACTTCATCGGCTGCGCCGGGACGCTTCTTGTACGCCGTGGCCAAGGCCTCGACGAGCACTTGAAGAAGTGCGTCGACAGAGATGCCACGATCAGCCGCGAGCATGCGGACTGCTTCTGACATGTCAAGGTTGCTCATAGTGCGCTGACCTCCGCTGGTTGAACTGATGCGTTCGGGTTTGATGAGCCGCTTCGGCCGGAACTGCGCGACTTCGACGCGCGAGATTCAGGTGTGCCGGGCTTTGGCGTGGGCGCCCAGACAAATACGGTACGAGCTTTTTCAATGTCGGCGATCGACACAGTGACGTCGATAGGTCCGATGGCGAGATCTTCGAGAAGACGGATGGTTGCCGTGATGTCAGTTGCAGCCACCAAGGTTCCGTTCAGGCGGCGACGACCGTCGATGTCGGAACGAAGGCGGACATTTACGTCCTTGCCGATTTCGCGGCTGAAGTGTGCGGGCGTGCGCAACGTGCGCTCGAGACCAGGGCTGGTGACTTCAAGGGTGTAGCGCTGGGTCACGATGTCGCCGTGGTCGAGCTCGCGACCGAGTAGACGAGTGACAAGTGCCAACTGTTCGAGATCGACGCCTTTATCTTGACCGGCGGGCGTGTCGATTGTGACCTTCAAGGTGCCACCGGCGAAATCACAGTCGTACAGCTCGAGTCCGAGGTCAACGAGGATGGGCTCGACGAGTGACACAACAGTGTCGATGAGCGTCGCTCCTGCCATGGTGACCACCTCCTCGCTTGCCGTTGCCTGTGAACCGTTATGACGCCCTACAAAACAAGAGGCACGGACGGAAAGCCCGTGCCTCAAGTTCCACGAACTTTTTGGACGCCCTCCACTATACCGGCGCAAACTAAGGTTCTCACGGGGTCGCGAGGACCTCTACTTACGTCCACACACACCATGCTTCGCCTCTCCCATCTCTTTGTTCGCACGTTGCGCGACGACCCGGCCGATGCCGAGGTCCCCAGCCACAAGTTGCTCGTGCGCGCCGGCTACATCCGCCGTGCAGCCCCAGGCGGATACACCTGGCTTCCCCTCGGGTTGAAGGTCTTCCGCCGCGTCGAGACCGTTGTGAGACAAGAGATGGACGCGATCGGAGCCCAAGAAGTCCACTTCCCCGCGCTATTGCCTCGCGATGTGTATGAAGCGACGAACAGATGGACCGAATATGGCGACAACTTGTTCAGACTGAAGGACCGTCGTGGCGCCGACTATCTACTTGGTCCAACTCACGAAGAGATGTTCACACTGCTTGTAAAGGACCTCTACAGCAGTTACAAGGATCTTCCGTTGTCGCTGTATCAGATTCAAACGAAGTATCGAGACGAGGCGAGACCACGTGCAGGACTGCTTCGAGGTCGCGAGTTTTCAATGAAGGACTCATACTCTTTCGACCTCGACGACGATGGACTACAGCGTTCATACGATGCGCACCGTGGTGCGTATCAGCTCATCTTCGATCGCCTGCGCCTGCCCTACGTCATCGTGAAAGCAATGAGCGGCGCCATGGGCGGTTCAATGAGCGAGGAATTTCTCTCGCCTCTTGACGTGGGTGAAGACACATTTGTTCGATGCACGGTGTGTCAGTACGCCGCAAACACAGAGGCTGTGACGACCGGAAAAATCGAGGCGGCCCCTGTTGAGCATCCATCCGCATCCGACGTCCACACGCCTGGTTGTGGAACCATCGACGCAGTCATCAACTACCTCAACGAGAATGCCACACGTGCCGACAGGCCGTGGGCTGCGTCAGACACCCTGAAGAACGTGGTCGTCATGTTGAAGCATCCAGATGGGACACACTCGCCACTTGTCATCGGTGTTCCTGGCAATCGTGAAGTGGACATGAAACGCGTCGAAGCACATGTTGGCCCTGCAGAAGTAGAACCATTCACCGACACAGACTTCGAGTCATACCCGATGTTGAAGCGCGGCTACATCGGGCCACAAATACTCGGCTCAACGTCATCGAGTGGCATCACCTATCTCATCGATCCTCGAATCTCGCTCGGTACGGCCTGGGCGACTGGTGCGAACAAAGCCGATACTCACGTCATCAACTTGGTGCACGGTCGCGACTTCACGGCTGACGGCACCATCGAAGCTGCCGAAGTCCTGGACGGCGATCCCTGTCCGATGTGTGGTGCCGCGCTACAGATCGCTCGCGGAATCGAGATTGGTCATGTGTTCCAGCTCGGACGCAAGTACGCAGAAAAGCTCGGGCTGTCCGTGCTTGACCAAAACGGCAAACAAGTGGTGGTCACGATGGGTTCGTACGGCATCGGCGTCAGCCGTGCGGTGGCATCTATTGCCGAGGCGTTCCACGACGACCTCGGACTTCGCTGGCCGCGCGAAGTCGCCCCAGCCGACGTGCACGTCGTCATCGCTGGCAAGGGTGACGATGGCACGAGTGACTTCGCTGAAGAACTCTCGCAACAACTCGAATCAGCAGGGTTAGAAGTCATCATTGATGACCGTGTCGGCGTGTCGCCTGGAGTCAAGTTCAAAGATGCCGAGCTGCTTGGTATGCCGACAATCGTCATCGTCGGTCGCGGCTTGGCACAGGGAACAATCGAAGTGCGCGACAGATTGGCAGGCACGAAAATCGATGTTGCCAAGGACGAAGCCGCGACACATGTCCTCGCTCTTGCGCGCAGCGCTCCGTAGGCTTTGACCCATGCACCTCCTTCGTGGCGCGATTCAGCACTACGACTGGGGCGATGTTGACTTCATTCCGACCCTCACTGGCGAACCGGCATCTGGTGAGCCCTGTGCTGAACTGTGGTTTGGCACTCATCACAGAGCACCAAGCAAAGTGTTCATCGACGGCACGTGGACCGAGTTGTCAAAAGTCACGGGCGATCTCGACATCTTGGTGAAGGTCTTGGCTGCAGCACGACCGCTGAGCTTGCAAACCCACCCCACCCGCTCGCAAGCGGCCCGCGGATTCGCTCGTGAAAATGAAGCTCACCTCGCCCTCGACGATCCGGCGCGCTTGTATCGAGACCCGCATGACAAACCCGAGATGCTCATCGCACTTACTCATTTCGAGGCGCTATGTGGCTTTCGCCCAGTCGAGGAATCACTTACCGACTTGTCCTCGTACGGCTGGCGCCATGAAGCAGCCGTACTAGAGATACAGGGTATTGAGAACTACCTGCGATGGTGCTTCGAGGCAGACACGATGCCGCACATGGACGCATGCCCTGCGTGGCTGCGTTCTCTCGCCGAGGCTTATCCGAACGATAAAGCCCTGCGCGTCGCTCCCCTCTTGCACTATGTCGTCTTGCAACCGATGCAAGCAATCGCACTTCATGCAGGCAATGTGCACGCATACCTGAAAGGTGCAGCCGTCGAAGTGATGTCGTCATCGGACAATGTCGTGCGCGCGGGTTTCACCAGCAAACACATTGATGTTGCCGAGTTGTTGTCAGTCGCCGACTTCACACCCGTCGACCGACCTGTTCAGTCACCCACCACCCGTGGAGTCGTGTCGGTCTACGAGTCACCTGTCGATGAATTGGTCATCGAACGCATCGACGTGGACGGAAGACATGACATTCCGGTCGCCAATTGCCATCGAATCGTTCTGTGCACCACAGGTGTCGTCAATGAACTCACGGCAGGTCATGCAGCGATTGTGCCTCCCGGAGAACACAACACACTCGAAGGCCACGGCACAGTGTTCGTCTGTGCAGGCACACGTTAAATCGCTTCAGCTACCGACTGTCTTGCGAATCTCGACGATTTTCTCGCCGGCATGATTGGCGTCGTCGCCTTTTTCACTGAGCAACTGTGACCGATCTCGGGCTGCTTCTCGCTCAGCGAGCGCAGTGTCGACCCGAGCAATCGCCGCTTCGACCCCGTGTTCGTTGATGAATTCGGCCCATTCGACCAGTGCTTCGACCATCTCATTTTCAGGGACGACAGCCACGTTTCTGCCCTTTACGAACAAGTGACCACGTTTGTTGCCCGCGGCAATGCCGAGGTCTGCTTCACGTGCTTCACCGGGTCCGTTCACGACGCATCCCATGACGGCAATTTGCAAAGGCAGTTTTCGATCGGCAAATGCAGCTTGTGCGCGGTTCGCGACATCGATGACATCGATCTCGGCGCGCCCACAGCTGGGACAGGCAATGAGGTCGACGTTCTTGCGTTCGCGCAGGCCGAGCGCTTCGAGCAATTGTCTACCTGCACGCGCCTCTTCGACTGGATCGGCGGTGAGGCTGTAGCGAATGGTGTCCCCGATGCCCTCAAGCAACAACGTGGCGATGCCCGCTGTCGACTTCACTAGACCAGCAGGTGGTGGACCCGCCTCTGTGACGCCGAGGTGAAGTGGTACGTCGACAGTGTCTGCGAGAAGTCGATATGCCTCCACCATGAGCGGAACACTGCTCGCTTTGACGGAAATCTTCATGAGATTGAAATCGACCTCACGGAAGTAGTTCATTTCTTGAACTGCCGATTCGACCATGGCTTGTGCAGTGAGGCCCCCGTGTTTTTCGTACAGCGAAGGATCTAGGGATCCGCCGTTCACGCCAATACGGATGGGGATGTTGCGGTCACGCGCTTCAGCGGCGACTGACTTGATGTGTTCGGGCTTACGAATGTTGCCCGGGTTGAGGCGCAGTCCGTGCACACCGGCTTCCATGGCAGCGAGCGCCATGCGGTACTGGTGATGGATGTCAGCGATGATGGGAATAGGAGACCTAGGAACGATTTGTGCGAGCCCTTCGGCTGCTTCCTGTTCGTTGCATGTGCAGCGCACGATGTCACAACCAGCGGCGGCAAGCGCATAGATCTGTTGAAGCGTTCCCTCGACATCGGCGGTCTTGGTTGTGGTCATGGACTGCACCGATATTGGCGCTCCACCGCCCACCGGCACTTTGCCGACGGTGATCTGTCGTGTGTGTCGACGTTCAAACATCAGGACCAGTGTGTCACTAGCCAAGTGGTCTGGTGAGGTCAAGGTACAAGCCGGTCGCGAGCAGGAACGCAAGTAGAACGACCACGGTCGTGGCAACGGGAATCATCTTCGAGATGTCGGCACGATATGGCTTGCCTGGTCGTGACCGCAGCCGCTCATATGTGGCGATTGCCGCATGTCCACCGTCAAATGGAAGCAACGGGAGCATGTTGAACACACCAACGAAAATGTTCAGGCTGGCCAGCAACAACAAGATGCCCTTCAATCCGTCGCTCTCGCCCACCGAGCCGCTGACCTGACTGATTCCGACAACTGTGGTTGGACGTGTCGCCGGGTCAGCATTCTGATTGGTCAGATGCTCGATGCTATTCACAGGGTTCAGCGCGGCGACAAGGCCCTTTACCGACTCGGTGACGGTCGTTCCGATGTCGCCGATGGACCGCCCGACCGATTCAGCCAAGCCAAGGTCGGCATAACCCGAGCTGGTACTCGCCACTCCGAAAAATGCAGAGCCAGGAACTTCAGGATGCTCAGACAAGACCACGTCGATGACCGATCGACGTCCTTCACGATCGATTGTCACTGCGACGGTGTCGCCCGGCTTATTGGCGATGATGGCGCGCACGAATTGCGACCGAGTGGTGAACGTTTCGTCGTCGATAGCGACCACGACGTCGCCTTCGCGGATGCCGGCACGAGATGCAGGTGAATCTCCGTCCGCGAGAGCACTGATTGTGACGGCTCCGAGTTCTTGGTATCGACCCCAACTCGCATACACGGATGTGAACAAAACGACACCGAGCACGAGATGCATGAGAGAGCCGGCGGTGATGACCAACAATTTTCTTGGATAACTCTGAGCTCGATACGTGACGGGTTCATCTGCGGGGTCTACATCGTCGAGATTGTTCATCCCGACGATGCGAACAAATGCCCCGAGCGGTAGGGCACGAATGCCGTATTCAACTCCCCCACGCGTCGCGCTCCACAGACGCGGGCCAAAGCCCATGTAGAACTGTGTGACCTTCATTCCTGTGCGCCGAGCCGTGACAAAGTGTCCGACTTCGTGCAAGAAGATCGAGATCAGCAACCCGATGACAAAAACGAGAATCCAGGCATCACGAACGCCGAGCCACGTCAACAAGCCAAGAATGACCGCGCCACTAATGAGCGATTGCTTGCGGTCGGCTGATCCGTCTGACTGCTCGACCGCGCCACCGGCGGCAATTTCACTGCGGAACTTCTCGTAGATGTTGCTCATCGTGTCAATGCTTCCGTTGCCAGGCGACGCCCCTCCGCATCGGCGGCGAGGACATCGTCCACTGAGTATGGCTGACTGACCTGGTGGCGTGCCATGACGTGCTCGGTGACATGTGCAATGTCCGGCCACCGAACACGGCCAGCGAGAAAGGCCTCGACCACAACTTCGTTCGCCGCAGACAGACAAGCGGGCGCGGTGCCCCCCGCACGTCCGGCGGCATATGCGAGGTCCAGGCAACCGAATGTGCCGCGATCGGGCAGTTCGAAATCCAGCCGCGACAATGTTGACCAATCGATGGAGCCGAATGCGGACGTGATGCGCGAGGGATACCCAAGTGCGTAACCAATGGGAAGACGCATGTCGGGCATGGACAACTGCGCGATAGTGGAACCGTCAGTGTATTCGACCATGGAATGGACCACCGATTGTGGGTGCACGACGACATCAATGCGATCGACTTCGATTCCGAATAATTCGTGTGCTTCGATGACTTCGAGCCCCTTGTTCATGAGCGTCGACGAATCGACGGTGATCTTGGGGCCCATCTTCCACGTTGGGTGTGACAGCGCCTCTTCGACGGTGACGTCCTTCAGCGATGTCGCAGTGCGCCCTCGGAAAGGGCCACCACTGGCCGTCAGCACCAGGCGAGCAACTTCACGACCAGGTTCAGACGATGAACGAAGACATTGGTGAATCGCGCAATGTTCACTGTCAACAGGAACAATGGTCGCTCCGGCGACATTGCGAAGGGGGGCTACGACGGGCCCGGCGGCGATGAGGCTCTCTTTATTGGCAAGTCCGAGCCGTTTGCCCTGACGCAATGTTTCGAGTGTGACCGGAAGTCCAGCGAATCCGACGACACCATTGATGACAACATCAGCGACATTGACCACAGACTCCAGCTCCGCGACTACTTCGATGCCTGGCAAAGCCTCGTGCACCTTTCGACGAGCTCTCTCGTCTGCGACAGCGACGATTTCGGGCTTCCATTGCTTCGCCTGTGCAATGACAGCATCGGCCGAGGCATTGACTGCAAGTGCAGTTACGACATAGGCGTCGCCTTCTGCACGTATGACGTCGAGTGTTTGAGTGCCGATCGACCCGGACGAACCGGCGACAGCGACTCGCACCGGCTTCACGATGTCCAGGGTTGCAGCACCAACAGCAAGTAGTAGGCCGACGGCAGCACGAACAAGAACCCATCAAAGCGGTCAAGCACACCGCCGTGGCCCGCGATGACCGAACCGAAATCTTTGACATCGAGGTTTCGTTTGAACATCGACTCGACCAAGTCGCCGAGTGGCGCCATCACTGACACCACCAACGCGAGCAGTAGCAATTCGCCCATGTTGTTCCAGGTGTCGCTCTGTGTGCCGACGAGAACGACGACAATGACCGTGAGAAGTGTTCCACCGACGACTCCCTCGACCGTCTTGTTCGGACTGATCCACTCACGAAGTGGCGTCCGACCCGCAGTCGATCCGACCAATAATCCGCCGACATCGTTTGCAACGACTGCGGCGACGACGATGAACAAGGTGTCGGTTCCAACAGCTGCGGGAACTGATCCACTCACCGACATTCGCAAGATGAGTGCCGCAAACGAACCGAGTAGACCGATCCAGACCACACTCATCG
>Ga0255084_1000415_pt1 | contig 9738 bp, 10 predicted proteins | sample Colum_Cont_RepA__FD_188433 | JGI IMG/M metagenome (GOLD analysis project Ga0255084, IMG submission 188433) | Freshwater microbial communities from Columbia River, Oregon, United States - Colum_Cont_RepA_8d | ecosystem: Environmental > Aquatic > Freshwater > River | place: USA: Oregon | collected... | reverse complement strand
CTTAAACAGCCTTTGAAGTATTCAAAATCAAGCGAAAAAGTGACCGAGAAAGGTACCCTTATCCCATGTCGATCAGAGCTATACGTGGCGCCACTCAACTGAGCGCAAATACCCCAGAAGCTATCGCCACTGGGGTTAAAGAGCTGATCCAGGCGATTTTGGATGCCAACTCACTGACTCCGAGTGATGTTGTCTCTGTCTTTTTCACATCGACCCCTGATTTAACGGCCGCCTTTCCAGCTGCAGCGTGTCGCGAGATTGGCTTTGCCTCCGTGCCACTAATTGGCTCTGTTGAAGTGGACGTACCTGGGGCCTTATCCATGGTTATCCGAACGATGCTGCATGTGGAGAGCGTGAAGAGCCATGAAGAGATCTCGCATATCTATCTACACGGGGCAGTAGCCCTGCGCCGAGATATAGCTCAGTAATGGTGCGCTCAGTTCGAATTGTGGGGGCTGGCTTGATTGGTACCTCAATCGGCTTGGCACTTTCTGCCAAAAACATCCCTGTAGAGATGGTCGACGTGGATAGCCGAAATCAGGGCCTCGCTCAGGATTTGACGGGTGCAATCTCTATATCTGACCCAGAGCTAATTATTCTGGCAACGCCCCTGAAAGCCCTATCCCAGGTCATGGACGAGCAGTATGCACTAAACCCCAACTCTACGTTTATGGATGTTTGCAGTGTAAAAGTTGAACCTCTACAAAAGGTTGAGTCATCCAAGCTACCTTTGAGGCAATTTGTTGGAACCCACCCAATGGCTGGCCGCGAGGTCGGGGGAGCAGAGTCTGCCCGCGCCGATCTCTTCCTTTCCAGAAGCTGGATCATCACACCGGATTCTCAAACTGAGCCAGCGGCCGTTTCGTTAGTTAAATCTTTGATCCAACTCCTTGGAGCGACCTGCGTTGAGCTAGATGCCGCAGCACACGATGCCGCTGTGGCTCGGGTGTCGCATCTGCCGCAGATTGCAGCGACCCTTGTGGCCGGATCCCTTCATGGCGTTGCCCCTGAATGGCTTGATTTAGCAGGAGCTGGCCTTCGCGACACCACTCGCATCGCTGCATCAGATGAGAATCTATGGAAAGAGATTATTAGTTCTAATTCAAAGGAGATCAAAGGATTGCTAACCGCTTTACACAACGAGCTCGGCGCAATGATTGAAGCAGTTGATGATCAAGACAAAATTGCAGCGATCATGCGCAAGGGACGTGATGGAAGAAATTTGATTCCAGGCAAACACGGTGGAAAAGCACGTGAATACACATACGTTCCAATCGTTATTGACGATAAACCAGGTCAACTAGGCGCAATTTTTAATGAATGTGCTGCAATGTCTGTAAACGTTGAAGATTTGGCAATTGAACACTCACCAGGACAACTCAATGCATTAATCACTTTGGCACTTTCTGCAGATGATGCAGTGAAGTTATCAAATCATCTCTCATCGATCGGGTGGAACGTTCATCCGATTCGTAAATAGAAGTAGGCTCAGCACATGGGCATAGTCGTAGCAGTTGATGGCCCGAGTGGCGCAGGAAAATCAAGCACATCTAAAGCAATCGCTATTCGTGCTGGTTGGAATTATTTAGATACTGGTGCTCTTTATCGCGCTGTTACTTGGGTTGCTTTAGAGAATAATTGCATCGAAGCAGCCGACATTCTTAAGTCACTTAAGAGTGCGCCAATCAGATTTGTTTCCGATCCTAATTCACCAGATGTTTTTGCAGGTGATACACAAATTACTCATGCAATCCGCGGAACTTCCGTAACTGAAAACGTAAGTCGCATCAGTGCAATGCCACAGATTCGTGAAGAGCTCCTTGGGATACAACGTAAGATTATTTCTCAGGCACCACGAGGAATTGTTGTAGAGGGACGAGATATAGGAACAGTAGTAGTTCCAGATGCCGCTCTTAAAATCTATCTAACTGCCGATTTGGATGCTCGCGCATTTCGCCGTGAGAATGAAACTGATGACAAAACCGTAGATGTGAAAAGCTCACTAGAAAACCGTGATTCTGTTGACTCTAACCGCACAGTTTCACCTCTTGCTATGGCATTTGATGCCGTAGAAGTGGACTCCACAAATCTTGACTTAGATGAAACCGTTGAGCGAATCTGGGAATTACTTCGCCAGCGCTCACTTCTAGGATTACCAATTGTTGCGATACTAGGTCGACCTAACGTTGGTAAATCAACTTTAATTAACCGTTTCCTTGGACGCCGTGAAGCAATCGTTGAAGACACACCTGGTGTTACACGCGATCGCGTTCAGTATGAATGCGAATGGGGCGGTCGTCGTTTCATTATCATGGACACAGGCGGTTGGGAATCTAAACCTGATGGCATCTCTGTGCAAGTAAGTGCGGGCGCTGAAGTAGCAATGCAGGAAGCTGATGTGTTGGCCTTTGTTGTTGATGCACAAGTTGGTGCGTTAGATGAAGATGATATTTTGGTTCAGCATTTGCGCAAGGCTAAGAAGCCACTTATTTTGATTGGAAATAAAGTAGACGGCGAACGAGAAGAGTCCGAAGCACATGGTCTCTGGTCTCTAGGACTGGGTGAACCATATTTTGTTTCTGCTTTGCACGGTCGTGGTTCTGGAGATTTGCTCGATCACATCGTTGCTGAACTTCCGGAAGTTGGGGGAGCGCAAACACAGGATGGTTATCGCAAGGTTGCACTTATCGGTCGACCAAATGTTGGTAAGTCTTCACTGCTAAATGCCTTAGCTGGCGAAAACAGATCAATTGTTGATGATGTTGCTGGAACGACTAGAGATCCAGTAGATGAGTTAATTGAATTCGGTGGATCGATCTGGAGATTTATCGACACAGCAGGATTGAAAAAGCGCGCTAACCAAGCATCGGGTACTGATTACTACGCATCTCTTCGCACACAGACAGCGTTAGAGCGCTGTGAGGTTGCAGTTGTTGTCTTGGATGCATCAGAGCCAATTACTGAGCAGGATTTGCGAGTCATCACGATGGTGGAAGAGGCTGGAAAAGCCATGGTCATTGTGATGAATAAGTGGGACTTAGTTGATGAAGATCGTCGGGACCAGTTGGACCGAGAGATAGATAGACATTTGGATCAAGTGGAGTGGGCCCAGCGAGTCAACGTGGCAGCCAAAACCGGCTGGCACCGAGATCGCCTGGCACCGGCACTTCGCACCGCCCTTGATAGTTGGGAAAAGCGTGTTCCAACTGCCAAGCTCAATTCATTCTTGGGCGCCCTTATCGGGGCAACGCCGCCACCAGTTCGCGGAGGCAAGCAGCCAAAGGTTTACTACGCCACCCAGGCTGGAATCGCTCCTCCAAAATTTGTCGTCTTTTCAAATGGCTGGATTGAAGCCTCATATCGCCGCTTTATCGAACGTCGATTGCGCGAGGAGTTCTCATTCCCAGGCACTCCAGTGCAAGTAGCGATCAGGGTTAAAGAGCGAGAGTAAGCAATGAACTCATCGCTTCTATCAATTCCCAACGCTTTAACTTTCCTGCGCTTTTTAGGTATTCCACTCTTTGTGTATCTGACTCTTTCAATACAGGCCGATGGTTGGGCAATCGTGGTTTTAGCTGTCGGGGGAGCCACCGATTACTTTGATGGCAAGTTAGCTAGAGCCTGGAACCAAACATCTCGCTTTGGAGAGTTAGCCGATCCAGCTATTGATCGTCTCTACATCATGACGATTCTGATCGTCTTTTTGATTCGCGACATTGTTCCGGGTTGGATAATCCTCTTACTCATTTCGCGCGATCTCCTACTTGGTCTGATCACACTTATGATGAAGTCAAAAGGTCTGGCACCTTTCACAGTTACCTATTTGGGCAAGGCAGCGACTTTTAACCTCATGTATGCCTTCCCATTCTTACTCTTGGCTAAAAGTGACTCAACTCTCGGCACCATCGCCTTTGTTTTGGGGTGGAGTTTTGCCCTCTGGGGGATTGCCCTCTACATTGCTACAGGTATAAGTTATGGGCGCGAAGGTTTTTCGCAGATAAGAGGATCACGTGTCAGCAATTCCTGAAGGTTTGCACTACACCAAAGAGCATGAGTGGGTAAGTTCAACTGGAAATCTCTACACAATGGGAATTACTGACTTCGCACAGGCCGCACTCGGTGACATTGTTTATGTTCAATTGCCTAAAGTTGGCGAAACACTCACTGCTGGCAAAGTGTGTGGAGAAATTGAATCCACAAAATCAGTATCTGAGATTTTTGCCGCGATCAGCGGTGTTGTGAGTGAAATAAATGGCGCACTTTCTCAAACCCCAGAGCTTGTTAACAGCGATCCCTATGGTGCTGGCTGGTTGGTAAAGGTTGAGGTTGCCGGTACACCTTCTGACCTGATGGATGCAGCCGGTTACGCCCAAATCACGGCTTGACCAATCCGTCTCACCCCTTTAGTGTCAGCCTCAGGTTGACGGTGAAGGAGGAGAGATAAATGAAGGCAGAACAAACGCCCAGCGAACTCACCACCACTTTGCACCTAGGTCTTCGCGCAGCCAGTGATTCCCCAGCCGGAGCTCTTGATGAGTTTCTAGCCACTGTCTCAGCGGCAGATCGCAGCATTATCGAAGAAATCGCACAGTCATCAGAAAAGGCGATGCTGATTATCAATCGAGGATCAAATCTTGGTTCTAGATTCTTAGTTACTGCACAAGGTGCAAGCATTGGCCGCTCTTCTTCCAGTGATGTTTTCTTAGACGATGTAACAGTCTCAAGGTCCCACGCAAAGATTGAAAGTACCTCTTCAGGGTTTTCACTCAAAGACAGCGGATCATTGAACGGCACCTACGTCAACAACTCTTCAGTAACAGAACATGTTTTACATTCCGGAGATCATATCCAAATCGGCAAGTTCCATCTGCTATTTGTTTCTGGCAGAAAATAATTAGGGGAGAATCACGATGGCAGTTCCAGCTCGCGCTTATCTGAGTATTGGTGAAGTTCTTAACAGACTTCGCCCAGATTTTGCAGATATAACAATCTCTAAGATTCGCTTCCTTGAATCTGAAGGTTTAATTGAGCCGCAGCGAACACCATCGGGTTATCGCAAATTCACGACATCGGACTTAGAGCGTTTGCGATACGTTCTAATTGCACAGCGTGATCAGTACTTACCCCTTAAAGTCATTAAAGATAATTTGGATGCAATCGATCGTGGCCTTGTGCCAGCAGCAACTGGTTCAGTTCCAGCCCCTCGACCAACACTTGGTCTTGCAACCATTGATGGCGAAATGGCGCCAAGCACATTCGGTGAAGTTTCAGAGATGCGTCTATCTCGAGATGAACTTTTGAAGAACTCAGGATTAAAAGAGGATCAGCTTGTTGAACTAGAGGGCTATGGCCTGATCACCATTCGTGGTCGTCACTATGACGGAGATGCGTTAGCTATTGCAAAGGCTGTTACAGAGATGGCCGGCTTTGGAATTGAAGCGCGCCATCTTCGCTCATTTAAATCAGCAGCAGATCGTGAAATCGGTTTGATTGAACAAGTCATCACACCGCTGACTCGTCAGAAGGGCGCCGACTCAAAGGCCCGAGCTGAAGAGGTACAAAAAGAGATTGCCTCACTTTCTATTCGTCTGCATGCAGCACTGGTCCGCGGCGGGCTTCATCGCCTTCGTTCATAAGCGATGATGATTTCTATGGAGGTCATCGGCGTTCGAGTCGAGATGCCTTCCAATCAGCCCATCGTTCTCCTTAAGGAGATAGATGGCTCTCGCTTTCTACCGATTTGGGTGGGGGCAGTTGAGGCCACAGCTATCGCTTTTGCCCAGCAAGGTGTGCAACCACCAAGGCCTCTTACTCATGACTTAACCCAGAACATCGTTGAAGAACTCGATGCAACACTGACAGCAGTGCATGTGACTCACATCGATGAGGGTGTCTTCTACGCCAGCCTCATTGTGAGAGATAGCGCAGAAGTAACCCACACCATCTCTGCCAGACCTTCCGATGCCATCGCCTTGGCTTTGCGAGCTACCGCCAATATTTTGGCTAGCTCAGAGCTGCTCGATGAAATTGGAATCGAGATTCCGGCTGAGGGAGCACCAGGGGATGAGAACCAGGAAGTGGAGCGCTTTAGAGAGTTCCTCGACCAGATCAACCCAGAGGATTTCGCAGGCTAGGGGCCTAAACCCTCAATCTCTACTAGAGGTTTCGACCGTGTCGGTCATTGAAGGCGGGGCATTGCTGCCCTAGATTTACATCACTCCCCAAGAGAAACGAGTTTCCCCGTGACTTCCCAGGAACTAGAAATTGGCTACCGTGGCGCTACAGCATGCTCTGCGGCCGGTATTACATACCGCCAGTTAGATTATTGGGCACGGACAGGTTTAGTCGAGCCAAGCATTAGAACTGCAAGTGGCTCCGGAACTCAACGCCTGTATGGGTTTAGAGACATTCTTGTTTTAAAAATCGTTAAGCGCTTACTTGATGCCGGTGTATCACTTCAAAACATTCGCACCGCTGTCGATCACCTTCGCAGCAGGGGAGTGACTGAGCTAGAGAGCATGACGCTCATGAGTGATGGTGCATCGATCTATGAGTGCGCAAGCCCAGATGACATTATCGACTTGCTAGCTGGTGGCCAAGGTGTCTTTGGTATAGCCGTTGGAAAAGTTTGGCATGAGGTTGAGGGTTCACTCTCACTGCTTCAGGGTGAGATCAGTGGGCAAAGCGTGGGTGTTGAATCTAACGATGAACTTTCACTACGTCGAAAGAGCAAAGGTGCTTAAAAAGACATATTCTTAACTCATGCGGGCCATTGATGGCCTGCTTGTATGGGTAGGGGATGTTTGTCCATGGTTGATTACGACGCATTTTCACGTCGGCACATCGGTCCTTCCGAGGATCAAGCACAAACCATGTTGATGGAACTTGGCTACTCATCAATGGCAGATTTTATTGCAGATGTTGTTCCACAAAATATCGCAATTACTCAAAAGCTAAGTCAAACGCTACCTACAGCCCTGAATGAAGTTGATGTTATTGCTGAACTTCGCGCACTCGCGGATAAGAATGATGTCTACCGAAATGCAATTGGTACTGGCTATTACGGAACTATTACTCCGCCGGTCATTGTGCGAAACGTTTTAGAAAACCCAGCTTGGTACACCGCTTACACGCCTTACCAACCAGAGATTTCGCAAGGTCGACTAGAGGCACTCTTTGCATTCCAAACTGCAGTGTGTGATTTAACTGCGCTATCTATCGCTAATGCATCAATGTTGGATGAAGGAACTGCAGCAGCAGAGGCTATGACGCTAGCCCGCCGTGTTTATAAGGGCAGTGATGATGCGGTGTTTCTTATCGATATCAATGTGCACCCACAAACAATCGCAGTTGTACAAACTCGCGCGAAGCCACAGGGTATAAAGATTGAGATGGTTGATCTGGCTAAAACACCTACCACCGCTGAAGTTTTCGGAGCACTTGTTCAGTATCCAAATACGCATGGTGAAATTATTGATTACAGCCAGCTTGCAACATGGATACATTCAAAAGAAGCCTTACTTATTGCTGCAACGGATTTACTTGCACTGACGCTGTTAACGCCACCAGGGGAGTGGGGCGCTGATATTGCAGTTGGTTCCGCTCAACGCTTTGGAGTTCCAATGGGCTTTGGCGGACCTCATGCTGGATTCATGTCAGTTCGAGAAGGTTTAGAGCGATCACTACCAGGCCGCTTAATTGGCCAGAGTGTGGATGCCCACGGAAATCCAGCCTTTCGCTTAGCTCTACAAACTCGCGAGCAACATATCCGTCGAGATAAAGCCACAAGCAATATTTGTACGGCGCAGGTTCTCTTAGCTGTCATGAGTGCGTTTTATGCAATGTGGCACGGACCAGCAGGTTTGAAGATTATTGCTTCTCGTGTAAATAGACAGACTCAGGAGCTAGCCAAGTCTGTTACAGCATCTGGGCACAAAGTTGTTCATGCAAACTACTTTGACACTTTGCTGATTGAAGTTAAGAGTGCTGCAGAGCTTCACAAAAAGGCGGAAGCGAAGAAGATTAACCTGAAGATAGTTGATGCCACACATGTTGGTGTTTCATTAGATGAAACAACCGATGCCAGGATGCTTGCAGATCTTTGTGAGATCTTTGGTAGTGGGGCAGTAGGGGTTGCTGGAACATCGATTCCTGCTTTTGCTGATCGCTCATCGACTTATTTGCGTCACCCAATTTTTAACACCATGCGCTCTGAAACATCGATGCTGCGCTACCTTCGCACACTCTCTGATCGCGATTTAGCTCTCGATCGCACAATGATTCCACTGGGCTCATGCACGATGAAGCTCAATGCCACCACAGAGATGGAAGCCGTTACATGGCCTGAGTTTTCTTCCCTGCATCCTTTTGCGCCAGCTAAGCAAAATGTGGGCTCTAGAGAACTTATTGCACAGCTTTCAGATTGGCTCATCAAGATCACTGGTTATGACGCTGTGTCATTACAGCCAAATGCTGGAAGCCAGGGGGAGTTCGCTGGTTTACTAGCCATTCGTAATTACCATGATTCTCGCGGTGATCAGGGCCGTACTATTTGTTTGATTCCATCCTCTGCCCATGGCACAAATGCAGCAAGTGCTGTGATGGCTGGAATGCAGGTAGTTGTTATTGAATGTGATGAGCATGGAAATGTCAGCATCGATGATTTAAAGGCGAAAATAGCCCAACATTCAGCGGTTTTAGCTGCAATTATGGTGACTTACCCATCCACTCACGGAGTTTTCGAGTCGGCTATTACTGAGCTTTGCGGTCTTGTTCACGATGCTGGTGGCCAGGTCTATGTTGACGGTGCAAATTTGAATGCTTTAGTTGGTTTAGCTCAACCTGGAAAATTCGGTGCAGATGTTTCTCACTTGAATTTGCATAAAACATTTTGTATTCCACATGGTGGCGGGGGACCAGGTGTTGGACCTGTAATTTCTCGTGCACATCTAGCCCCATTTTTGCCTAACCATCCGATGGATGTCTTGGCAGGGCCTGCAACTGGTCCTGGACCAATTAGTGCTGCGCCATTTGGTTCTGCAAGTATTTTGCCGATCTCATGGGCCTACATCCGCATGATGGGTGGGGAAGGGCTCACTCTTGCTACATCTATCGCAATTTTGTCAGCTAACTACATGGCAGCAAAGCTGAACCCAATGTTCCCAGTTCTCTACACAGGTGAACATGGACGCGTCGGTCACGAATGTATTTTGGATTTGCGCGAAATCACCAAGGTCAGTGGCGTAACGGTCGATGACATTGCAAAGCGTCTAATGGATTATGGATTCCATGCACCAACAATGAGTTTTCCAGTTGCTGGAACTTTCATGATTGAGCCAACTGAGAGTGAAGATATCGCTGAAATTGATCGCTTTATTGCAGCTATGACTGCAATTCATGGGGAGATAATTGAGATTATGGAAGGCAAGATTTCGGTGGAGGAGTCGGCCTTGCGCCATGCTCCACACACCATTGAAAGCGTTGTGTCGGCTAATTGGGAGCGTTCTTACTCACGTGAAGTTGGTGGAACTCCGTCGGCGCGAAATGGCCTTGTCAGCGGTGAAATCATTGGAATGCAGGGCAAGTACTGGCCAACAGTGGGCCGTATCGATGGTGCCCACGGGGATAGGAACCTAATTTGCTCCTGTCCACCAATCTCTGAGTTCGCTTAACTTTACATAATGTGACTTATCGGCGATATATATACCCGCTACGGGCAGCTAAAAGAAGCCACATGAG
>Ga0255084_1000387_pt1 | contig 10009 bp, 9 predicted proteins | sample Colum_Cont_RepA__FD_188433 | JGI IMG/M metagenome (GOLD analysis project Ga0255084, IMG submission 188433) | Freshwater microbial communities from Columbia River, Oregon, United States - Colum_Cont_RepA_8d | ecosystem: Environmental > Aquatic > Freshwater > River | place: USA: Oregon | collected... | reverse complement strand
GAACAAGTCAGGTACTCGTCGCGAAGAACTCTTGATCAAGCCTGAAATTCTCCAGAAGATCTGGGTTTTACGTAAGTTGATCTCTGACATGGATGATATTGAAGCGATGAACTTCATCGTGGATAAACTCAAATCCACGAAAAATAACGCTGAATTCTTTGAATTGATGCGTCGCGGGGGCTAAATTGAGGTAAAAGCTGGCTGAAAACGTGGTTTTCCAGTCAGTTTTACCCAAAACAAGCCCATATCTAGTATTTTTTGCTACAATTCTCGTTTTAATTCAGGCAAGTACCCGTTATTCCGATGGGCGGCTACCAGGCTAAAGGACTATTTAAATGAAACAAGGCATTCACCCAGATTACAAAGAAGTTGTTTTCCTAGACGTATCAAACAACTTCAGCTTCAAAACACGCTCTACTATTAACACCAAAGAAACAATCAAGTGGGAAGATGGTAAGGAGTATCCATTGGCTAAGATTGAGACTTCTTCAGAGTCACACCCTTTCTATACTGGCACTCAGAAGATCATGGACACAGCTGGTCGTGTTGAGAAGTTCCGTCAGAAATTTGGTACAAAAGCTACAGGCAAAACAACTGCCTAAGAATTTCAGCTTGACCAATGAAATCATAAAAGGCAGCTCACGCTGCCTTTTTTACATATAAGCTTTTCATTCTCGTCTAATCAGGTCAAAATTTAAGCCTCATGAGATCCATTCGATTAACTGCTGCTGCCACATCGACATTGCCTCGCTTTGTTTTGGTGTTGATCACGGCTATTTACGGACTCTTAGGGATCTTTGGTCGTGACCCTTGGAAAAATGATGATGCCGCGGGCTTTGGGGCCATGTGGACCTTGGCCAATGGCTCATGGCTAGACTGGTTACTACCTCACATTGATGGCAGAACTGAGATCCTGGCAGGCCCACTTCCGTATTGGTTAGGTGCCAGTTTGATTGGCTTATTTGGCCAGGTGATGGGACCTACAAACGCTGCAGGACTTTATTCAGCCGGGTGTTTTTTCTTGAGCTGCATGGCTATCTGGAACGCTTCTTATTTATTGGGACGTCGTCCTGAGGTTCAACCAACCGCATTTGCCCTAGGTGGACAACCAGAACCAAGAGACTATGGCAGAACATTGGCTGATAGTGCTCTCATGATTTTCTTGGCCTGCGTTGGTTTGGCACTGCGCGCTCACGAAACCACTCCTGCACTTGCTCAATTATTAGGTGTATCAACCGTTATTTACGGCATGGTCCGAGGCTTAGATAAACCCCTTCAAGGTGGCGCATGGACTGGTCTTGGCTTAGCTGTCATTGCCCTATCAGCATCACTTTGGTTGTTTGTGTTGATTTTTATTGGTCTGATTGTTTCCTTGATCATTTGTGAGGTCAAGCCTCACCCCAAATGGTTGGCAAGCACTTGGCTAATTGCATTGTTAGGCATCAGTGTTTGGCCATTTTTATGGTGGATCTCAGGCTTGACCACAGGTCAAATGCAAACTGCTTGGCAAGCTTGGTGGAGCAATGACGCCATGCAGTTGGTTATTTCAGCTAAGTCCTCGGGCTTTTTAGCTAGAAACTTACCTCTGTATGCCTGGCCTGTTTGGCCTTTGGCTCTGTGGAGTATTTGGTTTTGGCGCAAAGGTGCCAATAATCCATTGGGCGGCATTCGCAACCCTAATATGGCATTACCACTGGGCATTGTGATCGCAGTATTGGTTTATCAAACTCATCTACAAGCTCTCAGCGAACAATCTTTACTATTGATCATTCCACCATTGGTTATCTGGGCATGCTTCAGCCTTCCTATTATTAAGCGCAGTGTGATCAGTTTTATTGATTGGTTTGCACTGCTCACCTTCACTTTACTTGGCGCTTTTATTTGGGTCATGTGGTTTGCGATGACAACCAACTTACCTGCTGGCCTTGCAAGAAACGTTGCTAAAAAAGTTCCTGGCTTTGTTCCAGAATTTAGCTGGTTAGCATTGATTGCAGCCATAGCAGTGACCATTTTGTGGGTCAGCGTTGTTAAGTGGAGAACATCCAGAGCTCCCAAAGTGATTTGGCGTGCAGTCGTGATTTCTGCTGCTGGCACAACTTTAACTTGGGTGTTACTGATGACACTTTGGCTACCCACCATCAATTATGCAAAAACATACCGTGATGTGGCGCAGCGCTTGGTGCAAGTGGTTCCATCTCAATCTATCTGTATCAACTCAATGCATTTGGGTGATGGTCAATTAGCTTCATTTATTTACTTCACAAAGTTAAAGTTCAAGGATGATGTTCATTGCGACCTATGGATCAGCAATAAACCTGGTGAAGCACGTAAGACTGCCCAGCGACTGAACAAGAATCTTGAACTCATTTGGGAAGATCGTCGTGTGAGTGATCGTTCTGAACGATTAAGACTGTACAAAGTACTGAGTCATGCTCAGTAATCTAAAGCGAGATATCCCCCGCCTACTTTCATTAGCTGGTCCACTACTGGTTGGCCAATTGGCTGTGATTGCCTTTGGCGTGATGGACACGGCCATGGTGGCAAGATACTCCACCGATGACCTTGCAGCTCTGGCGATGGCAGGCTCTATTTTTATCAGCATTTATGTTGGCCTGACTGGGGTTATTTCAGCATTAGCTCCGATTGCTGGTCAGTTATTTGGTGCAAAACGCTTTTCAGAAATTGGCGAGGAAGTTCGTCAAGGCTGGTGGCTATCACTTGGCCTGAGTATTTTTGGCATGTTGATCTTGATGAACCCAGGCGTATTTTTATCAATCGCGAATGCCAGTCCAGAAGTAGAAGTAAAAGCCATTTTGTATTTACAAATTGTTGCTTGGGGTTTACCAGCCAGTTTAGCGATGAGAGTCTTGGTGGCGTATCACAATGCCATTTCCAAACCAGCCGTGGTCACTTGGTTACAAATAGGTGGCTTATTTTTAAAGATACCCCTCAATGCTTGGCTGATTTATGGAGGCTTTGGTGTTGATGCCATGGGTGGTCCAGGATGCGCTCTGGCAACTGTGATCATCAATTGGCTTTGGTTCTTAACAATGTTAATCATTGTTTATCAAGGCAAGTTTTATAAAATTTTTAGCGTTTATGAAAAGTTCAGCCGACCAGATACTCATAAGATTGGCACCCTTTTAAAACTGGGCTTACCAATCGGTTTGAGTTATCTCATTGAAGTGACATCATTCGCTTTTATGGCGCTGTTCATTGCTAAATTGGGTACCGTGCCTTTAGCCGGTCATCAAATTGTTGCAAACTTGGGTACGGTTTTATATATGCTACCTTTGTCATTATCGATTGCCACCTCAACCTTAGTGGCGCAATAAACCAATCTTAGCAAAAGAGATTGGTTGGTCATCTTTGGTCTTTACAACGACTTTGTGCGTTTTGGTTGGCTTCTTGGTCTGGATTTTTAGATATCCTCTGCTTGATTTGTATGCTCCATCAGCAGATGTTCGATCAATGGCAATACCTTTATTTTTATTCATTGCCTTCTATCAAATTTTTGATGCCCTACAAGTAACATCGGCATTTATTTTGAGGGGCTATCGCGTGGCTTTTTGGCCGATGTGGATTTACGCAATCTCACTCTGGGGTGTTGGACTTGGCGGCGGATATATTTTAGGATTTAATTTGACTGGCAACATCCCTGAGATACTTCAGGGCGCTCAAGGATTTTGGTTTGCCAACAGTTTAAGTTTGGCTATTGCTGCAACCTTCTTGATCAATTTGTTCAAGAGAACTGCCAGGAGATTTGAGAGAGAGCATCCTCCAGTAGAGGTTTAACACTCTCTCAATTTTTTTGCTTGAGTTTCAAATCATCAGCAATCAGATGCTAATTATTTTGGTGCAGCCTCAACCGGCTTTTGAATAGAGTAACCTGGCACTTGATGACCTTTTGAGTACATGCACTGCTGGTAAGCAATGTCATAACGACGTTGTACTTCTTTGGCAGAATCATTGCCACCAGTAGCACCCATTGCTGCACCACCCAATAAACCAATAGCAGCACCAGTACCCACATTTCGAGAGCTACCGCCATCAGCCATGGCCCCAGCTACAGCACCAACTGCGGCGCCAATGATGGCCGTTTTTGCCGTATTTTTAGCTGCGATCTCATCCGCTGTTGTATTCAGTGAATTTTGGGCATATGTACGGCATTCCTGATCATCTTTTTGGAAGACTTCAAATGGCTTACCTGGTGCAGGCATGATGACCAAGCTTGGACCCACTGGGGTCGATGCACAACCAACCAATGTCGCAGCAATCAAAGCAAACAAGCTAATTTTTTTAAAATTACGATGCATATCAATCCTTTATTAAACCAATGGCGCACACATAGGCGCTAACAGTGTCATCATAAACGATGCCCCTCTTCCTTTAACGATTCATTAGCAAATAGGATGACACCCTCCTTGTTACTTATAAAAAAGTATAAAATGACTCATCTCCATGATTTATAGCCAAGATGCGTCGATTAGCCATAAAACCAAAAGTTAGTTCCCTTACCACACTGATCATGGCAGTGGGTTTTTCTATCCCTGCTTGGGCAATCGATCTTCAACCTGGCGATGCCACCGCTCCACCCCCTGGTTTGCGCAGCGTTCAACTTTCTTATTTAAGTGCGGAGAGAGTTGGTGCGAGGAATGCAAAAATTGATCAAACTCAAGTTCAGTTTCGTTATGTCCAAGCTTTTGAGGTGAATCAGCAACCTGCATTGTTTTATCTTCACACTGGCACAGGTAAAAATGATCCATCTGGGGCGCTTGCTCCTTATGCTGCTGATAATGGCATGATTGATACCACGCTGGTATTTGCATACTGGCCTTACGTTGATAAAACTTCTAATACTTTTGTGGCTGTTGCTGGCTATTTGATCAGCCCTACTGGAAGCTACTCAAGCGATAGAGCCATCAATATGGGTGAAAATCGCTATCGATGGGCGGGTCAAATTGCCTACCAAACCAGAATTGCTCCCAATTTAAATTGGATGGCTGCATTTGATACTTTATGGTTTGGAAAAAATGATGAGAGTCGCTCTCTAACTAATAGATTAGGTACCTTAGAACAAAAAGCCCTTTACAGCGCTCAAACAGGTCTTCTTTATAAATTGAATAACACATACAGTTTCGCAGCGGCATATTTCTATACAGAAGGTGGCGAAACTATTTTTAGTGGAAGAGCTAATAACGATTCAATTAAGTCACATCGCTATCAATTGAGCGGGATTGGGAATTATTCCTTTGGTCGTCTGACCTTGCAGTATGGTCAAGACATCGACAATAACGCTGCACTTGAAGATAAACAGCGCATCTTTTTAAGATATACCAAGTTTTTTTAAATTTAAGATACTTGAGATTCAATGGCTTCTATCTCAGAAGTCCATCCTAGCCACTTCTCTTCAAGAGCCGTTAATTCATCGTTGATCACTTTGAGCTTCTTACCAATATCCGCGATTTCTTGCGGAGAAACTGGGTCTAATAATTTTGACTCTAATTGAGTTTTCTCTGTTTGAAGCTGCGCCATTGATTTTTCAGCTTGCTCAATTTGCTTTTTTAAAGGCTTGGTCCGAGCATTGATCTCTTGGCGCTTGGCAGATTCTAATTTGCGTTGCTCACTGGTTTGAACTACTGGCTTTTTCTCAGGCTCTACGGCAATACTGACAGTCGGCTTAGCAACTTCAGAAACACTCACAGAAACACTTTTGGCCTCTTCCATCTTGGCTTCTTCTCTCAGTCTCTTAGATTCTTCAAGCAAGTAGCGTTGGTAGTCATCCAAGTCACCATCAAATGGCTTAATTTCTCCGCGACCCACCAGCCAAAATTCATCACAAACGGCTCTTAGTAAAGCGCGATCGTGGCTGACCAACATCACGGTGCCTTCAAACTCATTCAAAGCCATTGATAAAGCTTCACGGGTTGCAAGATCCAAGTGATTGGTTGGTTCGTCTAGTAAAAGTAAATTAGGTCGCTGCCAAACAATCATTGCTAAGACCAAGCGAGCCTTCTCACCACCGCTCATAGTACCAACCGCTTGCTTGACCATATCACCCGCAAAGTTAAAAGTACCCAAGAAGTTACGCAAGTCTTGCTCACGACCTGATTCGGCCGCATTAGGGCCCAAATCTTTTGCTAAGCGAATCATGTGCTCCAAAGGATTGTCATCAGATCTTAAAACATCCAACTCTTGCTGAGCAAAGTAACCAATGTTCAAACCCTTACCTTCAGTCACTGTGCCTGCAAGCTGAGGCATGGTTCTGGCAATGGTTTTAACCAAGGTAGATTTACCCTGACCGTTTGCTCCCAAGATACCAATTCTTTGCCCTGCCAAAACTGATTTGTTGACATCTCTGATGATGACTTTATTGACGCCATCCACTTTGTAACCAAAACTTGCATCGCTGATGGCCAACATGGGGTTCGGTAGATTTTGTGGTTCTTTAAATTCAAAAGTGAACTCTGCATCAGCCAATACCGGCGCAATTTTCTCCATGCGCTCAAGAGCTTTGACCCTACTTTGAGCTTGCTTGGCTTTACTCGCTTTGGCTTTGAAGCGTGTGATGAACTTTTGTAGATGAGCAATTTTTTCTTGTTGCTTTGAGAAGGATGCTTGCTGCAACTCTAATTGTTGAGCGCGCATGAGCTCGAACGAACTGTAGTTACCACCATAACGGTTCAGTTTGGCATGCTCAATATGCAAAGTAACGTTGGTCACTGCATCCAAAAACTCTCGATCATGAGAAATCACAATCATGGTGCCTGCATAACGCTTCAACCATGCTTCCAACCATACCAGGGCATCCAAGTCCAAGTGATTGGTTGGTTCATCAAGTAGCAATAAATCTGATGGGCACATCAAGGCACGCGCCAATTGCAAGCGCATGCGCCAACCACCAGAAAAACTATTAACGGGTTGATCAAGCTCACTGACCTTAAAACCCAAACCAAGAATCAGCGCCTGTGCTCTGGATGTTGCGTCATGCTCACCAGCATCTGCCAAGTCAACATGAGCATGAGCCATGGCCATGCCATCTTCTGCTAATTCTGCAGCTTCTAGCGCTTGTCTTAATTCGATCAAGCGAGTGTCGCCAGCAATCACGAACTCAGTGGCAGACTCTTCAGTTTCTGGCATGTTTTGAGCCACTTGGGCCATGCGCCATACTTTAGGAATAGAAAAGTCACCGCCATCTTCATGAAGAGTGCCATTTAATAATGCAAATAAAGTTGATTTACCAGCGCCGTTGCGCCCGACCAAACCAACCTTCTCCCCCGGATTGAGCGTGACCGTTGCTTTATCAAGCAATAATTTGGCGCCGCGACGCAGGGATACATTGTTTAAGGTGATCATTTTTCAGCAGTCATACCAGCTACTGCTGGGTTATTAATTGATAATTTCATGGTTCACCAGAAATAATCGGTGAATATCCCATGAATTCATTATTTTAACTGATGACATCAGCCCAAAGTGAAGATAAATAGGACATTCAAGCCGCAATGAACTAAAATAGCAACAGTAAGCATTCATAACTGCGCTCTACATTTCTTCTTAAGCAGTTCATTCATTGACCTTCCAAAAATTACTTTTTGCTGAGCACAGGTCATCACTCTATTGGTACCTATGCAATTCAAAGATCTTGGTTTATCTGAACTTATCCTTAAAGCAATTAACGAACATGGCTATACAACGCCAACCCCTATTCAAGCTCAATCAATCCCAGCCATTCTGAATGGCGGAGATTTATTAGCTGCTGCTCAAACTGGCACGGGAAAAACTGCAGGCTTCACGCTACCAGTATTACAGCGCCTATTAACCTCTCCGGTGAATCAAACCAGTCGTCGACGTCAAGTGCGCGGCTTGATACTCACACCAACTCGTGAACTCGCTGCACAAGTGCATGCATCCGTTCAAACTTATGGCAAATACACGCAACTCAAATCTGCTGTTATTTTTGGTGGTGTTGGAGCAAATCCACAGATCAAATCTATTCAAGCTGGTTTAGATATTTTGGTGGCAACGCCAGGACGCCTTTTAGACCTGATGGGTCAAGGCGCGATTTCTTTACAGCATGTGGAGATATTGATTCTTGATGAAGCCGACAGAATGTTGGATATGGGATTTTTACGAGACATCAAGAAAATTCTTGCTGCACTTCCTAAGCAACGTCAAAACTTATTGTTTTCTGCCACCTTCTCTACAGAGATCAAAGCGCTGGCCAATGATTTACTGAACTCGCCTTCATTGATTGAAGTAGCAAGAAGCAACAGTACCAATGATGCCATCACACAATTGATGCACCCTGTAGATCGTGGCAATAAACATCCACTGCTAGCGCATCTCATCAAATCCAACGACTGGAAGCAAGTTTTGGTTTTCACGCGCACCAAGCATGGGGCCAATAAATTAGTCTTGCAATTAGAAAATAATGGCATCAGTGCTATGGCCATTCATGGCAATAAGAGTCAAACGGCTAGAACCAAAGCATTGGCTGACTTTAAAGCTGGCAAGATCATCACTTTGGTAGCAACCGACATTGCTGCCCGAGGTATTGATATTGACCAATTGCCGCACGTCGTTAATTACGACCTACCCAATGTGCCTGAGGATTATGTTCACCGCATTGGTCGAACTGGCAGAGCTGGTTCTAATGGTGTTGCTGTATCGCTGGTCTGCGTTGATGAGCACGATATGCTCAAAGATATTGAGCGCTTGATCAAACAAAGTTTGCCAAGAGAAGTCGTGCCTGGTTTTGAACCGGACCCTAACGCAGTGGCTCAACCTATCAAGCTAAGAAGTCAGCAAGCGCCGCAAAGACATGGTCAGGCAAGACACAATGCCGCCTCTCCAAGAGGTGCCAATCAAACCAAGCGCAGTGGTCAAGTCAAACCATCAGACTCAACCATCACCGCCCCGAAGAAAACTCACCGCAAGATGAATACACAAAAACCAGGCCAATTTGCCAGAAGAAGTAGCAGCAGCAAGTAATTGGTTTGAATTGATGTTGCTGCTAGGTGCAGCAACGCACATAAGATTTTCTTTGAATCAGCTAGAGTAGCTCTTATGAAAAGAGGGCTTATATGATTCAAACAATTGCTGCACTACTTCTAATTCTTTGGCTTGCTGGAATTGTCTCCTCCACTACATTAGGAGGATTTATTCATATTCTTCTGGTTATTGCAATTGTGATGTTTTTAGTAAGAATTATTCAGGGGCGTAGCTTATAGTTTTATCGACTAAGTAAAATGAAAACTCAAATCCCAGGTCAATTTGCCAAAAGAAGTTGCAGTGGCAAGTAGTCAGCTTGAGCAGTACAAGAAGTAATTCTTGGAAGAAATAAAAAAAGCCCTTGTTTAAAAACAAGGGCTTTTTTGTTGGCGGAGCGGACGGGACTCGAACCCGCGACCCCCGGCGTGACAGGCCGGTATTCTAACCAACTGAACTACCGCTCCAAAAACTTGGCGTCCCCACGGGGATTCGAACCCCGGTACCCACCGTGAAAGGGTGGTGTCCTAGGCCTCTAGACGATGGGGACCCTGGACTTACGGTACTGCAATTTCACTACTTGACTACATTTCGATCTAAGCTTACTGGTGGAGCTAAGCGGGATCGAACCGCTGACCTCTTGCATGCCATGCAAGCGCTCTCCCAGCTGAGCTATAGCCCCTTAATTAAATGATCTTAAAAAAGTAAGCTCAAGCAATCAAGACCGTAATTCTAGCCTATTTTTATCCCGCTTTGCAAGCGATGTTTTGTTTCTTCTATACCAATCAAAGAGATAACTGCATCAATGGCTGGGGTTTGAGTCGTGGCAAACATGGCGTAACGGACTGGCATGGCCAAAGCTGGCATTTTTAGGCCATGTTTGGCCAAAACGGCTTTAAATGCTCCAGAAACGGCTGCTTTTGAGCCATCCCCTGCTTCTAGCTCAGCAATCAAATCGCTGATGACTGGATGGACAGATTCAGGGATGTTTGTCTGACGATCAGCTGCGGAATGGTTAGGC
>Ga0255084_1000385_pt1 | contig 10044 bp, 8 predicted proteins | sample Colum_Cont_RepA__FD_188433 | JGI IMG/M metagenome (GOLD analysis project Ga0255084, IMG submission 188433) | Freshwater microbial communities from Columbia River, Oregon, United States - Colum_Cont_RepA_8d | ecosystem: Environmental > Aquatic > Freshwater > River | place: USA: Oregon | collected... | reverse complement strand
GACTAGGGCAGCACGCGGTGCTGCCCCTACCCAAGACAACTAGGTCGTGACGCGGTCCCGACCCTACCCAAGGCAAACTAGGTCAGCACGCAGTGCTGACCCTACCTAGGGTAATAGGACAATTCACTTATGCTCCGAACTGGTCATATCACCGAGGGGAACACGGTTGCCATGGGGGCGGGGTGGAAAGAGAACATTCTAACCCCCGCGCCCTGCCATGAATATTACCTGGATTGATTGGGTCATCGTCGCTGCTTCGATCCTGATCTGCTTCGTCCCCGCGCTCTTCCTCGCCAAGCGCTCCAGCGGTAGCACCGCCGAGTTCTTCGCCTCCGGACGTTCGGTGCCGTGGTGGCTGGCCGGCCTTTCGATGGTCGCGACCACGTTCTCGTCCGATACCCCGAACTGGGTGACCGAGCAGGTGCGCAAATACGGCGTCGCCGGTAACTGGCAGTGGTGGGCCTTCGTGCTCACCGGCGTCGCTACCGTCTTCTTCTTCGCCCGCCTTTGGCGTCGCTCGGGTGTCATGACCGACCTCGAGTTCTACGAGCACCGCTACTCCGGTACCGCGGCCTCGGTGGTGCGCGGCTTCCGCGCCATCTACCTCGGGCTCTTCTTCAACTGCTTCATCATGGGCATGGTGACCTTGGCCGCGTGCAAGATCGCCAATATCCTCTTCGGCATGCCCGCGTGGCAGACCATCGTCATCTGCGGGGCGCTCAATATTTTCTTCGCTCAGCACTCCGGCCTCTGGGGCGTGCTGGTCATCGATATGGTGCAGTTCTTCATCAAGATGACCGCCGTCTTCGCGGCGGCATGGTTTTCGCTTAAGGAGGTCGGTCGACGGCTCGTTAACGACGACAGCGCATGGGCCGGCCTGAAGGCGCTTGTAGCCAAGCTCGCTGATACTCAGGTTGTCACCTCGGCGGCGGGGGTGCCCACGATGTCGCCCATCGACGGGAAAGGGCAGCCAATCTTGGACATGCTGCCGAACTTCACGATGACGGAGCTATCCCTGATGGTCTTCATCGTTCCCGTCGCCATCGGCTGGTGGGCCAACTGGTATCCCGGCTCCGAGCCAGGAGGCGGTTCGTATATCGCCCAGCGCATGCTGGCTTCGAAGTCTGAGAAGGACTCACTCGGCGGTACGCTCTTCTTCAATATCGCCCATTACGTACTGCGTCCGTGGCCGTGGATTCTCACTGCCCTCTGTTCGATCATCATCTACCCCGACCTGGCTTCGATTGCGGCGGCCTTCCCGGGCGCGGATAAGTCGATGATCGGCCATGACTCCGCTTTCCCGGCCATGCTCAAGTTTCTGCCCGTCGGCTTCGTCGGGCTGATGGTCGGCGGACTCATCGCCGCAAACTCCTCGACCATCCTGACGCACCTCAATTGGGGTTCGTCCTACATCGTCCACGATTTCTACCGCCGCTTCGTCAGGAAAGACGCCAGCGAATCGCACTACATCAACGCCGGTCGCCTCTCGACCGTGCTCCTTTATGTCGTGGCGGCCGGCCTGTCATATGTCCTGGAATCCGCTCAGTCCGCCTTCCAAGTGCTGATCAGCGTGGGCGCGGGGACGGGCAGCCTTTATATCGTGCGCTGGTACTGGCACCGTGTAAACGCTTGGGCGGAAGTCGTCGCTATGGTCTCCTCCGTGGCTGTCACCGTCATGTTCTTGCTTTGCGATAAGCTGGGCTACGGTAACGGCGGACTGACGCTGGCGGCGATCGGCGCACTCCTGCTCATGTTGGGCATGGCGACAGATGAACGCTATAAGCCTGAATTCTCCGCGCGTGTCGTCGCCGGATATGCGCTGCCGTTCCTGCCGCTTGTATTCGTCATGGTCGGCTCCGCGCCCAATGCCGCCACGATGGTGTTAGCGTTCATCGCCTTGGCATTCGCCACCCGCCGACTGTTCGTCTCTGACGTCCAGGGTGAACCCACCATGCACACCTCCTTGCGATTGGCAGGCCTACTGGTCATCGCTTCGGGGCTGATTGTAAAAGGACTTACCGATCTCGGCTCCGCCGAGACATTGCTCGGCGGCGGTTTTGCCCATCGCACCCTCTGGACCGTCGGACTCACCACGGTCAGCTGGCTGGCCGCTTGTTTCCTGGCCCCGGCCACTGACCGCGCCACGCTCCTTGCTTTCTATCGCAAGGTGAAGCCTGCCGGTCCGGGCTGGACGGACATCCGTGCCGAAGCCGGTATCAGCGATGTCGAGATCGCGCAGGAGAATCGCGTCGGCTCTGCTTTCGTCGGCTGGATCGCCGGCTGCGCGCTCATCTGGGGTTCGCTCTTCGCCATCGGCAATTTCCTCTATGCGTCCGGAGATCCCCAGCGCCTGACTATGGCGTGGATCCTCACCGCCGTCACCGTCGTCAGCGGCTATGTCCTGCTCAAGGTCACTCAGCAGATGTGGGCGGATAGTACGGCGGCGGAGGGAAGGGAAGAGGCGAAGGAAATGACCAAATAACGGAAAACAATTGTTCTGGGAAAATTCATTACCTAATATGATGCTACTAGGTCATATTTATTTTTAAGCACACTCTCTCATATGTCGCGAATCATCCTCATCGTTAGCCTCGCTGCCGCCCTTGCCGGCTGTTCCGTCCGGTACGGTCCTCGGATTCCTGGCTTTCAGCCTGGGTATGTGGACCAGAGGTTGGGCGAGCAGGTTTACCAAGTACGTATCGGAGAGGCATGGTCAAAGGATTGGCCTGACCTTGAGAAGTTCGCCATGTATCGAGCGGCAGAGCTAACTAAGCTCAGCGGGAGTCGATACTTCTTGGTCATGAACGCCACTACTTCGATCAGTAGTTATCAGATTACTTCACCCGGAACAGCTACAACGCGTGGTACGATAAATCGATATGGTGACACTGCTTACTACAATGCCGTGACCACGGTGACTCCCTCTAGTACCACAAGTATTCAAGGTGGTTGGTATACGTTAGACTTCCGTATCCTTAGGGATGCCGAACTCTCCTCCTATTCGCGAGTCGTGGATGCCGATCAGGTAATGCGTGACCTCGAATATTTCATAGAGAGTCGGCGTTGAGCGCCTCTCCTTTAGGGGCACAATAAATCGTGCCCCTGCCAAGGTTTGCCCTGAGGCGAACAGCTGACCGGGCCGGCCAGCCCTACCTCAAGGCAGACTAGGACAGCACGTGGTGCTGTCCCTACCTCTGATCCTCACTCAAAACTGAACTCGCTGTCGGTGGATTCGGAAGGAGGGGGGTCGCCGGCGAGGATGGTGCGGACGAAGAGGTCGCGGTGCTCGGCGCAGGGGCCATGGGTGCGCAAGGCTTCGACGTGTTCCGGCGTGCCGTAGCCTTTGTGCGTGGCGAAGCCGTATTGCGGGTAGCGAGCGTGCATCTCGACGAGCATCCGGTCGCGTTCGACCTTCGCCACGATGGAGGCGAGCGCGATGGCGAGACTCTTGCCATCGCCGCCCTTGACCGACTCGTGCGCCCAGGCGAAGGGGCGCAGCGGGAGGCCGTCGACGAGCACCAGGAAGGTGCGTGCGTCGGTCCGACCGAAGAGTTCACCTTCGGTGCCGGCGGCGGCGAAGAGCGGGGCGATTGGGCCCACGGCCAGCTTGGCGATGCAGCGGGCCATCGCGAGGCGCGTGGCTCCGAGGATATTGTGCGCCGAAATCTCCATCACCGATCCCGCCGCCCAGGCGGTCCGCAGCTTGCCTTCCGCTTCCATCTTCGCGATAGCCTCGCGCAGTTCGGAACGCTTCTCGGCCGTCAGCTTCTTGGAGTCATTGGCGCCGGAAAGTTTCCGTAGCCAGGCAGGCTCGCCGTAGAAGCCCGCGTCGAGCAGCACCGCCGCGGCGATCACCGGACCGCAGAGCGAACCACGGCCCGCTTCGTCGACGCCCGCGATGCCCGGGCGGTCGGCGCCCTTCTTGCGGTCGAATGACGCCAGCGAGGCCACGGCTTATTCCGCCTTCTTGCGGCGGACGAACGGTTTGGATTCCGGCGGCTCGAGCCCACGGACCTCGTAGGCCGTCTTGAAGTGAAGCTTCGCGAAGTTGACCAGGATCGCCGGGCCGAGACGGCCGACGAGTTCGATGCCGGCGTTCTTGGCTTCGGAGCCGGAGCCCTTGGGCAACTGCACGCCGCCGTCCTGGGACAGCCGGTCGATCTCACGGACGAAGGCCGCGCGGGCGACGATCGAGGCCGCCGCGACGACCGGGTCGGATTCGGCCTTGGTGCGCATGCGCAGGTCGAACTCGACGCCCTTGCGCGCGAGCTCCTTCTGCACGAGCGGTTCTTCGGAGAATTGGTCGAGCAGGCCCCACTTCGGGCGACGCTGGTGTTGGAGTTCGAAGTCCTTGAGGGCTTCTTCGCACGACGTCGCGTGCATCCAGCCCAGCAGGCGGTTCAGGTTCTTGCCGAAGCGCGAGTGCAGCTCGTTATACTTCGCCATGCGCATGAACGTCGTCTTCACCGCCACGCCCGGGGTGGAGCGGATGATGCGGTCGAGTTCGGCGATCTTCGTGTCGGTGAGCTTCTTCGAATCCTTGATACCCAGGTCGATCCACTCGCGGGTCATCTCGCCCGTCGCGATGACGCAGGCCGAGACCACCGGGCCGAAGAGGTCGCCCTTGCCGGATTCGTCGAGACCGGCGTGTTCTTCGAACCACTCCGGATTGTTCTCGGCCTCATAACCGAGGACCGCCTGGCCCGTCACGTCGGGTTCCAGCGTGAACTTCACGAAGTCTTCGGTGCCCTTGCCCGAGATGACGCACTTGCCGGACTTGTAGTGGACGATGTTCAGGTTCTCGCCCTTGAAAGCGAAGGCGGCGTGGTCGACGGGGAAGGAGACCCAGCCCTTGGCGACCAGGATCGTGCGGAGCTTCGCGGCCTGGGCAGCGTCGAGCTTCAGCGTGTGCATCGCCACTTTCTTCGGCTCGTCGTCGGAGTCCTGCTTTGCCTTTCGTGCCATGAGTCCCAAGGTCTACCCGAGTTGGCCCACGAATCCAGCCCCATCCATGCCACCCGCCCAGACCACCCGTCCAGACCGCATCCCGGCGATGCGGCGGGCCCTGCTGGCTTGGTTTGGCAGGCATCGACGACCCATGCCGTGGCGGGAGGAAGTCTCGGCCTACCGCACCGTGGTCTCGGAGCTGATGTGCCAGCAGACCCAGATCGCGACCGTCATCCCGTATTTCGAACGTTGGACCGCCAAGTGGCCCGACTTCCCGGAACTCGCTCGGGCGGAGGAAGCCGAGGTCATGGCCCTCTGGGCCGGCCTGGGTTACTATTCGCGCGCCCGCAATCTGCTCGCCTTGGCGCGTCAGGTGGCGGCCTTGCCGCGTCCGCCCCGCACCGCCGCCGAGTGGCGTGAATTCAAGGGCGTCGGGCCTTATACCGCCGCCGCGATCGCCAGCATCGCTTTCGACGAGCCCGTCGCGGTCGTCGACGGCAACGTCGTCCGCGTGCTCGCACGGCTGGATGGCGTCCGGGCCAAGCTACGTGATGCCTCTTCGGCGGCGAAGCTCTTCACCGAGCGGGCCGACGAACTCGTCGATCCCAAGCACCCCGGCGACTTCAATCAGGCCATGATGGAACTGGGCGCCACCGTCTGTCGGAAGGGCGTCCCGGACTGCGACCGCTGCCCGTTGGCGGAATGGTGCGACGCCAAAGCCAAAGGCGATGCCGCCACGTTGCCGCGTTTCGTCTCCAAGGAGCGGAAGGAGGCGGCCGTGGACCGCGCGTTGGTCGTGCGCGCCGGCAAGGTGCTCCTGCGGCGGAACCCGCCCGCGGCTAAGCGCCTCGCTGGCATGGCAGAGATCCCTGACGTAGCGTCCTTAGGCCTCTCGTCGGCTGAGGAGCCGGTGCTCGTGCGGAGACGGACCATCGGTAGCGTCACCTACGAAGAGAAACTTTATGCGTTTGAACCCAAGGCAGCGGATCTGCGTCGCTGGGCTAAGGATGCGGAACTCGAGTGGGTCGACGCGGCGGACCTGGACGGAGCCGCGCTGAGCGGGCCGCATCGCCGTTGGCTCGGCGAGTGGCTTAGTCGAGACGGTCGGAAAGCGCGCGGCAGACAGCCTTGAGGGTCGCCACGCGGGCGTAGCGCTTGTCGTCGGCCGACACGACCACCCAGGGGGCGTGGGGCGTGTCGGTGCGCGCGATCATGTCTTCGGCTGCGCGCAGGTTTGCGTCCCACTTCTTCCGGTTGCGGTAATCCTCCGCCGTCATCTTGTGACGCTTGTGCGGGGAGTCCTCGCGGGCGTGGAAGCGGCGCAGCTGTTCTTCCTTCGAGATATTGATCCAGACCTTGAGCACCACCATGCCGGCCTCGGCGAGGCGGGCCTCGAAATCGTTGATCTCGGCGTAGGCGCGGGCCCACTCGGCGTCCTGCGCGAAGCCCTCGACGCGTTCGACCATCACGCGTCCGAACCAGGAGCGATCGAAGACCGCGAGGCGGCCGGGCGCGGGTACCTTGTTCCAGAAGCGCCAGAGATAGTGGCGGGCCTTTTCTTCAGGTGTCGGGGCCGGCGTCGGGTAGACCTGATAATGCGCGGCGTCGAGCAGGCCGCAGAGGCGGCGGATCGCGCCGCCCTTGCCGGCGGCGTCGGGGCCTTCGAGTACGACCACCGTCGAGAGACCTTGCGTGTGGGCGAGGCGCGTCAGCCGACCCAGGCGGACCTGCAGCTTGGCCATCTGCTGGCTGTAGGCTTTCTTATCGAGGGTCGGGTGGGGCGCGGCGCTTTCGAGCAGTCCGCGTGGACGCGAGCCCGGCTTCTTCGCCTTGGCGGCGGCGCGGCGGCGCGAGGCTTGGCCGAGCTGGGCGGCGATGGCGAGACCCGCGTGCAGGTCGCGGAGCTTCGTTTCGGCGCCGCCGATGACGACTTTCCAGGGAAGATTCTTGCCGCTGCCTTGCGCGCGGAGTTCGCGGGCGAGGTTAAGGCTGCTCTTCTTGGCGAGCAGCAGGTCGTCGGGGCTGACGACCCAGCCTTCGGCGTCGGTGTCTTCGGCTTCGTTGAGGCGTCGGCGCAGGGACTTCTCCGGCGTCTCCAGCCAGATCTTCACGACCGACGTACCGTCGGCCGCGAGCAGCTCTTCGAATGTGCGCAGGGATTTCAGGCGGGCGCGCAGGGGGTCGCCGGACAGTTCATCGCGCGCGGCTTCGAGCGTCGTGCGCGTGAGCCAGTCGCCCACGACGATGGTCATGCGGCCTTTGGCCGGCACCTCCTGCCAGTAGGGCCAGAGGAAAGGCCGGCCTTCGGCAGAGGCCGCGTCGGGCGCGCAGACGCGCACCGTGCGGGCGTCGAACCATTCCGTGAGCTGGTTGGCGAGTTCGGAGGCCGCGAGGCGGTCGTTGCCGCCGATGACGATGATCGCGCCATACTGCTTGGCCGCGAGGCGGCGCTGGGCCGCCAGGAGGCGGAGGTGGAGGGCGGAGCGGGATCGCTCAAGGACGCTGCGGGTGGCCATCGGAAGCGACTATGCAGGCCCCCATCGCGGATGGGAAGCGCGATTGAGTGACGGTCCCGTGACGGGCTCAGCCCAGCAGCCCGGCGATATCGGCCACGTAGACCTGGCGGCCGCCGGCGTGGGCGGAGTCGAAGCAGAACTGCCGGCCGCTCCGGCTCGCGGAGGGGTGCGTATCGCAGCGCCATTCCTTGCCGTTGATCGCGGCGATGGTCGGGAAGGCCCCGACCTCGATCCGGCGGTCCGTCGGGATATGGTAGACGTAAGGACGCTGCAGCTTCTCCGGTCCCTGCGGGTAGGTATCGTTAAGGACCCACTCGTTGTTCGTGTTCGGCAGGTAGGTGTTGTGGCCGTTGTTCGGCATCTTGTCCTTACCCACGACCGTGACCTCGTCGGAGAGGTCCTTGTAGACGTAGAAGCGTTCGCCGTGGGACGGGTGCCAGGCCCAGGCGAAGATGTGCTGCGGGTCGCGCCAGACGAAGTGCGAGGTGCCGCCGTTGGGGTCCATCACGTGGACCTTGCCGCCGTTGACATCGATCGTCAGCGCGCGCGTACGGAAGCCGGCCTTGTCACCTGGGGTCCGCCAGCGGTGGAGGAAGAAGAGGCGGGTGCCGTCGGTGTTGCAGAGCAGGTGGTTGAACCAATGGACCGAGTCCGGCTTGAAGGCCGCGGCCGAAGGACCCGTGAAGGGGATCTTCGCCGCTTCGGCGAGGGAGAAGAGCAGGCGTTGCTGGCCCGTGGCCATGTCCATGCGCCAGATGCCGACGTCGTCGGGCGTCTTCCGGAGTTTCCAGATATCGCGTTCCGCGCCCGTCGCGTAGCCGTAGCCCGGGCGGGTGACGTCGAGCCGGCCGAAGTCCGGCGCGAAGGCCGTCTTGCCGTCCGGACTAAACGTATAGAAAGGATGGGGCAGGGTGCGCGTGCGGCCGGACTTCACGTCGAGGACGCGCGTCACGAACTGGCCGCCTTCGCGGTCGTTCCAGGCCACGTCGCGGTCCGAGCCCGGGACCCATTGGAGCATGCAGCCCTGCTGCCAGTTCCAGGCGTTGGAGCCGCCCAGGTCGATCCAGCGGTCGCCGTCCTGCGTGTCGACCATCCCGACGCGGATCGAGTCGGCCTTCGTCGGCGAGCGGCCTTCGAAGTCGACTTCGTTCGCGAGCACGAAGCGGTCGTCGGCCGAGAACAGGAATTTATCGTAGTAGCCGCGCCAGTGGAATTTCGGACCGCGCGTGATCGGGCGGATGCGGGCGGATGCCGGCGTGGTCGCGCAGCCGGCGAGCGCGCCGAGCGAGGCGAGGGCGGAGAGTCTCAGGAAGTCGCGGCGGTCTAACATACGAGAGTATGGAGTATTGAGTATGGAGTATGGGGGCTATGCAGAGAGGCTTAGTTGACCAGAGGCCCGGAGGCCCAGATCAAGCCCGGGATAATGCGTTCAGCGGCCGAGTTCTTCTTCGTCGTCGGCCGGGGGCAGGATGCCCTTGAGCATCGCGTCGAGGGTCTTCTGCAGGGCGGCCTTCATCTCACCGGGTTCGGCCTTGTCGACGGACTTGATCTGCAGGCGGATGGCTTCCTCCTTCTTGCCTTGGAGCCAGCGCAGGCGGGCGAGCGTGTCGAGCTTGTCGGGGTGCTCCTCCTTCGTGAGCTTCACCGACTGCACCGCGCACTTCTCGGCGAGCGCCAGGTTGGGATTCTGCGCGAAGGCCTTCATCGTGAGCAGGCGCCAGGCGATCTCATTCAGCGCCTCAGGGTCGTCGAACTCCTCGTCGGCCAGCTTCTGGAGCTGCGCGTAGAATTTGGCGGGCTTGCCGCGGGCCAGGCCGATCTGGGCTTCGATGGAATCGCGGAGCTCCTGGCCTTCCTGCTTCGGGAGCACGCCGGCGGCGGCGGGCAGGGCTTTCTCGGCGGCATCCCAGTCGCGGGCGCGCATCGCTTCGGAGAGCGCGTCGAGTTTCGCCTGGGCGGCGGCCATCTCCGGATCGTTCGGCGCGGTGCCGGCGGGGACGGCGGGCTTGCTCAGGCGGCGCTGCGGAATCTTCTCAGCGATCGGCGCCGCGGCGGCGAGGGGCGTGCCCGTGAGGATGTCGCCGAGCATCTCCGCCGTGAGCTGCGCGGGGTGGCCGGTCCAGGCGATCTTGCCATCGGCGACCACGAACGCGTGCGGGATGCCGTTCACTTCGGCGGCCTCGAGCCAGTCCTTGATGAAGGCCTTGCCGCCGAGAGCCACGCGATAGGACATCTTACTCCCTTGGGCCTTGAGAAAATCTTTCGCGCGCTGGGCCGAAGCCGCGTCGCGTTCGCTTTCCCAGACGTTGACGCCGGTGATGACGACGCCCTTCTTGCCCATCTGCTTGTGCAGGTCGTTGAGGTGCGGGATCGCGGCGATGCACGGACCGCACCAGCTCGCCCAGCATTCGAAGACGTAGACCTCGCCCTTCTTGAAATCTTTCACCGCCTCGCCTTGGAGCATCGTCTCCGGTCGCGTGGCCGGGGCGGGATCACCGACTTTGAGGCCGGCGGCGGACAGGGTGGCCGAGAGCAGCAGCAGGAGCAGGGCGCGCATGGGGATGAAGGATTAATAGGGGAA
>Ga0255084_1000381_pt1 | contig 10063 bp, 5 predicted proteins | sample Colum_Cont_RepA__FD_188433 | JGI IMG/M metagenome (GOLD analysis project Ga0255084, IMG submission 188433) | Freshwater microbial communities from Columbia River, Oregon, United States - Colum_Cont_RepA_8d | ecosystem: Environmental > Aquatic > Freshwater > River | place: USA: Oregon | collected... | reverse complement strand
CCATCAACCTCCACGGTCGCCGCGTGAACGTCGAAGCCATCGAGCGGCAAGGCAGCGCGCTGGTCATGAAGCACCAACCGGACATCCTCAAGTCCGACGACCTTTGGTTCCGCGGGATCGAGTTGAGTCAGGGGCCGGACGGCGCCGTCACGATCCTCGACTGGAGCGACATCGGCGAGTGCCACGACCAGGACGGCATCCACCGCACCAGCGGCCGGATCTTCAAGGTCGCGTATGGCGAACCCAAGCAACCCGGCATCGACCTCACCCAAGCGACCCCGGCCCAGCTCGTCGACCTGCAGCGCAGCCCGAACGAATGGCTGGTTCGCATGGCGCGCTGGGAACTCCGCGAGCGCGCTTGGAGGGGCGTCGACCTGTCGTCGGCCTTGCCCGCGTGGGAGAAGCTCGCGGGCGAGGCCGACCCGGTCCTCGCGCTCAACGCGCACTCGACCTTGCGAGCGATGTCCGCGACCAAGTCGGGGGCGGAGCCCTTTACCGATGCTCACCGCGCCCATTACGCGCCCGCCGCCATCGCCGCCGAGAAGCGCCCCGATGTGCTGGCGCGCCTGATCGAACGCGAACTCACCGAGCCGTTGGTGCGGCGGAACAATTCCTTGGCCAAGTACGCGAATCACACCGGTTTCATCCCGAACGGCGACGAGCAGGAGAATGCGATCCTGCAGCTGGCCTCAGCCCCCCACGGCCAGCGCGTGCGCCTCGCCTTGGCGTCGGCGCTTCCGCACCTCAGCCCGACCATGCGCACGCTCGTCGCCCAGCACCTGCTGCGTTACGACCAGGACGCGACCGACCATAACCTCCCGCTGCTCGTCTGGACGGGGATCCGCGAGCTGCCGCTCGCCGAACTGGCCAACTGCGCCCACGTCTGCCGGATCCCGCAGGTGACCAAGCTCATCGCCCGTCGCCTCGCCGAGGCTTCGGATAAGCAGCCGGGTCCGTTGAACGAGCTGCTGGCCGAAGCCGCCGAAATGCCGGATGGTCAGGCGGAGATCGTGGCTGGCCTCGCGGAGGGACTCAAAGGTTGGCGCAAGGCCCCCAAGCCGGCGGACTGGGATAAGTTCGTCGCCTCCCTGTCGCCGACGGAGACCGCCGCCCTCGGCACGGTGCGGAAGCTCAACGTGCTCTTCGGCGACGGCGTGGCCCTCGAGGAGATCCGCCGGATCGCGCTGGACGACCAGGCGCTCGTGGAGCAACGCCGCGCCGCCTTGCTCGGCCTGATCGAGGCCAAGGATCCCCAACTGAAGGCGGTCTGCGAGAAGTTGCTTACCGTGCGCGGCGTGACGATGGAGGCGATCCAGGGACTCACGCAGTTCGACCAGGATGGCGTCGCGAAGCGGATCCTCGAGCGCTACCCGCAACTCTACCCGCACGAACGCCCGGCGGCCATCGTCGCGTTGGTCTCGCGCCCGCGTTTCGCGTGGGAGCTCCTCCAGGCGATCGAAGCCGGCAAGATCCCGAAGGCCGACCTCGGGCCGGCGGCGGCGCGGCAGGTACGCGGTTTCCGGGACGCGACGCTCGACGCGTTGCTCTCCAAAGTCTGGGGCGAAGCGCGCGAGACTTCCGCCGATAAGCGGCAGCTCATGGCGGAGCTCAAGGCCCGCCACACGCCGTCGTTCATCGCCGCCGGGGACGCGTCGCGCGGCCGCGCGCTCTTCGCCGCCGTGTGCGGCCAGTGCCACCAACTCTTCGGCGAGGGTGGGGCGCTCGGACCCGACCTCACCGGCGGCGGACGTCGCGACCTGAACTACCTCGTCGAGAACATCGTCGACCCGAGCGCGGTCGTGGACGCCGCGTATTTCCTCAACACGATCACGCTGAAAGACGGACGCGTACTTAGCGGAATCGTCGGCGCGCAGAACGCACGCACGCTCACGCTGCGCTCGGTCGGCCAGGAACACGTCATCGAGCGCGTGGAAATCGCGCAGCGCGAGACCCTGCCGATCTCGCTCATGCCCGAAGGACTCCTCCAGGCCTTCACCCCGGAGCAGCAAAGGGACCTCCTCAAGTACCTTATGGGGGACGGGCAGGCAGGTTTTCCGAGATAAACCCGAAGAAAGTTCAAATTTGTTAACAGTCAGTAAACTGCTGATTATTAACATTTTGAAGATTAAACATCACCCGAAAGAATGACCGGATGCAAAATAAATAGTGACAGTTAACTGTCCGTATGCATGGTGTTCAGCATCGGTTCTCCCCCAATGCGTTGGCCACAAACCCAGCGAGATAAAGGAGAACACCCGCTCATTCTCATACCGGGGACGTCACGACGATCCCGGGCCAGCAAAAGAAAGAATAAACGCCAGGGGAGGGGCCACGGGCCGCGCCGCAACGCCGCCACACTGTGGACCAAACCCGACCCCCTGGCATCACTTTTGGGTTTCCCGGTCGCCTCCCATCGACCCCGGCTTCGGCCGGCCTAGGGAATCCACCCTTCGGATTGTAGCTCAGCCAGGCCAAAGCGCTTGCTCGGGGTGCAAGAGATCACCGGTTCGAATCCGGCCAGTCCGACCATTTTGAGCCGCTCGCCTTAGGTTATTGTGATTAACCCCTTGGGCTAACGACCCACCGCACCACGGTGAGGTCACCCCTTGCTCAACCCCCTTTCGAGCCGCAGCTTCTCGGTTATCACAACAAACGAAACGTAAACCTCCACCGGTCGGCGCAAGCCGGGAGGTTCCCCGGCGCGAACAGCGAAGCGGGTTCACCGAAAACAACTCGAGGGCAAACCCTCGCTCGAAATCCCCAGGCCACGCCTGGCCCCTTTTTATCCTCCTAGCTTAATCGGAAAGAGCAGGGCAGGCCTGCGAAGCCCCGGATGCCAGTTCGATTCTGGCGGAGGATACCATCACGTTCGGATAGTTCAATGGACAGAGTAGCCGGTTTCGACCCGGAAGATGAAGGTTCGAGTCCTTCTCCGAATACCATTTCGAGCCGATGACCAAGAGTCACTCTTGGGAAAAATTCGCTTGGCCGCCACTGGCGCGATCATCCCACCAGGGAATAGCTCAGCCGGGCGGAGCGCGCGATCGGGCTTTGCGAGGCCGCGGGTGCGAAGCCCTGACCCTCTACCATCGAGTGGCGTCATGGCATCGCACCTGCTTTCGGCGCAGGGGATTGCAGGTTCAAATCCTGTCTCGGTGATTTTGGTCAGGGTGGCGGAACGGCAGACGCAACGCCCTTAAGATGCGTCCATTTGTGGGTTCAAGTCCCACCCCTGATATTTCATGGTTTCGTGGCGGAATTGGCATACGTGCTTGCCTCAGACGCGAGATGATGCGGGTTCGAATCCCGCCGAAACCACCTTTCAACGGCGTCTAAGCCGATGGCGCGAGGCCGCGGTCCGCCAAGCAGCCTTCGCTGGGTGCAAGCCGCGGAGGCGCCCCCTTTATCGGCGGTACGTTCAATGGCGAACAGCAGGCTGTAAATCTGCCGAGTTACTCGCAGCAGGTTCGATTCCTGCACCGCCGACCATTTGACATCCTCGCGCAAGGCGTTGAGGCCGGCTTTGAACCGGTCAAGGTCGGGGTTCGAGTCCTCCCGAGGGTTCCATTTTCACGCGCGCAAGCCGCGCATTGGCCGACGCCAGGCCGGCGGCGGCCGCTTCCATGGATTGCACTTTTGCAAGCGTAGCCAAAGTCGAAGGCAGGGTCGGGCAAACCCCGAATCCAACCCCACATCTTTGTCCAGTCATCTGGGCCGAACGGGTAGTTGGTTATCTGCAAAATCCCGAAGTGTAGGTATCGAATCCTGCCGCTTGCACCTTTTCGAGCCGAACGTCGTCGGTTATCCGCACCCAGATAGAAATGGAAAAATCGCAGCTGATGCGCGCAAGCGTGGCGATCCGGGCAACCGGTTCATCGGCAATATCCCGACGGCAAATCCTTGCTCGAATCCTCCGGTCACAATCTGGTTTGGCGCTTCTTAGCGTAATGGTAGCGTGCTCGGTTTGGGACCGAGAGGTTGGCGGCTCAAGTCCTCCATGGGGGCCAATCCCCGACTTGTTCCATCCTGTGGAACGGTATTTCAGTTCGGATCATTTCCAACGGATAGGATAGCCGGTTACGAACCGGCCGATGAAGGTTCGAATCCTTCTCCGAACACCATTTCGAGCCGAAGGCCAAGAGTTACTACGTCTCAAAACCTCTTGGCCGCCACTTGCTCGTTCTTCGCGCCGCTGGCGCAATCATCGCATCAGGATATAGTTTAGTCAGGCAGAGCGCGCAATCGGGGTCCGCGAGGCCGCGGGAACGAAGCACGCTTCCCTGACCAATCATGCGGACGTACTTATACGTATGGCGACTTCTAGTCCAACTTCTTGCACAGCGATGGGCCGCCAGGATCCTAGGTTGCCTCGCACGATACGCCAGCAGGTGAAATCCCTGCCGTTCGTACCTTTCCTGTCCGGGTAGCTCAAATGCACAGAGCAGCTAGGTCCTAACTAGCAGGCTGAGAGTTGGAATCTCTCTTCGGGCACACTTTCTGAAGGGGTAGCTTAATCAAAGCACCGTGAAAACATCCAGCGCACCACCTTGCTCGGGCAACCGGAGCCGCTCGTGCTGGGTTATCTCGATAAGCTCGGAGCTGCGGGTGAAAACCCCGCCCCCTTCACCTTTTATAGTCGCATAGCTCAGCTGGTCAGAGCGCCGGGCAGATAACCCGGAGACCGATGGTTCGAACCCATCTGTGACTACCATTTCAGGGGATGATCCATAATCATCCCGAATTTCAGGAGGGGTCGTCTAATCCTAAGACAGCGCGACAAACATCCAACGCAACCAACTTGCTTGGGCAACCGGAGCCGACCGTTGTTGGGTTATTACCGAAACACGTCATGCGGGTGAAAATCCCGCCCTCTCCACCATTTCAATCGGCCGTTCAAATCTATGGTTAGGTTAACGGCGTCGCAATCAATGTTCAGGGCTTCGACTCCCCAACAGTCCACCATTGATCGTGAGATGAGTGTAATCCGCAGCACGGGCCTCTGGCGAGGACCTGGACGGGATTCGAGTTCCCGATTTTCCTCCATTATAGGCAGCGCCCATAGGTTGGCCGACGGACTCATAAGCCGTCCGTGACGATTCGAATTCGTCCGTTGCCTCTTTGTTACGCACCCGCGGCCGGGGGCTTCTGTTCGTCACGGCGGCTCCCGGGCGACGGCATCCCTTTCAGTCCAAACCAACAACGCAATCAAATGCACTAACACCAACAACCGCCCTCACGGGCACCACAGAACATGAAAAACAACATCAAGCAGGCCCTCGCGGGCCTCAACGCGACCGAGACCCCCCAGGGTCTCCCCATCCCCGGCAGGGACATGGTCGAGAACAACGCCGGGGGCTTCGTCTTCAAGCTCGACGAATGGAAGCAGCTGGAAAGGTTCCTGATCCTCGGTTCCGAGGGCGGTACCTTCTACGTCTCCGAAAAGAAGCTGACGGCCGAAAACGCCAACTTGGTCCTCCTTCTGCTCAAGAAGGATGGCCTCAAGGTCGTCGCGAAGACCGTCGAGATGCTCAAGTCCGGCAGGGCTCCCAAGCCCGACGTCGGGATCTTCGTCCTCGCGCTCGCCGCCTCGAAGGGCGACGACGCCACCAGGAAGGCGGCCCTCGCCGCGGTTCCCACCGCCCTCAAAACGGGCACGCAGCTCCTCAAGTTCGTCGACTCCGTCAACGGGCTCAGGGGTTGGGGTAGGGGGCTGAAGAAGGCCATCCAGCTCTGGTTCAAGGGGAAGAAGTCCGAGACGCTCGCCCTCCAGCTCGTGAAATACAAGCAGAGGGAAGGGTGGTCGATGAAGGACGTCCTGAGGCTCGCCAAGCCCGTGCCCGAGACGGAAGTCCAGGGTAAGCTCTTCGGCTGGACCGCGAAGAAAGAGAAAGCCGAATGGGCGAAAGCCCCCGTCGCCCCCGGCGACAAGGCGCTCGACTTCGTCTGGGCCGCCGAACAGGCCGTCGCCGTCAAGTTCGTCGACGTGGACGCGACGGAGGCGCAGGCGAAGGCGGTGCTCGCCGAAGCCAACCAGGCCTCGGTCAAGAAACTGGTCGAACTCATCACCACCTACAGGCTCCCCAGGGAAGCCCTGCCCACCGAAGCCCTCAACAGGGCCGAAGTCTGGGAGGCGCTGCTCCAGGAGATGCCCATGACGGCGATGATCAGGAATCTCGGCAACCTCTCGAAGGTGGGTCTGCTCAAGCCCCTCTCCGATGCCGAGAAACTGGTCTACCAGAGGCTGACCGATGCCGAGAGGCTGAGGGGCGCCAAGGTGCACCCCATCCAGGTGCTCTCCGCCCTGAGGACCTACGCCTCGGGCAGGGGCGTCAGGTCGGCGGCCACTTGGACCGTCTCGAACAAAACCGTCGAAGCCCTCGACGAGGCGTTCGAGCTGTCCTTCGGGGCCGTCGAACCCGCGGGCACGAGGCACCTCCTCGGTCTCGACGTCTCCGGGTCGATGTCCTGGGGCGAGATCGCCGGCGTACCCGGGCTCACGCCTTCGGCAGCGACGGCCGCTCTCGCGGTAGTCGCTGCGAGGACGGAGCCTTGGACCGCCATCATGGGTTTCGCCGATTCGTTCAGGGACCTTGGTATCACCGCCAAGGACAGAATCGATGAGGCGACCAGGAAGGTCTCCGGGCTCACGTTCGGCGGTACCGATGCCTCGTTGCCCATGACCTGGGCGCTGGCGAACAAGGTGAACGTCGACACGTTCGTCGTCCTCACGGACAGCGAGACGTGGGCGGGCAAGATCCAGCCCGTGCAGGCTTTGGTGAAGTACAGGCAGGCCACCGGCATCGACGCCAAGTTGATCGTGGTCGGCATGACTTCGACGGGCTTCACGATCGCGGATCCCACCGATGCCGGGATGCTCGACGTCGTCGGTTTCGACGGCGCGACGCCCGCGCTCATGGCCAAGTTCGCGAAAGGCCTCATCTAAGGCAATCCCTACAGAGGCCGGTCGGCGGAGCTCACCCCTCCGCCGTCCCGGCCCCTTTTTCCCTCTTTCTTTTGCTCGGCCTCGGGCGTTCAGGCGTCCCCGGTATCCCTTTTACTACGATTCCTCTCCACCACCATGTTCCTCCTCTCCGACGACCTCTTCGCCGACCACCAGGCCGGTGACCAGGCCCAGGCCCTCGCCGCCAAGCAGGGCGCGCTCGACCTCCTCGTGACCATCGGGCAGCTGCCCGCCGGGCGCATCCGCGACAAGCTGGTCGGCGCGTTCGGGTTCGACTTCTTCGATCACCTCACGGTCGGGGACACCGCCGTCTCGCTCGAGGCCAAGGATATCCTGCTGCTTTCGCTCCCCGAACGCCTCGCCTTCCTGAAGGGTGTCTCCCGCGTGCTGCGCCAGCTGATCCGCGCCGGTCGCACGCCTTGCTGGTGCCACCGGCCCAGCACGCTGAAGCTGTCGCTCGCCGCGCTGGCGACCCTCGTCGTCTCCGGCAAGGCCGGGCGCAAGCTCGCCTTCAAGGCCGTCAACCGCGTCGAGTGGTTCTGCTTCCGTGACCTCGCCCTCGGCCAGGGCCTCGCCTACGAGGACTGGATCAGGCTCCTCGCGGAACAGCGCCTGGGCGATACCGAGCCCGACTCGGCGGACTTCGCGGAGCTCGAGCGCCTCGCCGGCGCCCGGATCCTCGAGTTCATCGGCGAGACCGGCCAGGCTTTCTGACCGGTCTCGCTTGGCCTTCTCTTTTTCATAACAATCTACTAATACAGCGATCATGCCGCTCGACTTCAAGCAGCTCCGGCCCCTGTTCGGGGCGCTCGACGCCACCCTGGCCGACCGTTTCGCCGGTAAGCTGGCCCGCTCGACCCCCGCGCTCCCCGCCGAGGAGGCGCTGGTCCTGGCGGCCGCCGTCGTGGCGGAGCCGGCCGCGACGACGGCCGGCGCGTGGCCGGAACTGGAGACCATCCGGCTGGCCTTGGTCGCGGATGCCACGCGGCGCCGGCTTGCCGTGGCGCGGCCGATCCCGCTGCCCTACGAGGTCTACGGTTCGGCGGGTATCCATGTTTCGGCCCGGCAGCAGATGGACGATGTCATGCGGCTCGGACCGGTGATCGCGGGCGCGCTCATGCCGGACGCGCACGTGGGCTATGGCATGCCCATCGGCGGGGTCGCCGCCACGGAGAACGCCGTCATTCCCTACGCCGTCGGCGTGGATATCGGCTGCCGCATGCATCTCACGGTCTTCCGCCAACCGGCCGTCGAACTGGAGTCCCTGCGCGGCCGCCTCCGGGAGGCCTTGCTCAAGGGGACCCGCTTCGGCCAGGACATGCGCCCGACGCCGCTGGAGCATCCGCTGCTGGATGACCCGCGTCTGGCCGCGGTCGAACAACGGCTCCGGAAGGCCGACCTGCGGACGCGGGCGGGCCGTCAGTTCGGCACGTCCGGCGGCGGCAACCACTTCGTCGAGTTCGGCGAGCTCCACCTGACCGCGCCGGCCGAGGGCATCCCGGCCGGACGCTGGCTGGCGTTGCTCAGCCACTCGGGCTCCCGCGCCCTGGGTTACAACATCGCCAATTACTTTTCGGACCTCGCCAAGCGGATCACCCCGCTGGCGCCCGAACTCGAGCGACTGGCCTGGTTGCCGATGGATACGGAGGAAGGCCAGGCTTACTGGCAGGCGATGGAGGCCTCCGGTGATTACTCGGCGGCGAACCATCAGGTCATCCATGACACCGTGGTCGCCCTCGCCGGGCTCGAGCCTGTTCGGGCGATCAGCAATCACCACAACTTCGCCTGGAAGGAGCGGCACGACGGACGAGAGTTGATTGTCCATCGCAAAGGGGCGACCCCCGCCGGGGCCGGCGTCCTCGGCGTCATCCCGGGCTCGATGGGCGCGCCGGGTTTCCTGGTCCGCGGTCGGGGCGCTCCCGCTTCGTTGGAGTCGGCTTCGCATGGGGCCGGTCGTCAGATGTCCCGCACCCAGGCGCTCAAGGACATCGCCCCGGAACGCAGGGATGCGGAACTGCGAGCGGCCGGGGTCGAGCTCCTCGGCGGCGGGTTGGACGAGGCTCCGGGTGCTTATAAGGATATCCGTGCCGTGATCGGCGCCCAGGCCGCCCTCGTCGAGGTGCTGGCGGAGTTTCACCCGCGCCTCGTGCGGATGGCCGGCGCCGTCGAAAAGGATCCCGAAGAAGGCAACTGAGCGGGCGCGCCGGGGATGGTGGGCTCAGCGACGGTTGCGCCACCAGCCGACGAGCGCGCCGCCGATCCCGCCGAGGATGGCGCCGAGCGGACCGGTGATGAAGATGCCGAGGAGCGGGCCTTGGTTGGCCTCGGGTTTGAAGATCATCGGGCCGAAGAAGCCACCGATGAAGCCGATGCCACCAAGGATGGACGAACCGAGCAGCGCGTGGACGAACCAACCGAGTTTCGGGGTAGGGGTGGTCATGTGAGGCGCGTACTCCTGGTTATGGCATGGCCGCGCTAGGTGGAAGCGCCATGTTACGGCAGGAGTCAGGTTGACAAAAACTCATTAATGCCGGTTTTCGGCTCGTTTTGGCCTCTCTTTCGTTTTGACGAACGGCGGTCCGTTCCCATCGTCAGACGACTCAGGACAGTCCGATGGTGTAATGGTAGCACAGGAGATTCTGATTCTCCTTGTCTAGGTTCGAATCCTAGTCGGACTACCACCTGAAACACGAAGCCCTCCAACCGGAGGGCTTTTTCGTGCCTACCGCCTCAGCGGGCGTTCCAGAGGATGACGAGGTTCTTGGTCTGGCGGCCGGCGACGACGAGGTCGGGCTTGCCGTCGCCATCGAGGTCGGCGGCCTTGAAATCCTCAACCGCGACTTCCTTGGTCGTGAGCGTGCTCGTGCGCCACGTCTTGCCCGCGGCGTCGAGGGGCGTCAGCAGGCGGATGCCCGGGTCGGCACCGCGCCAACCCACCACATACTGGTCCGAGCCCGTGCCGAGGAAGTCGGCGCACGCGACGGCATGGCCTTCCTTGAAACCATCGAGGAGCTGTTGGCGGACCCACTTGCCCTCGGCGTCCTGCGTGTAGACCGCGGAAGTCGTGCCATGGAAGGGCTCGACCGTCGCGAGGAAGCGCTG
>Ga0255084_1000375_pt1 | contig 10133 bp, 9 predicted proteins | sample Colum_Cont_RepA__FD_188433 | JGI IMG/M metagenome (GOLD analysis project Ga0255084, IMG submission 188433) | Freshwater microbial communities from Columbia River, Oregon, United States - Colum_Cont_RepA_8d | ecosystem: Environmental > Aquatic > Freshwater > River | place: USA: Oregon | collected... | reverse complement strand
GGGCGCGACCGGATTGAAGTACTCGCCGGCCCCGACTTCGGCGGCGGCGATGTACCGCGCCAGACCGGCCCGCCGCCACGGCGACACGATGTCGATGCTCATCCAGGCATCGCGGGCTGTTCCGTCGAACGGGCGTTGATTGATCCACATCATGTACGGAAGCGGTTCGCCGTAGAGAGCATCGAGCCTTCCGAACGTGTCGACGAGAATCTCGGCGAGACGTGCGCGTTGGGTGGCATCCAATGACGGCAGATCGCCGGTGTGACGGCGGGGCGCGATCGACAACGCCACCGGAAACTCCGATGCGTAGGGAACGCTGACGCTCCACTCGTCGGACTCGACGACGAGTCGAGCCGGATCGGTCTCGGGTCGCCACTGACCGGCGAAGAGTCGGGCTGGTCGATCGGGCACGTGGTCGTAGGCGTAGATCTGTCCGTGGGGGTGAGCGATGGTCGCGCCGACCGAAGCACCGCGGTTCTCGAACACCAGGACGTAGTCGACGTCGGCTCGCGCGCCGAGAACGGCCGTGCGTTCGGCCCACAGATCGATCACCCGGGCGATGGCTGCCGTACCGAGCGTCGCCATCGACGCGTCGTGGAGCGGTGAATACAGCACGACTTCGCAGCGATCACCGGGCATGGCCGGCCAGCGATTGGCGAACCAACGAACCTCGTACGCATCGGGGGCCTCGAGTCCGCCCGGGCAGAAGGGGCATTCGTCACTCGCGACCGCCGTGGGTTGATTCGGGCGAGCCTGCCGATGGCCGACCACGTGAACCACCGTGCCGAGCGTCGGATCGCGTCGGACGTCGTGGGTCGCCGAGTCCGGGTTCGAGTCGGGCCGGACCTCCATGGCTTCATTCTGCTGGAACCGGCGGTTGACGCCGACACCGAGTTGCCGATAGGGAACAGGGGTGGTTCCGAACGTGCACCTCCGCAGCGACGACGTCAGCGTGGTCGTCGACGTGTCGACCGGTGTCCCCGTGATCCGGCATTGGGGGAGTTCGCTCGCATCGTCGGCATCCGTTCCCGATGAAACGCGTGTCATGGCCGGGGCGATCGATGCGGTGCCGTCGGTGTCGTTGGTGCCCATGCACGGTGATGGTTTCCCGGGTCGGCCCGGTCTGGCCGGTCATCGCCGGGGTGGCCGTCACTGGTCGCCGCGTTTCGTCGCGTCGTCCCATGACGTGCTCGAACACCAGGACCGCACCGAGCTGATCTGCACCGCGGTCGATCGGGTGGCCGAACTCACGCTCGTCACGTCACTCGATCTTCATCGCGACGGCGTGCTCACCGCCCGCGCGACCGTGATCAACGACGGTGACTCTCCACTGATGCTCGATGCGTTCAGCGTGTCGTTGCCGTTGCCGGTGGACGCCACCGAACTCGCGGTCTACGGCGGCCGCTGGTCGCGTGAGTTCGACCTCCATCGTTTCGCGTGGCCCTACGGTGCGTGGACGAGTGAGAACCGCGCCGGTCGGACCTCGCACGAACATCCGCCATTCCTCTGGGCGTGCACGTCCGGGGCGGGTGAGTGGTCGGGTCGCGTGTGGGGAGTGCACCTCGCCTGGAGCGGCAATCACGTGATGTTCGCCGAGACGATGTTCGACGGACGGCGTTACGTGCAGACGGGAGAGTTGTTCCACCCGGGCGAGATGTGCGTCTACGCGGGTGAGTCACTCACCACACCCGACGTGATCGCCGTCTTTTCCGGTTCGGGTTGGACGCGCGCGAGCCAATCGTTCCATCGCGAGGCCCGCCGTCGGTTGCCACGCCGACTCGGCCCGCGAAAGGTTCACCTCAACACGTGGGAAGCCGTCTACTTCGATCACGACGAGGAGAAGTTGCGGGACCTCGCCGACGCGGCAGCGACCGTCGGGGTGGAACGTTTCGTGCTCGACGACGGTTGGTTCGGTGCGCGCCGCAACGATCGAGCCGGCCTCGGCGATTGGGAGGTCTCGACCGAGATCTATCCGAACGGACTCGCGCCGCTCATCGACCACGTCCGAGCTCTCGGCATGGACTTCGGGATCTGGGTCGAACCCGAAATGGCCAATCCCGACAGCGAGATACTTCGTGCCCACCCCGATTGGGTCCTCGCGACTCCGGGTTACGAGCCGGTGCTCGGCCGTCATCAGTTGGTCCTCGATCTGACCAACGACGCATGCTTCGCGCACGTGCTCGAACGCCTCGATGATCTTCTGGCGCGTCACTCCATCGCCTACGTGAAGTGGGACATGAATCGCTGGGTCGTTCAGGGGAGTGGTGCCGATGGCAAGTCGGCGGCCCACGACCAAGTGCTGGCGTTGTACTCGCTGATCGACGAACTGCGCGTGCGGCATCCCGAGGTCGAGTTCGAATCGTGCTCGTCGGGCGGCGGGCGGATCGACATGGGGATCCTCGAGCGGGTGGAGCGATTCTGGACGAGCGACAACAACGACGCGCTCGATCGTCAGACCATCCAGCGGGGCGCGTCGATGGTCATGCCCCCCGAGGTTCTGGGTGCGCACGTCGGACCATCACCGGCTCATTCGACCGGCCGTCGGCTCGACATGGCGTTTCGGACGGCCACGGCGATGTTCGGCCACATGGGAGTCGAGGCCGACGTGACCCGTCTGTCGGATCGTGACCGCGAGGTGTTGCGTCACGGCATCGGCGTCTACAAGCGGTTCCGGGAACTGATCCACGGCGGTGACTCGGTTCGCCTCGAACCATCCGGGGATGCCAGCGGTCATTGCATCGCGCACGGCGTGAAGGCTCTGGATGGGAGCGAGGCGATCATCTCGTTCGCGCGGCTCTCGCCGTCGAGCGTGATGGCCACTCCGCCACTGATCGTGCCGGGACTGATCGACGATCGCGAATATCGCATCGAACTCGTGTCGATGGTTCCCGATGGTGACGGACTCGTCGGTCCCGCAGAGGCTCGACCCCGGTGGGCCCGTGGTGAGGTCGTGTCGATGACGGGTCGCGAACTCGCGACCATGGGACTCCCCATGCCGCTCGTTCGACCCGAATCGGCCGTGGTGGTCCACCTCATCGGCTCGTAGCATTCGGTCCGTGTCATCGACCTCCCCCGAATCGCCGACGGGCGATGCTCGAATCTCCCGTGATGCCGTGGCCAAAGTGGCCCGCCTGGCCCGACTGGACGTGACGCCGACCGAGATCGACCGACTCACGACCCAACTCGCGGGCATGCTCGAACACTTCGCCGACATCGATGCTCTCGATCTCGGAGCGGTCACTCCGATGACCCAGCCCTATCCGCTGGTGAACGTCATGCGCGACGACGTCGTGGTGACCGGACTCGACCGCGACGAAGTTCTGGCCGCGGCGCCGGCCGCCGAGGACGGTCGCTTCCGGGTGCCGCCGATCGTCGGGCTGGACAGCTGACATGGCCATACCGTCGACCGCCTCGTCCATCGCCGAATCCGTGCGTCGCGGTGAGCGCACCGCGACCGAGATCCTCGAGTCGTACCTCGCCAACATCGAGCGCCGCGAGAAGGACATCCACGCGTTCAACCTCGTGACCACCGAGCAGGCGCGGGCCATGGCCGCCAAGGTCGACGCCGATGTGGCGGCCGGCCGTGATCCCGGGGCCTTGGCCGGTGTGCCGATCGCGCTCAAGGACAACATGTGCACGCGGGGAGTGCCCACCACGTGTTCGTCGCGGATCCTCGAGGGTTGGAAGCCGCCCTACGACGCGACGGTCGTGACCCGACTCGCCGCCGCCGGAGCGGTGTTCGTGGGCAAGACGAACCTCGACGAATTCGCCATGGGTTCGAGTACCGAGAACTCGGCGTTCGGTGTCACGCACAACCCGCACGACACGTCACGCGTGGCCGGCGGTTCGAGTGGCGGCAGTGCGGCAGCGGTCGCCGCCGAGTTCGCGGCCGCGAGTCTGGGCAGCGACACCGGTGGATCGATTCGCCAGCCGGCCGCGCTGTGCGGAGTCGTGGGCGTCAAGCCCACGTACGGAACGGTCAGCCGTTACGGACTCGTCGCCTTCGCGAGCAGCCTCGATCAGATCGGGCCGTTCACGACCGACGTCCGCGACTCGGCCCTTCTGCTCGAGGTCATGAGCGGACACGATCCGCTCGACAGCACGTCGATTCCGCAGCCGCCGCTGTCGTTGATGTCGTCGCTCGACCAGGACGTGAAGGGTCTGCGCATCGGACGCATCACCGATCTTCCGGGCGGCAGCGACCCGGAGGTCGAGGCCCGAGTCGCCGAGGCCTTCGCCGCGCTGGCCGCGGCCGGTGCCACCATCGTCGACGTCGAACTGCCGTCGATGAAGTACGGCCTCACCGCGTACTACCTCATCGCCCCTGCGGAAGCGAGCAGCAACCTCGCTCGATACGACGGTGTGCGCTACGGCTTGCGCGTCGAGTCATCCGACACCAATTCGATGTACGGCGCCACGCGTGCCGCCGGCTTCGGCGACGAAGTGAAGCGACGCATCATGCTCGGCACGTACGCCTTGTCGGCTGGCTACTACGACGCGTATTACGGCAAGGCCCTCAAGGTTCGCCGACTGATCTCGGACGATTTCGCGCGGGCGTATCAGAAGGCCGATGTGATCATCACCCCGACCTCGCCGATCGTGGCTTTCCCGGTGGGGGCCAAGGTCGACGATCCGTTGTCGATGTACCTGTGCGACGTCTTCACGATCCCGACCAACCTCGCCGGTCATCCGGCGATGAGTGTTCCCTTCGGAACCGGAGCCGACGGTCTGCCGGTGGGTGTGCAGGTGCTCGCGCCCACGCTCGGTGAGGCCGCGATGTTCCGGGTGGCCGCCCAACTCGAGCGCTCGGCCCCGGGTGGTGCCCGATGAGCGCCGAGAAATACATGATCGACGACTACGAACTCGTGGTCGGACTCGAGGTGCACGTCGAACTCGCGACCGCCACCAAGTTGTTCTCGGCCAGCGCCAATCGTTTCGGCGACGAACCCAACACGCACATCGACCCGGTGACCCTCGGACTTCCCGGAGCGTTACCGGTGCTCAACCGCCAAGCCGTGGAGTTGGCGATGCGCATCGGACTGGCCCTCAACTGCACGGTGCAACCCTGCACGTTTCACCGGAAGAACTACTTCTATCCCGACATGCCCAAGGCGTATCAGATCTCGCAATACGACCAACCGCTCAACATCGATGGTTGGCTCGAGCTGCCGGGTGGTAAGCGGATCGGCGTGGAGCGCGCCCACCTCGAAGAGGACACGGGTAAGAGCACGCACATCGGTGGCACCGGCGGACGCATCCACGGAAGCGATTATTCGCTCATCGACTTCAATCGCGCCGGTGTCCCGCTCGTCGAGATCGTGGGTCGACCCGACATCGCGAGCCCCGACGAGGCTCGGCAGTACGTGACCGAACTTCGCCAGATCCTCGTGGCCGTCGGTGCGTCCGACGCCAAGATGGAAGAGGGCTCCATGCGTTGCGACGCCAACGTGAGCGTGCGCAAGGCCGGTCAGCCACTCGGTACACGTTGCGAGATCAAGAACGTCAACTCCGTTCGTTCACTCGGCCGGGCCATCGAATACGAAGCCCGACGCCAGATCGCTCTCATCGACTCTGGTGAACGCGTTCGTCAGGAAACCCGCCACTGGGACGAGACCGACGGACGCACGCACACGTTGCGGACCAAGGAAGACGCCGACGACTACCGGTACTTCCTCGAACCCGATCCCGCTGGCCCCCGAGACGTCGTGGATCGAAGCGGTGAAGGCCGCCTTGCCGATGTTGCCGCGTGAACGTCGCGCTCGTCTCGCCTCGTCTACCGGCGCTCCGGCCGATGGTGAAGCCGTGATGGTCGTGGTCGAGCGCGGTCAGGATGACTACGTGCTCGACGTCGCGTCGCACGGTGCCGACGCCGCTCGCGCGCTGGTGCACGTGAAAGAGGCCTACGCCGAACAGGGCGCCAGCCCGACGGTGCCCGCGGCCGATCTCGCCGCCATGATCACGATGGAGACATCGGGCAAGCTCACATCCACTCAGGCCAAGCAGGTGCTCGCCGAGATCGTCGCCCATGGTGGCGGTGACGCCGAGCGCATCGCGGCCGCGAAGGGTTTCGAGGCCATGGACACCTCGGCGCTCGAGGCGATGGTCGACGAAGTCATCGCCGCCCAGGCCGATGCGTGGGCGAAGTACTGCGCCGGTGAGGAAAAGGCCATGGGCGCCCTGGTGGGCTCGATCATGAAGATCAGCAAGGGCAAGGCCGACGGCAAGGCCGTCACTGCGCTGTTGCAGTCGAAGCGTCAGTCGGCCTAGCGCCGAATCGGAACCGGGTTCAGTCGAGTTCGCCGGCGCGTACGAGTTCGATCGTCCGTTCGCACGTCCGGTGGAACGCATCGGCGGCCATCACCAGATGTTCGTGAGGAGTGTCCTCCTCGGCGGTGTGGCTCAGGCCGTTGGTCGACGACGAGAAGATCATCACCGTCGGAACGTGACGCGCCATCTCACTCGCGTCATGGAGAGCGCCACTCGGCAACTCGATGTCGTGACCCTCGACTTCGCGCACGCTCTCCCGCGCGGCATCGAGGAGTCGGGGATGAAAGGGCATGGGCGGGATACGGAAGATGTGTTCCCATTCGACGGTGCAGCCCTCGGCGGCCGCGGCTTCGTCGGCGGCGGTTCGGCACTCGGCCAACATCGCCGCGAGTTCTCCGGCGTCGATGTGTCGCATGTCGAGGGTGATCATGGTTTCGCCGGCCACTGCGGTGACGACACCGGGCTTGCACGCCACGGCACCGACAGTCGTGACGCCATCGTGTCGGTCGCCGATCTCGGCGGCCGCGAGGGCGAAGCGCGACGCGGCGCGGAAACTGTCGCGGCGCATGGGCATGGGCATGGTGCCGGCGTGGGCCGCCTGACCGCGGAAGATCAGACGCTCACGCTCGATCCCCTTGGTGCCGGTGACGGTGCAGATGCCACGGCCCATCGACTCGAGCACCGGACCCTGTTCGATGTGGACCTCCACGTACGCCTTGACGTTCGCGAGTCGGGTCCGAGCGCCGTCGAGTCGATCGATGTCGACTCCGTGTTGGGGGAGGATGTCGACGAGTCGATTGCCCTCTTTGTCGGACAATCCGCGGAGGATCTCCACATCGACCGTTCCGGCCACCGCGGCCGAACCGAAGAGCGATCGACTGAAGCGAGCACCCTCTTCGTCGGCCCAGTCGACGAGGGCCACGCTGATCGGGGGTCGTCCCGACGCGGCGAGTGAACGCAGGAGTTCGAGCCCGGCCATGACGCCGAGTGCGCCGTCGAGCCAACCACCCTTGGGAACGCTGTCGAGATGGCTACCCACCACCAGGAGATCGGGGCTCTCGCCGCGCAGATAGGCCCACAAGTTGCCGGCTTCGTCCACTTCGATCTCGACCGGCAGCGTGGCCAGGTGTTCGCGGAGCAGATTGCGGGCTTCGACCCATTCGGGTGTCCAGCAGAGTCGACGCGAACCGGCTTCGCCGCCGGTTCGTTCGGCCAGGTTTCGTAGATCGGCGACGACGCGTTCGGAATCGAATGAGGTCGAGGTGACGCTGGGCATGGGGCAACGGTACCGTGAGCCCCCGTGTCCGAGCGAACGACCGATCACGTGTACATCGACGCGCTGCGCGTCACGTGCATCATCGGCGTTCTCGATCATGAACGCACGACACCGCAACCGATCCAGATCGATGCCGACATCGAGATCGATCTCGCCGAGGCCGGTCGGACTGATGATCTCACCAAGACGGTTCATTACGGCGAGGTCGCCGTCGCACTGGCCGATCTGGCGCGGACGACCGGATATCAACTCCTCGAGCGGCTCGCCGAGCACATGGCCGAGGTCGTGCTCGCGTTCCCGCGGGTCGAGGCCGTTGAACTCACCGTCACCAAACTCGAGCCGCCGATCCCCGAAGACATCGGGGCGACGGCCGTGCGGATCCGTCGCGAGAACCGAATCGGACGGGGCAGTCATCGCGCGGTGATCGCGCTCGGCAGCAACCTCGGCGATCGAGTCGCGAATCTGCGCTTCGCGATCGGCCGTCTCGGGGGTGCGGTCGTGGCTTCGTCACAGGTGTTCGAGACCGATCCGGTCGGTGGGCCCGAGAACCAGGGCGCATATCTGAACATGGCGGTGGTCGTCGAGACGTCACTCGATCCGTACGCGCTCCTGCGCCAGTTGAACCGGATCGAAGCCGAGGCCGGACGTGAACGTCTGGTGCATTGGGGTCCCCGAACTCTCGACCTCGACGTGATCTTCTACGACGACGTCGTCCTGTCCGATCCGCATCTCACGATTCCGCATCCGCGATGCGCCGAGCGCCGCTTCGTCCTCGCGCCACTCAGTGAGATCGATCCGGCGCGGTGTCCGATCGGTTGGGAGTCGACTTTGCCGCCCGATGCCGTGCACCCGCGCGGCCCGCTGGCGTCGCTCTAGGCGAGACCGAGTTCGGCTTCCACCCGGCGGATCTTGACCGGATAGTGCGCGCGCCCGTACTCGGGTCGTTGCGCGAGGACGATCTCGAGCAGTTCGTCGTGTTGCGCGGTCTCTTTCCACGGCAGAGCGATGTAGAGCGGCAGTCCGAAACGTCGGAGTTCGTCGAGATTCGAATAGACGCGCTTCTGATAGACGTAGCGCTCTTCCCACGGCCAGTTGGACGGCGCGAAGCCGGTACCCGGATCGAGGATGCACTGGTCGCGGAGTCCGTAACGATCGGCGATGCGCAACTGCTCGTCGAAGAAGTCGACCATCACACCGATCGGATCGGCCCGCACGAGTTCCATCTGACGCGGATTGGGGCCCGACAGAAAGGGGAGGACGATCGGCGCGCCGAAGTCCGCGGCGACCTTCCACATCTCCTCGGACTGCATACCGTCGGCGGCGTTGATCACCGTGGCGCCATTCTCGAGGGCCAGGCGCGTGACCTCGGGCTTCCACGAGTCGATGCTGAGCGGAACCCCGAAGGCGGCGAGGGCGCGCACGATGTCGGCGAGACGTTCCCACTCCTCGGCCCAGGAGACGACCGTCGCGTTGTCGGTCGAACCCTGGCCCCCGAGATCGATGCCCTGACAACCGTTGTTCAGCAGGTATTCACCCCGCCGAGTAGCGGCATCGGGTGTGGTCGCTATTGAATCGGTGTTGAGCGAATCGGGAGATGCGTTCACGACCCCGTAGAGGAACATGGGGTCAGGTTACGAGTGAAAGGAGACGGCCCGGTGGGGATCAAGACTTTCGACCCGACGGGCTGGACCCTCGGAACCGCGATCGCCGCCAAGGGTGACACCAAGGTGTCGGTGTGTCTGCCGTGTCGTAACGAAGCGGCGACCATCGGTGATCTCGTGCGGATGATCGACCACGCACTCGTCGGCACGCTGGTCGACGAACTCATCGTGCTCGACGACGGCTCGACCGACGGCACGGGTGAGATCGCGGCCGAGGCCGGGGCCACGGTCGTGCCGGTCGACTACGTGCACTTCTTCCACGGTTCGGCACGCGGCAAGGGCAACGCGCTGTGGTCGAGTCTGATCGCGAGTAGCGGTGACGTCGTGGTGTGGTGCGACGGTGACATCACGAGTTTCACCCCCGACTGGATCGTGCGTCTCGTGATGCCGTTGCTCCTCGACCACGAACTCGGTCTCGTCAAGGCGAGTTACGAACGGCCCTCGCATCTGGGCGGTGGTGGTCGCACGACCGAACTCGTCGCCCGACCCCTGCTCTCGTTGTTCTTCCCGGAGATCGCCGAACTCCAGCAGCCGCTCGCCGGCGAATACGCCGGACGGCGTTCGATGCTCGAGGAGATTCCGTTCGCGACCGGTTGGGGAGTCGAGATCGGTCTTCTCATCGACATGTTCGACCGCTTCGGTATCGAGAGTCTCGGTGAGGTCGATCTGGGGACGCGTCTGCATCGCCATCACAAACTCGAGACCCTCGCCATACAGGCCGCCGAGGTCGCGGCGACGCTTCTGGCCCGACTGCCCGACGCACCGCATTTCGCCACCAGCGCACCGGTGCTCAAGCGCAAGACCGGTGACGACGTGGAGCTCAACCTGATGGTGCGCCCACCCGTGAGTTCACTGGTGCGCTTCGGCGCCTCGTAGGTAACGCACGAAGAGATATCCGTCGTCTTCGCACACGTGGGCGAGGTCCCAGG
>Ga0255084_1000373_pt1 | contig 10148 bp, 8 predicted proteins | sample Colum_Cont_RepA__FD_188433 | JGI IMG/M metagenome (GOLD analysis project Ga0255084, IMG submission 188433) | Freshwater microbial communities from Columbia River, Oregon, United States - Colum_Cont_RepA_8d | ecosystem: Environmental > Aquatic > Freshwater > River | place: USA: Oregon | collected... | reverse complement strand
GCTGGTAGTCGGCGTAGGCTTGGCCCTTGGAGGCGAGGAGGTGCTGCTCGGTCAGGGGTACCCCGGTCACGCGGGTGAGGAAGTAATAGATGACGCCGACGCAGAGCAGGCCGGGAATGCCCCGGTAGGCGCTGTTATAGCTCATCAGGAAGAAGCCGACCCAGACCAGCCATTCGCCGAAGTAGTTGGGGTGGCGGCTCCAGGCCCACAGGCCGCGTTCGCAGACCTGGCCCTTGTTGGCGGGGTCCTTCTTGAAGGCCGCCAGCTGGGCGTCGGCGACGCCCTCGATGAGCAGGGCGAGGCCGACCACGCCGAGGCCGACCCAATGGATGGGCTGGGCCGGACCGCTGGACCCCGTGGGATTGGAGGAGAGCAACGGCAGGCAGAGGACCGTCAGCACGACGGCCTGGATGAAATAGAAATAGACCATCTGCGCCGGCATGCGCTCGCCGTGTTCGGCGCGCATCTTGAGGTAGCGCCCGTCTTCCTGTCCGAGGTGCCCGAGCACGCGCACGGCGAGGTGGGTGCCGAGGCGCAGGCTCCAGAGGACCGTCGCGCCGGCCATGAGCAGGCCTTGGCCGCCGACCGGGAAGACGAAGAAGTGCACGGCCAGGATCTGCAGGCCGACGAGCGCGAAGCCGTAGGACCACGCGACATCCACGATCGACCAGTTGTCGATCTTCTTGGCTATGAGCCAGCAGAGCGCGAAGAAGACGCAGGCTTCGCCGAGGAGGATCAGGAAATCGAATCCGAGTTCGAGGAGGGCGTACATGGGGAGGTGGGAGAAGGGACGAAGCGACGGAAGAGCCGACGCAGGATCAGGTGGAGCAGCCAGCAGGCGAGCGGGACGGTCAGTACCCAGCCGATGAGCCCATGCAGGCCGGTCAGCCAGAACTTCTCCATGAAATCAGGGATGGACCGGTTGAACTCTTCGATGATCGCGCTCGGCTTGAGCGAGAAGTGGCGGGCGCCCAGGATCGTCTCGCCGATCCGGACGTAGGGCACGATGAGCAGGAGCTGCAGGGGGAAGGCGGCATGGTTGACGACCTGCATCACCACGTGGTTGAGCCGGAAGACGCGCCCGGCGACCAGGCAGCCGAGGGTGGTCGTCCCGATGAAGGGATTGATCGCGATGGCGAGGCTGACCGTGACGGCGGCCGACACGGCTTCCGGCGTGGCGCCTTGGCGCAACTCCGCCAGGAGCGGATCGCGCACCTTGCGTCGTAGCCAATCGCCGACCCTTCCCATTTAGGCCGCCTTACGGGTGAAGAAGACCTTGCCGAGGTCGGTCTCGTCGCCGGACTGCTTCAGGCAGAGGAGGGCATAGGCGGCGATGGCGAAGTTGCCGAGGAGCAACAGGGCGACCAGCCAGCCGAGGCGGGCGGCAACGGTGCGTTCGCGCCAGACGGTGTAGAGCCAGAAAGCGAGGAAGCCGAAGTAGGCGTCGAACATCGTGGCAAGGCCCCACGGCTCGGAGCAGACGGTCTCGAAGCCCTTGATGACGTTGATGCCTTCCTGGTTCTTCACCAGTTCGGCATACTTCGCGAGCGAAGTGATCGTCGGGGCCGTCGAGGCATACCAGGACACCCAGGTCATGGCGACGAGCACGAGGATGAAGTAGAGGGCGATGGCGCGACGGGAGGTCATGATGCGAGTATGGAGTATAGAGTATGGAGTATCGGCGAGGGGCGGACTTGGTTTCAGAGTGGGGGTAAGGCGGAGGAAGGCAAACTGTGGAAGAGTGGAGGACTGAATGGAGGGCAGCGTTGAGGGCTGAATAGAGGGCTGAATGGAGCCATTTCGTTTCGAGGTAGGGTCAGCACTGCGTGCTGACCTAGTCCGTCCGCCGAAGGGCGGACGAGGGTAGGGTCGGGACCGCGTCACGACCTAGCTGTCTCGAGGTAGGGGCAGCACCGCGTGCTGCCCTAGTTTGGGATTAATGTCTGCAAACAAAAAAGCCGCCCGGGTGGGCGGCCTGTCTTGCTCCTTGTCCACGTGTCAACTTGTCCACGTGTCCCCTCGCGAGGCTTCGCCTCGCGTTCAGAACGCGCGGCGGATGCTGACGGCGCCGGAGACGTCGGCGACTTCACCGACGGTCGAGGCGTGCGCGGAGATGTTGAGCAGGGTGTCGGCGGCGAGCTTGTAATCGACGTCGAAGCCGAGGCGGACGCAGTCCGGACGCGGGGCCTGGCCGGGGAGGCTGAAGCCGACCGCTCCGGTGATGTCCTGGCCGGTGAGGGCCGGGCCAGCGCCGTCGAAGCGGTGGATGCCTTCGAGGCTGACGATGAGCTTGAGCTTCTCGTCGAAGACCTTGGTGGCCATGACGCCGAGGCGGGCTTCGGTGGCGTTATGCTCCTGCTGGTCATAGCTGGCCGGCAGGGCGCCGCCGGCTTCGGTGTAGGCTTCGACGACGGTCTGGGTCACGGCGTAGGAGGCGTAGGGCGAGAAGCCGAAGCCGCCGACGGAGAAGAGCACCGGAGCGTCGACGCGCAGGCGCGCCGAGCGGCTGGTGATGTCGGTCTCGCCGAGGGAGTAATCGGTCGAACCGCCATTGCTGTAGCCTCGGTTGATCTTGGCGTCCCACGAGCCGACCATGCCGAGGAGGGAGACGATCCACTGGCCGCCGAAAGGACGATAGTCGATCTCGCCGAGCACGTAGTTGCCGATGACATTGTTCGAGCCGTCGAGGTCGAGGTCCTGGTTCTGCTGGCCACGGCCGATGGCGATGCCCGCGAGGGTGTTCGGAGCGATGTCCTTGTTCACGCCCATTTCGCCGGAGGTCACCTTGACGTCGCGGACGCGGGAGCTGGAGCCGAAGTCGCCGGTCGCCCAGAACTGGGCGTCCTTGCCCATGCGATCGAAGGACATCATCGGACGGTGGTGGGCTCCTTCGAGCGGCAGGCTGGCGAGCGTCGTACCCGCGGCGTAGACGCGGCTCTGGTTATTTACCGAGGACATCCAGTCGGCGAAGTCTGTGACGCCGGAGGGGCCGCCGAGGCTAAAGCTGATGAGTCGCATTTGGTCGCCCGAGAAACCCCCGCCGGCTCTTAATACGTTTGGAGAGGTGCCGTTGGGTGCGGTCGGTGTTCCGGCGGCTCGGAAGATATTGAAGTCACCACTCATGCCCGTGAATAAACCTCCGTTTTGGCCTACGAGCTCGGCGTTGAGGTTTAATGTGAAGCCTTGCGAATTAAAAATGATACTACCGAAGTCCGCGGTAGTGAATGAACCGTTGCCCGATGAGGCTCCTGAAACGGTCACGTTGAGGCTGTTCACCCAGGAAGGCAGGCTGCCACCGGTGTTGACCGGGTTGGGCATCGTGCTCACGTTCAAGTCGATCGTGCCTGTCGCGACTGCCGAGTTCCCGAAAGAGGTTCCCGACCACTGCAGGCTGTAGACCGCCGCATCGAGATGAGTGGTGGCAGCCGCGGCAGCGAGGAGCAGGGAGGTTTTGAGCAGTTTCATTAGGTATTTAGAAGTGTCTATTGATTACGTAGATTCAACACGATTGGTCATTTAGTGGTCCCTTCGGGTCGTATAATTAATATAAAACGGCGTTATTTGAATAATATTGGGCATAAACGCCGGGACGGGGTGGGGGTAAGGTTGAGCGCCCTCGCTCAACCGCGGCTGACCAAGGGTGGTCAGCCCTACCGGTTCGCCCTGCGGCGAACGATCGATGCCTGCTATGTCGTGACGCGGTCCCGACCCTACCCAAGACAGCGAGGGCAGCACTCGGTGCTGCCCCTACCTCGAGACAGACGGACGAACTCAAAAGGAGACCGGAAACCGGGAAGAATGCTGCGGGCATCATATCCCCAGCCAATCATCCGGTCTCCGGTTTCCCTTTGATCGATGTCTCTCACCTTGTACACGTGTCAACTTGCCCACGTGTCACCTCGCGACGCTCTGCGTCGCGTTCAGCCTTTGCGATTCGGGCGGACGTAGACGGCCTGCACGACGCCGATGTTGCGGTGCTCGAAGGCGGCCTGGCAGTAGCGGAAATAGAGACGCCACTTGCGGATGAAGCGTTCGTCGAAGCCCATGGCGCGCACCTGGTCGAGCTTGGCTTCGAAGGCCTGGCACCACGCATCGAGCGTGCGCGCGTAGTCGCGGCCGAACTCTTCGAGGCGGTCGAGCTGGAAGCCGCTCTCCTTGGTCATGAGGTCGCCGACGCGGTTGATCGAAAGCAGGAGCGAGCCAGGGAAGATGTGCTTCTGGATGAAGTCCACGCCGTCGCGGAACTGCGCGTAGCGGCTGTCGGGGCAGGTGATATACTGGAAGGCGGCGATGCCGTCGGGCTTGAGCAGACGGCCGATCGAGGCGCAGAAAGCGGGGAGATACTTATGGCCGAGGGCTTCCATCATCTCGATGGAGACGCACTTATCATAAGTGCCCTGGTGGTCGCGGAAGTCCTCGAGCTTGACGGTGATGCGGTCCGAGAGGCCAGCGGCCTTGATGCGCTCGACGGCGAGGTCGTGCTGGGCCTGTGAGATGGTGAGCGAGGTGACGCGGCAGCCGTATTTCTTGACGGCGTGCAGGGCCCAGCCGCCCCAGCCGGTGCCGATCTCGATGACGTGGTCCGTCGGCTTGAGCTGGAGGAAGCGGCAGAGGGAATCGTTCTTGTTGGTCTGCGCCTGTTCGAGGGAGTCCGTGCCTTCCCAGCGGGCCGACGAATACATCATCGACGGGTCGAGGAAGAGGCGGAAGAAGTCGTTGGAGACGTCGTAGTGCTCCGAGATGTTGCGACGCACCATCTGCTTGTCATTCGGACGCAGGAGGTGGCCGATGCGGTCGGCGATACGGAAGAGGCCGACGCCGATGGCCTTGCGGGCCGAGCCGGACATGCCCGGGGTCTGGTCGATGTTCTCGATGAAGAAGCCGATGAGGGCGTTGAGGTCGGGGGAATCCCACTCGCCCTCCATGTAGCCTTCGGTCAGGCCGATGTCGGCGGCCAGCATGATACGGCGGAAGGCGTTCTCGTCGCTGATCTCCATGCGGGCTCCGCCGGTCGCGCGAGGGTCGCCGAGCACGAGCTCCGCGCCTTCGGGCAGGCGGAGGACCAGGCGTCCTTTGGTGAGCTTCGCGAGCTCGGGGAGGACGAGGCGGCGGGCGAGGGAGCCGGCGGCGGGAGAGGAGTTAGTCATGTCGACCGGTCAGTTCAGAGGTGGGGTGCCGCAGGTTGCGCTGCAGGGGAATGTCGTCGCCCTTGCGACGGAAAGGAAGTTTTTTCACCAACCACAGCCAGGCGGCGTGCAGATGGATGAGCGCCACGACCTTCAGGATGAGCAGGGGCGACTTGACGGTCAGCCAGAGCAGGCGCGCGTCGGTCAGCGGAATCTGCCGGCCGGTCCAGGCGCTGATGAGCGTCTTCCGTCCGTCTTCGTAGTGGTCCACCGTGATCGCCAGCCGGCCGTCGGGCAGGCGGAGCGTGAACTCGAATTCGGTGTCCAACGCCGAGAACGGCGAGACGTAGAAACGCTTCGGTGTGCGTAACTGCAGGTAGGCGTCGCCGTCGAAATCATTGCGCAGGCAGGCCCGCCCGAGGAACCACGCTTTGCGTTCGCCGAACGTGTTATGCACCTCGGCGATCCCGCAGGTCAGGACGCCGTCGACGGTGGCCATCATGAACACCGCGGGATTGTAAGACTTTCCGAAGGCGCGAGGCATCGCGACCAATCGGATCACGGCGTGCGCGGGGAGCGGTTCGCCATGGGCGGCGGCGAAGGCGCGGAAGCGGTCGGCGAGGGTGGCGCCGGTGAAGACCTGCGGGATCCCTTCCGGCTGGAAGACCTCGCCGGCCGGCAGGAAGTCTCCGTCGCGGAAGCGGTAGGGCGACCAGGTGCGGCCGAGCATCAAGCGTCCGCCTTTCACGGCATCGACCGCGGCGGCGTCGATCGAGCAGGCGAAGGCCGCGTGCGTGAAGTCATGCCGCTTCGGCCAGAGCCGGGCGTGCATCACTTCTGCGTCGTACAGTCGGGGCATCGGCCTGCAGGGTGGATGCAACCCGGATGGGCGCAAGCGTCCCCGTCTCGAAACCTTGCTAAACCGAAGGTCAGGGGCATAACGACCTCCGTGGCCCAAGACCTCGCAGGCGCTGGATTACTGACCTTAGCGGGTTCCGCGGGTTGCCTGTTGCTGGCGTTGAACGCCGGCCGGAAACGTCGCCTGCTCGACGACACGCCGGTCTCGAAGGCCCTCGGGGTCTTCGTCGGCGAGGTCGAACTCGAAGGGGTGTGCGTCCGCCGCGATCCTTTCATCAGTTACCTGGCCGAGAAGCCCTGCGTGCTCTACAGTTGGTCGGTCAGCGAACATTGGCGTCGCGCGCGGCAGGAGACCTATACCGACGACAAGGGCCGCACGCGCACCCGCACGGTGATCGATACCGGCAGCGACACGGTCGCCTCGGGCGGCGAGACGGGCGGTTTCTACATCCAGGACGAGACCGGCTACGTGTGGGTCAATCCTGAGGGCGCCGACCTCGAGACGCTCACGATCTTCGACCGCGACGTCGACGAAAGCGATCCGCTGTATTACGACAAAGGTCCGTCCGACGCCGTCGAAGGTTCGACCGGCGAGCGCAGCTTCACCGAATACGGACTCGTCGTCGGCACGCCGTTGTTCGTCCGCGGCCGCGCCAGCGAGCGGCCGGACATCGTCGCGGCCCAGATCAAGCACGAGGACAAGGCGGACATGTTCATCATCACCCCGCGCAAGGCGCAGGAGATCAGTGACGGCAAGGCCACGTCCTACATCGTGTGGAACCTCTTCGGCGCCGCTCTCGCCGGAGGCTTCGGCGCGGTCCTGATGGCCGGCGCCCGGCCGGATATCGCGGCGTTCGGTCTGCTCATCGGGATCCTCCTTTACGCATTCGCCGCCGGCGCCGGCTGGGTCTGGATGGTCTTCAACAGCATCACCGGCCTGCGCAACCGCGTCCGGCAGGCCTCCTCGCTCATCGACGTACAGCTTAAGCGCCGCGCCGACCTGATTCCTCCGCTGGTCGCCTGCGTGCAAGGCTTCCGTGCGCACGAAGCCTCCGTACAGACGCTCGTCGCCGCTCTTCGCGCGCAGGCAGCCGGCGGCCGTGTCGCCGCCGTCGCGCCGACGCTCCTCGCGGTCGCGGAGCAGTATCCCGACCTCAAGGGCCAGACGGTCTTCGCCGAGCTCAGCCGCAACCTGGTCGAGACCGAGGACCGGATCGCGCTCGCGCGCGCCTATCACGCGAACATCGCGACCTTCTACAACACGCGCCTCGAGCGCGTGCCCGACCGGTATGTCGCGGACCTCGTGAAGATGCAGCCGGAGCCGCTGTTCCAGGCCGAAGGCTTCGAGCGGCAGGCGCAGAAGCTGGCCTTCTGATCAGGCGGCCCAGGCGTCGCGGCCGAGGAGCTGCGAGCATAGGCGGTGCGCGGACCAGAAACCGTCTTCGTGGAAACCGTAGCGCTGCCAAGCGCCGGCGAAATGCACGCGCGCGCCGGGGCGGGCGTTGAGCGCCGGGATCTCCGCCTGGGCGGCGACGGCTTCGAGCGAGAAGAGCGGATGCTCCGTCGGGATCGTCACGATCACCTTCGCCGGATCGACCTGCTCGGCATGATTGATCGTCACCACGAAGTCGCCCTTATCCGTGAGCCCTTGCAGGGAGTTCATCCAGTAGTGGGTCGACGTCGCCAGGCCGCCGTCCTTGGCCCACGTGCGGTAGTTCCAGGACGAGCGCGCCTTCGGCGAGCGGGGCAGGGGCGCCATGTCGGTATGCACGATGGCGTCGTTCTGATTGTAGGCGAAGGCGCCGAGCAGGCGGCGTTCCTCGGCGTCGGCGTCGGTCAGCAGACGGAGCGAGGTGTCGGCGTGCGAGGCCATGATCACGCGGTCGAAACGTTCTTCACCGGCGGCGGTCGTCACGATGACCTGCGCGCCGTCGCGGCGGACGCCGGTCACGCCCTGACCGAAACGGAAGTCGGCGGGGTGCGCCTTGAGCAATGCCTCGACGTAGGTGCGGGAGCCGCCTTCGAGGGTCAGCCACTGGTGCTGCGTATCGAGTCCGAGGAAGCCGTGGTTATGGAAGAAGCGCATCAGCGCCGCAGCCGGGAAGCCCAGCATCTTCTCCGCCGGCGTGGACCAGACCGCGGCCGACATCGGGATCAGGTAGAGGTCGAGGAAGTCCTGACCGAGTCCTTTTTGGGCGCACCAGTCGCGGAGCGAGGTCGTCTCGGCCTCGGCGGAGCGCCACTCGGACTTCGCCAGCTTATTGAACTTATTGATCTGCAGGAGCAGTTTCCAGAAACGGAAGCTGAAGAGGTTGCGACGCTGCGCGAAGAGGTGGTTGAGCGAACTCCCGCACCATTCCAGCCCGGTCGGGTCGTGGCGGACCGCGAAGGACATCGAGGTCTTCTTCGGCTGCACGCCCAGTTCCTTGAACAGACGGCAGAGGTGCGGATACGTCACCTCGTTGAAGACCATGAAGCCCGTGTCCATCGGCAGGGCGCGGCCCGTGCCGGGTTCGGAGACATCGATGGTGTGAGCGTGGCCGCCCGGGCGTTGGTCGCGGTCGAAGACCGTGACGTCATGGTGGGCGCGCAGGAAGCGGAGGCAGCCGAGACCGCCTACGCCGGAGCCGACGATCGCGATCCGTTCACGCACCGGGGGCGGAGGCTTCCGTCTTTCCTTTGGCTGCCTCCTCGTAGATCGAGGCGGGCACTCCCTTGAGGCCCCAGATCAGGCCCATCCAGGACATCACCTTCAGGCCATAGTAAGTCGGATCGAATTCCCACCAATAGAAGCCCTGCTTAGTCGTGGCCTGGTAGCGGTGGTGGTTGTTATGCCAGCCTTCGCCGAGGGTGATGAGCGTCAGGATGAGCGAGTTACGGGATTCGTCGCCCGTGGTGTGGAAGCGTTTGGTCCCGAAGACGTGGGCGAGGGAGTTGATGCACCCGGTGCCGTGGAAGAGCACGACGGTCGAGATGATGCCCCAGACCAGCAATTGGGGTCCGTTGGTGTCGTAGCCGTGGGCGCCCAGCCAGGCGCCGGCGCCGTAGGTAGCGGCCGCGGCGAGGAGCGGGATGAGGATATCGAAACGATTGAGGAAGACCAACTCGGGGTATTTCGCCAGATCGGAGATCTTCGAATAGTCGGTCGGGAAGTTCTTCTTCGCGGTGATCCAGCCGATGTGCGACCACCAGAAGCCGTCGACCACTGGCGAGTGCTTATCTTCCTCTTCGTCCGAGTGCTTGTGGTGGTGACGGTGGGTGCAGGCCCACCAGAGGGCGCCCCGTTGGACGGCGAGAGCGGCCCAGACGGCCATCACGAACTGGAAGGCGCGGGACGTGGAGTAGGTCTTGTGGGAGAAGTAGCGGTGGAGGAAACCCGTGATGGCGAACATCCGGAAGAAGTAGAGGCCGACGGCCGTCCACACGGCGATCGGGCTGACACCGACCCAGATGACCCCGAAACAGGCCAGATGGAGGATGATGAAGGGAATGGAGCGCGCCCAATCGACCTTCTTCGGGGTGTTTTGCAGCGCCTCGATTCCTTCCGGGATATAGTCCGCATCGAACCAGCGGATCAAGGAACGGAAAAAACCGTTCGCAGGCGGCTGGGCAGGAGGGGTGGACATCTATTCCGTAGGTAGATGGGGCGGTGGGCTTTCGCAACTGCTTTGACGAGTTTAGAACCCCCCTGTTGCTGCGGGAAAGCGCCCCCAGCGTCTCATTATGGTGCGCTTCTGGTGCCATCCGCGAAACGGACCACCTCACGACGGGGGTGCGCCGCCGGAACCTAGCGAGAAAAATTCCGCACCCGCCGCCGGCTCAATGGCCCGAACTTTATTTTGGTTCGCCGCCAGGAGGAGGGCCCTTCTTGCCTTTCCCTTTGCCCTTGGCGCCGGGGCCGCTCTGGCCGCCGAGGTTGGCGTGGGCGTCCATGCGCATCTTATTGAAGGAAGGATCCGGCGTGCCCTTGAGCTTACGCGGGATGAAGGGGAACTCTTCGGTCAGCAGGTAATAGTAAGTGCCTTCGGGAAATTCCGGGGTCACGCCCGTGCGCCCGCCGAACTCATCGAGGTCGCCGTGTCCCGGCACGTATTCGTAATCCAGGGCGAACGAGCCATCGGGCTTACCGGTGGGAGAATCCTTGCCGTCGCCGCCGCGCTCAGC
>Ga0255084_1000361_pt1 | contig 10353 bp, 10 predicted proteins | sample Colum_Cont_RepA__FD_188433 | JGI IMG/M metagenome (GOLD analysis project Ga0255084, IMG submission 188433) | Freshwater microbial communities from Columbia River, Oregon, United States - Colum_Cont_RepA_8d | ecosystem: Environmental > Aquatic > Freshwater > River | place: USA: Oregon | collected... | reverse complement strand
CTCCGCCGAATCCCACCTCGAGGCCGGCCGCCTCTGCAGCGAACTCAACGACCCGCTCCCGGCGATCTACCATTACCACCAATACATCCGCCTGAAGCCGACTTCCGAACAGCGCAAGATCGTCGAACAGATGATCCGCACCGCCGAGAAGCAGTACATGCAGCAGCTGCCCGGTCGCCCGATGGAGCCCGACGCCGTCGGCTCCGGCGACCTGCAGGAGCAGCTGCGGAAACTGCGCACCGAAAACGACAAGCTGAAGCGCGAGATCACCGACCTGACGCGCGGCCAGACCCGCGCGGCCAACACTCCCGCCAACCCGGTCACCCCGCCCGTCGCCGTCGCGACCCCGGAGCGGCCGGTCAGCGCCACCCCCGTCGCCCCGGCGGCGACGCCGGGCCGCGCTTTCGCCACCTACGTGGTGGGCAAGAACGACAACTTGAGCAGCATCTCCCGCAAGGCCTACGGGACCTCGGCCCGGGCGAACGACATCCTGCGGGCGAACTCGAACCAGATTTCGAGTCCCAACGCCCTAAAGATCGGGATGACCTTGGTGATCCCGGAGTAAGCCATGCGCCTCACGCGCATCCGGGCCGCCGACTTCCGCAACCTCGCGTTCGCGGACGTCTCCACGGATGCCCCGCGGGTCTTCCTCCTGGGCGACAATGGGCAAGGTAAGACCAATTTGCTCGAGGCCGCCGGCCTGGTCTCGGCTTTCCGCTCCTTCCGGACGACCGAGATCGCGCCGCTGATCCGCGCCGGCGCGACCGAGGCACGCCTGCGGATCGATGTCGCGCTCGGGGACGCCGACCGTGCGGACGTTGAGATCCGCCTCGCAAAGGGCTCGCGTAAAGCGCTCCTGAACGGCACGCCCGTGACTTCCGTCGCCCAGCATCTCGGGCAGTTCCCCACGATCGTGTTCTGCTCCGACGACCTCCGGCTCGTGCGCGGTTCCCCGGGCAACCGCCGACGCTGGCTCGACGCGGCGATCGGCGGCACCGACGGCGCCTACCTGACGGCGGTGCGTGACTACACCCGGGCGCTGGAAGGACGCAATGCGCTGCTGAAGTCCGACCGCCGGAGCGACGAGGAACTCCGGGCGTTCGAACAGGCGATGCAGGCGCCGGGCGAGCTGATCGCCCGCACGCGCGCCCGGATCCTGCCGGAGTTGGCCGCGACCTTGCGCGAGGTCTGCGCCCGGGCCGGCTTCCCCGACCAAGGGGCGGACCTGCGCTACCGGCCGGATTGCGAGGGGGAAAAACTCGGCGAGACGTGGCTCAAGATGCGGCCGGCGGACCTCGCCACGGGGACGACGTTGCGCGGTCCCCAACGGGACGATTTCGACATCCTGTTCCGCAGCGAGGACGCGGCCGACTACGCTTCCGAGGGGCAGCAACGTCTCCTGGTGCTGGCGCTCTCGCTGGCCCGCCTCCAGCGCGACACCCAACGGGCCCCGACGATGTGCTGGGCGAGCTGGACGACACCCGACGGCGGGCCTTCTGGGAGCAGGTCGGCGAGGCCCACCAGGTCATCGCCACGGGGACGGTTCCGCCCCCGTCCGGGACTTGGCTGACCTATCGGGTGGCCGGCGGAGCCTACGTCCCAGCCTGATTTTGGCGTTGTTTTATGGGTCAGCCACCCCTTGGATACGGGGATGAAGGACTTCCTGCTCTACGCCTCCGTCGTCATCCTCTTTCTGGTCTGCCTCCTGGTCGTCCTGATCATCCTGATGCAGCGCCCGAGCGCGAACGCCGGCATGGGCTCGGCCCTCGGCGGCGGCGCGGCTGAATCCGTCTTCGGCGGCGAGTCGGCGAACGTCCTATCGAAGCTGACGACCACGCTGACGGTCCTCCTCTTCCTCCTTAGCTTCGGCCTGTACCTTGGCTTCGTCGGTCGCGCCAGCAAGACGACCTCGGCACTGACCCCGGCGACGGCGGCGACCAGCCCCGCCGCCCCTGCCAAGGTCGACCCGGCCGCCAAGGCCACGGCCACCGCTCCCGCTTCCGCGACCACCCCGGCTGCTCCCGCTGCCCCCGCTTCTCCGGCTGCGACCACCGCTCCGGCCGCTCCGACGACGCCGGCGACTCCGGCCGCCAAGGCGCCGACGGCCCCGGCGGCTCCGGCTCCGGCCAAGTAATCCCCGGTGCGCACGCCTCGGCTCAGCTTGACCGTCCGCTGGGTGGCGCTGCTGTCGGCTAGCCTCGCGTTGGCCCTGCCTCCGGGCGTGGGTGGAGACGATTATATCCAACTCACCGCTCCCCAGGCGAAAGAGGTATTGCATGATTTTCGGGCTTCGCGCCTCAACGGTGACCTCTGCTTTAAGTTCGAGGTGACGCACAAGCCGCGTCGGGGTGAATCCTCGCCGCCCGTCCCCGGGATCGTCTGGGCAGGTTGGACCAGCGAAGGCCCACGCGTGCGCGTGGAGCTTCGTCCGACGAACGGCTCACCCGCGCTCAGTTTCATCGCCGCGAAGTCGGCCAAAGGCTCCCGCCTATGGCTACGACGCGGGGGTGTCACCGTGGAAAACCCACGGGTCGACGAGCCCCTCGCGGCGGGACTGCTCCTCCTACCTTCGGACCTCGCCCTGCCCTACACGCATTGGGAGGAGACGCATTACGAGAAGACGGAGCGCAGCCGCGGACGACCCGTGCACTTCTTCCTGGCGACCAACCCGGCGAAGGCCGACCCGGCCAAGGTGAGCTTCGCGCTCGACCGCACCTACGGCGCTCTGGTCCAGGCGACTTACCTCGATGGGACCGGGGTCGCCCGACGGACCTTGCAGGTCGAGGAATTCTCCCAGGTCGACGAGCAATGGATCCTCGGCTCGTGCAGCGTGCGGGACGAAGCGACCCGCGACATCGACCTTCTGAAAGTAACGGAGGCGGCGGTGCGACGACGCTTCGAGCCTGCGACGTTCGACCCAGCGACACTGGACCGGCCCGCCCCGTTGCCGACCGGCTTCAAACCCCTCTGACCATGCCCGCCGACGCCCTCCGCATCGCCCGTTTCTGCGACCTCCTGACGAACCGCAAAGCCATCGCCGACTTCCCCGGCGCCGACAACGGGCTGCAGCACCGCGGCAAGGCCCGCGTTCGCAAGGTCGGCGCGGCGGTCGACGCGGGCGCCAAGGTCTTCGAAATGGCGGCCAAGCGCGGCGTGGATTTCCTCATCGTGCACCACGGGATGCGCTGGCGCCCGGTCTCGCCCGAACGCGAGGTGCGTCGCCTGCGTCTCGCCGCCCTCAAGAAAACCGGGCTTTCGCTCTACTCCAGCCACCTCCCTCTGGACGCGCACCCGGTCATCGGCAACAACGCGCTGATCGCGGCCGACCTCGGCCTCAAGGTCGTGGACTGGTTCGTGGACTACGAAGGCCTGCCGATCGCCTGCCTCTGCCAAGGCATCCCGCGCGCGACGCTGGCCCGCCGGCTCAAGCAGAGCTACCCCGACACCTACCAAGCCATCGAGTTCGGGTCCGCCCGGCCGAAGAAGATCGCCATCCTGAGCGGCAGCGGCCGCGGCGCGCTCGACCACCTCCGGGCGGAGGGCTGCGACACGCTCATCACCGGCGAACTGCGCGAGGAGCATTTCAACGAGGCGCACGAACAGGGCTGGAACCTGTACCCCTGTGGGCATTACGCCACCGAGACCTGGGGCGTGAAGGCCCTCGCCGCGGCCGTCGCGGCGGAGTTCGACGTGCCGTGGGAGTTCATCCCCACGGGCAACCCGCTCTGATGCCGCGCGGTCGGTTAGCGCCCACCCCCACCGGCCACCTGCACGTCGGCCACGCGCGCACGTTCGCCTTGGCGGCCGAGCGCGCCCGTCGCGCGGGCGGCACGCTCGTCTACCGGACCGAGGACCTCGACGCCTCCCGCTGCCGACCGGAGTTCGCGGCGGCTGCGATCGCCGACGTCCGCTGGCTCGGACTCGACTGGCAGGAAGGGCCCGACCTCGGTGGTCCCTGCGGGCCCTACGTGCAATCGGAGCGGCTGCCTTGGTTCGCCGAAGTTTGGCGTCGGTTGCAGGCCAGCGGCGCGATCTACCCGTGCGACAAATCCCGCAAGGACGTGGCGCGCAGCCTTACCGCCCCCCACGCCGAGGACGACGCCGAGCCGATCTTTCCGCCCGACCTCCGCCCCGCCCTCGGGCTCGGCCGCGAACTCACCGCGCCCGGCGCGAGCAACTGGCGCTTCCGCGTGCCGGACGGCGAGACGATCGCGTTCGACGACGCCCTGCGCGGCCCACAGGCCTTCGTCGCGGGGCGGGATTTCGGGGACTTCCTGATTTGGCGCAAGGACGGGTTCCCCGCCTACGAATTGGCCGTCGTCGCCGACGACCACGCCATGGGCATCACCGAGGTGGTCAGGGGCGCGGACCTCCTCCTCTCGACCGCACGCCAGCTGCTGCTCTATCGGGCCCTGGGCTGGACCGGGCCGACGTGGGCCCACGCGCCCTTGATCGTCGACGCCGACGGTCGCCGCCTCGCCAAGCGCACCGCTGGCCTCTCGATCCGCGAACTCCGCGCCGCCGGCCGGACACCCGCCGAAGTACTCACCGCCCCCCTCGCCTCCCTTTGACCGTGGGCACAAAAAAGCCGGAGGAGGTCCTCCGGCTGATCGGGAAGTTGGGAACTGATCAGGCGCCCTGGGCGGTCTTCTTGGCCTCGGCGGCGGGCTTCGCGGCCGGAGCGGCGCCGGACTTGGGGGCGTCCGAGCCATTCGCGATGCGCTCGCGGTACTGCTTCATGCTGGCGGCCATTTTCTCGTCACCTTCGGCTTCCGCCACGGCCTGGTCGGCCCACTTCAGGGCGCGCTCCTTGTTCGCCGGGTCGATGCGGGTCGAAAGCATGGCCTTGTTCATCGAGGCGATGGCCTTTCGGGGACCCTTGGCATCGGCGAAATCCTGGTCGACCACCTTGCAGACGGCGTCGAAGTCCTTCGCGTCGATCGCCGCCTTGAGCTTGGCCATCTGAGCCTGACGCTTGGCGCCGGCTTCGGCGGCGGTCTTGGCTTCGGCGGCGAGGGCCTTCTTCCCTTCCGGGGTGTTCTGCTTCGTCAGTTCCTGGAGGTGGGCGACGTACTTCTCGGGACCACCCGCCTGGTAACCGGTGCGGGCGTAGACCTCACCCTGCGCGTCCATCAGGAGGATCGTCGGGAAACCCGTGATGCCGTAGGTCTTCTGGGCGGCGCGGTTCTTCGCCTTCACCTCGTCGGACTGCGGCTTCTTGTTCGGGAAATCGAGCTCGACCAGGACGAACTTCTTGGTGGCGGCCTCGAAGGCCGGCAGGTCGAAGACTTCCTTCTTCAGCTTGATGCACCAGCCGCACCAATCGCTGCCGGTGAAGTCGACGAGGATGTCCTTCTTCTCCTTGGCGGCCACCTTCTTGGCTTCGTCGAGGTCCGTCAGCCAGGTGGGGGCGGCGGCGGCGGGGAGGATGGCCAGCAACGCGAGGGCGAGCGTGGCGAGGGTCGTGGTGGGACGCATGGTGTTCGGGGTTTGGAAAGGGTTCACTTGCCTTGGGACTTCCTGCGTTCGGCGTCCTGGTCGCGCACCTTGACGACGCGCTCGCGGAGATCGGCGATCTCGGCGAGGACTTCCTTGCTCTGGGTCAGGGCCGCGACCTCGTCGACGACCTTGAGGACGGCGTCGTGGTCGCCGGGCTTGCACTCGGCGGTGATGCCGACGCGCACGTTGAGGGTCATGCGGACAAGGTTGTCGCCCGTGAGGCCCTTTTCCTTGAAGAACTTGTTCATCGCGGCCTCGGCACCGGCAACGTCCTTCTTCGCAAGCGCGGCTTCCAGCACCGGCCCAAGCTGTTCCTCGACCTCATGCTCCAGCGCCTCCGCCTTCATCTTGGCGGCGAGGGCCTTCTTCCCTTCGGGCGTGTTCTGCTTCGTCAGCTCCGCGAGATGCGCGAGGTATTTCTTGGCGCCGCCCTCCTGGTAGCCGGTCTGGGCGTAGACTTCGCCCTGGGCGTCCAGCAGGAGGATCGTCGGGAAACCGGAGATCGCATACTGCTTCGAGAGGGCCTCGTTCCGCGCCTTGACCTCGGGCGACTGCTTCGGGGCGCGCGGGAAATCGATCTCGACCAGGACGAACTTCTTGGCGGCCTCGGCGAACTCCGGCTGGTCGAAGACCTCCTTCTTCAGGCGGATGCACCAGCCACACCAATCGCTGCCGGTGAAGTCGACGAGGATGTCCTTCTTCTCGGCGGCGGCCTGCTTCTTGGCGGCCTCGAGGTCGGTGAGCCAAGCGTCCGCGGCGAAGAGCGAAGGCAGCGTGGCGAGCAGGGCCAGGGCCGACAGGCCGAGGCGGGCGAGGTTACGGGGCATCCATCGATAACCCTATAAATGCCGAGGGTTGGCAAACCACAAAACCATCCCCTGCGTTGCCAAAAGGCCCGTCACCCCCATACCTCCCACCCATGGCGGCAACCCGCATCCTGCTGGTGGACAATGGCTCCTTTCGCCCGGAAGCCACCCTCGAGCTCCGTCGCCTTTCGGCGGAAGTCGCTCAATTGCTGGGGCAGCCCGTGCATCCGGTCTCGGTCCTCCATTCGCATAAAATCGACCCCGCCCTCCTCGACGGCGAGCCCGCGGTGATCTTCGAACAAGCCGTCCGCCAAGCCAAAGCCGAGGGCATCGCCGAGCTCATCGTGCTCCCGCTCTTCATCGGGCACAGCCTCGCGCTCACGGAATACCTGCCGAAAGTCTTCAGCGAAGCCAGCCCCGGCGCGATGCGGCTCACCATCCGGGAACCGCTCTTCGACCCAGGCGACCTCGACGAGCTGCCCGGCATGCTGATCGACAACCTCAAGTCGACCGGCTGGACCAAGGGTAGCGGGACGGTCTTCCTGTGCGACCATGGCTCGCCCATCCCCAAGGTGACGCTGTGCCGCAACACGCTCGCGGCCGTGCTACGCCAAGAACTGGGCTTGGAAAAAGATGCGCTCATCGCCTGCTCGATGGAACGTCGCGAAGGTCCGGAGTACGCCTTCAACGAACCCTTGCTTGCGGACGCGTTGCAACAAGCCAAGGGCGACGCCGTCATCCTCATGCTCTTCCTGCTCCCTGGACGCCACGCGGGGCCGGACGGCGACGTCGCCACGATCGCCAAGGCAAACATCCCCGCCGGCGTGCGCTGGAAACTTAGCCCGCTGCTGGGCACCCACCCTGCCCTACCCGCGCTACTCGAACGACGCCAAATCCAAGGTCCGGACATGAAATCCGCCAAGAAGGTGGTCCTCGCCCTTCTTGCCCTGTCCTTCATCCTCCCCCTCGCGCTGGGCCCCTTCCTGCCCAAGACCATCGGCGGCCTCCCCCGGAGCCTCGTGCTCCCCCTGGGAATCGTGGCCCTCTTGATGACCTTGGTTTTCTGCTACTTCCGGGCCAAGCACCGGAAGCGGGGCTGAACTCAGGCGAACGCCGCGATGCGGCCCATCAGGCCGGCATGACGAGGCGGCGCGACGACCGCGCCCACGACCGCGATCAGCGGCGTCGGCAAGACGGAGACGTCGACCTTGCCCGAAGCCAAGTCGGTCAACGTCGTGAGCACATCCGAGGCGCCGTCCTGGGAAACCTTCGACAGCAGGCGGATCGGCAAGTCGGCCTGGGCGCCCGCGGCGATCAGCTTGGTCGCGACGGACGGCAGGGCCTTCGCGCCCATGTAGAGGCAGAGCGTGGCGCCGGTCTCGATGTGCGCCTTCCAATTCTGGTCCGTGCCGTCGGCGCAATGCCCGGTGAGGAAAGTGACGGCGGCCGCCTTGCCGCGATGCGTCAACGGGAACGCCGCATCGGCGCCCGCCGCGGTCGCGGCCGTGACGCCGGGCACGACTTCGAAAGGAATCCCATGGGCCGCGAGGTGGTCCATCTCCTCGCCGAGCCGGCCGAAGACGCCCGGGTCGCCGCCCTTGAGCCGGACGGTCAGGCCACCCTGCCGCGCTTCGCGGACCAGGACGGCATTGATCTCATCCTGCGTCATCGAATGGACGCCGCAACGCTTGCCGACCGGGACGATCTTCGTGGTGGCGGGAATTTCGGCCAGCAAGGCATCGCCCGGCAAGGCGTCATGGATCACGACGTCGGCCTGCTTGAGCAGACGAAGCCCCCTGACGGTGATCAGATCGGGGGCCCCCGGTCCGGCACCGACAAAGACCACTCGGCCGATGTCGCAATTTACCATTTATTTAAACTTGACCGTATTTATGTAATCATCAGTCATCTTATCAAGTTAAAAACACCATGGATAAACCCTCCGAAAAGCCGCTCACCAAGAACGAGTTCATGAAGGCCGAGAAGCCTGACCTTTCCGGCACGATCCGCGAGACCCTCGCCAACCCCGCCGCCGACCGCTTCAGCGGCGACGACGAGCAGTTCATCAAGTTCCACGGCATCTACCAGCAGGACGACCGCGATAAGCGCAAGGTCGCCAAAGAATACTCCGTGATGGTCCGCACGCGCCAGACCGGCGGCATCGTCCCGGCCGCCCAGTACCTGGTGTACGACGAACTTTCCGGTCGTTTCGCCAACGGCACCCTCCGCATCACCTCGCGCCAGACCTTCCAGTTCCACGGCGTCGCCCAGCAGGGCGTCGGCTCCCTGATCAAGTCGATCAACGAGGCGCTCTCCTCCACCCTCGCCACCTGCGGCGACGTGAACCGCAACGTCACGGCCCCCTCCAACCCGGCCGTCGACGAAGTCACCCAGCAGATCGAGGACGACGCCTTCACGCTGACCCGGGCGCTGCTGCCGAAGACCACCGCCTACCACTCCATCTGGGTGGACGGCGTGCAGCTCGACCTCGGGCTCGGCGACAAGATCGCCAAGGCCCGCGCCTCCGTCGACCAAGCCAACCCCTACCTGCCGCCGCCCGCCGACCATGACGACAGCGGCGCGCCGGTCGACCTCCTCTACGGCAAGACCTACCTGCCCCGTAAGTTCAAGACCGGCTTCGCCCTCCCGCCGAACAACGACGTGGACATCTTCACCAACGACATGGGCTACGTCGCCATCGTCGAAGGCGGCAAGCTCGTCGGCTACAACCTGCTCGTCGGCGGTGGCCTCGGCACCTCCCACGGCAACAAGGCCACCTACCCGCGCCTGGCCGACGTCATCGGCTTCCTCACCCGCGAACAGGTCGTCACCGTCGGCGAGGCCGTGATTAAGATCCACCGTGATTGGGGCGACCGCACCGACCGCAAGCACGCCCGCATCAAGTACGTGCTGCAGGAGAAGGGCGTCGAATGGTTCCGCGGCGAACTCGCCAAGCACCTGGGCGCCGCGCTCCCGGCCGCCAAGCCGTTCCAGTTCAAGGGCCAGGGCGACGCCTTCGGCTGGTCGAAGCAGCGCGACGGCAACTGGTTCCTCGGCCTCTTCATCGAGACCGGCCGCGTCAAGGACGCCGGCGACTACCGCCTCAAGACCGCGCTGCGCGTCGTCGCCGAGCGCTTCAACCCGACCTTCCGCCTGACCGCCACGCAGAACCTCATCCTGTCCGACGTGAAGGAAGCCGACAAGGCCGCGCTCGAACAGGTGCTCCGCGACCACGGCTGCGCGATCGTCTTCAACCCGGGCCTCGTCAAGGGCCGCGGCATGGCGTGCCCCGCCCTGCCGACCTGCGGCCTTTCCCTCGCCGAGTCCGAGCGCGTCTTCCCGACGATCCTCGGCAAGCTCGAGGACGCCCAGGCGGCCGCCGGCTTCGGCGGCGAGGAACTCGTCGTCCGCATGACGGGCTGCCCCAACGGCTGCGCCCGCCCGTACAACGCCGAGATCGGCTTCGTCGGCAAGGCCCCCGGCAAGTACAACCTGATGCTCGGCGGCAACCGCGAAGGCACCCGCCTCGCGCGTCTCTTCAAGGAATCGGTCCCGGCCGACGAGATCCCGGTCGTGGTCGGCGCCCTCTTCCAGCAGTACGCCAAGGAACGCAAGTCCGGCCAGGCCTTCGGCGATTGGGTCGACCAGGCCGCCGTCTGGCCCGCCGCGCCGTCCGCCTAAGCCCGCTGATGGCCGAGCTCGACCCAGCCCGCATCCCGGAACTCGACGCCCGTCTCACGACGCTGGCGCCGGTGGACCGTCTGCGCTGGGCCTACGAGACCTTCGGCGCCCGCGCCGGCATCGGCACGAGCTTCCAGCCCGCCGGCGTGGTCATCCTGCACCTCGCCAAGACCGCGGCGCTGCCGCTCCAGGCCTTCACGCTCAACACCGGACTGCTCTTCCCGGAGACGCTGGAGTTCAAGGCGAAGCTCGAGGCGCACCTCGGCATCAAGGTCGAGGAAGTCCTCCCCGCCCAGACCGTCGAACAGCAGGCCGCCCAGTACGGCGCCGAACTCTGGAAACGCGACCCCGAGAAGTGCTGCGAACT
>Ga0255084_1000354_pt1 | contig 10415 bp, 11 predicted proteins | sample Colum_Cont_RepA__FD_188433 | JGI IMG/M metagenome (GOLD analysis project Ga0255084, IMG submission 188433) | Freshwater microbial communities from Columbia River, Oregon, United States - Colum_Cont_RepA_8d | ecosystem: Environmental > Aquatic > Freshwater > River | place: USA: Oregon | collected... | reverse complement strand
ATCGGAGTTGGTGCAATTGGCGAACGGTGGGTGGCTTCTCGATACTCCGGGCTTACGTGTGGTCAGTTTGTGGATGAGCAGTAATGGAATTGAACGCGCATTTGCCGATGTGTTCGAAGCTTCAAACAATTGCAAGTTTCGTGATTGTAAACACGAAAACGAACCTTCATGTGGAGTGCATGTTGCTGTAGCCAAAGGTGAGTTCACCGCAGATCGAGTTGCCAACATGAAAACTCTTGTTGCTGAAGAAGTGACGCTAGAGAAACAACAAATTGAATATGCACGCACGCAAGACAAGCGTGGCGTACGTAAACCGACTGCTAACTAACTCGGTTCTCAAACGACACCGCAACTGTTGCACCACCACCAGGTGTATCGGTAATGGCAACTACAGCATTGTGGTCATCGGCAAATTGTTTCACTATCGCAAGCCCTAAACCCGAACCAGGAAGTGCTCGAGTTGCGGTGGCGCGGTAGAAACGATCGAATACCAGTGGCTTGTCTGCGTCGGCAATACCTTGACCGTGATCAATAACTTCAATACGCGAACCGACAATATTGATTTCGACCTTGTCGGGCGTAGGGCAGAACTTCAAAGCATTGTCCACCAAGTTGCCAACGGCGCGATCAAATTGTGATGGGCGCACAAGCGCAGATGAAGGGTTTGTTGAAGTCACCGAAACCATGCGGCCGGTGCGTCGAGAGGCACGAGCAGCAACATCATCACATGCTTCGCGCAGGTTAACTATTTGGGGCTCTTCAACCAGACGCTGATCGCTGGCTAGTGCCGTAAGTTCGGAAGACAACTCGGTCAACTCGTCAATTTCTGCAGCAATGTCGCGAAGTACAGCTTGTTTTGTTGCTTCGTCCAAACTGTCGCGCTGTAGCAACTCTGCATTTGCGCGCAATGAAGTAAGAGGTGTGCGCAATTCGTGGCTTGCATCTTGCACCAACTGCTTCTGCTGCTCGCTGCTGTATTGCAGTGCTGCGAGCATGGCATTGAAGCTGTTTGCCAGCTGCTCAATTTCGTGATCTCCGTGAATGTCTAGCTTCGTCGACAAATTTTGCGTGCGAGCAATGTCCTCTGCGGCATCGGCCAATTGTTGAATAGGTCGAGCGGTGCGGCGGGCAACCCACCAGCCAGCAAGGCCGGCGAACATAATGCCAATAGGCCCGAGTGCGAATTGCCAGCCGCGCACGGCATTCTGAGCACGCTGAAGGTCATTGATGTCCTTGGCTAATTGCAATGCGCCACCGCCTGTTAATGGAACGGTGAGCATTCGGTATTTATCACCATTGATTGTGACTGTGCTTCGGAAAACGTTGCCGCTTGGGTCGTTTGCGATTTGCAAGGTTTTGTCAGTAACGGGAAGCTCTACTTCACCAAGTGCCAACACCACGGTGCCAGTGGTATCCACAACTTGGGTCACTGTGTCGAATCGCGTTGGCAAGAGCGCTTCATTTAAAGGATTACGTTGTCGTCCAATGTTTGGGCGCTGACTTTCACGGCGCAACGAGTCGGCAATCATGACCACTCGGTCATCAAGCGACTTATCAACCTGACGCACTAGCTGGCGGGAAAATGTTGAGTAAATGCCAATACTCAACACGCCAACTACAACCAGGACGATTGCGCTGGTTGTGATCATTAGGCGTGTACGAATGCTCATGAATTCCTCATGACATAGCCAACGCCACGCACGGTGTGGAGGAGTTTCTCTTCACCACTGTCATCAAGCTTGCGACGTAAATACCCGATGTAGACATCGAGCGACTTGGAGTTTGTCTCAAAGTTGAATCCCCAAATGTGTTCGTAGAGATACTCACGAGACAACACAATGTCTTGCTGTTCTAACAAGATGTGCAATAAGTCAAATTCAGTTTTGGTCAGGTCAAGTACTTTGCCGCCACGCTTCACTTCTCGCTTGTTTACATCCATGGATAGATCTCCAATGGACATAACTGCAGCCGACGTTGGTGATTCGTATCGGCGAAGTAGCGCACGAACACGAGCAAGCAATTCATCAACTGCAAACGGTTTTACCAAGTAGTCGTCTGCGCCTGCATCGAGTCCTGCAACACGATCACCAACTTCATGACGAGCGGTAAGCAGCAGCACGGGAGTGCGATTACCGCGGTGGCGAAGCTCGCGCGTTACGGTGAGGCCGTCAGCAAATGGCATCATCACGTCCATCACTACGGCGTGTGGTTTTGATGAAACAATGAGATCGAGTGCTGCGTTGCCATCGTTGGCAGTTTTCACTTGATAGCCCTCAAGTTCGAGAACTCGCTCCACTGCATTCCGCACAGAGGGGTCGTCTTCTGCAACAACAACCAGGAATTCGGCGTTGGCTGCAGACTTCATAACTCAGACGGTATCTGCCCGCAAACCCTTGTCAGGTCAGGCTTCGATGACTTCTTTATCCATTCTTACTTTGCTTTGTTCTAATCCTTACCAAGCAGTCACAAGATAACTCCACGCAAGGAATCCCCCAAGCGTAAGTGCGAAAGGAACACTGATGAATAAGAAAAAGATTCGGATTATCGGAGGAGCAGCAATCGTTGGGGCCCTCGCCCTTTCGGCGGCAGCTGGAGTCGGTTCAGCGAGTGCAAAGTCGTTGATTTCAAAAGCAGGGATTACAAAGCCAGCACATGATGGTCGTGGTCCTGCAAAGAGCTTGGCCAACGTTGCAGCAGTGTTGAAGTTGACTGAGGCAGAGTTGAAGACGCAGTTGGATAGCGGCAAGTCGTTGGCAGCTGTTGCTGCAACTCAGAATGTCAATGTTCAGTCGGTAATCGACGCTGTTGTTGCCGAGATGAAGGCTCACATTGCAGAAGAAGTTGCTTCGGGTGAACTTACTCAAGCGCAGGCTGATGCAAAATTGGCTGAAGTAACCGTTCGTGCAACCGACATGGTGAACGGTGTTCGTCCTGCCGGAATGGGCGAAGGCAAACATGGCGGTATGGGTCACGGTGGTCCTGCAAAGAGTTTGGCCAACGTTGCAGCAGTGTTGAAGTTGACTGAGGCAGAGTTGAAGACTCAGTTGGAGAGCGGTAAGTCATTGGCTGATGTAGCAAAAGCCCAGAATGTAAACGTGACTGCAGTTATTGAAGTAATTGTGGCTGATGTGAAGGCTCACATTGCAGAAGAAGTTGCTTCGGGTGAACTTACTCAGGCACAGGCTGATGCAAAATTGGCTGAAGTCACGACCAAGGTCACGGAAATAGTGAACTCAGTTCGTCCTGCAGGAATGGGCGAAGGAAAGCACGGCGGCATGGGTCACGGTGGCAAAGGTGGTCGTGGTGGTCATGGTCAACATGGAGTTGAAAACACCAACGCATAAGGCCATCCGTTAGGCGCTGTACAGCGACCGGTGTCGATCTCCCCGACGACACCGGTCGTTTTGTATTTCAACACAAGCAACTACGAATCTTGAATGTGAATAGTGACGTCGGCGCCCATGGTGAATGCGCGAACAGACCAGCCAAAAATCAGCAGTGGAATGGTCTGAGATTTGCTCACTGACACCGTGATGTACGGATCGTTGCGAGTTGTTGAAACCGTTATTGCGGAGATTCCTGCTTCGGCCTCCACAGCCCGCTGAATTGCCTCGGCATTATCTGGCTCGATTGATGCGGCATATGCACCTGCATACGCACCGTGCCACAGTGCGAGTTGGTCAGCAATAACCCGAGCGGCCACAAAGAGCGAAGCCACAGCAAGAATGACAAAGGGCAACACCAACGCAAATTCAACGGCAGCTTGACCGCTTTCGGTGCGCGTTGGTTTAGCCAAATGATTGTGCGCGACCCATGATGTTGTCGAACACTTGGTTGAACATGTCGCCAATTCGGCTGGCACCTTCACCATTTGTTGCCCATGCAATAGCCAGCAGTGCAATGACTGCCGCAGCAAGCAGCACTAATGCGTATTCGGTGGTCGCTTGACCAGATTCGTGAGTTTGCTTATTCATAACTACATGTGTGCGCCGAGTCCACGTAGTGAACCCACAAAAAGTGGCACTACTCCCAGCAAAACGAACGATGGAAGTACACACACGACTAATGGAATTGCCATGCGAATGGGAAGTTGTCTGGCTGCAGCGTCTAGTTGTTGTCTGCGCTGTTGACGAGTTACTGCACTGAGGCGCTCAAGCAACGGGCCAACAGCAATTCCATCTCGTTCGCTGGCAAGTAGTGCTTCGCACAGTGCAAATGCTGGGCTTCCAAATGTGGAGGAGAGTTGTCGTACAACATCGTGGAATCGCGAGCCATGAGAAAGCAACTGACTGCAATCATGAAACACCGTGCGACATGGTTCATCGAGGTAGTGGTGTAACTGTTGCAACGCTTGTGGGGTTGTCATGCCAGATAACAGCAATACCGACAGCATGTCTGTTGCGCTACTGAGTTGAGTTGTCGCTACGGCGGTGGTTTTGCACTGTAGACGGGACTGACGTACTCGGTAAAAGACAATTGCTATTCCAATAAACCAAATAGCGGTCATGTGCTGTTGCGCGCAATCCGATTTATCCACTTTCTACCAGCAATATTGAAGAGCAAACCGATGGCAATGCAGAACAAACCAAGTTGTGTGTGTAGAAGGAAGGTTCGGGTTTGTGATTGTCGCGTGATTACCCACGCGCAGATAACGAGCGGGATCCACGAAAGTACTGCAGTAGACAGACGAATTTGGGCGGTCTGTGCATGGCGCTCGTGAGCGACGTGTTCTCGTTCACGCAGTATTGATGCGCTTTTCTCCAATGCACTGACAATGCCGTAGCCACCATTGCTGGCAACCGACAATGTTCGTGTTGCTAATGCAACATCAGCAGTCCAATTCTGTGTTGATGTGTCGGCGATTGCGGTTGCAAGCGAATGTCCACGGATGCAATGCAACGAAATGGGCTCTGTCCACCACGCAAGGCTGGGGAAGCGTTCGGCGGTATTGACAAATGCCAACGTGAGTGAATACCCACTGTGTACTTCTCGGGCAATTGCATCGAGAAAGTCGGCAACCGAGCTCTGTTCGTATTGCTTTGGTGGAAGCACATGATGTGAAGTCCCAACGAGGCGGGAAAGTACCCATTGTCGAGTCCACCACCTTGACAGTGTGGAGTTGGCAATGAACCACACTGCGGCGCCACAACTACTTGCGCCGAGAACGAGAAGTACAGCATCAATGAATTGACTCATTGATCATTTGCTCTGCGTCGCGAAGCCAATGCAACTTCGCTTCCGTTGTACAGGTGTCGCACCTGGCCCGAAAACGCGAGAGGAATTTCAACGATCTCACTGACGTATCTGCGACCAGATGAGTCACGCGAAACATGCACCACCATGTCGGTTGCTGAACCAATGTGGTCACGAATAATCTCGCGGTTCCATTGCGGGCAGTGCTGCAGCATGAGTGACTCAATGCGCTGCAATGCCTGTTGCGCGGTGTGCGCATGACAGGTAGACAATGAACCTGCGTGTCCTGTGTTCAGCGCCGACAGCATGTCCACTACTTCGGCGCCTCGAATTTCACCAATGATGATGCGGTCGGGGCGAAGGCGAAGTGCAGTGCGCACGAGATCGGTCATGTTCACACCAGGCAGGCCCTCTGGTGTGCTGGGGCGAGTTTCAAGTTGCACGGCATTCGGCAACGCGATTGCTAGCTCGCGTACATCTTCAATCGTGACTAGTCGCTCACTTGGTTGCATGTACGAACACAACACATTCAGTAACGAAGTTTTTCCACTGCCCGCCTTGCCAGACACCACAATGTTGCAACGATTGCGCACCAACTGAACTAAGAGGTTGGCTACTGGTTCGTCTGCAAAGTGACTCAGCGTGAGCACATCTTGTGTGAATCGTCGAATACTGGCACACATTCCATGCGGGCTTACCGGTGGAATGACTGCACACAGTCGCGAGCCATCGCGTAAGCGTGCGTCGACAATTGGCGAAGTTCGGTCAAGTCGTTTGCCGAGTGGAAGCAATATGCGTTCCACGATGGCGTGTAGTTCACCAGTGTGGAGTTCGCCCACGTAATGCATTCCAGTGTGGTCTTCTACGAATACGGATGTTTCGTTATTCACCATGACTTCGGTGATATGTGGAGAAGCAAAATGTGTAGCTAGTGAACCAAGTTCGTCATGCAACATGTGCAAGGTGCTGGGACAACATGGTGGGGATGCGGCTTGCAAGCAGGCCAGCGTCGACACACCGAGCAATGGTTGGGTCAAGAGGAAGTTCGACCAACACCGGTGCACCAACTACTGACTCCACATCGCGTTTACCGAGAGACCGGCCGGGCTCGTGAATGAGCACAATGCCATGGGGTTTCACGGAAAGGTGTGCAGCCTTGCGTAGCGCGAGGTAGCACGGACGAATGACGAGTAGCGATGTGGTGGCGTTGTTGATGAGCTGAGGAATATGCCCACTGCCCGCATCGACAACGGTGAGTTCGTTGGATGTGTCGAGTTCGGTGGCAAGTGTGTTGCAGTGTTCTGCGGTGAGGTCGTGATGCATGAGCAGACCATCACCACGAGGAATCAGTGACACTCGTGCGGTAACTGGAATTTGTAGCGACTGAATTGGTGATGGCTGTTGCTGCTGCAACCAGTTGGTTACGCCCTCGCCAGATGGTTCGGCGATACCGAGTGCTGATGGAATGTCACCTGCCAAATCCACAATGCGCACTGGCGCAGTATTTCGTTGCGCAAGTGTGAGCGCGAGTGCCGCGCTAACCACTGTGGTTCCACTGCCACCTTTTAATGACCAACAAACAATCACATGTCCCCCTTTAGCCGGCTGGTACCGGGCGTACGCGGGGATGTGTGCGCTAGTTGCGCAGTTGGACTGCCAATTCTGCAGCTACGCGAGCATTGTTTTCGGCAAGAGACAAGTTGGCAACCACGCTGGTGCCAGAAGTTGCCGCGGCAATAGCGCCAAGTACATGCGGAGTTACTGCTGGCCCAACAATTCCTGCTTGTGCAGTGGCGGCAAGTGACTCTTCAATGATTTTGTCAATGGTGCTCTTGTCGAGTGAGTCGGCGAGTGGAACGGGCACGCACGCAAGAATTCCACCAGTGCGGCCAAGCGCGCGATGTGCACGTGTGTAACTGGCAAGCTGTTGCACCGTGTCGACACGAGCAGGAATTGGTAATCCACTGGAGTGCACCGTGAATGCAGGAAATTCATCGCACGCCAAACCAACAACTGGAACACCAAGGGTTTCTAGGTATTCAAGTGTGCGTGGAAGATCAAGAAAAGATTTCGCTCCAGCACAAACGGTGACCACTGGGTGTGCAGCGAGTGCGCCTAAGTCGGCGCTGATGTCGCCATGGAGTTGCACGTCACGATGAACGCCACCAATTCCGCCTGTTGCGAACACGCCAATCCCTGCACGCGCAGAAAGCAACAGTGAAGCCGACACTGTTGTTGCGCCAACGCTCCATTTCTGAGCAATCGCCAAGGCAAGTTCGCGCTCGCCGGCCTTTTTAGCTGGCCCAAGAATGCGCTCGTGTTCGCTTTCGTTCAGACCAACGCGTGCAACACCGTCAATAACAGCAGTAATTGCGGGAACAGCACCCGCTTTGCGAATGGCTGCAATGCAGCTCAACAACGCTTGTGCGTTCGCAGGTGATGGCAAACCAAGATTTGAAAAAATAGTGGATTCAAGTGCGACCACTGCGCCGTTGCTGGCAAGTGTGTCACGAACTTCGGTGGAAATGGAAATAGTGGTCATTGTGGTTCCTGTTGTTCAGAGGTATTCAGTGTTGCGCCAGGTGATTGCAGCACGCGTGAAGCCACTGCGTGTCCTTGAGCAACTGCATTCGTTACTTCTTCAGTCTTTGCATAGTGAGGCAAGAAGCCTGCGGCAAATGCGTCGCCAGCACCCGTGGTATCCACAATGTGTGCAACTGGCGTTACAGCAACTTCGGTTGCGGTGCCATTGTTTTGTATTGCAATTACTGGCAATGGGCCTTGTTTAATGACGGTGAGTTCGGCCCCAGCCATTGGCTTCTGTGTGCCTAAACCAAGCACGGCTGCCTCGTCTTCATTACACAAAAACACTTCAGGTGATAGCGATTCAATGAGCGCACGGTAGCGATCGGTTCCGTACTGCTTGAGCACTGATGCTGAAGAAGCATCGATTGAGATGAGTGCGCCAATTGCGCGTGCCACATTGACGTATTGCACACATGTTGATGCAAGCGGTTCGTCGGTAAGTGAGTACGTAGGAATATGCAAGATGCTTACGTTGTTCATAAGCGTTGCATCAAAATGCGCAAGGTGCGAAGCAACACCACGGTCGGTAAGAAACGAACGCTGACCATTTGGTTGCACCAACACAACAATGCTTCCTGTGCGACCATCGGCAATCACTTGCACATCAACACCCGAGTCGCGCAACACTTCGCACAAGTGTGAACCAAGGCGATCGTGTCCAACCTGGCCAATGAAGCGTGATGGACTTCCAGTGAGCGCGGCGAACATGCTGACGTTTGCAGCACTTCCACCACGGGTACGGCGAATGACTGATTCGGTATCGCTACCGAAATTCAGTTCGGTATTTAGCCACACCACTACATCTTCAACGAGGTCACCAATCGTGCACAGCACGGGCGATGCAGTTCTTGCTTAAACCGAAAGCAGGTCGCGTGCGCCGGTGTCACTTGATGGGTGACGCAGCTTGCTCATTGCGCGCGCTTCAATTTGACGAATGCGCTCGCGAGTGAGGTTGAATGCTTCGCCAACTTCTTCAAGTGTGCGTGGCTCGCCACGGTCGAGACCGAAACGAAGCGCAAGAATTTCGCGTTCACGCTGATCGAGTGGAGCAAGCAGTCGCGAAATTTCTTCTGGCAACAATGCGGTTGCAGCAACTTCGAATGGCGACTCTGCAGCGCGGTCTTCAACAACGTCACCAAGTTCGGCGTCGCCGTCTTCACGCAATGGTTCGGACAACGACAGTGGCTCTGCGGCAAAGCGCAATGCTTCGGTCACTTTGTCTTCTGGCATTTCAACTTCAGCAGACAATTCAGCAAGTGTTGCTGGACGACCAAACTTCAGTTCGAGGCGTGAGCGTGCCTTTTGCAAACGGGCGAGTGTGTCGCCAGCGTGGACCGGAAGGCGAATGGTACGGCCAGTGTTTGCAATGCCACGCGTAATTGCCTGACGGATCCACCATGTTGCATAGGTGGAGAATTTGAAACCTTTACGCCAGTCAAACTTTTCAACGGCGTGCATAAGGCCAAGGTTGCCTTCTTGAATGAGGTCGAGCAGTGGAAGACCAGATGCCTGATACTTCTTGGCAATCGACACCACGAGGCGCAAGTTGCTTTGTACGAATTGACGCTCTGCTTTTGTTCCATCGCGCTGCTCTTTACGAAGTTCGCGGCGGCGGTTTGGAGTAATGGTCTTGTCGTTGGCTTCGAGCTCGGCTGTTGCTTGCTTGCCGGTTTCAATTGCCTTCGCCAAACGAACTTCGTCGTCCTTTGTGAGGAGGGCGTACTGGCCGATGTCGGTGAGATAGAGACGGACTAGGTCTTCTTCGTCACGATCGATACGGTCTTTGGCCACAGTGACTCCTTATAGGCGGGAACGGGGTAACGATACCGACAGGGTCAAGCACCGACACCACGAAACCCCAAAAAACACGGCTGTTTTTATGGGGCACCTGACGGACATTTTTCACAGGTGTGCCCTATTATTTGCTCATGGCAAACCCTCTGTTAAATGACAAAGCATTCTCTAAGGCAGTAGAACGAACCCCTGATCAGGCGGGTTGGGCAGCTCCGAAGGGTGGCTCGGCAGCCGAGACCCCAACTACGTGGAACGCCCCAATTACGGACGGTCCGGTTTCACTATGGCGCTCGGCCAACCCAATGACCGCCAATGGCGCAATGAGCGCGACCCTGTTTCTCATGGTGCTCCTCGTTGGTGCAGCAACCTTCGGCTGGAGCTCGGTGCAGACCGTCACTGATGAAAATGTTACGGCTGGTTCAATTCCGAGCTGGGCATTCATGGCAATGATCGTTGGATTCGTCAGTGCGATCGTTGCGATGTTTAAGCCTAAGTCGGCGCGATTCCTTGCACCGGTGTACGCACTTGCTCAAGGTGCTGTAGTAGGCGCAATTTCAAAGGTATACAACATTGCGTACCCAGGCATAGTGTTGCAGGCAGTTGGCGCAACCATTGGAGTTTTCGTCGTGATGCTCACGCTGTATCGCACAGGCGTGTTGCGTGTAACCGACAAGTTCCGTCGCATTGTGATTGGTGCAACGCTTGGCCTCGCCGCATTTTACTTGTTCTCATTCATCGCTGGTTTCTTTGGTGCAAACCTGATTCCGAGTGGATCAAGCACGATGAGCATTGGATTCAGCGTATTGGTTGCAGGTCTTGCAGCCATGAACTTGGCACTCGAC
>Ga0255084_1000339_pt1 | contig 10703 bp, 8 predicted proteins | sample Colum_Cont_RepA__FD_188433 | JGI IMG/M metagenome (GOLD analysis project Ga0255084, IMG submission 188433) | Freshwater microbial communities from Columbia River, Oregon, United States - Colum_Cont_RepA_8d | ecosystem: Environmental > Aquatic > Freshwater > River | place: USA: Oregon | collected... | reverse complement strand
GAATAGTCAGCAACAGGTGTTCCTCGGCGAGGACCTCATGACGAGTGGTCGTGAGTACAGCGACGAGACCGCACGCATGATTGACGAAGAGATTTCGCGCATTCTCACCGAACAAGAGCGGCGTGCCCACGACCTTCTCGTGAAGCACCGAAAAGGACTGGACCTCGTGGCCGAAGAATTGCTCGAGCAAGAGACCATCGATGGAGCATGGGTCGCACGCCTTATTCAGAAAGGCATCGATCGAGCAGTCGAAGGCGCATCCTCAACGGACGCTGCTCGACCAGAGCACGACACTCTCTAGTTACGTTCTCATCAACTGTCGTGCTCGTGCCCGAGCTGCGGCTCAGGAGTAGAACCCGGATTGCGGCACTCTGCGACCGCTGCCCACAAATCCTGGGCTTTGACCGGGCCCAGAAAGGCTGAGCGAACCACACCGTTCGCGTCTACAACTACCACTGCAGGGACTGCGTCGATGCCGTACTTGGCGTGAAGTGACTTTGCTGCGGTGTACTCGACTTCCTGAACGGCGACATCGGCACACGCGAGCACTATGGACTTGTTGTACACATCTGCACACGTCGAACATGTTGCAGAAGTGAAGACAGCGACCAACCATGGTGTGCTGATGTCTGAGAAGTCGCTCCGGTCGAGCTGTGTGGGAACTTGAAACCCACCCTGGGTCGGCGCTGAAGTTGTGCGCCGCTTCATGTACTGGGCAGCCACGACAACCGTGATGACGACAATGACAGCGACAACGAGCCTGGTCAACGTGCGACCTCTATTGGTTGAGGCAACGCGAGCACACCAGAGAACCCGACAAGTTGGCGACCACGACTCAACCGTCGCTGCACGACGATGGGTTGGTCTGCTTGAACTATCAACTCACCTGACGTGGCGTCGAGTGGCATGTCAATGACAGTCACGCCACTTGCGGGCAATGTGACCGACTGTAGGGACGGTATCGGGAACTCGCCGCCAGGTCCGATCGCAGACACACGCACAGTCGTATCGAACACGGTGGTATTGACAAACGTCAATGCGCGCGGAGTGCCTGGCGTGACGCCAGACGGGACACGCCACGTCGTCGTCGCCAATTGGTCAGGTACTCCGGTCATCACCGCAGTGAAGTTGCTCTTCGCAACTCGCTGATTAATGACATGTTCTGCGACGAATGTGCTTCCATCTTTGGTCGACACCGAGATGCCGTGAACACCTTCGGGTAGTCCTTCGACATTGCCGGCGTTCACCAGCACCACTTCTCCGGCAGGAACGGCAACTGAGGTTGTCGCGCTCGGCACCGCAACACCGGTAGCAATATCTCCGGACAGTCCCGCACCAGTGAAAACCGCGTCAACGTTGATGTCTTCCTCGCCCGGGTTGAAGAGCACAAGTTGCTCGACGATGTTTGGTCCGGTGTTGCCACCAGCAAACCACCATTTCGACAGCGGCTGCGGAACACCGAGCATCGTGGAATACCCGAGGCGTCCACCACCGAGATAATGCTGCGCACGTGCAGCCACGATTTTACCCGTGGTGGTCTTTACTTCGACGGCCACGCGTTGTTCATCGGCGGCACCTTCATCGGGCATCGACAGACTTCGCACTGAACGTGGCTCGATGAGCAAGCCTTGTAGCTTGGTCGGCCGGCGACGACCATCGACAGTGGTGAAAGCGACATCGACGACAGCAGTCTCGGGGAATGGGTTCGCGATCATGATGCGCATCGATGATCCGTCAAGTGTGATTCCATCGGCGAAATACCACGAAGACGACGTCGCAGTCGTGCACGATGCAGTCACATCGCCGGCAGCGAACTCTGTCTGCTGCTCAACCGAGGCAAGTGCACCAATCACTTCAACAATCGGTACCACTACTCCGACCGTGCGACCATTCAGCACATCAACTGACGTCTGCGTACGCGCAGGAACCACAACTTGGCGCTGTTCCTGCCCATCGGCACTCAACAACGTGACCGCGGCAGTGACATCGACGTCGGTCGGATTTGCAACGACCACTCGACCTGCACTGAGACCGTCACCAGCAGCAACACCGGGACAAAACCATGAGGTACTGATGCGTGGTGGTGCTGGCTGTTGTGCAAAAGCAGCGAGTGGTACACGAGCAGCTTGAGCACCTTCTTGCTCTGCAGGGCTCAATCGCTCGACATACACCAATGTTGCGACCGCGGCTGCGACGAGTGCAGTATTGATTGCGCGGCGAATGAATCGCCGAACCGGTGATGTCGAATGAACTTCGAGAGTCGTCATTGCTGCATCACCACGGCCTTACGAGGACGCGACACGGCAAGTACGAAGACGAACACCCATAATCCGAACTGCAGAAGAATTAGCACAGAACGCGCAAAGCTGGTGTCGAACTCAAGCACGGCGGTGCCACCCCGAGGTACGTCGAATGCGGTTGTCACTCCGAACGCTGGTCGCGCGATAACAGGTTCACCGCCGACGGTGAGATTCCAAGACGACGTGAATGGCACCGCGACATGGACAGTTCCTGCGTCGATGACGCTCGCAGTTCCTTGTTCATCGCGATCCGTGTGCAGTATCGAAGTGGCGCCAGCAATGTCAGTGGCGATCAGGCTGACTGCTCCACCAGACAAACTCGCCTCAATGGAGTTTGTAGCAAGCATCGAACGCACGGGAATCCACGATGTGTTCTCGTAGATCACGAGGTCAGGCGATGCGAAGCGGCGACGAAGATCGAGCTGACTGGCGAGTGCATCGGCGAGGCCTCTCGGTGCCACGACAGGTTCATCGCGACGGGAGGCGGCGTTGTCGATGATCGGCACGACAACGAAGCGCACGCCGAGGGGAGCCAACAGTCGCCCAGCACGCGCCGTCGTGCCTCGAACGATTCCTCGTGCTGCGACCTCAGCCAATGCGGTTGCGTCACTTTGGTACGGCTCCCACATGTCTGCTGTAACGGGACGTGGGCCGTTCATCACTCCGTATGCCACTCCCCAGCCGAGATTGACCGGTGCCACAGGAAGCACGCGGGCATCTCCGAGGAACATCACTCGATAATCGCTGTCGCCTTCCTGGGGAAGTTGCCCTAGTAGCTGAGTGAGCGAGGTCCGAGTCTGATTCCAGCGTCCATTCACGGTTGCGAGAAGTGATGGCAATAGACCGATGAGAAGAGCGACACCGGCTATTGCACCGAGTGGCTGTCGCCATCCGAAACGCGCACGACGAATGTCGATGGACAAACTTGCTCCGAGTGCTCCGCATGCCACCGCCATACCGAATGCCACCGGCACCAACATCACGGCTGGTTCTGCAGCGTGAGCTGGAAGCAGTGCACGGTCATCGAGAACGGCGAGAACGAGTGCGACGGCTGCAAGCAAAGCGCCACGTAGTGCCCACGGGGACCGCGCTCCACGAACAACGATCAACGCGACAGCTACCGGCACATACAAACCAATTGACAGCCATGCAAGTGGCACATCGCCGACATCAAAACGTGCAAGTGAAGCGAGGCCCGCACCACGACCTCCCGGAACGGCAGCGCCCATCAGCTTGTCCCACCATCCGGATTGCACGTATGTGGTGGCCCACGGAAGGTGCAGCACGATTGCCAACATGACTGCAGCGAGCGACGCCGACATCCAGACCGTCGCTCGTTTCCATGCACCGTGGATTCCGGTGACGATGAACCATACGACCGACACGATGCCGACCGTCGCAATGAAGGCCGGCTCGAATGCAACAGTGACGGCAGTGATCAGCGTCATCGTCGCAAATGTCCGACGTCGACGGACGTCGGAAGTAAGAACGAAATAGTCGCGCGCATCGAGCGGCGCCGAGAGCGATGTCGCACGATGGCCCACGATGATGCGGGCACAATGCGCGACCCACGGCAGGGCCGCGTAAACGATCAGACCACTCCAACGCCCAGATGCCAGTGCGGCGTACGGCAACGGAACCGCGGCGTAGACAGATGTTGCGAAAAGTCGTGCACGCCGCACTCCGAACACCGATGCGAACTGCCACACTCCGATGTAACCGATGATCGGCAACAACAACACGAGCAGCGTGTGCAACAAGCCCATGTTGCCGAACGTCATTACCCCAGCACCTGCAAGTAACGCAATGCCCGAGGGAATTGCGGCCACCTCACCGAACGTCGACGCCCACCAACCGGATGAATATGTGGCAAGAAGATCACGGGGACCACTCTCAAAGCGCACGAACTGACCGATGTCTTCAACACCGTGCAGCCAGAGCGATCGACCACCGACGACTGTGCCGAGTGCGACGATGATCCATAGCAAGACCGTTGAGCGTTGCGACGTGGCTACCACGCCGCCGGCTTTGTTTGCTTCGGACTCAGCCACACCAGTGGTACGAGCACGACGTCGCAACCAAACCGACAGGCGTGCACTGCCTCTGGCCTGCAGCGCGTGCACTTCGTCATCGCCCACAAGACGATGCGCCTTGACACGTGCGCGACGTCGATGGATGTCTCCAAACGCCAGCGGTGCAGCTACCAGCGCACGTGCCGTAGCTAGCGACCGCCGTGCATTGCTCGCGAAGAGCCCGATGAATAGCTGAGCCACAGTGAAGATGACAAGTTCGACGATGACGAGTGGCAGTCGACTGGTTGAGGTCAGCGACAACACCGTGTTGATCCGCTCGCGCTCCGCAAGTGCCGGAAGTTGGTCACCGCTTGACTCGGGAAGTCGCTCAGAGATTCGCTCCCTGTGACGTCCGACCGCAGACGGAACAATGACCACTCGCGCGCCCGTGGTGTGCACACGCCAGCACAGGTCAAGGTCATCACCGACGAGCGGCAATGTCGACTCGAACCCACCGATTGTGCGGAAGAGGTCTGCACGCACCAATAAGCACGCAGTGGGTAACACGAACACGTCGCGCACAGCATCGTGTTGCTCTTGATCCTTCTCACTGACATCGACTATCGGATCACGCTCGCCGAGCCGGTCAACTTGCATGCCCACGTGCTGCAGCAACGTTGGTTCATCCCAGTCGACCAACTTCGGACCAACAAGGCCGGCATTTGTGCGATACAACTCTTCGACCAACCGAGTAATCGCATCTGGGGCAAGCGCCACGTCATCATGAACGAAGCAGAAGAACCCGGCGTCACCCTCGACTAGATCAAGAACGGTGTTGCACGCTGGACCAAACCCTGGGTTTGCTCCGAGGAAACGGACGACCGCTGTCGGCAATGCCGTTGCGACTGCATCGGTGATAGGTCCGGCAGCCGACGTGTCCTGCCGGCCAGTGACAAGTACCAAGTGCTGAAGGTTCGGGTAGTCCTGGGCGGCTAAAGCGAGAAGAGAAGTGTTGCACCATGGGGCAACGGCACCCGAGACAGCCTCGGGCTGATGCAGGACCATGACCGCCACCACCGCCGGGACATCACTGCTACCCGGGGCGGAAGGGACTGGCTGGGACACCGGTGAGGCGCCCTCGGAGACGGGGGCCATGTCAGACACGCTGTTCCGAGGCTACAGACCGCTCTCTCATTGGGCCTGTCGGCAGACCTGGAGACGGGCCATCTCACCTTGAGACGCGCCCGCGGGCCCGTGACCTTGTCTGTGCATCGACGCTTGTGCTTGCAAAAGTACGCAACATGGGGTATTTTGTGCGCATGAAGATTCCCACAATCAACGTGCCGTCGATCCACTCCATCGATCTCACCAAGTTCGACGTGAAGAAGTTCGACGTGAAGAAGTTCGACGTGAAGAAGTTCGACGTGAAGAAGTTCGACGTGAAGAAGTTCGATGCCATTGCCGAACATCGACGTCGCGAAAATCGCTTCTGCACCAGGCGTGCAGCGCGCAAAAGACGTTGGGTACACAGCAGTTGGTTTTGGCGTACTGGCGTTCCAGAAGGCTCAGGTTCGTCGTCGCGAGATTGCGGAGAGCGTGACATCGACGGTGAAGCAGACTTTGAAGGACCGCTTCAACACCGCGAAGTGACTCGACCAGCGCCGATTGCACTGGCTCTCGTTGTCATCTTTTGACGGTCATCCGGTGGCCATCATCCCGTAGCCATCATCTGGTAACACATCCGTCATCGGCGAGCCCCAGTAGCCTCGCTCCAGTGACGAACGAGCCACAACAGACTTCTGTCGGCGACACTGGCGACTCGCAAGTGTCGGGCTCACCGCGTATTCCCCTTCCCGAAGGCACCATCCCAGTTGCAATCGGGCTGGTCATCTCCGGCGTCGCCAGTTACGCCTTTTTCAAAGTCGGCCAGCAGGCACTTGGGAAAGAAGACTTCAAACCAATCGTCGCATTGTGGTTCACGACGTTTGCACTGGTGCCAGGTTTCTTCATGCCCGTCGAACAAGAGGTCGGTCGTGCACTTGCCCACCGTCGCGCACTGGGCCAAGGCGGTCGACCAGTCATCCAGAAAGTGCTGCCGCTCATGCTCGGCATGATGGCACTGCTCATGATCGTGGTCATCGCTGCGTCTGGTTGGATCACAAACGACTTGTTCGAGGGATACGGACTCGTGACGTTGGCCTTGGTGTTCGCATTCGTGTCGTACGCACCGTTTCACTTGGCGCGAGGCATCTGCTCTGGCTCTGGACGCTTCCCCCCTTACGGACTACTCATGGGTCTCGACGGACTCACGCGCACAGTCGGTTGCATCATCTTGTGGCTTGCCGGTGTCGATGTCATTGGTGCCTACGCATTAGTGGTCGTGCTCGCACCGCTTGCCGGACTCGCAGTGGTGTTCGCGATGGGCGACCTGCACACAGACGATGGCCCCCCAGCGGAATTCTCTGAGATCACGCCGAATCTTGGTTGGTTGCTCGGCGGGTCGATTCTTGCTGCCGCTCTCGTGAATGCCGGGCCACTCGGCATCGACATACTCGCCGACGCGAGCGAAGCCGCGAAGGTCACCGCCTTTGGTAATGGCGTGTTGTTGTCGCGAGTACCACTGTTCCTGTTCCAGGCGGTGCAGGCCGCATTGCTTCCTCGACTTGCACGGCTCGCTGCCAAAGGCGACCTTGGCGAGTTCCGTACTGGTTTTCGTCACCTCATGGTCGTGGTCGTCGGTGTTGCTGTCATCGGCACTGTCGGATCATTCCTCGTCGGACCACCAGTGCTTGACTATGTCTACGACGGCGGACTCGACCGACGCACCCTCACCTTGCTTGCACTTGCAAGTGGGTTGTACATGATTGCTCTCGCAACGTCACAAGCGGTCATTGCGTTGCAGGGTCACTCGTTCGTTACGTACGGATGGGCCGCAGGCATGGCGACGTTCCTGCTGGTCACGGCATACAGCTCAGATGACCTCTACTTGCGTGTTGAACTGGGCCTCGTCACCGCCTCGACGGCGGCACTCGTGGTGTTCGCACTTGGCCTACGTCAGCGAATTGCCGCTGGGGCCACCCCAGATGCCGAGTCGATGATCGACGGCATCTTGGACACTCCGCTCGAAGGCTGACGCCGTCAGCGCTTTGCTCGGGAGGCTTCAGATTCGAGGTCGTGGCGAACCATCATCTTCACCAGTCCTGCAAAATCGACCTCACGCGTCCAACCCAGTTTTTTCTGGGCCTTCGTCGGGTCACCGATAAGCAAGTCAACTTCTGCTGGTCGGAAGAACTTCGGATCTTGCCGCACGAAGTTACGCCAGTCCCCAAGTCCGGCTTCCTCGAACGCGAGGGTGAGGAACTCTTCGATGGAATGTGTTTCGCCCGTGGCCACCACATAGTCATCGGGTTGGTCTTGTTGCAACATCAACCACATTGCGCGCACATAGTCACCTGCATAGCCCCAGTCGCGCTTCGCATCGAGATTGCCCATCACCAACTCTTTGTCGATGCCGAGCTTTATACGTGCAGCGGTGTTGGTGATCTTGCGAGTGACGAACTCGAGACCACGTCGAGGTCCTTCATGGTTGAACAAGATGCCCGAGCAGGCATATATGCCGTAGCTCTCGCGGTAGTTCACGGTGATGTTGTGGCCAAAGACCTTGGCACAACCGTACGGCGAACGTGGATGAAACGGAGTCAGCTCGTTCTGTGGAATCTCGCGCACCTGGCCAAACATCTCCGATGATGACGCTTGGTAAAAGCGAATCGGGTTGTTCTGTGTGCCGCCGACCATGCGCACCGCCTCAAGCATGCGCAACACGCCAAGGCCCGTGATGTTGGAGGTCAACTCGGCCTGGTTGAACGAGATGGCCACGAAGGAGATGGCCCCGAGGTTGTACACCTCGTCGGGCTGAACCTGATCGAGCGCGCTCACGAGACTTGGCAAGTCAGCCAGGTCGCCAGGAACTAGTTCCACATAGGGAAACTCGTCTCGGAACTGAATTGCTCGTGGGTTGTTCTGGCCCTTCAACATGCCAAACACCTGATATCCCTTGCTGTGCAGGAACTCAGCCAAGTGCTGGCCGTCTTGGCCGGTGATTCCGGTGATGAAGGCCTTCGGCATGTGGGTTCTTTCTCTGTGAGCAACAGACCTAGAGAAGGTACCACCGCCTAGCCTTCGCACATGATTTCGGTGCTTGCAGGTGGCGTCGGTGCAGCACGATTCCTTCGTGGGTTATGCCTCGCCGTCGACCCGGCCCGTGTGGTTGCAGTGGTCAATACGGGTGACGACACCGAACTGCACGGACTGTCGATCTCGCCCGACATTGACACGGTCATCTACACGCTCGCCAATGCAATCGACCCTGAACGCGGATGGGGACTACGTGACGAAACATGGCGTGCGATGGCTTCGCTCGAGCGATTTACAGACGTCCGTCCTGCGGGATCACGCGCTGCACCAACGTGGTTCAACCTCGGCGATCAAGACCTCGCAACCCACTTCTACCGAACTGCTCGGTTACAAGAAGGTGCGTCGCTCACCGAGGTGACGGACGAGATTCGTCGTTCGTTTGAGTTGTTAGTGAACGTCATTCCGATGACTGATGACCGCGTGCGAACATTGGTGACTATCGCCGAGTGCGACTCTCCGGTTTCCGGTGAGACCATCTCGTTCCAGGAGTACTTCGTACGTCATCGCCACTCTTTGCCGGTCGCGTCAGTGACGTTCGACGGCGCATTAACGGCCACGCTCAATCCCCGTGCTCGCCTGCACGACTCCGAGCGCATCATCATCGCACCGTCGAATCCGATCGTGTCGATTGGCCCACTTCGCGCACTCGCTGGCGTCGATGACTTGCTCCGCGCGCGACGCAACGCCGTGGTGGCGATCTCGCCCATAGTGGCCGGCGCCGCACTCAAAGGCCCAGCTGACCGCATGTTGCGCGAATTGGGAATGGAGCCGACAGTCGTGGGCGTCGCGCGTCTGTACTCCGAGGTCTGTGGCACGTTGATCATCGATACACGAGATGCACATCTCGCTTCCGCCGTCGAAGCAGAAGGGCTGCGCTGTTTGGTGACGGACACGATCATGTCTGACCCGAACGTCGCGCGCGACCTCGCTGCGCTCACATTGACCTGACAGGATGTCCACGTGCAACGACTGACCGCGTGGGGCGTCACAGGAATCGGTGAGATCGTCCCTGGGGTGCAACTTGGTGACATCATCGCCACTGCGTGCGCTGAACCTCCGAATGGTCCTTTGCAGGACCATGACGTGCTCGTCGTGACCCAGAAGGTGGTCTCGAAAGCTGAAGGCCGCCTTGTTGAAGTTGACCCCGATGATCCGCTGTCGCACAAAGCGATCGTCGAAGCCGAAGCCGTGCGAGTGGTGCGCCGACGTGGAGACCTCATCATCACTGAAACAAGCCACGGGTTCATCTGCGCGAACAGTGGCGTTGATTTGTCGAATGTCGAGCGCGGTCAGGCGGCACTCTTGCCCATCGATAGTGATCGCTCGGCGCGGCGCATTCGCGACATTGTGCGCGCTCGCCTGGGGGTGAACGTCGGCATCATCGTCAGCGACACGTTTGGTCGTCCATGGCGTCGCGGCCTCACCGATGTCGCCATCGGAGTCGCAGGCATCGCGGCCGTCGTCGACTTGCGCGGCACTGCCGACGCACTCGGGCGCGTCATGCAGGTAACAGAGGTGGCCGTTGCCGATGAATTGGCTAGTGCCGCAGAGCTGGTGATGGGAAAGAGCAGCGGAATTCCGGTCGCTGTCGTACGTGGCGCAGATGCAACTTGGTTTCGTGACGCATCGATCAACGAGATCGTGCGACCAGCTAGCGAAGACTTGTTTCGCTGAGCGAACTCAAAGAACTTGGCCAGCTACTGCGAGTCGCCTACTGAGAGTTCGTCTTCGGTCTGTCTCGCAGCATGGGCACGAAGAGTCTCAGCAAGACCGTCCTCCAAATCCGTGAACGGCGACCAACCGAGCTGAATGCGTGCACGCACCGGCGACAGCGCAGAACGAGTGACATCGTGAGGTCGCGCCGCACTGACTCGTGGCGCCGGGGCACTTCGCCCGGCTACTTCGTTCCATAAATCGGCAATTGCCACTTGTCGACCAGTACCGACATTGACAACGAGGCCTCCGGCTCGATCGATCGCACGCACAATTGCATCGACGACATCGTCGACGTAGATGAAATCACGAGTCTGCTTGCCCGCACCGTGAACAATCGGCGCGCGCGAAGTGTGGTGGGCTTGCACGAACGACGCAACCACGGAATCTTCTGGGCGCTGACGTGGTCCGTAGACCGCTCCAACGGCGAGCACTGTGAATTCGACTGCGTGCCTGTCTCGGTAGACCGTGTGCATGTCAGCAG
>Ga0255084_1000334_pt1 | contig 10813 bp, 3 predicted proteins | sample Colum_Cont_RepA__FD_188433 | JGI IMG/M metagenome (GOLD analysis project Ga0255084, IMG submission 188433) | Freshwater microbial communities from Columbia River, Oregon, United States - Colum_Cont_RepA_8d | ecosystem: Environmental > Aquatic > Freshwater > River | place: USA: Oregon | collected... | reverse complement strand
GTTCAACTCCCATTGCGCGCTATGTCTATGAAACTGGAACTAAAACTGGCAAGCGCGTTCAAGCATTGGGCGGGGCCAAGAACCACATGATTGTTCTTCCAGACTCAGATCTAGAACTAGCAGCCGATGCTGCCATTAACGCAGGCTTTGGTTCTGCAGGAGAGCGTTGCATGGCAATCTCTGCAATCGTTGCCGTGGAACCTATTGGAAATGCATTGGTTGCACGCATTAAATCTCGTATGGCCAACATTGTTACGGGCGATGGCACAAAGGGCAGCGACATGGGCCCACTTGTTACTGCTGTGCACCGCGACAAAGTTGCTTCTTATATTGAAGCCGGAGCTAAAGAAGGTGCAACTGTTGTTGTTGATGGCCGCGATCTAAAAGTAGATGGCGATGGATTCTTCCTTGGGCCAACTCTGCTCGATAACGTGAGCCCAAAGATGTCGGTCTATACCGATGAAATCTTTGGTCCAGTTTTAAGCATTCTTCGCGTTAATACCTATGACGAAGCTTTGAATTTAGTTAACTCACATCAATATGGAAATGGCACAGCGATCTTCACTAATGATGGTGGAGCTGCACGTCGTTTCCAGAATGAAGTAGAAGTAGGAATGGTGGGAATCAACGTTCCGATTCCTGTGCCAATGGCCTATTACTCATTTGGTGGATGGAAGAACTCATTATTTGGTGACTCACATGCACATGGCACTGAAGGTGTTCATTTCTTTACTCGTGGCAAAGTTGTTACAAGCCGCTGGTTAGATCCAAGCCATGGTGGAATTAACTTAGGTTTCCCACAAAACGACTAAATCGGTATTGAGGTGGGCATTTAAGCCTGCGATTTAGGCGATTAAGGTAAGTACAAGGGCTAATAGCTGAGATTGTCCCTTATTTGCTCAGCGGGTAACCCCTATACTTAACCCCATCGAGCGGGACGAACTCACCCCACCAGCACCTTTTGTGAGTCCATTGGGAGTAAAGCGAGATTTATCGAATTGATAGAGCGCATTGCCGCAGGGTTACGAAGCAGGGTGATGCGACGTAGGGAAAAAACCTACGCTCTGAAAGCAGTTAAAACTTCGAAGATTTTCACATCCCTTTTAATTATTTTTGCACAGATTCTTGCGGGCTTGTCTCTGCAGGTTGTTGTTGCACCTAGTGCAAGTGCAGCCTGCGCAACAGGATTTCCAACTGTTGGTTGGCAGGCAATAAGAACTACCGCAGGGGCGGAATTAACAGATCCTAACAATGATTTTACGCCTTACCCTTCTGGCGGCACCGCCGATATTTCCTCAGTAACTGGATCGCCTATGGATTGGTTTTCATCTGGTGATGGTTGTGATTTCTTTTTTAGGTTACGACTTAAAGGTGACCCTCGAGCTGGAACTGGTTTAGATAATAACTTTTATGTAGTTGCGATTGGTAGAGGCACAACACCCTTAGTTTGGGTTGGCATTAATGGCGATGGTAATAACAAAGCCTCATATGTCTATGCATATAACCCTTCAACTTCAAGCTACTTGAGCAACCTGGCAGTTAATTCGAATGATGGCACCGATAAAATCAAAGTCCAATCTGTCACGGTTGGAGCCACAACTGAGTATTACCTTCAATGGCGAATTGCAAATTCAATTCTTCCAGCAGGAGTGTTTACCTCACCCGTTGGCCTCTTTGCTGGAACTTCACAGTCTAATGTTGTAACAACAATAAATGCAGACTGCGTGGATTCTTTAATAACTAGTGGATCTTGTACTCCCAAATACGATGGAACTCTTGCAGTAGACCTTACAAAAAATACTGATTCTGCAATTCGCCCAAACATAACCTCAGTTACACCAACCAAGGGCACTACTGCCGGCGGCACCTCAGTTTCGATAGCTGGAACGAACTTAGCTAATACCTCCCAAGTGTTTTTCGGCGGTAAAGCAGCAACTATTACGTCATCCACAAATACAACAATCAACGTATCTGTTTCAACGCCTGCAAGTGGGACAACCGGTCCGGTTGACGTATATATCGTTAACCCTGGAGGCACTTCCAACACGTTAGTGGACGCCTACACGTATATAACTGCTCCCGTTGTTGCCACTATTGCAGCTTCAGGTGTTGCAAGTACTAGCGCTCAACTCAATGCTGATATAAATCCAGGAGCAGATCTACTAACGGCTGCAAATTTTTGCTACGGAACTGCATCTGATTTAACTGGTTGTACGTCGGTAGCTGTTACTGAGTCCCTAGCATCAATTGGATCTGGGACTACTAATGTGCGAGTGACGAAGCAATTAACTGGATTGACAACAAACACGCTCTACTATTTCAGAATATCGGCAACTAATTCCCTTGGCACCACAACTGGTTCCATTTTAAGTTTTACCCCTGCAGATGCAACTTTGTCGATTTCAACAAGTTCGCTTCCAAGTGGAACATATGGTGTCGCTTATTCAACACCACTTGCAGCAACAGGTGGCACGGGTACATATAGTTCTTGGGCATTGACATCAGGTACTTTGCCATCCGGGCTTTCCTTAAACACAACAACCGGTGTTATTTCAGGAACCCCAGCTGCGATAGCTTCAGCAACGAGTTTAACTTTTACAGTGACAGATAACCAATCGCCAACTCCGACAACTTCGTTAGGCAAAGTTCTTGCATTAACAATTGCTGTTGGGCTTCCTATTGCAACAACCAATGATCCAACATCTATCGGCGCAACGACGGCAACTCTTAACGGTTCCGTAACAGCAAATGGAGCTTCTACTGCAATCTATTTCTGCCTTGCTTCAAGCGGTGTCACAAACGCATCCGGTGCATTGACATGTATATCAACACCGACAGCGACTAATACTCCAACTACAAGCTCGGCAAGCTCATCTTCTGCTTTAACTGGACTGACTTCAGGAAATATTTATTACTACCAAATCTATGCCACGAACAGTGCTGGCACGGACTATGGAACCGTAAAGAACTTTATTCCGGCAAGTGCACCATCTGTAACCACAAGTGCAGCTAGCTCCATAAGCTCATCTGGTGCCACCCTGAATGGCTCCGTCACAGCTAATGGATCCAGTTCTGCTATTTCCTTCTGCTTGGCTACATCAAGTGCTCAAACTGGTAGCGCTTTGACTACTTGTACCTCTAATCCAACCTCTAGCCCATCAGCAACGCTCAGTACCTCGACAGTCACTGCAACTACAGGTTCCTTAACAAATGGAACAACTTATTATTTTCAGGCCTATGCAACAAACTCAACTGGAACGACCTACGGTTCTGTTCTCAGTTTTACTGTTACGGCAACAACTACAACTACTGTAACTGCTGCTCCAACTGCAACTACCTTAGGTAAAGTAGTAAATCTGGCAACAACTGTCTCACCAAATACTGCAACTGGTGCTGTAGTTTTCAAAGATGCATCAAGCAATACTCTCTGCACTGTTGCATCATTATCAACTGGTGCCGGCAACTGTAATTGGACTCCAGGGTCAGCTGCTAGTTTCGTTGTAACCGCTTACTACACATCAGATAATCTAAGTGCCTACACAAGTTCCACTTCTTCAACAACCACCGTCACCGTAAATGCAGGCATAACTGTTGCTGGTGGGTCGAATCCTTCAACAACTTATGGCACAGCAGCTACCTCATCTGCTTTCACAACATCCGGTGGAACAGGAACTAAGACCTGGACTGTGGTTTTAGCATCTGATTCAAGCGCGGTAAGTGGTATCACGATAAGTAGCGGTGGAATTATCTCTGTTGCAGCAACTACGGCTGCTGGAACTTATTCAATGACAGTTAAGGCAACAGATACCGTAAGTTCTGTTGGAACATTATCGGCTACGGTGACAGTAAGCACGGCAGCTTTAACCATCACCTCAACGACCACAAGTGCTTCAAAGGTGTATGGAGCTTCCAATCCAACTTTTTCCTTCACTTCAAGCGGACTAAAGAATGGTGAAGCTATTAGCTCAGTCACCAATACCTTCACAGGTACAGGTTCCTATAACTCAACTACGATTCCATCAGATTTTGGTAGCTACACGCTCACCCCATCGGCTGCAGTTTTTGGGGGTAGTGCAAGTGCATCGAATTACACGATCACTTATGCAACCGTCGCGTATTCAATTACAAAAGCAACACAGTCAGTTCTTTGGAGCCCTACAACCACGTATCAAACATCAGCACAACCAGTTACATGGTCGAGCGTGGCAACTGGTTACGGTTCAATTACCTACGCAGTAACAACAGTTGGCACTATTAACTGCGCCATTGTCTCTGAGAAATTAACTTGGACTAGTTCAGCAACTGGGTCGTGTGTAGTTACCGCATCTGCAGCAGGTGATGGGAACCATAATGCAGGTTCAATCGCTAAGACATTTACTATCACTGCTCTTACAATTCAAACAATTACTTTTACTTCCCCAGGTAATCAGACCTACGGAACTACTTTCACCGTTTCAGCAACTGCATCACCTTCAGGGTTGCCTGTCGCTATTTCGACGTCAGGTGGTGGCTGCACCGGATCTGGAACAAGTACTTCGGGAAGCACGGTTACTTTAACCGCTAGTGCCGGTGGTACTGGAAACTGCAGCATTACCGCTTCTCAAAGCGGAGATACAACGTATGCAGCAGCTTCTGATGTAACAAATACAATTAACATTAACAAGGCAAGTCGCGCAATAACCATTACAGCTGGCTCAAGCACAATTGCATATTATGCAACTACAAGTATTACCTTATCTGCCTATTCTGGAACTGGCTCAATTACTTACAGTGTAGGAGCTGGTTGTTCATTAGATACTGGCACATTAACTGTTTCAACATCTTCAGGAACTTGCACTGTACTTGCCACATTAGCAACTGATGATAATTATCTAGAGGCCATCTCTAATACATTGACTATTACTAGAACTACTGCGCCGCTCACCATTACGGCAACGAGTAGCGCGGCTAGTAAAAATTATGGCGCCGCTGATCCAACTTTTTCATTTAGTAGTGGTGCTCTTAAAAATTCAGAGTCAATTTCAGATATTGTTAAAACTTTCACGGGCACTGGTTATAATTCAACGACGCCCCCATCAAATGCAGGCACATACACAATTACTCTTTCCGGTGCAACAATTTCTGGTGGTGGTGCAACTAACTACACGATTAGCTATGTAACAGCTTCTTACCAAATTGTTCAGATAAGTCAGACAATTACTTTCACTTCCCCAGGAAATAAGACATACGGATCTACTTTCACCGCCACTGCAACTTCAGATTCAGGCCTTGCAGTCACAATTACAGCTTCAGGGGATTGCAGCGGAACCGGAACAAGCCCAGTAACGATAACCCCAACAGCCGTTGGCACCAATTGCGTTCTCACTGCTTCACAGGCTGGCGATGGAAATTATTTAGCAGCAAGCAATGCAGTTAACACAATTTCAATTTTATCCGGCGATCTCGCAAACCAAAGTGTCCTTGAGTTATCTGTTACACCGACATCAAAGACATATCCATATTCCCAGGTATTATCGATGTCTACTTCTGGTGGTTCAATTGACCCAGGCACCGTCACATATGCAATTACATCAGGGGGAACTGCTACAAGTTGTGCGCTATCAAACTCTTCATCTACTGCAACCATCACAGCTTCTACAAGTGGGACATGCCTTATTGCTGCAACGATGGCGGGCAATGGTGCCTATAACCCTGTTACAAGTTCAAGTGTAACTTTTACCTTTACCCAAGCTACTCAGACAATTTCCTTTACAACACCTTCAGCTATGACTGTGGGAGATGCCAACCAAGCGCTGATTTTCTCAGCTTCAAGTGGATTAACTGTCACGCTCACTTCTAACTCAACATCGGTATGTACGATTTCTTCCTCATCTGTCGTGGCAGTTGCCGCAGGAACGTGCTCGATTACTGCAAGCCAAGGTGGAAATAGTAATTATTCTGCTGCCAGTTCTGTGACTCGCACATTCACAGTTACGGCAGCGGCTGCACCACCTTCAGGTGACACTAAATCTGATCCTGATTTGTATTGGTCTGATCCTGCAGATATCTCGTCTGGTACTGCACTGTCTTCAATTCAGCTCAATGCTTCGGCCTCGGTGCCTGGTTCTTATTCATATTCACCAAGAGCCGGAACGATATTATCTGGTGGCTCACATACATTGTATGTAACGTTCACACCAAGTAATAGAACTAGATACAACTCAGTTAGCACTGCTGTAACTATCACTGTTACAGGTAGGGCCGCCACTCCAACACCTACTCCTACTCCAACTCCAACACCAACACCTACACCAACACCAACCCCTGCTCCAACTCCAACAGCCACACCAACACCAACCCCTACGCCAACTCCAAAACCTACTGTTACCCCTACACCAACACCTGCTCCAAAAAATGATGCAAAAGCAAAAGGTGTTGTAACTACTGGGGTACAAACAGTTGTCGCTTTGGTGTTCAACGTAAATTCAAATGCATCTGTTAAATCCAATACCATTATCTCAACGGCACCTTCAACACCGAGTGCAACTCCACGACCAACAACAACACCAAGTGCCTCAGCTGAACCAACGTCAACGCCGAGTGCAACTCCACGACCAACGTCAACGCCGAGTGCAACTCCACGACCAACGTCAACTCCAAGTGCCTCAGCTGAGCCAACCTCAACACCGAGTGCAACTCCACGGCCAACGTCAACTCCGAGTGCAACTCCACGGCCAACGTCAACTCCGAGTGCAACTCCACGGCCAACGTCAACTCCGAGTGCAACTCCACGGCCAACGTCAACTCCGAGTGCCTCAGCTGAGCCAACCTCAACACCGAGTGCAACTCCGCGTCCAACTTCCACGCCAACTCCCACACCTACCGCGACTGTTGCGCCTGCAACTCTTGCAGATGTGAAGCGTCCAGTTGGTGAAGGTGTTTCACGTGTCACAGTCTCTGGCATGAATGTTTCAATTACAGCACAAAAGGGCTTTAGTGGAATAACAAGTGTTTCAGTCAACGTTAAGCAAGATGGTGTTACCAAACAAGTTGTTATTCCAGTTTCAATATTTCCAGATTCACCAAAGATTCCTGTGGTTGTGCCAAAGAGTCTGACTGAGTCAGTGATCTCTTGGAAGACTTCCCCAAATGCTACAAGTTACGATGTAACAGTAAAGGGTGCATTGGTTTGCCAAACTACAGCTTCTTCTTGCACAGCACCTGTTGCCGTTGGTCCAAAAACCCCAGTGGAAATCACTGCTAATGGTGGGGATAATTTGAAGTCCGTGATCGCTCCAACATATCAACCAAATAAGCCAATCCCTGCAATCACTGTTAACTTTGCAACGAACTCTTCTAAGCTAAGTAGTGCGCAAAAGACTGAACTTAATAAGATTGCTAAATACATTACCGAAGAAGGCTTCATGCGCTTAGTCGTCTATGGCTTTACAGACTCACGTGGTGGTGTGGACAACCAAGCATTATCTGTGGCACGTGCTCAATCCACTGCCGATTACCTTGCAAAATTAGCTCCTGGAATTGATTTTGTAGTTTCAGGTTTTGGTCCATCCAAACCTGTGGCATCGAATAAAACTGATGCAGGCATGGCAGCTAACAGAAGAGCCGAATTATCACTCTGGTAGAGCCTCAAATAGGCCTTAATTAGTCCTTATCAACGCTCTAAAGGTAAGATTGCCCCTGTGATGGCCGGTAACTTGGCCTCAAGCAATGTTTAGTTGATTCGTAGAAACCGTCGGTTTCCTTAGGAAAGTAGTTTTCGTGGCCAAGATTCAAGAGCATCTTAAAGACCTGCCTGTAAAAAAGCGCGAAAACCTTCGCAACGTTGCCATCATCGCCCACGTTGACCACGGTAAAACAACATTAGTTGATGCCATGTTGTGGCAGTCAGGTGCATTTGCTGCCTATAAGAAGCAAGACGATAGCAACGACCGCATGATGGATTCAATGGATCTAGAGCGCGAAAAGGGAATTACGATTCTTGCTAAGAACACTGCCGTTAAGCGCGGTGACACAATCGTTAACATTATTGACACACCAGGCCACGCAGATTTCGGTGGCGAAGTTGAACGTGGACTTGAAATGGTGGATGGCGTTATTTTGTTAGTGGATGCATCAGAAGGCCCATTGCCACAAACACGTTTCGTATTGCGCAAAGCGCTAGAGAAGAACTTGCCAGTCATCTTGTTAATCAACAAGGTTGACCGTCCCGATTCACGTATTGCTGAAGTTGTTGATGAAGCATATGAACTCTTCTTAGATCTAGATGCGACCGAAGAACAAATTGAATTCCCAGTTGTGTATGCATCAGCTAAAGCTGGTCGTGCATCACTTAAGCGCCCAGCAGATGGCGGAATGCCAGAAGAAGAAAACTTAGATGTTTTGTTCGACACAATCTTTAGCGCAATTCCAGCACCTGAATATCACGAAGGTGCACCACTTCAGGCACACGTAACAAACCTTGACTCTTCACCATTCCTTGGCCGTTTGGCGCTATGCCGCGTGCGCGAAGGTGTTATTAAAAAGGGTCAATCAGTTACTTGGATTAAGACTGATGGAACAACCGAGCGCGTGAAGGTTTCAGAGCTTTTGATTACTGAAGCACTCGAACGTGTTCCAGCGCTAGAGGCACACCCAGGTGACATCATCGCTGTGGCAGGTATTGAGACAATTACTTTGGGTGAAACCCTTGCAGATCTTGAAGATCCACATGCACTGCCATTAATCATCGTTGATGAACCATCAATTTCTATGACTATTGGTATCAATACTTCTCCTCTTGCAGGCAAGAGTGGAAAACTGCTGACAGCACGCCAAGTTAAGGGCCGTCTGGATGCAGAGCTAGTAGGTAACGTTTCATTGCGCGTATTAAACACAGAGCGTCCTGATACATGGGAAGTTCAAGGTCGCGGAGAACTCCAGCTTGCCGTTCTTGTTGAAATCATGAAGCGCGAAGGTTTTGAACTAACTGTTGGTAAGCCACAGGTAGTTATTAAGAAGATTGATGGAAAGATCCATGAACCGATGGAGCGTTTAACAATTGATGCACCTGAAGAATACTTAGGTGTTCTCACTCAGTTGATGGCACTTCGTAAGGGCCGTATGGAACAAATGGTTAACCACGGAACCGGTTGGATCCGTCTTGACTACAAGGTTCCATCACGTGGACTTATTGGATTTAGAACTGAGTTCTTAACTGAAACTCGTGGAACAGGTTTACTGCACCACGTATTTGATGGTTACGAGCCTTGGTATGGCGATATCCGCACACGCGGAACAGGTTCACTTGTTTCAGACCGTATGGGAACAGTTACTTCTTACGCACTCTATGGAACACAAGATCGCGGAACAATATTTGTTGAGCCAGGCGATGAAGTTTATGAAGGTATGGTTATTGGCGAGAACTCACGTAGCGATGACATGGACGTTAACTGTGTTCGTGAAAAGAAACTCACAAACATGCGTGCTTCAGGCACAGATGAATCAGAGCGTTTGATTCCGCCTAAGAAGCTCAACATGGAAGGTGCTCTTGAGTTCTGCCGCGAAGATGAGTGCGTTGAAGTTACGCCAGCAGTAGTTCGTATCCGCAAGGTTGTTCTTGATGGTGACGAGCGTGCCCGCACAACTGCCCGTCAGAAAAAGGCGAATCTAAACGCTAACTAACAGGTAATTCACAGGCTTACTCTCTAATATCCACTTTGAATTAAATAGTGATCACCACATAGGGAGAGTAGAAATGAAGAAGAGCCGAGTTATACCTATAGCGTTAGTTGCACTCCTGGCTATCGGTGTGATTACTGTTGAGAAAACCATCTCCTCTCGTATTACTACGCGGGTCTATGAGGTTCTGCCTAGAGCCACTGATGTGACGGCATCCCTTTCTTTGTACGAGATTCCGGGAAATATCGTGTCTGACTCAATCAAGTCGATTCGCATTAATATTGGTGAATATGCATTGAAAGATTCAAACTTAAAACCTTCATTAGCAATTAATGCTCGTGATATTTCTAAGGCTAAGCCCAATGTAATTGGATCTCTAGATGTAATGGCAATCATCCCTGCCTCTACAATTACAGAATTAGCAGATTTCAATGATGCCCAAATCGTAGGCGACACTTTACAAGTCTCTGTTGGTTCGGGCGGTCTTGGTACAGCCATTCTTGTTCCTAAGTATTCAGGTAATCAGATTTACTTTGAGCTACAAGGTGTTTCTCTCTTTGGTAATGAAATACCAGCAGATTCATTACCGGCAGAGATTAAGGACCAGATTAAGAGTAAGAGCGTGCGAACCTTGAATGCACCCAAAGGCATGAATGTTAAATCAATTTCGCTTAGCAGCAAAGGGCTTGCACTAACAATGCAAGGTAAAAACATCCGACCAACAAAAATTGGTTCAACTTTCTAGAATCTGAATAAGAATTGGATGCCAGTGAGCTCTCGCCTAGAAGCGCCGGTTGACTAGCGCCACAGGCGCAAACCAGCCGATTTGTCGCACTCTTCGGGCAAGATGCTCACTGTGAGTAAGCAGAGCTTTTCCCTTGTTGCACCTAGTGCACCTAAATCTACGCCTGCACTTACTCCTGATCAATTAGCTGCAGTTGCCCATCGCGGCAGTCCTTTAGTCATTCATGGTGGTCCTGGCACAGGTAAGACAACCCTCTTAGTTGAAGCTGCGTTAGCCAGAATTGCCGAAGGACAAAACCCAGATTCTATTTTGCTTCTTACCTTTGGTCGCGAGCGGGCATCAGAGCTACGTGATGCAATTGCACTGCGCACAACAAAGACAATGTTTGAACCACTTGCCCGCACCTTTCAC
>Ga0255084_1000333_pt1 | contig 10827 bp, 5 predicted proteins | sample Colum_Cont_RepA__FD_188433 | JGI IMG/M metagenome (GOLD analysis project Ga0255084, IMG submission 188433) | Freshwater microbial communities from Columbia River, Oregon, United States - Colum_Cont_RepA_8d | ecosystem: Environmental > Aquatic > Freshwater > River | place: USA: Oregon | collected... | reverse complement strand
TCGCCAAGCCGCGCGTGATCATCCCGGTCTTCCCCGGCAGCAATTGCGAATACGACACCGCCCGCGCGTTCCGTCTCGCCGGCGCCGAGCCCGAGATCCTCGTCCTGCGCAACCTCGACGCCGCCGGCCTCGGCGAATCGCTCAAGGCCCTGGCCGACGCCATCTCCCGCTCGCAGATCCTCATGATCCCCGGCGGCTTCTCCGCCGGCGACGAACCGGACGGCTCCGGCAAGTTCATCGCCGCCGTCATCAAGGCCCCCATCGTGCGTGACGCCGTCATGGAGCTGCTCAAGTCGCGCGACGGACTCGCCCTCGGCATCTGCAACGGTTTCCAGGCGCTCATCAAGACCGGCCTCGTCCCGTATGGTGAGATCCGCGACGTCGACGCCTCGGCTCCGACCCTCTTCCACAACCGCATCGCCCGCCACATCTCGCGCTACGCCCATACCCGCGTCGCCTCGGTCAAGTCGCCGTGGCTCGCGCGCATGGAGGTCGGCCAGGTGCACACCATCCCGCTCTCGCACGGCGAAGGCCGCTTCACCGCGCCTGCGTCCGTCATCGCCGACCTCGTCAAGAACGGACAGGTCGCCTTCCAGTATTGCGACGCCGCCGGCGCGCCCTCGAACCGCATCGAGTTCAATCCCAACGGATCGCTCGAAGCCGTCGAAGGCATCACCAGCCCGTGCGGCCGCGTCCTCGGCAAGATGGGCCACACCGAACGTGCCGGCGCCAACGTCGCCAAGAACATCCCCGGCGACAAGCACCAGCCCCTCTTTCAGGGTGGAGTGGACTACTTTGCTTGAGCGTTAACCCGGTAGGGATGCGATCACATCGCATCCGCTGTATCTAAGGAAAGGACAGCACCACGTGCTGTCCTTTCCCTTTGTTTTAATTCGTGAATGCGACTCTGCGCTTAGATTCGGATAAAGACCCTCCGGCGGTAGAGCCACCAACAGAAGGTCCAGAGGACTCCGAGGACGAGGAGGCTTGAGGCGAGGGCGCCGGTGGTGCCTTCGAAGAGGCCGGTGCCGAGCCAGGTCTTGCCGACGCTGCGGATCCAGCCGGCGGTGAGCTGATAGGCGACGTAGATGGCGATGGAGTTCATGCCGACGACGACGAGCGGGAAGGTCCACGCTTTGCGCCCCTTGATGTCGATGAACCAGTAGAAGGGGGCGAAGGCCCAGAGCACCACGGCTCCGCTGTAAAGGGCCCAGGAGGGCGTCCAGAGGCGTTTGATGACGGGGCAGAGTGTGGTGCCGGTCACGAGCGCGAGGACGAGGCAGAGGCCGCCGGCCTTGAGCAGCCAATTGAGCTTCTCTCCGGGGGTCTTCTCCGAACGCAGGTTCTCGCCCGCCATGAGCCCAAGGATCATGGTGATGAGCGCAGGGACGAAGTTGAGCGTCTGGTAGCCGCCGTTGTTAAACACGAACGGCGTCTCCCGCGGGAAGAGGTTCAGGAACCACTGGTCGAAGGAGGCCGCGATGTTGGCGTTCATGTTCCAGTGCGCCCAGAGGCCGCTGAAGGTCTGGCCGGGCTCGGTGACGCCGAGGGCTTTGAAGTCAGTCCCGGGTCCGGCCACAGGCATGAGCACGAACGCGGTCCAGGTGGCGACGGCGATGACCCCGATGGCCCCGAGCTGGATCTTCCAGCCTTTGCCGACGAGCAGGGTGAGGAAGACGTAGCCGAGGCCGATCTGGGCGAGGACGTTCGTGAAGATGAAGTTGGGCCGTCCGCCGGCGCTGGTGGACAGGAAGACGCCCAAGGCGACCAACGCGAAGGCCCGCCACAAGGTGTGCAGGAAGCGTCGGCGTCCGTCCTGCCCCTCGGCGCTGCGACGCGACGACGAGAACGGCAACGCCATGCCGACCATGAACATGAACGAGGGTTGGATCATGTCCCACGCCCCGCCGCCCACCCACGCCGCATGCGTGGTGTTGTAACGGAGGAGTTCCCAGAAGGCGGAATCCGGAAAGGCTTTCGCGATCTGCGGGATCCCGAAACCCGACGAGGCCATGAACAACATCGTCAACCCGCGGAACGCATCGAGCGAGACCAGGCGTTCGGGCAGGGTCGCGGAGCCAGAGGGGGTGCTCATGGCGGCGAGAATCGCCGCCAGGGGACACGTTGGCAAGTGGGCACGTGGGCACGGGGATGACTTAGTTGACCCGTTGATCGGTTGGCCAGTTGGCCAGGGATGCAACGGGTAGGGTCAGCACTGCGTGCTGACCTAGGGTCCGATGCGCTAGGTCGGCACGCAGTGCCGACCCTACCTCGAGACAATGGCCGCCGGATGGTGGCCGAAAGGTAGGGGCGTGGCTATGCCGCGCCCTCCGCAGGCCGAACACGGGGTCAGGCCGTTACCGGAGAGACGCTGATACTAAAAACTAAGGTTTAGGGCGGGTTTGGTATCAGGATGCTTTGGTAACGGCCTGACCCCATCGCGTTTCCCTTCAGCGTGGACGCGGGAGCGTTAACTGAATAAAAAGACACCTACTCCCCTACTCATGTTCCGCTCAAGCCGTATCCGAAACCTGCTGACCCTAACCGCGATAGCCGCGAGTCTATGTTTGCCATCACAAGGGGCGTCGCTGCCGCCAGAAAAAGATCGGCGCATTAGCAATCCCCCTGCAGCCCTAAAAAGCATTGGATGGCCGCGGCTATACAAGTACAGCAAGTACTTTAACACAAAAACGTACGACGTCCATATTCTGGGCACGACTGAGGTCAGTGACGAGAAGATGCTGCTAGTGGCCGAGTTTATCGACAACATGATATCCGCCCTCAAGAGCTCGCAAGACCGCGCGAAATTCGCCGGTCACCATATCTGCCTTATCGGCAGCAAAGACCCGGATCTGGGTGAATTGGGGAGCGTTCCTAACCAACGGAATGCAGGGGGGAAGAATGTCACACTACTGACTGCGGACGTGATCAACCATATGGCGCGCGACGATCAAGGGAATGAGTTTTTCAGGGGATGGAACATCCCTGCCCATGAGTTCGGGCACTCAATAGAGCTCAAGCTCGAATTACAGAAGAGGTCAGACCAAGTCTTCTCCAGCAACGCGGGGAACTACAACCTGAAGATGAAGCGGGAGTACTTCGCGTGGGCCTCGGAAACATGGTTCAACAGCAGCAGAAGCAAGGTGACCAGGGACAAGATGCCCAAGTGGCAGTACGACTACCTCGCCACCATCTTCGACGCCGCTAATAAATGGATGCCAGCCTCAGACAGCCAACAGGGTCAGGCCGTTCCCCGAATCAAGCGTAACTGAATTCGCATCTTTTCAGCTTATTTAGTTATACCCTCCTAAAGTCAGAAAGGGTCAGGCTACTAGGTAGTAGCCTGACCCTTTCATGTCTCGGGTGCTTGCTGCCATTCCCGGATCTCCCGGTGTCAACTTACCCGCATCCCCGCTTGCCCCCTCGAAGGCTCCGCCTTCGCGCCCACATAGGCTTACAATCCCAGGCCTAAGCATAATGGGGTCAGACCCCATTATGTGTCGATCGTAGCTGCGCTCACTTCCTGGCCTTCTTGTCGTCGATCTCTTTCTGGAGCTCCTTAGCGCGCAGCTTTCCCTTCTGGATGGCATTCGGGGTCATCCCCCGGGTCATGCTGTCGAGCTCCCCGCGAGCGGAGGAGGAGCCGGTTAGAGCGAGCGTCAGGTAGGCGTAGGCCTCTACTTTGTCGATGCCAACGCCTTGGCCGCGCTCGTATGCGTTGCCAAGAAAACGATAAGCTGAGGCGTTCCCCTGATCGGCAGATTTACGGAACCACTTGACCGCTTCGCTGGGATTGCGCGGCACCCCTTCGCCTCTCCCATAGCAATACCCGAGACTGAATTGAGCGCCGGCATGTCCTTGGTCAGCCGCCTTGCGCCACCAACTCGCCGACTCGACATAATCGACCGGTACCCCTCTTCCTTGTTCGTAGATGAAGCCCAAGCGGTATTGGGCCTCAACCTGGCCATTCTCGGCGGCCTTGCGATACCACTTCAGGGACTCGACCAGATTCTTCTCCACGCCGTCGCCGTTGGCGTAGCTATACCCCATTCGGTATTGGGCATAGGCATCTCTCTGCTCGGCCATCGTCTTAGTGACTTGAGGTGTCGGCAGCTTCGCAGGCTCAGCGGACGCCGGTGTCACGGACTGGCTCGGCTTGGCGGTCTTATCCTTTGATCGCAGTTTATCGCTGAGCTCTTTCTGTAATGCCGCGGAGCGTTTCTTCGCCGCCGCTAGCTGGTCAGCCGTCAACTTAGAACCTAAGTCCAAGAGACCTGCGCGGGCATCGGCAACGGTGGCTCCGGCGAGGTCGTAATGAGCGTATGCCTCGACCAGATTCTTGGTCACGCCTTGCCCGTTCGCATGGCAAAAACCGAGACCGTAGAGGGCGCGGCCGGCCACGAGGACATCACCTTCCTCGGCACAAGTGCGATACCATTTAATGGCTTCCGCGAAATTACGCGTCACACCCAATCCGTGATAGTAGGAATTACCCACATTGAACTGCGCCCGCGCATACCCTTGGTCGGCAGCCTTGCGATACCACCGCAGGGCTTCGGGCAAATTTTTGGCCACGCCTTCCCCCTGTTCATAGTTACTACCCGTGGCAAATTGGGAGAACATGTCCCCTTGCTCTGCAGCCTTGTGAAACCACTTCGCGGCTTCGGTATAATCTTGCGCCACGCCTTCACCTTCCTCGTAAGCGATGGCGAGGTCTCTTTGCGCGCCGCGATCGCCTTTCACCGCCTTGGCCTTGAGGTCCTGGATCGACTTTACTTCTGCCAGAGGCGTCTTGACCTCGCTAGCCGGTGCGACCGAGTTTGCGGTGACGACAATCGCGGCCTGAAGAACCTTTGATCGCGCCACACCGGCTCGCAGCGACTCCGGCGACAAACTGGCCTCTAGTTTCCCCCGCCAAGCCATGGCGGACGCATTACTGCGACTTGCCAGAATCTGGTAGGCATAAGCTTCGATCTCATTCTTAACCAAACCGCCAAAGCCCCTGGCGTAACAAAAGCCTAAGGCCTCTTGGGCGTCGGCATCACCCTGTGCCGCCGCTTTCCCCCACCAACTGACTGCCTTGGGGGTGTCCTTCGCTACCCCGCTGGTGTTGCCGTCAAAATCAAAGTAGGTTCGGCCGAGGTAATACTGCGCTCTTGAATGACCTTGCTCGGCTGATTTGGTCAACCAAGTGACGGAGACAGGCACATTCTTAGCCACCCCATGACTGCCCGTTCGATAGATCATGCCGAGGTTGTATTGGGCCTCGGCCTGACCTTGCTCGGCCTTCGCGCTGTAGTCCTCAAAGCTTTTAACTTCTCCGTTAGCAGGTACTACCGAGTTAGGCGCGGCAACAATCGCTCGCATGGCATCACGAGCATCCAGCAACGCCAGAGCCGGATCCGCCGCTTTCAGGTCAAAGTCCACCACGACCGCACGAAGCTTTTGACGCCCGACATCTCCCGTGGGGCCGGCATCCAATTCACTGAGGCACCGCGACTCCATCGCTTTTAGCAAAGTCGGAAAATTGGCAGGGTTGTTCCGCTCGTGACGGGTCACCCAAAAAGAAGGGGTGTCGATATGCTTAGCATAGTCGTCGAGCACCTGTGACCAAGCGCTAGCTGCCACGAAGCCTGCGTTTAAGCCAGCGCCTACCCGGCTAGAAGCACCGAAGGCGCCCATGCCATGCTGAATCATCCAAGCCGGATGGTAGGTAGGCGGACCAGACTTACGTGCCCATGCTAAGACCGCCCGATGATCTTCCACACCAATAGTCTGGCTACCCCCACCCCAAGACAGCACGCGCTCATTGGCGGGCTGCATGGTCAGGACGCTAAAGGCTTGTTGAGCCGTCCGGTCCGCGACGCGTTTTTGGTCAAACTGCGCCCGAAGGCGGGCCGCTAGCCCAAGCTGATAAGCCGCCCGCTGATTCTGGGGGAAAAGCTCGACGGCCCGAGCGAGTAGGTCGACCGGGTTGTTCTCTGGCTTGATTTCCGCCAAAGTATTTCCAGTGAGGGCGGCATTCGGACTCAGGTTTCCGACGGTTTCGACATTGGTGACGTTACCCTTCTTGGTGATGATCACGCGGGTCCCGTCCAGGGTCGTGACGGTCGTCTCGGTGGCAGGAGTTCCTTTACTCGGGGTCATGCGATTCAATGAATCAAGACTCTCCGCGGCCTCGGCATGCCCTTGGTCAGCGGCCTTGCGATACCACTTCGCAGCCTCGATCGTATCCTTCGCCACGCCTTCACCGTTAGCGTAGCTATTTCCAAGGTTGTATTGGGCTGGCGCGTCGTCTTGTTCGGCGGCTTTGCGAGTCCACTTCACCGCCTCGACCTGATCCTTCGGCACGCCGCGGCCAAGATTGTAGGAGTTCCCTAAGTTGTATTGGGCTATCGGGTCACCTTGGTCAGCGGCCTTACGCATCCACTTCGCGGCCTCGACTTGACTCATCGCCACGCCTTTACCGTTGGCGTAGTAAGACGCTAAGGTATTTTGGGCGTTAGCAAACCCTTGGTCCGCAGCCTTGCGCATCCACTTCGCGGCCTCGACCGCATTCTTCGTTACGCCGTTGCCGTTGTCGTAGCAATTACCTAAGCTGAATTGGGCCATCGGATAGCCTTTGTCAGCGGCCTTGCGTATCCATTTCACCGCCTCGGTCTGATCCTGCGCCACGCCCCAGCCCCTGGCATAGCAAGCCGCCAGGTTGAAGTGGGCTTCCAAGTCCCCCTTCTCGGCCTTCGCCTTGGTTTCCGTAAACATCTTCACCTCTTCCGGGCTCATCCCGGCTAAAGCCTGCATCGGCAGCAGTGCCAGCAGGCCGACGGTTGCGACAATCAACCAAAAGCCCGGGGTACGCGGTTTCATAGCACATAACTATAACACGGTTCCCCTGACAGCGAGCATCGTTAATCCTGATACGGGCTATCGGGGGGCTGTCTCGTGGTAGGGTTGAGCGGCCCGCTCAACCTAGGCTGACCGAGCCGGTCAGCCCTACCTAACCCAACTAGGACAGCACGCGGGATTCAGTATGGGGTCAGACCGCTTCCGATTGATATCAGTCAGAAGCGGTCTGACCCCATGCTGAAAGCTATGTCGTGACGCGGTCCCGACCCTACCCGTTAAAGGTATTGGCGGTTGGGAACTCAGGCGGAGTGCTTTGCATCAATCTATTCAGTCCTCGATTCAGCCCTCAACGCAGTCATCAACTCAGCCCTCTGTGAAGAACATCAGCGGTTAGCCCGCGCTTACTTTCGGTCCGGCTTCTCGGCGATCCTGGCGGCGAACTCTTTCTGGAGCGCATTTTCGTAAATCTTATCTTCGAGCTCTCTCTTGAGTTCCTTGGTGCGCTTCTTCCCGGCGGCAATCTGCTCGGCGGTCATCTGCTTTTCAAGGGCGGCAAGTTTCCTGCGGGAATACTCGACCGTCCCTTGGTTCCAATAAGCATACGCCTCGATCAGGTCCTTCGCCACGCCTTCGCCGTTGGCGTAGCAATCCCCTAGGTAGTATTGGGCCAGAACATACCCCTGCTCCGATGCCTTGCGATACCACTTCGCCGCTTGCACGAAGTCTTTCTCCACGCCTTTGCCGTCGGCATAGCGAGACCCCAGGACATATTGGGCCTCGGCCAGACCCTTTTCAGCTGCCTTGCGATACCACGTGACGGCCAGCGCTTGGTCCTTCGGCACGCCTTCGCCGCCGAAGTAGCAATTCCCCAGTAATGTTTGGGCCGGGGCAAACCCCTGATCCGCGGCTTTGCGAAACCACGCCACCGCTTCCACGTCGTCCTTGGCCACGCCTTCGCCCTTGGTGTAGCAAATCCCTAAATTAAGTTGGCCCTCGGCCTCCCCCTTTTCGGCCCACGCCTTGGCGTCCTTAAAAACCTCCACTTCCTGGGGGGTCATCCCAGCGTGCGCCGGCGACATGGCTAGCAAGCTAAGCAGAGCGACAGCGATCAACCAGGGGCGGGCGGTGAGGGTCATGGGGATAGTAATAACCCTGCTCCCGCGTCAGCGACCACCGTAAATCAGGGGACGGCCTATCGTTAATTCTGATAGTCCTATCGAGGGGAGGGGGCATCTCAGAAAGGGTCAGGCTACTAGGTGGTAGCCTGACCCCTTCGTATTCGGGCCGGTCTGGCTTGTGAGTAACTTGGTGCCCCGACGATTGCAGCCGGGGTGGTTTCATGGCGTAATGGGATTCTTTATATGAAGAAACTCTGGGAGATAAGTGGTGCTTTCCTGCGCAGGCACCGGGACTGGTGCGCATTCGGAATCACTTTCGTGGGGATGGCCTGCTGGGGCGGATGGTGCCTTTCGCCCGAGACAGATGACCCGAGTTTTCGTTTCGAGTGGAGCTACGACCAGCCCGCCCAACATGTCACGCTGAGCGAGTTGCATGATTACATCAGTAAGACGAGCCGGCGTTGCGAGGCGCTCAAGCGCGAGGTGAAGGCGCATCGGGGCATCAGCCCGGCCAGTCCGGAGGAGAAGCAACTGGAGGACATCCTGTCCACCGCCACTTGGTCTGCCAATACGGAGTCACATATCCAATACACCTACAACCTGTTGCCAGAGTCTTTTGATCATGAGCCCCGGATCTTCCGGCCTTTCACGGAGCGTCAGCAGCGGATCATCCGATTCGGCGAAGTCATTGATGCGGCCCTATCTTGGCGTTCCAACGAGGGCATCCTGACTGCTTTGGTCGCTGAGAGCGCACACCCGACGAAGATCGAAGGTTTTTATACCAATTACCGCGAGATGGAGCTCGTGGTGGGTCGGACTGCTGAGGGTTATCAGGTCAGGCTGGGTGGGTCTTACGGGAATTCACACCGAGCCTATGGCTATGAGTTCGTGGCGCGTCGCGAGGGCGATACCCTCATCGGCAAAGCCGGCATCCTGCAGGGCGGCGAGGAGCCGGCGGAGCAAGTCACGCTCGTCATCGAATTCAAGAGAGGGATTGCCCAGGTAAAGGGCGGAGAACCATTGGGGCAGGGCACCATGGTCAAACTGGCTGATCTCCGCACCACGGGTAAGCCCATCGACACCAACTTTAACCTGGGCGCGGGCGCCTGCTCGCTGGATGAGTGGGAGGGGCGTCGTAGCTTTCTCCGCCATGAAGTCACGTGGATCAGTGAGGCCCGCCCCTCACTTTACTGGGATGCGCACTTTATCTACAGCACCAGCGACGAAGCCTTAGGCGGCCCACGCGCAGGGCGCTAAGGGGTGCCCTTCCTAAGGCCGCCGCAGGGCGGCCGCGGGTAGGGGCGTGGCTACGCCGCGCCCTCCGTCTGGATGTGTTCCCAACCGCCAACCGCTAATACCTGATGCGGAGTGCACGATAAATCGTGCCCCTACCTTGGGTTCGCCCTGCGGCGAACGGACGGCTCGGAGGGCCGTCCCTACCCAAGACATCTAGGACAGCACGTGGTGCTGCCCCTACCTCGATGCAGCTATGTCGTGACGCGTCAGCGGGGGAGGGGTGTCGTGAGCGTGAGCGGCTTTTTGCCGAAGGCTCCGTCCTGGACTTCCATGACGGACTCCCGGACGAAAGCGCCTTGGTCATCGTACTGGCGGATGGCGCACGCGTGGACCATGCCGGTCGAGTCGCTATTATCGTCACAACTGAAGCTTAGGAAGAGACGACCGCCCCCCGCGGACTTTGCGCCCAACTTGCTGAGCAAGGGCGTGAGATCGATGCCGATTTCGAGCGGGCTTTCATCGCCCGGTCCGGCGAGCGGGACTTCACCGACGTTGTTCTTGGGCTTGCCGAAGAGCGGCCAACCGTTGAGGGGCTGCGGAGCGAGTTCATGTTCGGCTTTCGTGGCATCCTTGTCGCCGGCGACGCCGATCGTGACCCGCAAGTCGGAGCGCTTGTCGCAGGCGAGCTTCAGTTTCAGGGTGCAGCGGGGGACATGCCGGGAAACCTCGATGCGTCCTAGGTAGTTCCCCCGTTTCCAGGTGGGGTCGACCATGGCGCTGTAGAGCAGGTAGATCTTCCCGTCTTTCGACCAGGTTTCTCCCCATGAGTTGACGACGATGAAAGCGCCGCGCTCCCGGTCCGCGAGGGTGACTTGGCCGTCGCCGTTGATGTCGAGGTCGTTGCTCACTTTGCCGTCCCCATTCACATCGAAGCCGACCTGGTCATCGTAACCCACGCAAGTGATGCCGTGCCCGAAACCGCTCGGCCCCCAATGGATCCAAACGTCTTCGCCCGCGAGGTATGCTCCTTCGGGAGTCGTCCGCGTGACCTTCTTGAGCTCCCCCATGCGTCCGTCCAGCGCCAGCAAGCCGCCGACAGGCGCTTGGCCGGCTTTGGGTTGGTTGCGGTCAAAGAGCCAGCCTCGGGCCTCGTCGATCTGGGCGACGGTGGCGGTCGGGGTGTAGCGATAGCCCGCGACGCGATACTCCATGGCCTCGCGCCAGATGGCGTAGCCGTTCGCCCACTTGCCGATCAGCTCCTTGTCCGCTTCCACGCGGCCGTAGGTCCTGACGGTGGGGATGCCGACATGTTTGGCCGTTTCCCAGCCATGATAGGCTTCCGACCCCTGGGCGCTGTTGGCCGCATTGCACATGTTCCAGGAGAAATCCGCCGGGAACCGCGTGGCATCCGTGCTGGCTACGGTGCCGTTCAGGAGGTTCATCTCGTAGGTGAACATCGAGGCGACCGCCGTGAACTGGCCACAGGCTCCGCCTTTCTGTTTGTAGATCGGCGGGAACTCAGGGCGGGTGGAGTTATCGACCCGGGACGGCAGCCGCCTGACATCCACGGTCGTCACGCCGACATCCGGGCCTTTCGCATCACGCCAGGTGTCGTAATCTTCGCCCA
>Ga0255084_1000330_pt1 | contig 10839 bp, 10 predicted proteins | sample Colum_Cont_RepA__FD_188433 | JGI IMG/M metagenome (GOLD analysis project Ga0255084, IMG submission 188433) | Freshwater microbial communities from Columbia River, Oregon, United States - Colum_Cont_RepA_8d | ecosystem: Environmental > Aquatic > Freshwater > River | place: USA: Oregon | collected... | reverse complement strand
ATCTCCGAACAAGATACCGCCTTCGGGCAAAAGCGCCCAGGAAGCCTTGAGCTCCATGAAGGTTTCTTCGGGTAAGTGTGCCGAGTCGAGATAGACGTAGTTTGGCATCCCGTGAATCCGGCCTTGCTCGTTTAGCCGATGGAGTAGGCCGGCTCCGATCATCGTAGTCGTGTTGATCGGCAGGATGCGCTGCTCATGTCCATGGTGCTGGCAGTTCGCCAGGAAACGCTTGTAGATGGTCGGGACGCCGTCGGTAAGCCGGAGGAACTTCCACTTAGCATCTTTTTCCCAGTCCCACATGTTGATGTCGCCTACGAACGGGTCGACGCAGACGATTTCTGCGGGTAGCCCCATATTTCTGATAACGTCGGCCATTTTGATGGCTGAGCCTCCGAGCATGCTGCCGAACTCAACGACGTAAACTGGCGGAATGAACTCAAACATAACCTCAAGGAGTTCAGGCACGATGTTCGTATGAGGATAGCCTTCGTCCACCCATGAGGCATCCGAGGACCTATAAGGGGAAGTTCCCGAGTAGAGCGTTTCCAGTAGCTCCTTGATGATCATGGTAGATTTGGAGAATTACTTGACCTTCACGAAGGTCCGCTTGCCGGCCTGGATGACCAGCTCGCCGGAGGGAGGCGTGACTTTCAGGGAAGGATCGGAGACCTTGTCGTCGCCGATCTTGACCGCGCCGCCTTCGATGAGGCGACGGATCTCCTTCTTGGAAGGGAAGAGGTTCGTGGCGGCGAGGAGGTCGACAATGCTGACTTCGGCCGCGCCGCCGGAGACGGCGGCCCAGGCGAACTCGGGCATGTCCGTGCGGACGCCGCCCTTGGAGAAGACGTTCTCGAACTCGGCGCGCTCCTTGGCGCCGGCGCCCGCGCCGTGGAACATGTCCGTCAGGCGCGTGGCGAGCTGCTTCTTGGCCTCCATCGGGTGGCCGGCCTTGAGCGCCGCGAGCTCTTCCGGCGTCGAGAGCAGGAGGAGGTCGTAGTAGACCCACATGGTGGCGTCCGGCACCGACATGATGCGGCCGAACATGTCCTTCGCGCCGTGGTTGAAGGCGATGTAGTTGCCGAGCGACTTCGACATCTTCTTCTCGCCGTCGAGGCCGACGAGCAGGGGCATGCCGAGCACGGCCTGCGGGGCCATCTTGTCCTGTTCCTGCAGGTCGCGGCCGACGAGCATGTTGAAGAGCTGGTCGCTGCCGCCGATCTCGATGTCGGCCTTGAGCATGACGGAGTCGTAGCCCTGGAGGAGCGGGTAGAGGAACTCGACGATCGAGATGGGGGTGTTCGAGGCGTGACGCTTGGCGAAGTCATCGCGCGCAAGCATCTGCGCCACGGTCATGCGGCGGCTGAGCTGGAGGGCGTCGAGGAACGACATCTGGCCGAACCACTCGCTGTTGCGGCGGACCTCGGTCTTCTTGGGGTCGAGGATCTTGAAGGCCTGCTCGAGGTAGGTCTTGGCGTTTTCCTCGATCTCCTGCTCGGAGAGGACCGGGCGCGTCTCGGACTTGCCGGTGGGGTCGCCGATGCGCGTGGTGTAGTCGCCGATGATGAGGACGGCCTGGTGGCCGAGCTCCTGGAACTGGCGGAGCTTGTTGAAGACGACCATGTGGCCGAAGGTCAGGTCGGGGCGGGTCGGGTCGACGCCGAGCTTCACGCGCAAGGTCTTGCCGGCTTCGAGGCGCTTGAGGATCTCCGCCTCACCGATGAATTTCTCGGTGCGGGATTTCATGACCTTCAACTGTTCCGCGGGCGACATAGGTTCACTCTTCCCAAGGGGGAGGGGAGGGGGAAGGAAAAAGAGTCATCGAGGACTCGAGGGCACGAGGACACGAGGGCCGGAGGGATACGAGCGAGAGGCCCAGAGGCCCAGAGGCTCGGTGGACCAGAGAAGATACAGGGCTCAAGGGGAGGCCGGAGACCGGAAAGGATGCTGCGGTTGTCTTAGGTAGGGTTGAGCGCCCTCGCTCAACCGGCTCTAAGGTAGGGACGTGATCACTATCGCGTCCTAAGGTGGGCCGGCCTGCGGCGGCCGAGGACAGCACGTGGTGCTGTCCCTACCTCATGACACGGCTGACCAAGGGTGGTCAGCCCTACCTCGAGACACCCGAGACCCGAAACCCGAATTGTTTTCCGACCCCGACCGCTGGCCACCATGCGGCGGCCCTATGTCGTGACGCGGTCCCGACCCTACCCAAGGCAGGCTAGGGCAGCACACGGTGCTGCCCCTACCCCAAGGCAAGCACTCCCCCTATACTCCATACTCAATACTCCATACTCTCTTCGGGTCTGGTCCTCGGGCCCTCCGGTCCTCGAGACCTCTAGGGGTTGCCCTTCGGCGCGTTCCTTGCCTAATGAAGGCATGGATCTCGTCCGCGAACTGATCGATTACGTGAAGCACCCGAGCGTGTCCACTGACCCGTCTTTCCAGGCGGGCATGGATGGCGCCCGGGAGCATATCTGCGGGCTGCTTAAGCAGGCGGGGCTCGAGGTCGAAGTCGTCCCGACTCCCCTCCACCCGATCGTGCTCGGCCGCCGCCGCGGTCCGAAGGAATGGCCGCACATCGTCCTTTACGGTCACTATGACGTGCAGCCGGCCGACCCGCTGAATCTGTGGACTTCGCCCGCTTTCGAGCCGGTCGTCCGTGACGGTAAGGTCTGGGGACGTGGCACGGCCGACAACAAGGGCCCGCACCTGGTCGCGGTCGTCGCCCTCACCCGCCTGCTCAAGCGCTGCCCGAACCTGCCCCTGCGCATCACCTTCCTGATCGAAGGCGAAGAGGAGATCGGCTCCCCGAGCTTCCCGGAATTCCTGCACAATCATAAGGCCGAGCTGTCCGAGGCCGATTGCGTCATCCTCTCCGACACCGCTTCGCCGTCGTCGGACCAGATCGTCATCACGACGGCCCTCCGCGGCATCGTCGGTCTCGAAGTCGGCCTGACGGGTCCGAAGTCCGACCTGCACTCCGGCCTCCATGGCGGCGCGGTCTATAATCCTATCCAGGCGCTGGCCGAACTCTGCTCGTCGCTCCACGACGCCGATAACGCCGTCACTGTCGAAGGCTTCTACGAAGGCGTCGAACAGCCGACCCGCTGGGAGCGCGAAGAACTCCGCAAGCTGCCGCTCAGCGAAGACGGCTACCGTCGCGCCTTGGGCGTCGACGAACTGCATCCCGCCCCCGGCCTCGACGGCCTCGAAGCCGTGCGCTTCGCGCCGACCCTCGAGTTCAACGGCATCGGCGGCGGTTACCAGGGTAAGGGTTCCAAGACCGTCATCCCTTCGAAGGTCTTCGCCAAGATCACCTGCCGACTCGTCCCGGGTCAGGATCCGGCCGACATCCACCGCAAGGTCGCCGCGGCCATCCACGCCCGCGCCCCGAAAGGCGTACGCGTCGACCTCATTGAGATGCAGGGCAACGCGGCTTACTTCGTCTGCCCGCCGGACCGCCCGAACACTCCGGCCGGCCAGAATCCGATCCTCGCCAAGGCTTTCCGTGAGGCCGACAAGGCCATCGGCGAAGCCTTCGGCAAGCGACCGCTCTATCTCCGCGAAGGCGGTAGCGTGCCCATCATCGGCGACATCCGTCGCGAGACCGGCCTCGATTCCGTCATGATCGGTCTGTTCACGCCCGAGTCGCACCTGCATGCGCCAAACGAGAACTTCGAACTCGTCATGGCCGAGCGCGCCGTGAACGCCTACGAGAAGCTCCTCGAGCGCCTCGCCGGCGCCGACCGCGGTAATCGCTGAGCCGGATCCCGTGGGTTAAACGAGGATTTGCGGCCCTTTTCGAGGGTCGACGGGCTGGTTTACCCTTTCGCTTTCACAGATAACGCTTCAATCTCCGGGCATTCACCATGGCTGTCTTCCGCAAGCGTACGCACACCCCGACTCCTAAGAAGAAGGATATCCCGGCGGGTCTCTGGACCAAGTGCCCCCAGTCGGGCGAGATGGTCTATACCAAGGACCTCGAAGCCAACTGGAACGTCTTCCCGGTCAGCGGCTACCATGACCGCCTGACGACCAAGCGTCGCATCGCCCTCCTGATCGACGAAGGCACCTGGAAGGAGACCGACAGCAAGCTGGCCTCCAAGGACCCCCTTAAGTTCACCGCCGGCGGTTCCTACCCCGAGCGCCTCGCCCAGCACCAGAAGAAGTCCGGCCTCCGCGATTCCGTCGTCTGCGGCCATGGCCTGATGGACGGCCTCCCGGTCTCCCTCGCGATCATGGACTTCTCGTTCATGGGCGCCTCGATGGGCTCCGTCGCCGGCGAGAAGGTCACCCGCGCCATCGAGCGCGCCATCAAGCTGAAGTGCCCGTGCGTCGTCGTCTGCGCCTCCGGTGGTGCCCGCATGCAGGAAGGCATCCTCTCCCTGATGCAGATGGCCAAGACCAGCGCCGCCCTCGCGAAGCTCCGCGCGGCCGGCCTGCCTTACATCGCCGTCCTCACCAATCCCACGATGGCCGGCGTCATGGCCAGCTACGCCACCCTCGGTGACGTCATCGTCGCCGAACCCGGCGCGCTCATCGGCTTCGCCGGCGCCCGCGTGATCAAGGAGACGACCAACCAGGATCTGCCCGAAGGCTTCCAGAGCTCGGAGTTCCTCCTCAAGCGCGGCCTCATCGACATGATCATCCACCGCAAGGAGATGAAGTCGAAGCTCGCCAGCCTCCTCCGCGCCCTCGCCCACCGCAAGGTGAAGGTGAAGGCCGTGAAGAGCCGCGCCTGAGCGCGACCGCCGCGGAGATGACTCCTGAAGAGACGCTCCGCTGGCTGACGGGACTACGTAACCTGGGTTCGCGCCTCGGCGTGGACCGCATGCGTCTGCTCGCCGCCCGCCTCGGTAATCCCGAGCGCGCCGCCCCCTGCATCCACGTCGCCGGCACCAACGGCAAGGGCTCCGTCTGCGCGATGATCGAAGCGATCCAGCGCGCGCAGGGCCGCCGCACCGGTCTCTACACCAGCCCGCACCTCGTCGCCATCGGCGAGCGCATCCAGGTCGACCGCGTGCCGCTGTCCGACGAGGCGATCGTCGCCCATGCCGAGGCGCTGCGTCCACATTACGAGGCCATCCGCGCCGAAGACCCGGAGGCCGCGCCGACGTTCTTCGAACTGATCACCGCCGCGGCGTTTGTCGAGTTCGCCGCGCGCCGCGTCGACGTGGCCGTGCTCGAGACCGGACTCGGCGGCCGGCTCGACGCCACCAATGTCTGCGCCCCGGAGGTCTGCGTGATCACGTCGATCGGTCTCGACCACCAGGAATACCTCGGGCCCACCCACGCGGCCATCGCCGGAGAGAAGGCGGGCATCATCAAGCCCGGCGTGCCGTGCGTCGTCGGCGATGTGCCGCCCGAAGCCGAAGCGGTCATCGTCGCCCGCGCTAAGGCTGTCGGCGCGCCGCTCACTTTCGTCCGTGACCGTTTCCCGCAAGGGCTGCCGGAAGTCAGCCTGCCGGGCGAACACCAGCGTCGTAACGCCGGCGCGGCTTTGCTTGCGTGCGAACTCGCGACGCGTCTGCCGATCGACGATGCCAAGGCCCGCGCGGCCCTGTTGACGGTTGAGTGGGCCGGCCGCTGGCAATCGCATCGTCTCGCCGACGGCCGCCGTCTGATCGTCGACGGTTCGCACAACGAAGAGGGGGCGCGCGTCGTCGAACCGCTCCTCGCCTCGCTGGCCTCGCCGACCGTCATCGTCGGCGCGCTTGGCAGCGAACGCGCCCGCCCGCTCGTCGAAGTCGCCTCGCGCCACGCCACCCGGCTCGTGCTCGTGCGTCCGGACAACGAGCGCGCGTGCTCGGTCGAAGAACTCGCCGCCCTCGTGCCGGTCGGTTTCCGCGGCGAGGTCCAGCGCGCGTCCGTCGCTGAACTCTTCCCGTCGCCCGCGACGTGTATCGCTGCCGGCGAAACGCTCGTCGTCCTCGGTTCGCTTTATCTCGTCGGCGAAGTCCTCGCGCGCCTACGCGGTCAAGGACTCCCCGACGCTTGGCAGGATCGCCTGCCGCCCGTCCGATGACCGACTATTCCTTCGTCCCGCCCAGCAGCACCACGCCGAAGGTGGATCCGGCCGAGCTGCCCAAGTGGCTCATCGAGGAGGACGACGACTACATGGTCTTCGACAAGCCGGGTTGGCTCGTCTGCCACCCGTCGAAGGACGGCCCGTGGTCATCGCTCGTCGGCGCGGTCAAGGAATGGAAGCAGATGGACGTCTCGCACCTCGTCAGCCGGCTCGACCGCGAGACCAGCGGCGTGATCCTCATCGCCAAGCACTACGACGCCGCCTCCGCCGCGCAGACCGCGATGGAACGACGCATGGTGCTCAAGACCTACTACGCGCTGCTCAAGGGCGAGCTCAAGGAACCCGTCATGGTCGACCAGCCGCTCGGACCCGACGAGACCAGCCAGGTCGTGGTGAAGACCGCCGTCCGCGAAGGCCCCGGCACGTTGCCCGCCGCGACCTTCTTCGAGCCGGTGCTGGTGCGTAATGGCTACACGCTCGCGCGGGTGCAGCCGCACACCGGCCGCAAGCACCAGATCCGCGCCCACGCCTTCTGGCTCGGGCTACCGGTCATCGGCGACAAACTCTACGGCGGCGACGATTCGCTCTATATGGAATTCGTCGCGCACGGTTGGACGCCTCGTCTCGGCGCCGCGCTCGAGATGGGCCGTCAGGCACTGCACGCTGCCAAGCTCGAATTCCGTTTCCCGCCGCGCATCACGAGGACTTTCACCTGTCCCCTCGCGCCGGATATGCGCGCCTTCGTCGTCGCCAAGATGGGCGTCTCCGGCGAAGAAGTTGATCAGTTGACCCGTTGATTGGTTGGCCAGAGCGATAGAGAGTATTGAGTATCGAGTATGGAGTATCGGGGGAGTGATGCCTTGGGTAGGGGCCCGCACTCAAAGGGAAACCGGAGACCGGATGATTAGCTGGGGCCATTGATTATGCCCGCAGCAAACGGTCCGGTTCCCGGTCTCCCTTTGGCTCTTCCTCTGTATCGAGGTAGGGACGTGATCACTATCGCGTCCTAAGTTGTGACGCGTTCGCCGCAGGGCGAACGCAGGGTAGGGGCATGATTCATCGTGCACTCCTCTCTGCGGAGGGCGCGGCAAAGCCACGCCCCTACCTTCGGCCGCCCTGCGGCGGCCTGGCGGATGCGATGTCATCGCATCCCTACCCAAGGCAGAGAGACGAGACATCCGACGGGAAACCGGAGACCGGATGATTAGCTGGGGTTGCCTATGTCGTGACGCGGTCCCGACCCTACCTTGGGTATCGGTCTGGCCAACAGGCCAACTGTTCAACGGGTCAACTTAGGTTGCGTGCACTTTTGCACTTAGGACAGCACGTGGTGCTGTCCCTACCCGTGCGCGAGGGCCGCGGCATCGACGCATTCCGCCCCGGCTTTCCGTAGCGCGATGGCGCAGGCATGCAGGGTGGCGCCGGTGGTAAGTACGTCGTCGATGACGACATAGCGGACGGCGGGGTCGACGGCCTTTCCGACGGCGAGGACGAAGGCCCCGGCGACATTCTTCCGGCGCTCTTGCCGGCCGAGCCGGGTCTGCGAGACGGTCTCGTGCTGCTTGCGGAGAAGCGACTCGGCTCGGCACCCGGCGACGAGGTCGGCGAGGCGCCCGGCGATTCGTTCAGCCTGGTTGTAGCCACGGTCCCGTCGGCGGGCGGAGTGTAGCGGGACGGGGACCAGGACCGAGCCGGCCAGATGCCGGCGGAAGACTTCGTCTTCGATGGCCGCCGCGGCAAGGTCGTCGGCCAGGAACGGGCACCGTTCGTATTTGATGCGGTGGACCATCCGGCGGGCGGGTCCGCGGGCGCGGAAGGCGCAGACCGCTCGGCCGAACGCCGGCCGGAGGTCGAGACAGTGCGGACAGGCCCGGTCGCCTTCGAGGATGCCTTCGAAGGGATGGCCGCAGGTCAGGCAGCGTGGGTCGCCGATCCGTGGGAGCCGGGCGACCCCGGCGGCCGACAGGTGCAGGCGGGCGTCGTCGTCCATCGGCTCCTGCGTCACCGCGCAGTCCCGGGGGAAGACCAGGTCGAAGACGCCGCGATCTAGGTCAGCCAGCCAGCCCATCACGTTCGGCCTTCAGCCAGCGGCGCTTCCTGGCGATCCCCCAGGCGAAGCCCCCGGCTCCGCTGGCGCTGACGACCCGGTGGCAGGGGATGAGGACCGCGAGGGGATTGGCGCCGAGGGCGGCACCGACCGCTTGGGCGGAACGGCAGCCGACGGACTTGGCGATCTCGCCGTAGGTGGCGGTCCGGCCGGTCCGGATCCGTTGGCAGGCCTGCCAGACTTTCAATTGGAAGCGGGTGCCATGGGCGCGGATGGCACGGACCTTCGGCAAGGGGCCGGGGGTGACGACGCAACCCCAGGACTTCAGCCGACGGCGGAACTCGGCCGACCGGGTCGGCAGGCGGAGGATCAGTTCGCCGGCCTCGGTCACCGCGACCGTGAACCCGTCGAGGGTGCCGGCGCGTACCCGGCAGTCGGAGAGGTCGGCAGGCATGACACGGATGGACGGCATGTCGGCAGATTGCGTTTGCCCGTCGGGAGGTTCAATCCAAGGTTCACCTCAGACTATGGCTTTCAATTTTGACAGCTGTCCGGAACGCTCCGGGACCGACAGCACCAAGTGGCACAAGTATGCCGACAAGGATATCATCCCTTGTTGGATCGCGGACATGGACTTCAAGGCGCCGCCCGCCGTCGTCGAAGCCGTCCAGGCCCGCGCCGCGCATGGCGTGTACGGCTACCCCGCGCAGCGCGCCGCCCTCGCCGCTTCGATAGTCAATCACGTCCGCCGTCGTCATGGCTGGGAAATCAAGCCCGAGTGGATCACGTTCATGTGCTCGCTCGTGCCCGGCATCCCCGCCACCATCCGCTGCGCCAGCAAGCCCGGCGAGTCCGTCATCACGACCGTCCCCGTCTATCCGCCGTTCATGACCGCGCCGGAGCTGTCCGAACGTAATACCATCAAACTCGAGATGGTGTTCGAGGGCGGCCGCTGGACGTTCGACTGGGCCAAGCTCGAAGCCGCCTGCGCGCAGCCGCACGCCAAGGTGCTGCTGCTCTGCAATCCGTATAACCCGCTCGCCCGCGTCTTCGACCGCGGCGAGCTCGACCGCCTCGCCGCGCTGGTGCGCAAGCACGAGCTCACCGTCTGCTCCGACGAGATTCACTGCGACCTCGTGCTGGACCCGGCCGTGAAGCACACCGTCTTCGCCGCGCTCGGCGAGGATCTCGCCGCCCGCACCGTCACCCTGATGGCCGCGAGCAAGACCTTCAACGTCGCCGGCCTCACCTGCGGCTTCGCCATCATTCCCGATGCCGGTTTGCGCACGCGCTTCCGTCGGATTCTTCAGGGCATGTCGCTCGACCAGAATGTCTTCGGCCTCGCCGCCACCCAGGCGGCGTTTGAGCACGGCGAGCCGTGGCGTCTCGAGTGCGTGGAATACCTCCGCGGCAACCTCGACCTCATTGAACAGGAGCTCAAGTCCATGCCCGGCGTCGTGCTGCGTCAGCGCCCGCAAGCCAGCTTCCTCGCCTGGTTTGATATCACTGCCCTCGGTTTCGAGGACGCGCATGCCGAGTTCGAGAAGGGCGGCATCGGTTTCAGTAACGGCGCCGACTTCGGCGGCCCCGGTCACGTGCGTCTCAACTTCGGTTGTCCGCGCGAACGCCTCCGTGAGATTTTGCGCCGAATGAAGGCGGTCGTGGCGAGGGCGCCGGGAAAGAATAAGTAATAGAGGCTTAGAGGCACAACGTTAGTTGATCCGTTGATCGGTGGGCCAGTTGGCCGGACCTGGAGTGAGAGTATGGAGTATCGGAGGAGTGTGGCTGGGGTCGGTCTTTCGGCTTGATGTTATAACAAATGTTGTTACATCAAGAACATGGCCAAGAAGCTCAAGGTGCGGCGCATCGGTAATTCGCTCGGGGTGATCCTGCCTAAGGAAATCCTGGAGCAACTGCGCGTCGAGGAGGGCGACGGCCTTGATTACTCGGCCTCCAAGGATGGGGTGCGATTATTCGCGACCAACCCGGATTTCGCCAAGGAGCTAGCCGTGTTCAAATCTCTCAGCCGGCGCTATCGTAACGCCTTAGGCGAGCTGGCCAAATGAAGGAGCCGCATTGGTTGGGACTGGAGTCCGTGCTGGCTCTCCACGAGTTGGTCGTCGCCGACTATGGTGGCGATGCGAGCATTCGCGACGCCGGTCGTCTGCAGTCGGCTTTGGCGCGCCCCAAGCATCTGTTCTCTTACGGCGAACCTACCTTGGCGCGTCTCGCCGCCGCTTATGCGGTCGGGATTGTTCAGGGCCATCCTTTTACCGATGGCAACAAGCGGACTGGCTTCATGGCCGCCGCCGCCTTCTTGGAATTGAACGGATTAACCTTCGAGGCGTCGGAAGTCGAAGTCGTGATCAAGACCCTCGGCCTGGCCGCCAGCGAGATCTCCGAGGCGGAGTATGGGCAGTGGCTGGCCAAATCGGTGAGCGCGGCGAAGATGAAGTCTCCTAAGAAGAAGAGGAAGTGGAAGTAAGCGAGGGCAGGAGGGCTGGAGGAAGGAGAGTATTGAGTATGGAGTATCGAGTATAGGGGGAGTGCTGCCCTAGTTGTCTTGCCGTGTTCCCAGTCGCTAACCGCCAACCGCTAATACCTTACGTAGGTAGGGACGTGATCACTATCGCGTACGTCTACGACCCTGGCGGATGCGATGTCATCGCATCCCTACCTTCGGAGGGCGCGGCAAAGCCACGCCCTACCACCGGCCGCCCTGCGGCGGCCGAGGACAGCACGTGGTGCTGTCCCTACCTCGATACAC
>Ga0255084_1000321_pt1 | contig 11008 bp, 7 predicted proteins | sample Colum_Cont_RepA__FD_188433 | JGI IMG/M metagenome (GOLD analysis project Ga0255084, IMG submission 188433) | Freshwater microbial communities from Columbia River, Oregon, United States - Colum_Cont_RepA_8d | ecosystem: Environmental > Aquatic > Freshwater > River | place: USA: Oregon | collected... | reverse complement strand
ATTTTTCGACATACATAGCGCACACAATTCCATCATACATGTCGCTATTTCGTTCGTCCCAATTTCCCTTCTTATTCTTAACAGTAAACTTGGTGACGTTCGGCATCAATTTTTCCAACTCTTCTTTTACAAACTCTTTTGGTTTGATGCCCTTGACACGACACTTACCAAACAAATGTTTACGCATTGTGGTGACCGATAGAAGATTTACTTTCGTCTTGAAATGTTCTTCAATGATGTAAGCAAATACAGCGTTGTGTCTGGCCAAAGTTATAATAACTTGTTGTGAAGTAAACCCACCGGCAAAACCACTTAGAGCAGCTTCAAGGTTAATATGATCCACCTTTTTTATAAGTGGAACCTTTTCCAATTCTGAAATTACATGAAACGTTTTTTCTTTGGTAGTTTCGAACTTTTTTGTGTCAATAAATCCCGCTTGTTCGATCTTACCGTCAACGTTAAATGCCCATCCAGTTACAGATGTTGAAGAATCTAAACCCAGTATAACCATTAACAATAGATATATTAACGGGTAAACTTGCCATTAATATATTTGTTGGAATTGAATCCCTTCAAATAGATAGAAAGCTGCTTGGATTGATTTCCAGTAGCATCTTTGAACTGAGTAGCTCCAGTTGGAGTATTTGTAACAAAGCCTGGGTCAACGGTATACAACGAATCCTTGATTGAAGATCCTCCGTTCCAGTTTGTAGCAATCTTGTTTACACCATTGGTGATCACTGGACCCAATCTGGTATTATCACTATAATTGAGTGCGCTCTTATTGAAATTCTCAGTGCCAGTTGTTACCTTTGTCAAAAATCCCTTACTAATAGTCCAATCTCTATCAGCAGTGCTACCACCAAGAGACAATTCATTAGATCCTTGAGTCTTTACGTTCTTTTGAACTGGTTGGTAAGCACCACCAGCAGCTTGACCAGACAAATATCTGTCTGCCAAACTCTTGTTTGATGATTCACGGTCAATTATTTTGCTGTCAGATAGAGTTGCCATATGATTTTATGTCGCTTTATATAATAAATATGGTTAGGTGTCCCATTTAACAACAATATTTATTGGAATTTGACCATTGTTTTTTATAGGAGTTGCAATTTTTCCAACTGCTACTAGGTCGGCACCAGCATATAATCCAACCTGTGTAATGTATGGTGCCAAATAAGAACCAGTAGGATCTACAGACGAACTAAAGTTGTAATTGAAGAACTCAGCTTTGATAGTATTTTGACTACCTTTACCAGTTTGTTTATCCAAGAAAGAAATGATGTCGTCATAGTTTTTCCTTCTTGATGTTGGGGTGATATACTGTTGGTAATTTTCAACCGTCAAATTTTCTATAAAGTAGTTCCAGATCATATACGCATCTGCGTAATTTACCATACCATCTTTATTTACATCAAAGTCTTTGGTTGCCAACTCACACTTCAACTCTGGAGTCAATCTATTGTTTGTATAATCAACCATCGAAGAACTGAAGTATCCAAAGATGCTTTCTTGAACATCTCCAGACACCAATACATCCCACCATGATTCAACGTGAGTTGTAGTCAACTTATAGTTAATATATCTCAAAATAATATCCAAATTACTAAAGTCAAATGTTTCTTTGTTGATCACACAATATGGTCCAACATAAGATGCAGTAACAGCAGTTGGATTTGTAGAAATATTAAACTCGCCGGGTTCTACAGTGCAAATGTATTGTTTTTCATGTAGAGTTATTTGACTTTGGTATTCTCCGTAAATATAGTCATCCAATTGTTGTAATGGATTCTTCAATATATCCGACAATATACTACCAGTATTATTGACCACAAACTTATTGTAACTATAAAATATGTTACCTATATTTGGATTGGTTTGAAGATCACCAAAATCATAAATAAACGCTCTACCAAATACTGAATCTGTGACATTTGAATCTTGTTCCATCACAAGCACAATTGACCCACTATCAGTTGCGTTTAAGTTGTTACCATCACAACCACAGATTTCATCTTCCATTCTGAAATAAAATGAACTGATAGATGGTCCATCTGAGTTACATGTAAACAAACCACTGCCGCTTTGTTCAGCTGCATATGGTTCTGACAAATACAAATCATCATTCAAAGGTGCTGGTGAACCAATTACCAAATTTAAATCTGATAATGCTACTGAGGCACCAAATGCGGTAAAACTTTCGTCTAACTTTTTTCTGTATCCGATTGGTGTGGTTGTTGCCATCTTCAACGTCAAATTATTATCACATGACCCCGTAGAAATCTTGTATAACATTGCTTGACCGTTGAATGTGCTAGCACCAAAGTCGTTCGTTTCAAAGTTGATATTGTATCTGTTTACCGACGAAGATAGATACAAACTAGAGAATGGAAAATATGGTTTTGGAGAACCAGCAAGAACATAATGACCGTTTATGTCAACACTGTATCCAAACATATTGTCTTTGAACGTATTTGTGTCACCGTAGATCTTCTCCAATAGAACATATTGTTTGGTTCCAACAGCAGGTATGTTGTAATAATAAATTGCACCACGTTGTCTCAACGGTTGAGAACCAGTCAATGCCATCGAACTACTGTATTCGTAGTATATCAGATCATTTGGAGCACCAACAATCAGATTATCTTTAGCAATAGCAACTGAATATCCATATCTAGTTATTGACTGACTGATAGGCAACCAGTCAAGATCCCCATCACCTTGCAATTTTAACCACTTTGAAGAAGTATCTTGTGTTAGAGTTTGAGTAAGTTCCCAACTTCCATTAATCAGATCACCCTCTCTAAAATATACAAAGACTTTGCTACCTGTTTGTGGAGCAGATGCTATTACCAATCTATCTTCATTGTATTTATCAATATAAACCGATGATCCAAAATACAAATCAGCACCATTTGATGATGAAATAGTTTGGTAGTATGTGTAATAACCACATCCAGATCCAGTATACAAATAGATGTCAACGGCACCTCTGTTGGAATTTCTGAATGGAGAACTTATTGCCAAAAAGTTGTTTGTCACGGCAACCGCACGACCAAATCCTTCAGCTGCCGATCCGGTAACTCCACAAAATGGACTGTTTGGCAAAGAAAATAAACTGTCATTTTCTACTGAACAAGACCCCGTTGATGCTTCATCGTAAATTTTGTATATGTCTACGGTTGCATAATTTTGATCAATACTAGCAATACTTTGACTAAAAGCAATGTCTGATATTACCAAGAATCTTTCGCATATTGCCAAAGCAGAACCATAAGACGTTTGTTTTTGTATTACAGTTCCGTCTTCCAATATCAAAAAGTCACAGGCTAATGAATTATCAGCCAAAGACCCACTTTCATATCTTAATGATGCTGTATAGGCAGAACTTGCACTTTGTTCTGTATAATATGATAGTAGTTCACCGTGGTCGAGAGGACTGCCTCGTCTATAGGTCTTTGCAAAAGAATAATTGGTAGTGAACCTGTTTTTTTGATAAACCAACACTTCACCGAGTCTTGCAAACCCCTCATTACAAGAATATGGCTTTGAATTGGTATTTGAAACCGCTATGTAGTTACCGTTTGTAACCACATGTTGGCCAAAGTTCTCATTATAGATGTTTAACAAATTCGACATTTACTATAAATATTGAGTAAACATGAAATTCAATCATGTTCTTACAAAATGATAATCCGCATCTGGACCATTACCACAGAAGTATTTGTGTGGATTATCTACCAAAGTGAATCCCAGTGATTGAATAAACGGTATAGAATCGTTCACTTGTATAGCTCCAATATTATATTCAACATGTTGCAGTTCAACGATCAAGTGATTTACGGTCTTGAGTGTATTTTCCATACCCCTCAAAATATCCAATTCAGCACCTTGAACGTCAATCTTTACAAAGTCTGGAAGTAAAAATCCTTTTTCTTTGACTATACTATCAATTGATCGGGTCTTTCTTTTCTTACCAGATGCGTCACTATAGATCTTTTCGGCCGCCGGTGAATACTTTACATTCTCCCGATAATATGAATTGCCACCCAAACACACTGGATCTTCATAAAATGTCACTTCTTTACCATCTGTATCGCTAAACACTCCCAAAGCATAATCTGCGTTGAACTCTTTATAGAACTCCTCAACTTCCAACACTGCTTCGAACGCGTAATATTTTGCGTTTGGCCACACTTTTTTTGCTTCTTTGGTCCAATGCAAAGCAGCAGACCCAATATCATAAATTACAGTTGGAGTGTAATTAATTTTGTTTAAATAATCAATGTGAGGTTTTGGAATACTCACATCATTATGAAGTCTACGATAATAATCTGTATAATTAGACATTGGTTAAATTGTTTATGAATGTTTCCCACATAGATCCAACTGTGTTAATACCAAATCTACCTAATATGTAATTGGCTCCTTCTGATTGAATTTTGTTCTTTAACGTAGGATCTTGTTCTAGTTTTTTTACCACTTCGACAATCTTTTCAGGTGTATTAAATATACCCACTTCATCTCGACTCAATGGTTCTGAATTCATCTTATCAAAATTAGCACCATTAGGAGCATCCGCCCAAGCACAATATTCTCCAAAATACTCAGGCAAAGCACCGAGTGGATATGTTACGACAGTAGTTCCCAACGCAATCGCTTCTGCAACAACACACGAAAATGTGTCTTTATGAACATCTTTGTAAGGAGTGTATAGTGGATACAAAAAATACTCACTTTCAGCAATGTGTTTAAACAGTGTAGATTTGTCAACACCATTGTGTAAATTAAACCATGGATCATTGTGTGCGTGTATACACATCAAATAATCAAATGCGTGAAATTGTGAATCGGGGTAACCAAGTTGGCGAACTGCGTCCACAGCAACATTACCGCCTCTAGCCCAAGCAGCATGAAAAATAAACTTGTGTTTTTTCTTCACAATGTTCTTGGATAAAGTTTCACGAATAATATCTTCGGCCACTGGATTTGGTATCAAAGTAGTAGCTAATCGGTTTGTAAATATTTTTGCTCTTTCTACAACCAACGAGGTCATTTTCTTTTCCCACTCAGATATGTGAACAAAACCCAAAGATAAATTGTTGTCCTTGCAATATTGACCCACTTCGTCAATACCATAAATCCACTGCATATGAGACCAATATATTACAGATTTGGTAACCTTTATTGGTAATTTTTTGTAATCATGATACCACAACGTATTGACCAAAATATCAAACTCTTTGTTTTCTATTCCATCAAACAACATGTTACAATATTTTACTCCACGAATTTCTTTTCCAGAAACAAACTCTATTCCTTGAGATCTAAGTTTTTGTTCTATTGGTTTTTCCAACATTTCAGTTGCAAAAACAACATCGTGTCCTTTGCTTGCCAAATACTCCGCTACCAAAATTGTGCTGGTGTCAGTGCCACTAGCACCGCCGCCTCCATAACGAATAGTTTCTCCGTTTAGATAGTTACTACGTCTACTGTTACCTATAACCGTAAATACTATTCTCATATATTCTTTTCGTATCGTGGAGTCCATCCAGATTTGGTGTGACCATACATGACCAACTTATCAGGTTTATTTTCACTCACAAACTTAGCCGTGTGAGTGGTTTGTGTATAGTTAAACACGTTTGGATTCTCACTTGGTTTGAAATCAACTCTGTGTAAATTGTTACCAAACTTATCAATAATACCTAACGTGATAAATTCGTATCCATCTAATGCATTGTTCTTGAAAAACTCAACGTCCCAATTTACCACAATGTTGTAATTTTCCATGGTAAACTGTTCTTCCCATACACCTGGATTGGGTGGTTCGTTAACCTTTAAAGTGTATCCTTGAATTCTACACTTCTTAAAGTCAAACCCAAACGCTACTTCGTAGTCACGGAGAGTTCGTTCAGTTCCCAACCCATAAACGCCAAATGGAATATTGTGATTCTCTTGACCAAACAACTGTCTTACTAGATTACGTGACAATACATCACGTTCACCACTGGTAACCTTGATCTGTTCTGTCTTGTGTCCATGATCATCCCAATGTTTGACACGATAATTTCTGGTATACTCATGCCACATAATCATTCTGTATGGAGAAAAGAAATCATATCCATGACTATAAGCTCTGAGACTCATAGAGGTTTCTTCTGTGTAACCACCAAAATAAACTCTTGGGTCATACTGAACTTCCTCACAGAACTTACCTTGTGTAAAAATAAAATGTCCAGACAATGTTCTTGCACGAATAACTTTGGTTCTTGACTTGTAGTCTTGTATAAACCAAGGCATGCTCATCAACAACTTGTCATAAGAAAACTCATATTGACTCATCAAACAAGGAACTGGATTCCATGTTGACGGATCGTCCTTTGGATTGAATGGTGTGCAGTAAGTTGTAATGATTGGCTTCTTACAATACTCAAGAGCTTGATTATAGTCTTCGATACACATCGCATCCCAGTCTTGAACAAATCTATGATGTGAATCAATTTGTAATGTATACTCTTCGTCCTTCCACAACTTTTGTGTTAGGTTTCTCGCCCATCCCAACCCTTCACTCTTTTGATATTGAACATCCACAACTCTGAACCTAGGATCATTGGTAAATTCTTCCAACGACTCAGTATCATCACGTTGCCAACAAATGCCAAACGTCAGATTTTCTGGATGTCTGGCTTTGTTAATTAGATCTCGGATTGTAGGGACCAACTCTGGGTCTCTATAACTAGCAATTTGAACGAATATTTTAGACATAACCACTGTTTATATAGATATTATAACAATTCAAACCATTATTATAAAATGATAGGTATTAAGCCACAGTATCCCACCTTACAGTTCCAGAATATGTTTTCATGCCATCATTCCATCCACGACCATTGACTTCGACACCATTATTTCTACTAGCGATGGTTATGTATAGTATTCTATATGCTCCACTAAGCAATATTGTGTAGTTAAAGTAACTAGCAGAACCGTTGCCTGTATATGTTACAACTGGAGTAGACCAAGTAGATGGATATCTATAAGCGATAAATCCATCTCCACCAAATCCACTTACATAAGGGCCCATGCCACCGCCACCACCGTTACCAGCACCATAACCCGTCGCCTGGTTTGTAGGCATTCCACCATCAATTCCTCTTCCAACAGATCCGTCACCACCACCTTGACCTCTGCCAGGTGCTGACGACCTTATTGCGGAATTAACTGAGAAAGTTTTTCTCGTAGAACTACCGCCACCGCTTCCCGCAATAGTATCCGCCACATTCGTATTAACATCGATATCAAACCAAGTTGGAACTTCTCCTACAGTCATAACTGCGGTTCCATTACCACCTTGTGGTGTGGTGCCACTCACAAGTTGTCCACTGGCTCCATTAGAATTGTATCCACCACCAGAACCACCAGCTCTATAGTCAACGTTTTCAATTCCAACGCCGCCAGAACCGCCGGATCCGTCTCCGTTACCCGCTGCTATGAGGGTGCCATCGGGTGCAACACCGCCACCACCGCCGCCACCACCATATACGCCATTACCCGCAGGAACAGCTGCGCCGTTGATATAACTTGCGCCGCCACCGCCACCACCGGCATAATATGTGTCAGCAAACATAGTGGTTTGACCATTTCTATTGGCCATTACTGAACCGGTAAAGTCGCCACCACTACCAACAACAAAGTTGTATGTTACACCAGCAACAGGTATAAAGGTATTTGTTAATACATAAGCACCTGATCCGCCACCTCCCATTGCTGGTTCACTAGCAACGACGCTGTTTATTTTGTCACCACCCGCACCACCTCCACCTACCATAAATAATTGAATACTAGGATCGGGCGTAGGGGTTGGAGTTGGTGTAGGAGTTGCTGTTGGAGTAGGAGTATTTGTTGGAGTAGGAGTAGGTGTAGCTGTAGGCGCCGGTGGAATAGGCGTTGGCGTAGGTGTTGCTGTTGGCGGGATAGGGGTTGGAGTTGGTGTCGAAGTAGCTGTAGGTGTTGGAGTAGGAGTAGGAGTGTTTGTTGGTCCCGGAGTAGGTGTAGGGGTTGGCGTAGGTGTAGCGGTAGGAGGCAAATCTTCTGAGTTACATGGACATATTATTGGATTTTTGATCACGCCTACAAACGTGAAACTATCCTTGATGTCGTTATACTGAAACAACACGTATCCTAAAGATTGTCCATTGCCTACACTTTGTTGTGTCACCTTGAACTTGTATTTTTTAAACAACAAGTTATACGCAGGAGATGTTGTCAGAATGTCATTTTCCAAGTCTGAAACCAGTTTGATAGCTGTCGTAGAAAGAAATTTGTCGGTGTCTGATATGGTTAAAAGCCATGATATCAAATTTGGCTTGTATAAAAGATAAGAGTATAAGTTATCGATCATAATTTTTTCTTTCTACTTTAAAGTTACATCATACAATGATTTTATATGGTTGACTTTGTGAACCATTACCACCTAGAACTCCTTCCCAAGTTTGAATAGCAAGCAACATACTGCCATATGTTCTATCAGAAGCAAAATTAAGTATGTTTCCACAACAGTTGCTTACACCGTCACGTTGGTTAAAGTGTCCAGTCCAAGATATACCAATATTCGATCCATCCACTGCTGGCCAAGCATTGTCCACCGAGATATTACATACTTTTTGATAGTTTGAATAGTCATAAATCGGAGGTAATAGTGGGTCTGGATTTGGAACCACTGGACCACCATGATTAGCGCTAACATTACAATAATATGTAGTTTCAACACTTTCTTGATTAATTGAGTCCGATCCAACAGTGACCGCATTAACATTAACCGTAGCAGTATATGATGGACCGCCACAGTAGTCACAACCGCCCTCAGGTGCTGGGTTAGGGCAACAATCTGGGCATGTAACTGGGTCGGTGCACTCTGGTTCAAAAGAACATGAACTTGGAGGTTGCATATAAAACTCATAATATACCAACGATGATATAGGAGTAGGTGTAGGTGTCGGAGTATTAGTAGGCGTAGGAGTAGGAGTAGGCGTATTGGTCGGAATTGGTGTATTAGTTGGAACCGGCGTTGGTGTTGGTGTAGCTGTAGGAGGTATTGGTGTCGCAGTTGCTGTAGGTGTTGGTGTGTTAGTAGGTGTTGGTGTAGGCGTAGCTGTTGGTCCGCCTGGTGTAGGAGTAGGCGTTGGCGTATTGGTTGGAGTAGGAGTAGCGGTAGCTGTAGGTGTTGGGGTTGGCGTAGCCGTTGGACCAACTGGCGTAGGAGTTGGTGTTGGTGTATTTGTGGCGGTGGGTGTAGGCGTTGGAGTCGAAGTTGCTGTTGGTGTAGGCGTTGGTGTTGATGTAGGACCAGGCGTAGGTGTAGGGGTTACGGTTGGAGTAGCCGTTGGAGTTGCTGTTGCGGTCGGCGTTGGAGTTGGGGTCGCAGTAGGTGCCGGAGTTGGAGTTGGTGTTGGAGCAATACAACATTCACCCGTATTGTATGGATCGGACAAATATGCACCCAAACCACAAATGTTCAATGGAACAGTCAAATCTGTCGAATCACTTTGTAATGGATACTTGTTGATAAAATAACTACCAGACAATATCAAGTTGTAATTTCCATCATCTATAACGTTCGCAATGATGTCACCACTTTGATTGTTTATCACCAAGGTAGTTGGTCTAATTTTGTCACCCGCTTGATTGATGGTTAGATTGAAAACAGAAATATCGTTGGTCAAACTACTGGTCATCAATGAATTGTCATAACCATCGATGCCAAAAATGTTGTAAGCATTGTTGTAGTTGTTATAATACATCTTTTTGATGGTATTATACACTTGACGTTGATATGTTCCGTCCAAGTTTTGTGGATTTGTAGCAGGATTATAATCAGCACTACCACTTGGATAAAATACCGAGCTAGAAGGAACGTATATACCAATTTGAAGGTTTATGTTGTCTTCAAATTGAGTTGTTCCCAAGAAACCATCAATACTTTTTTGTGTGCAACTTCCCGACAGATTATCATCACATGCTACTATCGGAATGATCAATGGAAATGTTTCGTCACCCTCGTTTGCTATGATTATGTCATTAAACACACTGTTCAACTCTTGTGGTTTAGCAAGAGTGAACGGAGTTAGTATGATGTCTTGATTTCTAAAAAACTTGATCATCCTAATATAAATAGGATTGTATTAGAAATCGATACGGACTTTTATGAGTAGTTCGCTATCAAAACTCTTCTGAACTGGTCTGCTGATCTTACCGATAGCTAACAATTCGTTGTTAGAGTTGTATAAACCCACACTAGTAATGTAGGTTCTAGGGTTATTGATCAAATCTTGATAAATGATTGTTCCCTTTGTGAGACCGTCAGTTCCATCCGACACAAAAGTAGGATTGTTACTGTAATTAAACTCTTTATTTTTTACACGAACGAAGTAATTTGTTGATGGAACAAACTCACTCTTACGTGCTGCCATAGTCTTGTTACTAAGCTTAATAGCATTGAAAAAGTCACGTTGCCACAAACGAGCTATTGATTGAACAGAATTTGCACCAATATAACTACTCAAATTTGACAAACGTTGGTTAATATACGTTCCGTGTGTAAATCCAACTTGAGCATTTGTCTTGGTAGCATTGAAAACCACGATGCCATTTGAAGGATAGAACAAACCAATACCAGCATATACTGGACTTCCATTTTTAAGATATGGAGTAGCCACACCTTGAATAACAGAACCAGAAATCAAATTGTATACATTTTGTTGTTTATTGATAACTTGTGAATCGTCAATATACGAGAAAGATCCACTAGATCCAGACAAATTGATTTGAATTTGACCTGGGTCCAATTGATCCTTGATCTTGTCCGAAGAAAAATTCATGACAAAGATATTTTCACTATCAACTGGTGTTGTTACACTACCAGAAGCAAACGAGAACAATTGGTCACCTGGTTGCAACAATGTGTTCTTGTATTGAGAATAAATTACCTTGGTTTCGTGAGTCAACA
>Ga0255084_1000315_pt1 | contig 11119 bp, 11 predicted proteins | sample Colum_Cont_RepA__FD_188433 | JGI IMG/M metagenome (GOLD analysis project Ga0255084, IMG submission 188433) | Freshwater microbial communities from Columbia River, Oregon, United States - Colum_Cont_RepA_8d | ecosystem: Environmental > Aquatic > Freshwater > River | place: USA: Oregon | collected... | reverse complement strand
GTCGAGTTGGTACTCGTACTCGAGCAACAAGGAAAAACCGTGGCATCGGTGCCACTGTGGTCAACGTCTGTTGCTTCGATGGCGATCGCCGAATACGGCTCGAAGGAGCTCCAGTCGAATCTTCTTTCGGAAGTCGTCGAGGGCAAGAACGTGGTCGCGTTGGCCTTGGCGAACTATGGCGCAAACGACGTCATGAACCCATCAGTCCTCGCTGAAGACAGCGAGGGAGGCGTAAAGCTCTCGGGCGGCAAGCCGGCAGTTGGTTTCGCCCCGCATGCATCGCACGTGTTGGTGTCTGCCAAGCGCGCCGATGACTCAATTGTTTTGGCACTTGTCGACTTGAAAGCTTCCGGCGTGACGATCACACCAGTCGAGGCAAGCAATCGTCAGCCGACCGCGAACATCGACTTCGATGTCGTCGTGCCAAACACCCACATCGTCGCCGGCCTCCAAGGGAACGGTCGCGAAGCCCTGCGTTGGGTTCATGAACATGCATTAGTCGGACTCTGTGCACTTCAACTCGGAATCTCCCAAGGTGCCATCGGCATCATGAGCGAGCACGTTAAGACTCGTACTCAATTCAACAAGCCACTTTCCGCCCAGCAGGCAGTCGCGGTGCGCGCCGCCGACCAATACGTAACTACCGAAGCAATTCGCGTCACCACATTGAATGCGGCGTGGCGCATGGCAGAGGGTTTTGACGCACGTCAAGACGTCCTTGTGGCGATGTACTGGGCGACCGAGGGTGGCCACTCAATCGTCATCGCATGCCAGCATCTCCACGGCGGTATCGGTGCCGACATCTCCTACCCCGTACACCGCTACTTCCTCTGGGGAATTCAGATCTCCACAGAACTTGGGGGCGCAAGCCAGCACCTCTCCCGACTCGGAAAGTTGATCGCATCACGATGAAGACTTCACTTTCGCATTCAAAGGTCAAGGCCGGAGACGAACTTCCAGGTCTCGACATTCCACTCACGCGCACTCTCATAGTCGCGACGGCAATTGCAACACGTGACTACCAAGAAGTCCACCATGATCCGGGCCTTGCCGTAGAGCGTGGTTCAAAGGACATCATCATGAACATCCTCACCACAAACAGCTTCGTCGGTCGCTACATCACCGACTGGGCCGGACCCGATGCACTCATCAGAAGCGTGAAGGTGCGCCTCGGAGCACCGAATTACCCAGGTGACACCATGAAGATGACTGGCTCAGTCACAGCAATGGAAGGCAAGGTCGCGACCATTGCCATTCGTGGGGCTAACTCGCTCGGAGATCATGTCAATGCGACTGTCGAGGTGGAACTGTCATGAGCAACAAACTTGGACGCACCGCAGCAATCTGCGGAATCGGAGCTACCGAGTTCTCGAAGGATTCAGGCCGCAGTGAGATGAAGTTGGCCGTCGAAGCAGTCAGTGCTGCAATCGATGATGCCGGCCTCACACCAAGTGACGTCGACGGAATGGTCACCTATTCGACGGACAACAACCCAGATGTTGAAATCGCACGAAACGTGGGAATTGGTGGACTGCGCCACTTCTCGCGAGTGCACTACGGCGGCGGAGCGGCATGCGGCACTATCGCCTTGGCGACAATGGCTGTGGCCACCGGTGCCGCTGACGTCGTTGTGTGTTACCGCGCATTCAACGAGCGCAGTGGACGCCGTTTCGGCGCGGGAGTACAAGACCTTCCGAACGCTGCGACGGCTGAGCGCGCCCAGTTCTCGTACACCTCGTCCCAGGGACTTCTCACCCCGGCGTCGTGGGTGGCAATGGTTGCACGTCGCTACATGCACTTGTACGGCGCAACCAGTGAGGACTTTGGGCGTGTTGCAGTTGCGATGCGTAAGCACGCAGCCACGAACCCAGCTGCATGGTTCTATAACCAGCCCATCACGCTGGAAGAACACCAACAGAGCCGCTGGATTGTCGACCCACTGCATCTCTTCGACTGCTGTCAAGAGAGTGACGGTGCTCAAGCCATCATCGTCACAACTCCAGAGCGTGCACGAGACCTCAAACAAAAGCCGGTCATGATCGATGCAGTCGCACAAGGTGCTGGCAAAGACCAATGGACCATGACCAGCTTCTACCGCGATGACATTGCCCAGTTGCCAGAGATGAAAATCGTCGCCGATGAACTGTGGTCATCAAGCGGGCTCACACCTGCCGACATCCAGACTGCGGTGTTGTATGACCACTTTTCCCCTTACGTGCTCATGCAGCTCGAGGAATTCGGGTTCTGCAAGCGTGGCGAGGCGAAAGACTTCATCAAGAACGGAAACATCGAACTTGGTGGCGATCTTCCTTTGAACACCCACGGCGGTCAATTGGGCGAGGCATACATCCACGGCATGAACGGCATCGCCGAAGGCGTGCGCCAAGTGCGCGGAACGAGCGTCAATCAAATTCCACGAGTGGAACATGTGCTGGTGTCTGCCGGTACTGGCGTTCCGACGAGTGGCCTCATTTTGGGAGTGGACCGATGACAACCATTGACATGTCGAACATCGACATCATCAGCAACGAGGCATACCGCAACGGGCCTCCATACGACCAGTACGACCTACTTCGCCGCGAAGCCCCAATTGTTCGCCACCCCGGAATGGAGCCTGGCTTCCCCGACTGGTTCTGGGGCATCTTCCGGCATGAAGACATCGTCACCGTGAGCCGACAATTCCAGACGTACTCATCTGCGCGACAGGGCTCGCTCATGCAGCAAGACCGTCCCGATCTCGAAGCTGCGCGAATGATGATTGACACTGATCCGCCGGATCACACGCGACTACGCACGCTGGTAAACCGTGGATTCACTCCGAAGGCGATGCGCGCCCTCGAGGACCACTTCCGCGAAGTTGCGATCCAACTAGTTGCCGAAGCTGTCGAACAAAAAGATGTCGAGTTTGTCGAGAAAGTGTCTGCAGAACTTCCACTCGTGGCCATCGCGGAACTTCTCGGAATTCCAGTGAGCGAGCGTCACAAGGTGTTCGAGTGGTCCAACCGCATGATTGGGTCTACCGATCCTGATTATTCGGGTGGTGCCGATGACGCAGCAAATGCGGCGGCCGAACTGTACATGTACGCACAGTCACTAGCTGATGACCGTCGCAAGAATCCGCGCGCAGACATCATCACGACTCTCATTGACGAAACCGCCGACGACCACCTCGGAAGTCACGAATTCGAACTTTTCGTATTGCTTCTGAGCGTCGCCGGCAATGAAACCACTCGAAATGGCATCAGCCACGGCGTTCTTGCGTTCATCGAGAACCCGAACGCGTTCGAGGAACTTCGCAGTGAGCCTGAACTTGTGCCGAGCGCCGTCGAGGAAATTCTGCGCTGGGCGACCCCGGTGAACAACTTCCGTCGCACGGCCACGTGTGATGTCGAGCTTCACGGCGTGCAGATCAAAGAAGGTGACGCCGTCGTCATGTTCTACCCGTCTGGCAACCGTGACGAGACCGTCTTCAAAGACCCGTACAAGTTCGACATTCGTCGCAACCCAAACCCGCACCTCACCTTCGGTGGTGGCGGACCACACTTCTGTCTCGGGTCAAACCTTGCACGTCTTGAAATGCGCATCGTGTTCGAAGAACTCGCCCGCCAAGTGAAGGGCGTCGAGTTGATCGGCGACGTGTCTCGTTTGAGATCACACTTCGTGCACGGCATCAAGAAATTGCCGGTACGACTTCATTCCTAAGCGGCCACTCGGTCGCTGAGGGCTTGCCCCCTACGAGTCGAGACGAACGAGATCCGAATACGTCTCGCGTCGAACCACCACGCGTGACGCGCCGTCGCGTACGAACACGATTGCTGGTCGTGGGACCTTGTTGTAATTGGTCCCCATTGAGTAGCCATATGCGCCTGTCACGGGTGTGGCCAATAAGTCGCCCACGGCCACATGTGGCGGAACAGCTGCATCGTTGATGAGGATGTCGCCACTCTCGCAGTGTTTCCCGACGACTCGTGCCACGTCTGTGCGATCTGAATGGGCGCGCGTCGGATCGAAGATCTCATAGCCACTCCCATACAGCACCGGGCGAGGGTTGTCGCTCATTCCACCATCGACCGCGATATAGGTACGGATTCCTTCGATGTGTTTTACCGTGCCAACTCGGTACACCGTGACAGCTGCGGATGCGACGATGCTGCGTCCCGGCTCGACGAACACGTGCGAGCCTGCGCGCAAAGTCGACGTGGCACCTCTCAACACGTTTGCCCATTGGGTAATGGTCGGAGCAGTCTCGTCAGACGTGTATGCGACACCAAGCCCACCACCAAGGGTGAGCTCAGGAACGTTGAGTGAGTTGAAGAGGTCCACCATGACTTGGCTTGCCTTGGCGAAGTTTTCAGCGGCAAAGACATTCGAGCCGATGTGGCAATGGATTCCCACAAAATCGACGGCAGTCGAACGGGACAACCGCTCGATGGCGCGCATTGCATCGCCGTTGCGCAAGTTGAACCCGAACTTGGAATCATCTTGACCGGTCTGCACGAATTCATGTGTGTGCACGTGGACACCGGGCGTAATGCGCACTTGCACCCGTGGAACGGGATGCCCCTCCCGATGTAGTTGCTCAAGTTTGTCGATCTCATCGAAACTGTCGACGACGATGTGGCGCACGCCCTCCTCAATCGCAAAGCGCAACTCATCGCTACTCTTGTTGTTTCCGTGGAAGACACACCGATCGCCTGGCACTCCGGCGTGGCGCACAGCGAACAACTCCCCACCAGTTGCAACATCCAACATGAGTCCTTCATCATGGGCCAACCGCGCCATGGCGCCGCAGAGAAATGCCTTGGTCGCGTAAATGACTCGGTCTGCCCCGAAAGCTTCGACGGCTTCACGGGCCCGGTTGCGTAGGTGTACCTCGTCGTAGACGAAGAGTGGCGTGCCATGCTCGGCAGCGAGAGCATCAATGGTGCAGTCACCGACCGACAAGTTTCCGTCGCTTGCGACGGACGCAGTATCGGGCAGTAATCGTTGTGGAATAACGCTCATCACATCATCTCCGGTGCCCGAATGCCGAGAACTGAAAGTCCAGCATTCATGATGCGTGCAGTCGAATCGCAGAGAAACAATCGAGAGTCACGAAGTTCCTCAGAGTCCGCGCGAAGCACCGGACAGTGTTCGTAGAAAGTGGTGAATTCTGATGCGAGTTCATACAGGTACGTGCACAACCGGTGTGGGCTGTACTTGTCGAGAGCATCCCATAGCGCGGAATCAAACTGCAGCAGCCGCAGTGTCAGTGCGCGTTCCTGTGGGGCATCGAGAGTCGGCACCACAGTTCGGACGGCCTCTCTTCTGACATCCGCGCGCCGGAAAATGCTGCAGATACGTGCGTGGGCATATTGCAGGTACGGAGCGGTATTGCCCTCGAACGACAACATGCGGTCCCAATCGAAGACATAGTCCTTGACTCGGTCGCTACTCAGATCGGAATACTTCACTGCACCGATTCCGATCATTCGCGCGGCCTCTTCGCGCTGAGCATCGGCCATCTCGGGGTTCTTCTCGGTGATCGCTCTGTTTGCACGATCGACGGCTTCTTCCAACAGCGATGCCAGTTTCACAGCATCACCGGAGCGACTCTTCAGCATCTTGCGATCAGCACCAAGGACACTGCCGAAGGCCACGTGCACCATGGCGGAATTGTCGGACAGCCACCCAGCTGCACGTGACACCGACTCGATCATCTGCAGATGTTGGGCCTGTGGGGCTCCGACAACATAGAGCCGATTTTCTCGACTCGGTCGATGACGCAGGCCAAGTCAGTCGTTGCGTAGTTGTATCCACCATCGCCCTTACGGATGATCAGCGGCAAGGGGTCGCCATCGCGGTTGGTGTAACCCTCTGGGAACACCACCTCTGCACCGTCACTCTCAACCAACATTTCGAGCCGAGAGAGTCGCTGGACCACCTCTGGCAACAACGTGTTGTACTTACTCTCACCAGCAAGGTCGTCGTCGGTCAAGAGCACATCGAGCAATCCGTATACATGGTTGAAGTACTTCGTGCTCTCACTCACCAGCGTCTTCCACAAGTGCAATGTGTCCTCGTCGCCTCCTTGAAGAGCAACGACACGTGTGCGCGCACGCTCTTTGAATGTGTCGTCAGCGTCAAACTTTCGTCGCGCTTCTTTGTAGAAGCCGTCAAGGTCCCCGACACCGAGTTCATGCGCTGCATCAGCTTCACCGAGGTCCACGAGGTGCTCAATCAACATGCCAAACGGAGTTCCCCAGTCACCGATGTGGTTTTCGCGTACGACTTCATGACCCACGAAACTCAGCATGCGCACGAGTGCATCGCCGATGATTGTTGAACGAAGGTGACCGACGTGCATTTCTTTCGCCACATTCGGTGCCGAATAATCAACGACGAACTTACGCTTCGAATCGACGGGGGCCACCCCCAAAAGACTGTCCCTCATCGCAAGGCTCAACTGTTCGGCGAGAAATCGATCGGTGAAAACCACATTCACAAAACCAGGACCGGCAACCTGCATATCAGAACACACGTCCGACATGTCACCGGCATGTTCAAGAACGAGAGCGACCACGTCTCGTGGTGACTTTCCGAGAGTCTTGGCCAACGCCAACGCCCCATTCACTTGTGCATCGGCATGCTCACTCGGCCTCACGACGGGGTCGACCTCTGCACCTGCGACAGCAGCGAATGCCGGCGACAGGCGTCGCGCAAGTAACGAAAGTGGGTCAGCCATGAAGTCCCTATTCTGTCGCACCTGCCTGCTGAAAAAAGGTTTGATTCGGGCCGTACCGGTAACCTCTGGTCACGACATGACGAATATGTCATGCTCACGTAGCTCAGCGGATAGAGCACTTGCCTCCGGAGCAAGGGGTCGCAGGTTCAAGTCCTGCCGTGAGCGCACTCAACTCATTGTTCGCGTCGGTGCTACGACGTCATGCCGTTCAGGCCGACGAACCCTCGTGCAAGCTCGATCTCACCCATATGGCGCATCCCGTGCTGATACAGCCAGCACTCGATTCCATCGAGAACCGTGATGCCATCGTCGGTCGCCACGCGAGCACTGAATGTGGACGCGATCTGAGGCGGGAACGGGCGCGGTATGACAAGGCGGTCGAGTTCCGCGGTGTCGAGCTGATGCAACCAGGCTTCAGTACGGGAGAACACCTCATTCATGTATGCGATGAACTGTTCATAGTCCCCGATCTGTTGGAACTGCATCTCCTCTGGGGTTTTGTGCTTGCCATGGTCGGCGATTGAAGGGTTCACCTTGTCGCTCCATTCCTCATTCCAGATGGGTGGCTGACCGGTGAGCAGCATGAAGGATGCGTCGTGCATGTTGACGTAGTGGAACAAGCTGAACGCAATTGGCAACACCCCGTCTCGTTCGCGATGATTGACATGATCCACGGTCATGGTTGCCGTGGCGTCTTCATACAGTGAATGGAGTGCACGGAATCGTCTCCGAAGTGAATCAAGAATTAATGAGCTACTCATGACACCTCCTGCGGATTGTCGACGTTTCCGAGCGACACGAACCGCTCGCGAGCAATGTAGACGAAGATTCCTTCGGCTGTGGCTGTGACCGTGGAACCCGCTTTGATTTCTCCGTGAACAATCATCTTTTTCTCTTGGCGCTCGACGATCCAAGCTTGCCCGACAAGATCTGTATTTATTGGTGTCGGCGCGACGTAACGAACGTTCAATGAGCCCGTCACCACATTGCTGTCGACCAGTAATCGTGTACGTCCCATGGTCTCGTCAAGGAGTGCCGCCACCCATCCGCCGTGAACTGTGCCTGGCGGCCCCTGATAGGCCTCGCTGAAATTCACCGTGGACCTCACCGTGTCACCGACGATCTCCACGTCGATGGGAGGAGCAATCGGGCTCATTGATCCGGTGGCCGGATTTCGCGTTCGACGGTTCAGTTCAGTCTGACGAACTTCCATCGTGCCCAGCAGTTCGAGATGTTCAGCAATCTCTTCAATGTCTGCCGCAACGTTCGGTGCATCGGCGGCGGGGTCAACGTGGACTAGTGCACGATTGATGCGCCGTGCTGCAGCGACGACACGTTGAAGACTCGGTGATACCGGCGCCCTCCCCGGCGGCGCATCAGCAATGATGGCGGGGTCAATCTCGGTCATGAACCAAGCGCCGACTTCACGAGAGAGGCAACTCGTCCACCATCGACTCCGGCCCCAGCGCGCGCACGCACAGCTTTCACGACGAGGCCCATCGCCTTCCCGCCGGTGTTACCCTCTGCCGCTGCTTTGGCAACTTCTTCATTGACGATTGTGATGAGCTCATCGTCGCTGAGCGCTGCGGGCAGATATCGCTCGATGACCGCTAGTTCCGCGCGCTCTTTCGTCGCCGACTCGGCTCGGCCAGCCTGGTCGTAGACCTCTGCGGCTTCACTTCGCTTCTTCGCCTCGGCCATCATCACCGCGATCACCTGGTCGTCGGTCAGCGTGACAGCTTCGGCACCGGCGACTTCCGCATTCATCACGGCCGCGAGCACCATGCGCAACGTCGACACTTCGAGCTCTGCTCGTGCCTTCATCGCTGTATTCAGATCTGCCTTTAGGGTGTCTTTCAGAGAAGTCATCGCCCCATTGTGGCGGGCTGAAACCCCGAATTTCGTGCTGCACTAAGGTTCTGGCCATGGGGACCCGTTTTTTTGACCGCCACTGGTACGTCGATCCGCACCCGACTTTCGCGCGCTTACGAGCGACCGAACCGGTCGCCAAAGACACCGACACAAACACCTATGCCTTCATGCTGCACGAGGATGTGATCTGGGCCGAACGTCAACCGAACCTGTTCTCGAATGCGAAGGGTTCACGGCCAAATAGTGATGCGCAGCCGTCGATGATCGACAACGATGACCCGGCACATAGCTCACAACGACGACTCGTGGCGAAAGGTTTCACTCCGAAGCAGATGACTCGCTATGAGTCTCATGTGCGGGAAGTGACCGCGCGACTGGTAGACGACGCGCTTGCCAAAGGAACTTTCGACATCGTCGCTGATATCGCTCGTCCACTCCCAATGACGCTCATTGGCGAGATGCTTGGTGCCCCATACGAGGATCATGAGATGCTTCAGCATTGGAGCGACCAGATGATTCAAGGTGCCGACGGCCCAGAGAACATCACCGAAGACGTAATCAATGCTGCTTTTGCCTGGTACGAGTACCTACAGAAACTCGTCGCTGATCGCGAGAAGGCACCCGGTGCCGACTTGGTTTCGATTCTGGTCGGAGCACGCGACGAAGGTTCGCTCACCTTCGACGAAGTGCAGGGAAACGCTCTCTTGTTACTCGTCGGTGGCAACGAGACAACGCGCAATGTCATCACAGGTGGCTTGCACGCACTTCTCGACAACCGTGACCAGTGGGACGCAATCGTTGCCGATCCATCACTCATCCCGGGCGCGGTCGAGGAATGTCTCCGCTGGGTCAGCCCAATTGTTTGCATGAATCGCGTTGCTACCGAAGATGTCGAAGTTCGGGGAGTCACTATTCCTGAAGGTGCGCAAGCGCTCATGATGTATTCATCGGCTAATCGTGATGAGCGGGTGTTCGAAAACCCCGACACATTTGACATCCGTCGCTCCCCGAATCAGCACATCGCTTTCGGATTCGGACCACACTTCTGTCTCGGCTCGAGCCTCGCTCGCCTCGAGATTCGCACTGCGCTAGAGGAGCTCAGCCGTCGTGCACCTGATCTGCATTTGGCAAATGAAGTTGCGACGCCCGATTACACAGCGTCTGCGTTTGTCCGTGGCATCAAGTCTCTACCGGTAGTGGCCTAAACCGTTAAGCCGCAACCGATGTCAAGACATACAAAGAACTCAAGACGCAACAGATGAATGCTGGCGCGATGTTGGTGAAGGAATCCTTCACACGTACGTGGGCGACAATCGCAAAGAGAAAATAGAAGACGAGCGACACACCGGTCACGAAGGCGATTGCATCGAGAACCATCCCGATGAGCAGCCCTATGGCCAAGATTGTCTTCACCGCACCAAGACTGCGCACCGCAGAGCGTGGAATGTCCAGTCGATCGGTGACTGCGAGGGCTTTCGGATCGGAACGAAAATCTGCGATTGCCGTTCCTAGGCACACGAGAATCAGCAAAACCGCAAGTACGAGCGCGACGATGTTCACGAGCGAACCGTAGTCCGAGACCGCTCAGACACAGCCGATTCGTGAGCGAGCAGCCACTTCTTGATCTTGAGGCCCCCAGAGAAGCCGGTGAGCGTCCCATTGGCGCCCACGACTCGATGACACGGGTAAATGACCGGAATCGGATTGCGCCCATTCGCCGCCCCTACCGCCCGCATCGCCGTGGGTCGACCCATGAGAGTCGCTTGCTCTTTGTACGACACGGTGCGACCAAACGGAACACGCGAGAGGGTCTTCCAAGTCTCGACTTGAAAGTCGGTGCCGTTTAGCGAGGTCGGAACAGTGAACTTCTGTCGACTTCCCGCGAAGTACTCACCTAACTGCGTAAGCGCCTGGTCCATCACGAGCTCTGATCGCCGATCACCACGTGATTGCACAGTCCACCGATTGCCCGTGACACGAAACCGCACTTCGACAACTCGCCCATGGCAAACAACGACACCGATTCTGCCGACTGGGGTCGTGAGTGAACCACGCAACACAAGAGCATCGTCGTCTGCCAGCATGGGACAGAACGTACATCTTTGATGTCAGCTGAGTACCGGTTCCACCAGTCAGTAGTTGTAGGGTACAAGTGATTCAGATGTCCACCCCCGACACAGACGCCACCTTTCAGATCACGCCGCAACAGATTCGGACGATCTATGCCGGTCTCATGACCGCGACGATGCTTGCGTCGCTCGACGGCACCATCGTCAACACGGCCCTAACGACGATTGTCGGTGAACTCGGTGGGCTTCGCGCCTACACATGGGTCGGCACCTCATACCTTCTTACCTCCACTGCAATCACACCCCTCATCGGCAAGTTGAGCGACCTCTACGGCCGGCGAATATTCGTTCAACTTTCCGTCATCATCTTCGTCATCGCTTCTCTCGTGTGCGCAGCTGCGAACTCAATGACGACACTCGTCATCGGACGAGCACTTCAGGGCATCGGTGGAGG
>Ga0255084_1000312_pt1 | contig 11158 bp, 11 predicted proteins | sample Colum_Cont_RepA__FD_188433 | JGI IMG/M metagenome (GOLD analysis project Ga0255084, IMG submission 188433) | Freshwater microbial communities from Columbia River, Oregon, United States - Colum_Cont_RepA_8d | ecosystem: Environmental > Aquatic > Freshwater > River | place: USA: Oregon | collected... | reverse complement strand
CGCTGATGTTGATGGTGTCGACGGTGACATTCGCTGGAACTTCGAGAAGTTCTTGGTGAATCGCAAGGGCGAGGTCGTCGCACGTTTCGGCCCGCAAGTTTTGCCCGACGCCGATTCAGTGGTTGCCGCGATCGAAGCCGCGCTGTAGTCAACATGAGCAACATGCCGCGTCCAGGCGCGGTCATGCCAGCTGAGTTTTTCGCTCACGAGCGCACCATCATGTGCTGGCCAGCGCGTGAGGAACTGTACGGGGATCTCTTCGCCGAAGCTGAGCGGGCACACGCCGAAGTTGCGCGCACCATTGCACGTTTCGAACCTGTAACAGTCATCGCAGATCAACGTCATGTCGAGCGTGCGGCGAGCATCGCCGGGGACAATGTTGAGGTGGTCGAAATGCCCATTGATGACTCGTGGTTTCGAGACTCTGGTCCGATCTACGTGCACGATGAACAGGGTGCACTGGTGGCCACCTCATGGGTCTTCAACGGTTGGGGTGAAAAGTTCTCGCCAATTGAGAAAGACCAAGCGATTGCGTCGCATTTCGCAAGGTCCCGCGGCGATGCACTTCGTGAAATTCCGATGGTGCTCGAAGGCGGATCGCTGAATGTGAACGGTGACGGGGTATTGGTGACAACGATGCAGTGCCTATTGCATCCGAATCGAAACCCGAACGTGTCGAAGCGCAACATTGAGCTACGCCTGAGGGAAGAGCTCGGTGCACAATCGGTTCTGTGGTTGCCGCACGGATTGGAATTCGACGACGACACTGACGGTCACGTCGACAACGTCGCCGCATTCGCGTCGCGTGATCAACTGCTGTTACAGGGTTGCGATGACACCCAGCGAGCAGACCACGCTCGAATGTCGATCAACGCCAAAATCGCCGAGGATTTCCGCGCACACGACGGCTCGCCTCTTCGTACGACCATCGTGCCAGTACTTCCATTCACCGAGGTGAATGGCGCCACCGTCGTGGTTCCGTATCTCAACTTCTATCTTGGCAATGACTTCGTGCTGATTCCCACATGTGGCCATGCGGCTGATGGGGACATGGTGGCGCTCATTGGCGAACAATTCCCGGGGCGCACTGCCATTGGTCTTGAAGTCGGGGCCGTGCTTGCTGTCGGTGGCGGCGGCATCCACTGCATCACGCAGCAAGTTCCTGCAGTCAAGAAATAGTCTCCACATGCAAGTGCTGTGACGCCGATGTGATCAGACGGGTGCGTCGCACGTACGCAGTGGCAACACCGTGCGTGGCAGATGGTCCCGTAAGTCGGCGAGAAGATCGTTCTTCAGTGATTGATGCGCTGGGTCGTCCCACAAATTCATCTGCTGTAACGGATCATTTCGGTGGTCGTACAGTTCACCTTCAGTGCCGTCGTGCAATGTCCCGCGACCCATTGATGTGCAGGTGAAACCGTCTCGATGAATCGTCCGCGATCGAACGACTTTGTCGAAGAGCACGCTGTCCCATTCAGTGAGTACGCGTTCGAAGCCGCGGGCATGAGCATCGTCATTCGACACTGGTAGCGACGGAGCTTCCACGTAATCGGGTGCGGGCAAACCTGCAATGTCAGCGAACGTCGCTGCCAAGGACACAAGCCCAACAGGTGCATCTACAACGCCTGGTGAGATGTTCGCCGAAGCCGCCGGCTTCCAAATCAGTGGCAGTCGCATGAGCCCATCTACGTGGTAGGGGCCCTTGAACAGGAAGCCAAAGTCGCCTTGCATTTCGCCGTGATCGGTGGTGAACACGACGTCAACGTTGTCGTCCCAGCCCCGAGAGCGGATGGCAGCGAGCACCCGACCGATGGCCTCATCAATCAGCTCATTTTCAATGTGCGTCATGGCGTTGACTTCGCGCACCTGGTCAGCAGTGAGCGTGGCGGGAATCCACTTCGCAGGTGCTTCGTAGTTCGACACGAAACTTCCGTCGTACCAACCCATCCAATGCGCAGGTTTGTCACGCAGAACTGCTTCACGCCGCGCCGTGTCTGCGATGTAACCGGCTGGAAGATCCAGCTCACGCCAATTCACACGTCGTAGCTCGGACTCCGGTGGGTCCCACGGATGGTGTGGATCGGGGAATGACATCCAGCAGAACCAGTCGTCGTCTGCAGCGAGTGAGTCGAGCCAGTCGATTGTTCGCTGCGCGACCCAATCGGTGTGGTACCAATCCTTGTTGATCGGGTTGTGGAGAACCTGTGGCGCATTCGTGTCGCCGCCACCTTTTGAGTTGACCTCGAGATCCATGTCAAGGTTCGGCAAGAACATGCCAAGCGCTTCAGGATGATTCTCTCGAATCCACGCTGAATAGTGCAGTGACGCTGCAGGCGAGTGAGTAGCGAACTCAAGATGATCAAAACCACGGTGTGGCACGCGGGTGCCATCTGGCAGCACGTGGAATGTCGTTTCGTCACCGGATGCGGCGATCTGGTTCTCAACAAAACGGCCGAACGGGTCGATCACTGGCTCGAAGTGAGCCTTGCCGATGAGAGCAGTCTTGTAGCCGGCGGATCGAAGAGTTGCGGCGATGCTTGGAGCATCATCTGGCAAGGGAACGCCATTCATCCACACACCGTGGGTCGCGACATGTTGGCCAGTGATCATGGTGCTGCGGGACGGCATGCACACCACATTCTGGGGGTGAGCTCGTGTGTAATTGATGCCTGACGATGCGAGTGCGTCGATGTTCGGAGTACGCGCCACGGTGCCGCCGTTGCAGCCAAGCGAATCGAACCGCTGTTGATCGGTTGTGATGAAAAGAATGCGTCTACCCATCAGGCGGCTCCCTCCAGAATTGCTTTGGCCTTCTTCAAGCCGACTCCGGCAGCTCCGCCGATGACAAGTGCCAGCACATCTGGTTTCATTGTCGTGCTGTACACCGCCAGCGTGTGTCCGTGTCCGTCGTCGAGGACATCAAGCGTGCCGAGATGTCCGGTAACGAGCGGGTTGTTGACGATGGTGTACTGGAACCTGCGAAGTTCATGATCATGAAGCACGATGTCTTCCTCGAACGTGAGGCCAGTCGACGTCGTCACCCAACGTTTCTTTCCCTCAACGCGACAGTCGGTGAGAGGAAACCACTCATGCAGCCGGGTTGGATCTCCCATGAAGTCCCATGCCGCGGTGGGTGAGCACTCGATGTGTTCCTCGCGACGCACCGTGCCCATCGACGCGACGCTACTGGTGGGCGTCTTCGTAGTCAACAGTCCTCGACTGTCGATATCAGTGTTGCCTTAGAGGCTCCAGTCGATGGGCTCACGACCAGCCGCGACTAGGGCGGCATTGGCTTGGGAGAAGGGTTTGCTGCCGAAAAAGCCGTTATGGGCCGATAGCGGCGAGGGGTGCGGGGCCTCAAGCACCACATGGTGGGCGCCGGTGATGAGGGCCCGCTTTCGTCTTGCTGAAGCCCCCCAGAGGATGAAGATGACGGGGTCGGTCTTGGCCGCGACAGCAGTGATGACTTCGTCGGTGAAGCGCTCCCAACCTTTTCCTTGGTGGCTGCCGGCTTGTCCCGCGCGAACGGTGAGCGTGGTGTTCAACAACAACACACCTCGTTGCGCCCATGCGGTGAGGCAGCCATGCGTCGGAGGATCAATTTCTATGTCGGCGCGAAGTTCGGAATAGACGTTGCGTAGTGACGGAGGAATAGCGACACCATGTTTCACAGAAAACGCCAGACCGTGTGCTTGCCCTTCACCGTGATACGGATCTTGCCCAAGGATAAGCACCTTCGTCTCTTTATGCGACGTTGTGTGCAGTGCAGCGAAGACATCTGCCTCAACCGGATACACGCGATGTTTCTTTCGTTCATCAGCGACGAATTGCTGAAGCTCTGCAAAGTACGGTTTGGATAACTCAGCCTTCAGTACTGGGTTCCAATCCGTTTTCACAGCCACGAATATACGCAATGGATCTAAGAACCTAACCAAGCAGGTGGCGACGTACAGATGCGCTGGCAAACTGATGGGCAATGGAAGCGGCACTCGCCATCGACATCGGAGCCACGAAGTTCGCGGTAGGCATCGTCACGCGAAATGGCGAGTTGCTCGACCGGGCTTTGGTGCGCATTGATCACCGGTGGAGCAGCGAGCAGTTATTCGATGAGTTGTCGTTTGCGGTGAAAGAGCAAACGACTCGGGCACGTGGTCATCACGATGCAGATGTCATGGTTGTCGGTGTCGGGTGTGCGGGGCCAATCACGCGCAATGTCGAGACTGTGTCACCGCTCAACATCGGACATTGGATTGATTTTCCTCTGCGTGAGCGCCTTGCAATTTCGACGTCACTTCCCGTGTTCGGTGACGGTGACGCCAAAGCCCTTGCACTTGCCGAGGGCTGGCTCGGAGCAGCCAAAGGGGTCGACAATTTCATGGCCATGGTCGTCTCCACTGGGGTCGGCGGGGGCATTGTGCTGAATGGCGAACTGCTGGAGGGTGCCACGGGCAACGCCGGCCACGTGGGCCATGTGGTGGTCGAGCCGAACGGCCGTAGGTGCACGTGTGGGGGGCGCGGCTGCCTCGAGGCCGAGGCCTCAGGGCCTGCAATCGAGGCGATCACCGGTCGACCACCAACCCAGCCGACCTACGAGACCATGGTGCGCACTGGTCGCCTGGTGGGGCGGGCGGTCGCATCAGTGAGCAATCTCCTTGACTTGAAACTCACCGTTGTCGGGGGAAGCGTCGCTCTTGGCTTTGGTGCCACGTTCTTCACTGCGGCACAAAAGACGCTCGACGAGTTGTGCGGCATCGAATTTACGCGCGGAGCCAGAATTGTCCCGGCTCGACTCGCCGATGAAGGGCCACTTGTCGGGGCAGCAGCGGTTGGCTGGCGCGGTCTCAATCGCAGTTGAATGACACGGCAGCTACACCGGCCGCATTCATGGTGCAAGTAGTCGGTACAAGCGCTCAATCGGACCTTGACCGATGTAGCGAGTCCACCACAACACGAAGGTGAACCCGAGGGCGATGCACGCGAGTGAAATCACGAGCGCAGTGTCGAGTCCTGTTTCAGACGCGGCACCGAAGACTTCGACAACTAGCTCATAGAAGACCACGTGGAATATGTACATGGTGAGACTGGTTTGACCGACACGAGTGAGTGTTGTCACCAATGGCGAACGAGACCGCGTCTCACATAGGTACGAGATAACAACGATGACGAGCAGGGTTGTACCGACAATCCCGACGGTGTACGGGATGCCGGCTGTATCAGGATCAGTTGACGACACCGACAAGATAAAGGTAGCGCCAGCAGATTCATCGCTGAGTTGGTAAACCACTTCACGCGTGGCGTAAGCCCCCACGATGAGCGACACTGCGATGAGAAGTAGTTGTCGTCGCATTCGCGGCAACTGATTGATGTTGCGTCCGAGCACGATTCCGACGCAGAGGAACACCAACCATGGAAACACAGGATGCGTGTAGGAAAGAAACGTGCGTACGAGAAGGTCGTTGACCGAATCGATTGATGGTGGGTCTAGCCACGATGTGAAGTTGCCATCGACGAGGCGCTCTGCGCGAACACCTTGCACGATTGCAGGAACAAGAGCGATAGGAGCACAGAGCGCTATCAATTGTCGTGACGACAAATGAATGAGTAACGCAGCAAGCATGAAGTATGCGCCGTAATAGAAGATGATTGTTCCCGGCCAAAACCACTCGAGTACGAATCCGGCTGCGTACAAGATAAAGCCACGACGTACCAACCGAGTGGACAATGATGCAGATGCTCCACCGGCGGAGCGTTCCATGAGTGCAATGGCGACACCGGCGACACAAACGAAGACGGCGGCGAAGCGAGTGGTGAGAGGACCGGTGTCGGGGTTAAACAGGCGTTCCCACACGGAAGGAACGAGCGGGCTGGATGCACCCGTGCCATTCAGGTACGTGTGGAAATTCAAGGCCACCACACCGGACAGCGCGAGGGCACGGGTCACATCGGGCCAATTGAGTCGTGGGCGACCATCAGACGTGAGGTTTGATGGACGTTGGTGGGTCAGGCCGTCCACTGCAAAAGGTCCACTTGCACGTGGGTGAGTGGGCGCTGTACATCGATCCACTCGCCAACTGCCGGAATGGCGCGCCCGCGTGCCACGAACAACATGGACGTGTGCATATGTGGCGGTTCGAGCAGGTTCAACCGACTTTGTTGGTAGTGGAACGGGCTTCGTCCATCGTCGAGGGGCGACACGCCATGGGCACTACCCGCGCCGACGAGAACGACTTGGCCAGGACCATTGGTTGGGGTCAACCTATAACCAGCTCGCTCACCAGCTTCGAGGTCGTGCGAACCAAGTACGTCGGCAGTGAGATGCATCATCGACTTGTCTCCGTGCCACAGTTTGGTGCCGAGCCGCATCTTGAAAATTCTGTTTGCATGTGAAGAGTGCAGGCGTTCGTACGTCGCAACATCAAGATGACTGACGTACACCGGTGCATCTGTTGGCAACTTTTCCAGCCACTTCGTGATGTCATCAAGGTGCAGAGACATGTCTCCATCAAGTGGCGGATGGACAGAGAATCCGTGCACTGTGAGTGGAGAGCGTTCGATTACGTTCAGAAGTTTTTTGAAATCTTGGGGCGAGACTCCGTGGCGCTTCATCGAAGATTGCAGCTTCACCATGACTTGACCAGACCAACCAAATCGCGACAGCGCACCGACATGGTCGACAGAGCCCACGGTGAGCACTGTCGACTGGGGAAGTGTTGATGGAGGCTGAGTCATGGTTGGTGTGAGCACGATTGGAGTGACACCAGATGGAATGTCACGTGCTTCAAAAACCGTTCCTACGGCGATCTCATTCGACAACTGTCCGGCAAGAGGCATGAGGTTCCATCGACGAAAGCCGTAACCGTTTCCTTTGACAACAGGAACGATGTTTGGATACGACCTAGCGACAGATTGAACGTGCTGTTTCCATGCAACTTCGTTCACAGTGAGGCGGAGGGTCACCCCGTCACGCTATCCCGAGACGGAAGAGTTGCTCATCGGGAGGAATCTCGGGAGGAGTGCGTTCATGTCGCGGGCTGAAAAACCTTTCACCCAGACGCCGGCACCGTACGAAAACTTCTCCAGCGTGCGCAGGAAGAGAAAACTGAACGGGTCAAGTGTTGGTTGACGGACATACGCGATGAGCCCCGGGACTGCGATGGACAGTGCAAGAAGGCCACTGACAGAGTCAGAGAACGTTGCCATGACGACGATGATCGGCCACCACACCTTTACAACTGCATCTGCGAGACGGTCACCAGTGTTCAAAAAGTTTTTTACAAACATTGCAAGCATGAGACGGTTGGTTATGTGCTGTCGTTTGAATTGCTGTGTCATAAATGCGAGATCGAGAAGAGCACATGCGAGTGCGACCGCGGGCCAGCCGGCACCCAAGCACACCCAGCTCATGACACTGGTCGGACGCGCTCGAAGAGGAGCCAATCGACCTCTATGTCGTGTGGCGAGGTCAACAGTGCTCGAGCCGTAGTTGAAGCGTTGAGTGAGAAATGGCAAGAGTCCACGACGCGTCTCGTGTGTGCATGTGACCGATGGTTCGTAGCGGACAACGACGTCGGCGGCGATGAGTCTCCATACAAGGTCAACATCTTCACCACATCGCAGCGTGTCATCGAAACCGTGCAAGTCTCGAACTGTTGCTGTCTCGCACACCAGCACGGCACTTGGTACGTATGACACGCGAGCACCATGTGCAACTTTCGTCGCATGTCGACCCATGTCGAGTGGCGCGGTGTTGCGTTCAAATCTCGCAAGAATGCTCCGCCTCTTCGACGCCAGGACACGTGGTGCAACAACTTTCGCCGCAACACGATGTTGGACGGCTACGTGGTTGGTGAGTTGAGCGGCGAGAACGCAGACATCTGCTCGCGTGATGTGAATGTCAGAGTCAATGAAGGCGACGAAAGGAGTTTCGACTAATCCAAGTCCGTGGTTGCGAGCAGCTGCGGGACCACTATTTGAATCAAGACGGACAACAGTCGCATGCGACACATGAACCGCGATTGGCGATGCGTCATCGATGACGATGACAGGGAGCCCTCCGAGGGCGTCAACCAGAGCCTGCAATCGCCGGAGATGAGCGGCCTTCGCGGCATATGCGGGAATGACCACGGTAACGAGGGCGGCGTCGAGATGGCCTTCCACCAAGGGGTGTAGCGCCCCAGCGGTGATCAGGCGTTCGGTCAGTGGGTCGTGTTCCTGGGTAGGTGCGGCCCCATTTTCCAGGTCCACAACAGTGGCTCGGCCGGTATCTGAGAGCCGAAAAAACCTCACCGGAGATCCGGTAATGAGCTGGTTGTCGTGACGAATCCACAATCTGTCCCGACGCAACATATGTGCGGTCATAGAAGAGTTGCAATCATGCCGCTCACGTCGGATGGTTTGTTCAACCATTCCTTGATTGCCGAGTGAAGGAGACGCACAAGATCGGTGGTCCATCGAGAAAGCATCTCGTCACCAAATGACGCGCTTGCCAAGGTCGCATCACCAATGACCCCGTTCGGCGACACATTGTGAACGCCATGATCTCTCATCTGGGAAATGAGATGATGTGTATCACCGATGGCGCCGACCACTATCTGGCTGTGGCGGACATGTTCAGAGTCAATAGCCATCATCACCGATGTCTCCAGATGACCGGCATGCAAGTCTCCGTTGCTTTCGAATGTTGGTGTCCAGAACTTATGTGGCACACCATGATGAACGAGAGCCGATGACGACGCCTTCATCGATGAAACATTTCCGCCATGTCCGTTCACAAAGACGATGCCGCGCAAGTGTGGAGAGTTCTCGCTCAACGACCGCGCAATGAGAGTGAACGTGCGCTCAGCACTTTCGGTAGCGATGCTCGCGGTACCTGCAAAGCCATGATGTTCATCACTTGCCGTGTAATTCACTGAAGGGAGAACAAGAAGCCGATTGTCGCCGATGAAGCCGCATGCACGAACACACAGTGTCGATGCGATGACCGTGTCGGTGTCGAGCGGAAGATGTGGTCCGTGTTGCTCCCACGAGCCGAGCGGAACTATCGCGATGTGAGGAGTGTCGAAGTCCGACGAGTACAACCTCGTAGAACTCACGCTTGTCCGACGTTGTGTTCTTTGCCAGCAATCAGACGTTTGATATTGGACACATGTCGAATTTCAACAAGCACACCAAGTGCGACAATCGTAAGAATTTCCCACAGCGGTGTGCCTTCAAGTACGAACAGTATCGGCACGAGTGGCACGACAGCGATGGATGCCACGGATGCTTTACGCGTGAGCTTCATGACCGCGAGCCACACGAGGATTGAGACAAGACCAGTGATGATGTGAGTGGCCAGTAACACGCCACCGCCAGTAGCGATGCCTTTGCCACCTTTGAACCGACGCTGCACGGGGAACATGTGACCGAGCAGTGCAGCTGCTGCGCATACGTAGGCCTCGGGCCGATCAGCAATGACAAATCCGAGAATGACCGCGACTACGCCCTTGCCGGCATCAAGAGCGAACACCAGCACGCCGAACTTGGTGCCCAACGCTCGCGCAATGTTGCTGGCGCCAGGGTTGCCAGAGCCAAACGTGGTGATGTCAATGCCACGGCTCTTGGCCACCATCACCGCACTGGGAAAGGTGCCGATGAGATAGGCGACAATAAAAAGGATGACGATCGCGTAAGCCATAAGTAGTGGTGAAAGGACTGTAGTCAGCGGCTGCCGGCGATGCTCGGAACCCGTGCCGGCTTCGAGTGATCTTGTGACGGACGCGGAACCAGAGAGACGGGGACCGACGCGAGCATGACATCAGCATCGCCGCCAACGCACTCGGGGTCGGGGCCGTCAAGTGGCAGTCCGGTGAAGAATTTTGCCGCCATGCAGCCACCCTGGCATTCGTCATATGCGCCGCACGATGCACATGCGCCAGCGCTCTGTGGCTGACGCAAATCAATGAACAGGTCAGACTCACGCCACACTCGTGTGAATCCGCCAGCGTCGAGCACATTGCCTGCCTTGAACTCATCGTGGATGACGAACGGACAGGCGTAGACGTCGCCAATCGGGTCAATGAGGCACACCACACGGCCTGCTCCGCACATATTGAGACCCGGCAATGCCGGCCCGAGTGCATTCAGATGGAAGAAAGAGTCACCAGTGAGCACGTTTTCACCATGTGCTGACAACCAGTTGTAGATGTCGCGTTGCTGGGCGTTCGTCGGGTGCAATTGATGCCATGTGTGGGCGCCACGACCGGCAGGGCGAAGACGCGTGATACGCAATTGCGCACCGTATGAGTCTGCAAGTGCCTTGAACGAATCAAGTTGCGACACGTTCTGACGCGTAACGACGACTGAAATTTTGAATGAGCCAAACCCAGCAGATGCAAGGTTGTCCATCGCACGACGGGCAGTGTCGTAAGAACCGACTCCACGTACAACATCATTTGTTGCTGCATCGGCACCGTCGAGGCTGATCTGGATGTCGAGGTAATCCATATCGGTCAAGCGCTTGGCTTTGTCTTTGTCGATGTATGCACCATTTGTCGAGAACTTGACGCCAATTCCTTTTGCAACTGAGTACTCGACGATTTCGAAAAAGTCACGACGCACCATCGGCTCGCCGCCACCGATGTTGATGTAGAACACCTGCAGTGCGGCAAGTTCGTCGAGCACTTGCTTTGCCTGTTCGGTGCTCAACTCGCGCGGATCACGACGACCACTGCTACTGAGACAGTGGATGCACTCAAGATTGCACGCGTAGGTGAGTTCCCACGTGAGGCAGATGGGTGCATCAAGGCCACCCTTTAGTTGTTCGACGAGCGGGCTAACGGACACGAATGATCTCCGATGAGATGAGAGAGTCGATGGCGGACTGGAAAGAGTCCCACCGTTGAGGTTCGATTTCGGATGCGACGAGAGCTTCTTCCAATGTCGGATGCGTTGACAACGACTCGACAACCTTCAGCATGTCGCGCGAGCGCAGGAACACGAGTCGACGGTTGTCGTAGTGGTAGGCGAGCGCGCCGAAAGGTTCGGGCCGCAAGGCAACTTGCGGGTGCACCTCGAGCGCCGCGGTCAGTAGACGCCGCACATGCCGTCGATGGAAATCTCCTCGACGAGGAGTTCTTCGACCACGGTGGCGGCCTGTGTGTCGGCCGAACTGGTGTCG
>Ga0255084_1000311_pt1 | contig 11197 bp, 9 predicted proteins | sample Colum_Cont_RepA__FD_188433 | JGI IMG/M metagenome (GOLD analysis project Ga0255084, IMG submission 188433) | Freshwater microbial communities from Columbia River, Oregon, United States - Colum_Cont_RepA_8d | ecosystem: Environmental > Aquatic > Freshwater > River | place: USA: Oregon | collected... | reverse complement strand
CCCCGTGACCCCGGCCCAGGTCGGGTTCGGTGCCGGTGGGCCCCACTTCTGTCTCGGTGCCAACCTCGCCCGCCGCGAGGTCGCGGTGATGTTCGACGAGATTCGTCGTCGTATGCCCGACCTGCGAATCACCGGCGAGCCGGCCTACCTCCAGAGCGCGTTCATCAACGGCATCAAGCGCATGCCGTGCGCCTGGAACTGATCCCGACCTAGTCGCCCATTTCGCCGCGCACGTAGTGGCGTCGGCACAAGAGTTCGTACCGAACCGAGTCGCCGAACAGGCGCTCGGACGGTGCATCGGCCGTGTCGCCCACGACCACGGTTTCACCTTCGTACACAACCACGCCGTTCACGACTCGGGCGTTGTGGGTGGCGCGCGATCCGCACCAACAGCGCGCCTCGACCTGCATCTCCACCCGCTCGTCGGCGACTTCGAGCATTCGGCGAGTTCCTTCGAACAAGAGCCCGCGGAAGTCGGTGATGAGTCCGAAGGCGAACACGTCGATGCCGAGTTCGTCGACGATCCGGGCGAGCTGATCGCACTGATCAGCCGTGTAGAACTGGACCTCGTCGCACACGAGGAAGTCGAGTGGGAGACGCGAAGCGGCGAGCCCGTACACGTCGAGATCGGTCGACACCTCGACCGCCGGCGCCGAGACGCCGAGACGGCTCGTCACCTGAACACCGTCACGATCGAGTTTGGTGAGGAGCAAACCGCGCAGACCACGAACCGCGAGGTTGTGGTGGATCTGCAGCGCGAGGGTGCTCTTGCCCGAACCCATGGTTCCGAAACTGAAACGCAGGACGGCCATCGCCGAGCAACCTAGACGCGCACATCGGCGACCACCGCATAGTGGTCGCTGGGTTGGATGCCGTCGACCGGCTGCACACCGGTCAGGCGAATCGAACGCGGTCGACCACCCGGTTTGGGACGGGGCCACGAGACGAAGAGGTAGTCGAGTCGACGATTGGGCCAGTTCGCCTCGGCCAGCATCGGGTTGTCGGCGCTCCACGTCCAACCCGGGCCGACGCCGGCCATCTCCCACATGTCGTTGAAGACGAGCCCTCGGCGGTGCGGCGCGGCCCGACCGGTGAGACGTCGGATCTCGTCGCTGTCGGGAACGGCATTGAAGTCCCCACCGAGAATGACCGGTCGGTCCCGGTCGGGATCACCGCGAAGATCGGCGACCACATCGACGACTGCGTCCACCTGACGGCATCGAAGTTCGCTGTCGTCGAACCGGTGATCGAGGTGCGTGCACGCGATCGGCCACCGGCCCCACGGCGTGTCGACTCGCGCCGAGAGCAGAGAACGATGAGCCGGACGTCCGTCGGCCCCCGGCAAGCGGGTGTCGACGGGGTCGACGAGGGGCCAGCGCGAGAGAATGGCGTTGCCCATGTACGCCGAGCCCGGGTCGGTGTCGGCGGTGTGGAACTCGTGGAACCCGAGCTTCTCGGCGAGCGACTCGGACTGACCCTCGGCGGTCGCGACTTCCTGCAACAGGAGGACGTCGGGGTGCTCGGACCGGATCACCGCTTCGATGGCCGCTTGGCGTTCGGCCCAGTTCTCGAAGCGGAGCACGTTCCACGTCATCACCCGAAGAGTCGGCTCGGTGGTAGTGACCGTCGTGGTCACGCGGCCTCCACGAAATCACCCATCGCCTTCAGGGTACGTTCGAGCGACTCTCGCACACGAACGTCATCGGGATGATCGGCCAGCCACGACCGGACGTCGCGAACCACGTAACCGGCCTCGCGATCGACCCAGGTTGGCACCACCCGTGGACGTTGGACTTCGACCGATCCGTCCACTCGTTCCGTCACGTCGACCAGAACGATCGCTCCGTCCTGCGTGGACGGTGGCCACTTGTCGCCGGTCGGCATGGCCGAGATGAAGTTGCCGAGACTATTGAGCACCCACATGTCGGCGATGCGTTCGATCGGTTGCAGGACGTGCGGATGCGAACCGACCACGACGTCGACGAGTCCCGACTCGGCCAGCCGTTGCGACCATTCCTTCTGCTGCGGGTTGGGCCGGGACGAGCCCTCGTTGCCCCAGTGAAGGCTCACGATCACGAGTCGAGCACCGAGCCCTCGGGCAGTGCCGGCATCGGTGAGGATGCGATCGATGTCGATGCGCGCCGAGCGCCACGGCTCGTCGGCCGGTAGCGATATGCCGTTGAAGTGAATCGTGTACGAGAGGTGCGAGACGGCGAGACCACCCGCGTTGATCACGGTCGGCTCGATATCTTCCGGTGTCCGCGCCATCCCGGCTTGTGAGATTCCGACTTCGGCCAGTGCCGCCACGGTGTGATCGATGCTGGCCACTCCCCCGTCCATCGTGTGATTGCTCGCGGTCGAACAGCGGTCGTATCCGGCGTCGGCGAGCGCGGAGGCCACCTCGGTCGGAACCTGGTACTTGGGCATCGTGCTGAGTTCCACCCCGGGTGGCGCGAATGGGGTCTCGAGATGGCAGATCGCGAAATCCGCCGCCGAAATCACCCCGCGCACGTCGGCGAACATCGGTCGGAAATCGAAGGCCGAGCCGGATGACGAACCCTTCGCGGCCGCCGCCGCCCAGAGCGGACTGTGAATCAGAGTGTCACCGGTGAACGCGAACGTGACTTCGATCGGTGCGAGTGAGGTGCTCGTCGTTGCGGCAACCGTCGACGATGTCGATGCCGACGACGACCCGGTGCTCGCCATCGTCGACACCGGACCGGAGTCCTCGACGTCGGCGGAGGTGGACGAACAGGCGGTGAGAAGGGTCAGGACGATCCAACCCAGCCGACGCATCGGATCATCCTCGCCGGATCAGCAGGCGCGGAACGACTCGACGTCTCGGGAGAGCGCCGCCGGTCCTCCGAAGAGGGTCACGGTCGACGCCGACAGGCGATCGATTTCCCGCAGAGTGCCCCGCGGGACGCAGGTTCCGGGCACCAGCATGATCGGGGTGCCACGGCCGAGAACCGTGTACGGAACGGCCGACAACGCATCGGGGAAGTTGTTGCTCGTGGCGAGGGCCACCTTGCGGCTGGAGCGCTTGTCCTTCCACACCGACGCCGAGCGATCGGACACGTCGGACTCGTCGAACACTTCGATGTCGGCGATGCGCCGTAGATCGCGTTCGGCGGCCGACGAGAGCGAGCCGGGTGCGGCCACGATGTTGATCTTGGTGGCTCCGAGCGACTTCAAGTAGTCCTCGTCGTTCGACGAGAGTCCACTGCGGAGGTCCAGGAGGACGAAAGCCTGTCCGTACAGCGCGGCGGCGGCTGATGCGATGAGCGGATCCTGGAAGTCGGTGCCGCTCGCGACCCACACGGTGCTCGACTGGGCGCTGTACCACGAGAGTCGGCTCAACTCTTCGGCGGTTTCGTAGCGATCGTCACCGCTCACGCGCACCGGCTCGACGCCGGTGATGTCCTCGACTTCGTCGAGAACGTCGTTGGAGATCACGCGCCGTCCTCCGGCGACGAAGATGTTTCGCGGGTCGAGGCGCTCGAGTTGTTCGCGCGTCGAATCGGGGATCCCCTTGGCGGTCACGAGTAGGACGGGCACGTTCAACCGTGCCGCGGCCGGACCGGCGGCGAGTGAGTCGGGGAAGTTCTCGCCCGTGGCCAGGAACACGGTCTCGGCGCTACTCCACTCCTCGGCGGTGGCGGCAGCCGACTCGTAGCGATTGGCTCCGTAAATGCGATCGACATCGGCGTCGTAGGCCGGCTCTTCCGAATCGTCGTCTTCACTCCGACCATTGCCCGGTCCGTCCAACCATTGGCAGACGTCGTCGTCATCGCATTCTTGATGGATCTCGACTCCGTTGAACGCGGCGATGGTGACGGCATTGTCGACCGAACCGCGGAACTCGAAGTGCATCGGGTCGCGCAGGATGCTGCTCTTGGTCGCCGACGGCGAGGCGCAACCACCGTTCCATCCGTAGCCGCCCCAGAGCAGACCCCACTTCTCGGCCGTCTGCACGACCCACTGGGGAATGCTCGTCTTCATCGGGACTTCGCACGCAGTGCGCTGACCCTGACCCGGGGTGTAGGTGAGCTCGGGGTTGGCCGACACGTTGATGTCGATGGCCAGGCCCCATGAGTGATACGACAACGAACCCGACGACAATCCCTGACAGTCCTTGCGCGTGTTCGACGTGCATCGGAAGTTGTACGCGATCGCGTCATTGATCCGGTAGCCGCCGTCTTGGACTTCGCGCAAGAACCCTTCGAGCAGCACGAGCATGGGCTTGGGTGCCTTGATCTGCTTGGCGGCCACGCGACCGATGCCGGTTGCATTGGCGGCGAGCGCGGCCTCCCATTCCTTCAGTGCCGGTGATCCGTTGTACGACCAACCGAGCCACTTCCAGTTCGACGAGCCATCGGGAAACGGCGGCTTGCCCCAACCCTTCTCGGTGATCGCTCCCCAATTGGTGATCAGGCACCCGGCCACGTCACCATCGGCGACGGCGCTCTCGGTGCACTTGGGGGGCATGGTCGGTGTGGTCCATGCCGTCAGGTCGGCGGTGGCGGCCCGGGCGGTCGATGGTGAGGTCACCATCGCCAGCACGACGGCGAGATATGCCACCAGACCGACGAGGACGACGATCGGGGCGAACCGGGCGGGTCGGCGAGGCGGAATCATCACGGGGCAGGTATCGGCCCGACCCCGCTGTCACTTGAGCAATTGGCCGTCATCCCTGCTCAACGCCACATTCGGTGGCGAGCGCACATCACCCGCACCCTCACTCGTTGAAAACGACATGAAGACCAACATCATCCTCAGCAACCCCAAAGTCCTCCAGGACTCCCCCGGCACCGTCCACGTGTTCGTGGAGATCACCGCGCCCCCGGCCCCGGCCGTCGAACGCGCCCCGCTCGACATCGTCGTGGTGGCCGACCGATCCGGCTCCATGGGCGGCGACAAGTTGCGCGCTGTTCGCGAGGCGATCGTGAGCTTGGCCCGTCAACTCACCCCGACCGACCGACTCGGCGTTGTCGTCTTCGACCATGAGGTCGACGTGATCGTCGATCTCGGTGGACACACCGCCAGCGACGCCATCACGAAGATCCGTGCCATCGAGAGCGGCGGAAGCACCAATCTCTCGGGCGGTTGGTTGAAGGCATGCGAGATCCTCACCGCCCAGCGCCGTCCGGAAGCCATCAGTCGCATCATCCTTCTGACCGACGGTCACGCCAATGCCGGCGTCGTCGAGTCCGATGCAGTGGCCACCATGACAGCGGGTGCGGCCAAACTGGGCATCACGACGTCGACCATCGGTTTCGGTACCGATTACGACGAAGAATTCCTCGCCCTAGTGGCCGACGCCGGCCGCGGCAACGATTACTTCTGCAGCGGCCCCGACCAAGCCCTCAACGTCTTCACCGCCGAATTCGACGGCTTGGCCTCGGTCGTCGCCCAGAACATCTCGGTCACCGCCACGACCACCAATGACGCGACGAATGTTCGTCTCCTCAATCAGCAGGTGACCGAGACCGACGGTCGCCACCTGACCGTGAACATCGGCGATGCCTACGGCGACGAAACCCGCTCGTGCGTCATCGAACTCGGTGTCGTGCCCCAGAGCGACGAAGGCCTCAAGCACATCGCCGACATCACCATCCGCTACGCATCGGTCGTCGGCGAAGCGCTGCTGCACGAGGAAACCTTCCCCGTGGAAGTCGAGGTCACCGGTGATTTCGCGGCCGTGGGCGAAGGTGACCCGAGGGTTCTCGAGGAGGTCCGCAAACTCCTCGTGGAGGGCATCCGCCTGCGCTCGATCGATGCCGCCCGCACGGGCGACTTCGAAACTTCGAACATCCTGATGAGCGAAGTTCTCGACGAGCTCACTGCGCTCGGAGCTCCCGAATCCGAACTCGAGGACACCCGCAAGTGGTTGTCGATCACCGGCCCGAAGGATGCTCACAGCATGAAGGCCATGTATTCCACGTCCCGTTCATCCTCGCGCGGACGCCCCAAGCGCTTCGACCCCGACAACCCCTGAGCGACTAGCGTCCCCCTCGGTCGAACGATCGAGGGGGACGCATGCGTTTCGAAGAAGGATTCAAGGGTCGGGTCGCGGTGGTGACCGGTGGCGGAACCGGAATGGGTCGTGAACTCGTCCGCCAACTCACCGCCGACGGTTGCGACGTCGCCACGTGCGACGTGATCGAGGAGAACCTCGTCGACACGGCAGCTCTTTGCTCGTCGGCCGGTCACCCCGGCCAGGTCCTCACGCACGTCGCCGACGTGTCGGAGGAGATCGACGTCCTGGCCTTCCGCGATGCGGTGGCGGCGTGGCGCCCGCACGTGAACCTGCTGTTCAACAACGCCGGCATCGGCGGGGGCGGATCGATCATCGAGGACGACCGCGAGCAGTGGGAGAAGACCTTCGCGGTCTGCTGGTACGGCGTCTACTACAACACGCGCGCCTTTCTTCCCCTGCTCCTGAAGTCCGACGCCGGGCACGTCATCAACACGAGTTCGGTGAACGGCTTCTGGGCCTCGCTCGGCCCGAACATTCCGCACACTGCCTACAGCTCGGCCAAATTCGCGGTGAAGGGATTCACCGAGGCGTTGATCACCGACTTCCGAATCAACGCGCCGCATCTGCGCGCGTCGGTCGTGATGCCCGGCCACATCGGAACCTCCATCGCCATCAACTCACGCAAACTTCTCGGTCAGGATCCGAAAGAGATGACCGAGAGCCAGGTCGCCCAGGTGCGCGCGCGTATGGCCAAGAGCGGGCTCGACCTCAGCGGCGCGAGCGACGAGGACATCCGTCTCGGCATCCAGGCCCAGGGCGAAGCGTTCCGTGATCAGGCTCCGACCTCGTCGGCCCAGGCGGCCACGATCATCCTCGATGCCGTGAAGCGCGGCGATTGGCGCATCCTCGTCGGGGACGACGCCGTGATCCTCGACGAGATGGTTCGTGAGATCCCGACCGATGCCTATCTCCCCGACTTCATGGACCGCGTCCACGCCCGCGGTGCGTTGGGTTTCACGTCACAAGGCGCCTGAATCCACCCGCGAAAAACTGGTTGAATGGTCGTCGTCCAGACAGCGTGGTCCGGACAAGGAGAACCACACATGACTTCGCCCGGATCCCCCACCGTGGTCGGTGTTCTGAAGGAAGTGAAGGGGTTCGAGCGCCGCGTGGCCCTCACCCCCTCCGGCACTCGTGCTCTGGTCGACGACGGACAACGAGTGCTCGTGGAAACCGGAGCCGGACTCGGTTCCGGATTCAAAGATGACGAGTACCGCGCTGCCGGGGCCGAGGTCGCCGAGAACGCCGACCGGATCTTCGACGCGGCGACCCTCCTTCTCCACGTGAAGGAACCCCAACCACAGGAGTTCGACAAGTTCCGCCCACACCACACGCTGTTCACGTATCTGCATCTCGCCGCGGCTCCCGAAGTGGCTGACGCGCTGTGTCGATCGGGTTGCCGGGCCATCGCCTACGAGTCGGTCGAAGTCGACCGACAGCTTCCGTTGCTCGCGCCGATGAGCATGGTCGCCGGACGACTCGCCACCCAGATCGCGGCGTCGTATCTCGAAGCCCGCAATGGCGGACGCGGAATGCTGATGGGCGGTCTGCCCGGCGTGGAACCGACGACTGTTGTGGTGATCGGCGCCGGCACCTCGGGGCGCCACGCCGCCGAGGTCGCGGCCGGCATGGGCGCCGAAGTCATCGTGGCCGATCTGAATCTGGACCGCGCCCGATCGGTGGCCGACGCATGTGGGCCGTTGGCGCGAGCGGTCGAGTCGTCGACGGAAGTGATCGAAGAACTCGCACCCAGTACCGAAGTCATGATCGGCGCCGTACTCGCGCCCGGTCATCGCGCTCCGATCGTCATCACTCGTCGGATTCTCGACCTCATGCCCGAAGGCTCAGTGGTCGTCGACATCGCGATCGATCAGGGAGGATGCGTCGAAGGGGTCGAGTCCACGACCCATGCCGATCCGGTGCGCACGATGGGTCACGTCCGCGTGTCGGCCACTCCCAACATGCCGGCCGCCGTGCCTCGTTCGTCGACCGCCGCGCTCACGGCCGCGACACTTCCCTATGTCCGCGCACTGGCCCAAGGTTGGTCGACCGCCGTCGTGACCTTTCCGGAACTACTCGGAGCCGTCAACGTGGAGAACGGGGCGATCGTGAATCCCGACGTCAAGGACGCCCTCGGCCGCTGAGCGACCGTGTTCCTCGGATTTCCCGTTCAGTAACGAGGGCATAGCGGCGGATCGTCGTCGCTGTGCTGGGCCAGTCGGTGGCCGCACGAGTCACAGATCTCGTCCGGATCCACCTCGTCGAAGCATGACTCGACTTCGGCGTGATGCGCCTTTCGCTTGGCTCGGTGGCGGCCGGCACGGTATGCCAAGTAAGTCGTGAAGATTCCCATGTCGTGTCCTCCACCATTTCAACGCCGGACGGCACCATGATCGTGCATCCGCTTGGCGGCGGGCCGGGGTCGCTGTGGGAGACTGAATAAATGAGCACCCTGACCGACACCGAAATCGGCGCCGTCGAGGCCGCCCTCGACGCCCTCCTCGCCGCCCACGACCCGAAGAAGATGGACAACATCACGTTCCGTGGCCACCGCTTCGACTTCGGTCTGGCGTGGGTTCACTTCCCCGTCGGTCACGGTGGACTCGGAGTACGTCCCGAACTCAACAAGATCGTCGAGGAGCGCCTGCGCAAGGCAGGCGCCCAGCCCCAGGATCCGTCGACGTTCTTCATCGCTCTCGCCGGTCCGACGATCGTGACCCACGGTTCCGAGGACGCCAAGAAGCGCTTCCTGCGTCCGATGTTCACCGGCGAAGAGCGCTGGTGTCAGTTGTTCAGCGAACCGGGTGCCGGCTCCGACTTCGCCGGCCTCGGCACCAAGGCCGTGCGCGACGGTGACGAATGGGTCGTGAACGGCCAGAAGGTCTGGAACACGCTTGCCCATCTCGGCGATTGGGGAATGCTCGTCACCCGCACCGACCCCGATCAGCCCAAGCACAAGGGCATGACCTACTTCGCCATCGACATGCACTCCGCCGGTGTCGAAGTTCGTCCGCTCCGCCAGATCACCGGCGAAGCCGAGTTCAACGAGGTCTACATGACCGACGCGCGCGTTCCCGATTCGCAGCGCATCGGCGAGGTGGGAGAAGGCTGGCGCGTGGCCCTCACGACTCTCATGAACGAGCGCACGGCGATCGGTGGCGGCGGTGGAGGAACGGCCCGGCGTCGGGGACCCATCGACGAAGCCGTCCGCATCTTCCGCGAGAACGGGCATGGCGTCGCCCATCGCGATCGCCTGATGCAACTGTGGTGCAAGAGCGAGACGTTGCGCCTCACCAACTTGCGTGCCTCGCAGGCGGCCAAGGCCGGCAATCCGGGACCCGAGGGCTCGATCGCCAAGTTGATGATGGCCGAGCTCAACAAGAAGATCACCGAGTTCTCGGTCGAGCTCCTCGGCGCGCACGGAATGGTCGATTTCGACTTCACCTTCCGTCGACCCGAAGACCTGTCGGTCGACGGTTCCGAAGGCGGTGTTCGTCATTCGTTCCTGCGGGCCCGAGCCAACTCGATCGAGGGTGGCACGAGCGAGATCATGCGCAACATTCTCGGCGAACAGGTTCTGGGTCTCCCAGGTGAACCGCGAGTCGACAAAGACCTCCCCTGGACGAAGGTTCCGCGCAACTAATCGCGTTCGGGTCGGCGACGCTCCGACTTGCGTACCGAATCCCGTTTCTTGGCATCCAGCCGACGCTGAACGGCGCCCTTCGACGGACGACTCGGCCGGCGTACGGTCGGTGGCGGCGCCGCGGCTTCGTCGATCAACTCGGCGAGACGGTCGAGGCACAGACGACGGTTGCGCCATTGGCTTCGACTCTCCTGACTCGTCACGGTGATGACCGCCGGGAGATTGCGCTCGAGGCGTTCCACGAGAAGAGTCCGACCGCGGATCTCACGACGTTGGACCGTGAGTGTGGCCTTCGTCGCCACCTTGTTCACATTCTGACCACCGGCCCCACCGGCCCGGGCGAACGACCATTCGAGGGCCGTTGCCGGGACGGTGAGACCGCGTGTGGTCAGCAGATCGTCGGTCTCCACCGACTCATTCTGACCCGACGCACACCATGCCGTTGTTGTATCCGTCGAGATACCCCGAGAGCGAACGGGCGAGAGCGGCGTCACTCCCCTTCTTGCCGATCGGATACGCCGTCGAGAGCTTGCCGTCGAAGTCGTACTTGTCGAGCAGCGTCTCGGCGTTCACTACCGCGGTCACCACGGCCGGGGTCGAGCAGGCTCCTGCGCCGAGGTTGAGTTGTGCGGCGAGAAGATTGCGGGCCAACTGTCGAATCGGATCCGAGGCCAACACCTTGCCGTCACCGACCTTGGTGTTCACCGTGACCACCCGCATCTGCAGGATCTCGATCGCCTGCTCCGGCACCACCCAGAACGCGGGGAACGAGTCGGTGAGGATGTCGTCCCAGCGGACGCCTCCACCCACGGCCTGATCGATCACGTTCTCGGTCAACCAGAAACCGTTGGCCCAGCCACCGTTGGCGGCCGCAGTTGCGGCTTGGTTGCCCTTGCCGAGCAGCGTCCAGTTCTTCCAGTAGCCGGGTGAGCGCGGTGTGGATCCTTGCGGTGTCTGGTTGTCGACATCGATCATCAAGGCCTCACCGGTCGGGAACTCCCAATCGGTGTCGGCCCCGATGTCAAGGCAACGGTTTCCGAAGTCGTCCGACGGTGCATCGGGGTTGTACGCCGTGGCGGGTTCGCCATCGACCTCCCACACCGACGAGTAGCCGATCGGGGTTTCGAGTTCGCACACCGTGTAGGTCGCAGCCGGGTCGAGCGTCGGATCCCCGAAGTCGAGGATTCCGTCGGCATCACCCGAACTCGACGCCGTGGCGATCGGGGTGCCACCGAAGCCATCGGGGCCGTCGTACATGGCGAACGAGAATCCGAGGGCGGAGTCGACCTCACCGTCCACGACCTTGCGCAGGCTCACCAGACCAGCCCGACATTCGTAATCGGTGGTGGCGGTGGAATCGAGCGACGGACCATCGATCACGTCGAGCGTGGCCGTGTTCGAGTCCGAACCCGAATACACGCCATCCGACCCGTAGTCGGCGGCGTCCGTGGAGCAATCGTGCCCGCTTCCTTCACCCGAATACGTCCACGGACCATCACCGGCGGTGAGCGACT
>Ga0255084_1000308_pt1 | contig 11233 bp, 9 predicted proteins | sample Colum_Cont_RepA__FD_188433 | JGI IMG/M metagenome (GOLD analysis project Ga0255084, IMG submission 188433) | Freshwater microbial communities from Columbia River, Oregon, United States - Colum_Cont_RepA_8d | ecosystem: Environmental > Aquatic > Freshwater > River | place: USA: Oregon | collected... | reverse complement strand
TACTGCGCGATGATGGCGGGAGCCTGGGCGAGCGTCTCGGGCTTGAGCGCGCGGGCGGGGGCGGAGGAAGAAGGAGATTCGTGCATGGGTTTTAGCGGTCGCATTCGCCCATGACGAAGTCGAGCGAACCGAGGATGGAGGCGATGTCGGTGAGGAAGTTGCCGGGCACGATGGCCGGCAGGATCGAGAGCGAGACGAAGCTCGGGCCGCGGATGCGCAGGCGGTAGGGGACGCCGCCGCCGTTGGACACGACGTAGAAGCCGAGGGCGCCCTTCGGGTTCTCGGCCTCGAAGTAGACTTCGCCGGCCGGGATCTGCGGGCCTTCGGTCACCAGCATGAAGTTCTGGATGAGCTCCTCCATCTTGGTCATCACCTTGGCCTTGGGCGGGAGGAAGATCTTCTTCGCGTCCTCGGCGTACCAGGCGCCGCCGGGCATGGTCTTCACGACCTGGCGGAGGATGCGGACGGACTGGCGGAGCTCCTCCATGCGGACGAGGTAGCGGTCGAAGCAGTCGCCCTTGGTGCCGACGGGCACGTCGAACTCATACTGCTCGTAGCCGGAGTAGGGCTTGTCCTTGCGGAGGTCGAAGGTGCCGCCGGAGGCGCGCAGGTTCGGGCCGGTGAGGCCGTAGGCGAGGGCCATCTCCTTGGAGATCGGGGCGATGCCCTCGGTGCGCTCCAGGAAGATGCCGTTGCGCGTCAGGAGGCGGTCCACCTCGTCGATGGTCTTCAGCACGCCGTCGCAGAAGGCGTCGACCTTCTTGAGCCAGCCTTCGGGGAGGTCGCGCGTCACGCCGCCGATGCGGGTGTAGCTCGTGGTGAAGCGGGCGCCGGTCAGCTCCTCGAAGAGCGAGTAGAGCTTCTCGCGCTCGTTGAAGGTGTACATGAACACCGTCCAGGCGCCGGTATCCATCGCGTAGACGCCGATGCCGAGCAGGTGGGACGAGATGCGGGCCATCTCGCAGCAGAGCACGCGGATCGCCTCGCAGCGCGGGGGCAGCTTGAGGCCGGCGAGCTTCTCGACGGCGATGGCGTAGGCGACGTTGTTGGCGAGGGGGGCGAGGTAGTCCAGGCGGTCCGTGTACGGGACGAACTGGTTGTACGTCATGTTCTCGGCGATCTTCTCGTCGCCGCGGTGCAGGTAGCCGATGACCGGGTCGCACTTCACGACCTTGTCGCCGTCGAGCTCGAGGCTCAGGCGGAGTACGCCGTGCGTGGCGGGGTGGGACGGACCCATGTTCAGGGTCATGTTCTCCCCGCGCAGCTCCTCGGAGCGGGCGGCGACGTCGCCGAGGGAGATCTCTTTGGTGATCTTCACGTGGAAATTCAGGCTTTGGGTTGCTGCTCGTTCCAGGATTGGTCGAGCGCGGAGGGTTCGCCCTCGGACATCTTGCCGCCCTGCGAGACGAACGGCCCGCCCATCATCGGCGCGGGTTCGACGGTCTGGCCGGTGACCGCGGCCACGTCGGCGGCGGGCAGGGGGACCTCGATGCCGGCGAGCGGGAAGTCCTTGCGGAGCGGGTGGAAGGGGTAGCCGTCCCACATCAGGATGCGGCGCGGGTCCGGGTGGCCTTCGAAGACGATGCCGAACATGTCGAACGCCTCGCGCTCGTGCCAGTTGGCGCCGGGGTGGAGGGCGGCGACGCTCGGGACGCGGTCGTTGACGGCGTCGACGTGCAGGCGGACGTATTCCTTGCCGGCGGTGCTGAGCAGGTGGAGCACGACGCCGAAGCGCGTCGGGCGATCCTGCCATTCGGCGCCGCAGAGGTCGGCGAGCAGGTCGAAGCCTTGCTCGTCGCGCAGGAAGCGGACGGCGGCGAGGAGGTCGGCGCCCGCGACGCGGAACGTCGGCATATCCTTGCCCGCGAGGTCCTGCGTGGCGGGGAAGCGGGAGAGGAGGGTGGCGGCGTCCATGTCCGGGCTTAGCTGACGATCTTGGTCTCGACGGTGCGGCCGCGGAAGGTCCGGCGGAGCGAACCACCCTCGTTGCGGATCTTCTCCTGGAGGAGCATCATACCGTCGAGGAGGGCCTCCGGGCGGGGCGGGCAACCGGAGATGTAGACATCGACCGGGACGATGTTGTCGACGCCCTGCAGGGTGGCGTAGGAGCGGTACATCCCGCCGGTGGAGGCGCAGGCGCCCATCGCGACGACCCACTTGGGCTCGGCCATCTGGTCGTAGATGCGGCGGACGACCTCGGCCATCTTGTAGGTGACGGTGCCGGCGACGATCATGCAGTCGGCCTGGCGGGGGGAGAAACGCATGACCTCCATGCCGAAGCGGGAGATGTCGAAGCGGGAGCCGCCGGAAGCCATGAGCTCGATGGCGCAGCAGGCCAGGCCCATGGGCATCGGCCAGACCGAGTGGCTCCGGACCCAGTTCACGACGGCGTCGGCGCGGGTCACGATGACTTCGCCCTCGACCTTGCTGTTATACCCGAAATCGGATTTGACCATGGTGGTTCGGGCGGAAGGTAGAAGAGCCCCCCTAGGGAGCAAGTGAGAAGGGCGAAAAAGGCGTTATTACCGCTTCTAATCGGGGTTGGTCGGTCCGGGACGGGGGGCTCGCCCGATAGTGCTGCCATCCGGCTCGCCCTGCATGGGGGTTTTTGCCAAAACCCCGGTATGCGCCCCCTCCTCCCGCTTCTGACCCTACTCGCCCTCTGTGGGGTGGGTTTCGCGGCCCCCGCCCCGATCCGGGTGCTCGTCTGGGATGAGCGCCAGCCCGAGCAGAAGAAAGCCTACGATGGCGGGTTCCTGGGCGATGCCATCGCCAAGCACCTCGCCGGGCTCCCCGGGCTGGCGGTGAAGTCGGTCAGCCTGGATTCCCCGGAACAAGGCCTCGGCGAGGCGACCTTGGCCGAGACCGAGGTCGTCATCTTCTGGTGCCACAAGCGTCCGCTGGAGCAGGACGACGCCCGGACGGAGGCCTTGGTTCGCCGGGTCATGGCCGGCAAGGTTGGTTTCGTCGCCCTCCACTCGGCCCACTGGGCCAAGCCGTTCGTCCGCCTGATGCAGGAGCGAGCCAAGGCCGATGCCGTCGCCGCGTTGCCGGAGGCCGAGCGCGCCACCGCCCAATGGCAGTACCTCAACGAGAAGCCCTACCGCGTGATCCCCAAGAAAGGCGCGCCCGCCACGCCCCATGTCCAGAAGGTCGGTGCCGTCTGGCGCCTGACGCTCCCGCAGTGCGTCTTCCCCGTCTACCGCGCCGACGGTGCCCCGTCGCATGTCGCCACCTTGCAGCCGACGCACCCGCTCGCCGCCGGCTTGCCCGCGAAATGGGATATCCCCCAGACCGAGATGTATGGTGAGCCGTTCTGGGTGCCGGCCCCGGACAGCGTTATTTTCGAGGAAAAATGGGATAAAGGGGAGCATTTCCGGAGCGGTTCGCTGTGGCGCGTCGGGTCGGGCGACGTCTTCTATTTCCGTCCGGGCCATGAGACCTACCCGGTGTTCAAGCAGGCGGAGAACCTGCGCGTGCTCGAGAACGCGGTGCGCTGGATGGGCGCGGAGATCCGCCGATGAAGGCGACTTGGCTCGGTTGCCTCGCCGCGCTGGCGGCCTGCGCCGCGCCGGCGCGCCCGCCGAACATCCTCGTGATCCTTGCGGATGACCTGGGCTACTCCGACCTCGGTTGCTACGGCGGCGAGATCCCCACGCCCAACCTGGACAAGCTGGCGAAGGCCGGCGTCCGCTTCGAGAAATGCTACAACTCCGCGCGCTGCTGCCCGACGCGCGCATCGCTGCTGACCGGCCTCCACCCGCACGAGGCCGGCGTCGGCGACTTCGTGAGCGCCAAGCCCTCGCCCACGCGCGGGTCCGCCTACACGGGGCATCTGCTGCCCGACAACCTCACGCTCGCGGAATTGCTGAAGCGGTCCGGCTACAGCACTTGGATGGTCGGCAAATGGCACCTGGGTTCGCCCGGTCCGATCCAGCGGGGCTTCGGGGCGTATTACGGCTTCAGGAACTTCCAGGCGCATTCCGAGGACCAATGGACGCCGGCGAACTACGCGCGCCTGCCCGCCGGCACGACCCCGGAGCTGAGTTACCCGACGGACCGCTTCTACGTCACCGACGTCTTCACCGACTACGCGCTCGAGTTCCTGCGCCAAGCGCGCGCGACCAAGGACCAGCCGTGGTTCCTCTACCTCGCCCATTCTTCGCCGCATTTTCCGGTGCAGGCCCCCAAGGAGGCGATCGACCGGCACATGGCGACCTACCGCCGCGGCTGGGATGTCCTGCGGTCCGAGCGCTTCGCCCGGATGAAGGCGCTCGGGCTCGTCGCGCCGGACGCGGCGTTGCCGCCGCTTTCGCCCGTGCCCGTCGAGGCGGACGACGCCATCGCCAACGGGTTCGCGGGCAAGCCGAACCCCGCGTGGGATAGCCTGCCGGCGGACCGCCGCGAGGACCTCGCTCGTCGCATGGCCACCTTCGCCGCGATGGTCGAACACGTCGACCGGGGCGTCGGGCGGATCCTCGCCGACCTCGAACGCAGCGGCGAACTGGCGAACACGCTCATCGTCTTCACCTCCGACAACGGGGCGTGCTACGAGTGGGGACCCTTCGGCTTCGACGGACGCTCGCGCGCGGGCCGCACGGACCTGCACGTGGGCGCGGCGTTGGCGGGCATGGGACAGGCGGGCACGCACTCCTCCTACGGGTCGGCTTGGGCCAACCTCGGCAACACGCCCTTGGCGATGTACAAGCACTTCTGCCACGAGGGCGGGATCAGTTCGCCGTTGATCGTCGCCTGGCCGGCGGGCCTCCGCCCCGCCGAAGCCTGGGTCCGTGCGCCGGCGCATGTCATGGACCTGCTGCCCACGCTGGCGGAGGCCGCCGGCGCGGTCCGGCCCGCGGAAGTCGCCGGCGTGAAGCTCAAGCCGCTCTCGGGCGTGTCGCTGCTGCCCGCCCTGCGCGGTGCGGCGATGCCGGAGCGGGGCATCCCGACCGCGCACGAGGGCGCGCGCGGCTACCGTCTCGGCGACTGGAAAATCGTCTGGGGCAAGCGCCAGGGCGCTCCGGTCGCGTGGCAGCTCTTCGACCTCTCGAAGGATCCCTCCGAACAGCATGACCTTGCCGCCGAGCAGCCGGCCAAGCTCAAGGAACTGGCCGACGCTTGGATGGCCTGGGCCAAGCAGGCCGGCGTCGACTTGAGCTCGCGCTGAGTTCTCGCCCCAGCCCCAGCCCTAGCCCTAGCCCCCTTCAGTTCACTTCGCCCAGCCGACCAGCACGCAGCCGCGGTAGAACAGGTAGCCGAGCGTGAGCGTGATCGGGATCGTCAGGACCCAAGCCCAGACGATGCGGCCCACGAGGCCCCACTTCACCGCGTCGAGGCGCTTGGTGGCGCCGACGCCGAGGATGGAGGTCGAGATGACGTGCGTCGTGGACAGCGGGATGCCTAGTTCGGAGGCGCCCGTGATCGTGATAGCCGCAGCGGTTTCGGCGGCGAAGCCGTGGACCGGCTGCAGTTTGACCATCTTGTGGCCCATCGTGCGGATGATGCGCCAGCCGCCGGCGGCGGTGCCCAAGGCCATCGTGACCGCGCAGAGGATGATGATCCAGATCGGGACGTGGTCGAGGACGCCCTTGGCCTTGATCTGGGCGAGCTCTTCCTTGGTCAGTAGGCTCGCGGCCCAGGCAGGGGAGTGGCTCGGGTCGAAGGCGCCCGCGCCGACGCCGACGATGAGGGCGAAGGTGATGATGCCGACGGTCTTCTGGGCGTCGTTGGATCCGTGCGAGAAGCCCATCAGGCCGGCGGAGACCAGCTGGAGCTTGCCGAAGACCTTGCCTACGATGCTGGGCCGGATGGTGAGCCGGACGATGAGCATCGTGAGCAGGAGCATGAAGATCACGCCTAGGGTGAAGCCGATGAACGGCGAGAACACCATCGGCTTGATCAGCTTGGGCCAGAGTCCGATGGCCTTGCCCGCCTTATCGGTGCTGGACCAGATCAGGCTGTTCCAATTGAGGTTGGTCAGCCCGAGGACGCCGCCGCAGAGGCCGCCGATGAGGGCGTGGGAGGAACTGGAGGGGATTCCGAACCACCAAGTGATGAGGTTCCAGACGATGCCGCCCATCAGGCCGCACGCGATGGCCAGCTGCATCCCTTCGATGGCGATGTGGCCACCAGCCATGTCGATGTAACCCGAGTAGATGGTCTTCGCCACCGCGGTGCCCCAGAAGGCGCCGACGAGGTTCGTGCAGGCCGCCAGCATGATCGCCTGGCGGGGGGTGAGCACGCGCGTCGAGACGACCGTGGCGATGGCGTTGGCCGCATCGTGGAAGCCGTTGATGTATTCGAACACCAAGGCCACCAGGATGACCACCAACATCAGGACGAAAGGATCCATGGCCGGGGTCGGGGGGCGGGCTTAGGCGTACTTGAGGGCGATCTGGAACACGACCTTGCCGGCGTCGCGGCAAAGGTCGATGGCGCGCTCCAGGAGCTCGTAGATGTCCTTGAGCACGACGACTTCCTTGGCGTCGACGTTGCCTTGGTAGAGGTCGCGGAGCAGGCCCACCATCAGGCGGTCGGCGTCGCCCTCGATGGTCTGCAGGGTCTCGTAGTCATCCTGGATCTCCTCGACGTTGGACAGGCGGCGCAGCTTGCGCACGAGGCTGGCGGTGACTTCGGTGGCCTGCTCGAGCATGCGCACCTGCTTGTCGACGATGTCGGTCGAGAACTGGGACGGGCAGATGGCGAGGCGTTCGCCGATCTTCTCGCAGGTCTTCGGGATCTTGTAGAGGGCGTTGGCGAGGGCTTCGATGTCCTCGCGCTCGAGCGGGGTCACGAAAGTCCGGCAGAGTTCCTGGGTGATGGAGAGACCGATGCGCTTGTCGTTGCGGCGGGCCACGACCAGCTCGGTGAAGCATTGCTCGAAGTTCGGCTTCCCGACCTGGGCGTAGAGTTTCGAGAGGGACTTGGCGCTCTTGGCCGCCTCATCGGCGCTCGCTTCGAGGAGTTCGTAGAACTTTTCGTCCTTACCGAGGACCTTTTTGAGGAAGTCTTTCATGGGAGGGTAGTTGGGTAGGGCCTTGAAAGACCTCCGGGGAGGGGGTCGCAAGCACGGTTCGTCACGTTTCCGTAACAATCGTCACATCATGTTGTTACAAGTGTTACGATTGTGTGACGGAAGGTGGGTGGGGTGCATGAGGGCTAGGGCCAGGGGCAGGGCTAGGAATAAACTCTGGCGATAAGTGATGCGCCTCTGGTCGGCCGCGGACCGGCAGGGACGCCGGTCCCTACCTAGAGGCAGGTGCAACGCCCTTGCCCACGTGCCCCCTTGCCCTCGTGTCACCTATGTATTGGTAGCGCTGACCGTCCCGGTCGGCCGCGGACGAGCAGGGCCTCGCGTCCCTGCCTCAGAGGCAAACGCTACGCCCGTGCCCACCTGCCAGCTGGCCAGCGTGCCCGCTTAATCGCCTACCTTCCCTCGAGGAATTTGGCGATCTCGGCGGCGAGCTTGTCGCTGACGCCCGCGACTTGCGCGAGTTCCTCGACGGAGGCTTGGCGGAGTTTCTGGATGCTGCCGAAGTGCGCCAACAGGGCTTCCTTCCGCTTCGGCCCGAGGCCGGGCATCTCGTCGAGCAGGGACTCCTTCAGTTTCCGGCTGCGGAGGTCGGCGTTGAAATCGTTGGCGAAGCGGTGGGCTTCGTCGCGGATGCGCATCAGCAGGGCGAGGCCGACGTCATGCCGCGGGAGCTTGAGTTCGCGCCCCTCGGGGAAGACGATGGTCTCCTCCCGCTTGGCCAGGCCGATGAGCGGGGGCGGCGTCAGGCCGGCCTTGCGGAAAGCGGAGAGGGCCGCGCCCACCTGCCCGAGGCCGCCGTCGATGATGACCAGTTCGGGGAAGGCCCGGCCTTCCTCGGCCAGCCGCGAATAACGTCGGCCGACGACCTCCTCCATCGAGCGGAAGTCATCGTTGCCCTCGAACGACTTGATCTTGAACCGTCGGTAGCCGGTCTTGTCGGCCTGGCCATCGACGAAGCGCACCATGGAGGCGACCGCGAGGGTCCCCGAGATGTGGGAGATGTCGAAGCACTCCGCCGTCGCGGGCGGGCGCGCCAACCCGAGGGCCGTGGCCAGGGCGTCCAGCGCGCCCGATTCATCGCGGCGGGGCAGGGGATTCTCGCGTAGGAAACGCCGGGACTTCTCGGTCGTCCGGCGCAGGGCGTCGAGCAGGTCGCGCAGTTCGGCCGCCTTCTCGTAGTCGCGGGCCGCCGCCGCCGCCCGCATGTCGGCCTCGGTCTGCTCGGCCCATTCGCCCGCCTTGCCCTCCAGGAACGCGCAGGCCGCGGTCACGCGTTCGCCGTATTCCTCGGCGGTCACTTCGTTCGGGAACTTCTGAATCTGGGAGCGGACGTCGCCGTAGAGGCGCCAACGGCCGTCCGGCAAGGGCGCGGGATTGGCGTCGACCAGCAGGATGCCGAACTTCTTCCGCATCTCGTTGATCGTCCGCCGGACCGCCTGCTGGTGGGGGAACGGCCCGAAGTAACGGGCGGAGTCCGAGTTGCGGGCGCGGACGATGCGGAAACGGGGGATGGGGTCGGCCAGGTCGACCCGGATCTGCGGGAACTGCTTGTCGTCGCGGAAGAGGATGTTCCAGCGGGGCCGCCAGCGTTTGATCAGCTTGCCTTCAAGGAGGAGAGCTTCGGTCTCGGACCGGACTTCATGCCACTCGAGGTCGGCCACCGTGTCCATCATGGCGGCCACCTTGGGGGTCATCCGCTGGCGGGGGATGAAATAGGAGGCCAGCCGCTTCTTGAGGTCCTTGGCCTTGCCCACGTAGACGACCAAGCCGGCCGGGTCCTTCATCAGGTAGACCCCGGGGGTATGCGGCGCTCGCCGCGCCTTCGCCTTCGGCGAAAGTTCTTCCCGGTCGATTTGCATTTTGGGCGGAGGTCCCTAACCCTGCCGCAACGCCCTCGTCCCGCAAATGGAAACCTGCAAAACCCCGCCCCGCCAGGTCCTCGTCATCAACGTGGGGGACGAGCTGTTGGACGGGCTACGCGAAAACGGCCACCTCCTTTGGCTGGGCGAACATCTGGCCCGGCGCGGCCTGCCCATCAGCCGTTCGCTCGTCGTCCGCGACGACGCCACCGAGATCGCCCGCGCCATCGGCGAAGGCTGGGGCGCCTATGACCTGATCGTGACCACCGGCGGCATCGGGCCCACTTCCGACGACCATACGCGCGAGGCCGTCGCCGCCGCCCTCGGGGTCGGCCTCCGGCACGTGCCCGCGGCCGAGGCCGCCTTGCGTGAGCGTTTCGCGCTCATCGGCCGCAAGGTCGCGCCGGCGGACCTCTCGCAATGCTACGTGCCGGAAGGCGGCGAGAGCCTGCCCAATCCCCGCGGCACCGCGCCCGGCGTCTTCTTCCACCGCGGCCGCACCGCCCTCGCGATGTTGCCCGGCCCCTCGCTCGAACTCCGCCCGATGTTCGAGGACGAAGTCGTGCCCCGCTTGCGCGGCCTCGGCTGCGCCTGCCAAGGCGAAGCCTATGTGCAGGTCCGCACCTTCGGCCTCGGCGCCGTGCCGCTCGAGCAGTTGGTGAGGCCGCTGCTGGCCCCCGGCATGGTGCTCACCTTCGGCACGCACACCGGCGTCGTCGACGCCCGCATCTCCTCGGGCGGCAGCGGCGCCACCGCGGAGCAGCTGCTCGAGGTGGCGCGCCGCGTGCGCGATACCGTCGGCCCCGATTTCGTCTGCACCGGGCACTCCTGCCTCGCGACCATCGTCGTCGAGCAGCTCCGCTCGCTGGAGAAGACGGTGGCCCTCGCCGAGTCCTGCACCGGCGGCCTGCTCGCCGACGCCTTCACCGACGTCCCCGGCGCCTCGCGGGTCTTCGCGGGCTCGGCCGTCTGCTACTCCAACGACGCCAAGATGAACATCCTCGGCGTGCCGGAATGCCTGCTCGCGCAGCACGGCGCCGTCTCGGGCGAGTGCGCCGCCGCCATGGCCACCGCGGCCGCGGAGAAGTTCGGGTCCGATTATGCCCTCGCCGTCACCGGCTATGCCGGCCCCGGCGGCGGGACCGACGCCGATCCGGTCGGTACGGTCTATCTCGGCTACGCCTCCCCGACCGGCGTCTGGGCTAGCCGCGTCCACCTGCCCGGCGACCGCGCCCAGGTCAAGCTGCGCGCCGTCAACACCGCCCTGGACCTGATGCGTCGTCAGCTGAACCGCTACCGCGTCGAGGACCTGATCCACGGGGCGTGACGGCGGCCTGCCGGCCGCCGAAGGTATGGGCGGTCAGCGGTTGGCGGTTAGATTGGGACAATAAGGCAGGGATGGGGTGAGGCGCCCTTTCCCTTCGTTCTTTCTGTCCGCCACCCGCTAACCGCCAACCGCTCATACCTCGCAGTCCGGCCTCCCCTCGGGCCTGCGAACGACAAAGGATTGCCATGCGGGGTGGGGTGGGAAGATTGGCGGGGATGCCCGGGTATCTCGCCATCATCGCCGGCAAAGACGAGTTCCTCGTCGATCGGGACGCCCGCGCCTGCTACGACAAGGCGCGCGCGGCCGCGGGGGCCGAGGCCGACGCCGAGGTCGTATCGGGCGTGATCATGCGCGTCGGCGACGCGGTCCCGATCGAGACGAGCTTCGTCGAGACCGTGAACACCCGCTCCATGTTCGGCGGCAAGCGCGTGCTGTGGCTGCGTAACTTCAACTGGGTCTCCGACAGCGTCCAGGCGCGTTCGGAGGAGGTGAAGGAGTCGCTGGCGCGACTGCTCAAGGCCGTCGTCGAGGCCGAGTCCGACGTCTCCATCATCATCTCGGCCACGCCCTATGACGGACGCCGCAAGGACCTCTCGGCCCTGAAGTCGCTGGCCCAGGAATTCGTCGTGCACTCCCCGGCCGCCAAGTCGCCCTTCGGCGGCGACGATGCCCAGGCCGACATGCAGGTGGGGCTCGCGACCAAGCACCTGCAGTCGCTGGGCGTGAAGTTCGACCGCTCCGTCCCGGAGGCGATCGTCGCCCGCGTCGGGCAGTCCACCCGGCTCGTCCTGGTCGAATGCGACAAGCTCGCGAGCTACGCCGGCCCGGGCGGGACGATCAAGGAGGCCGACGTCCTCCTGCTGGTGCCGACGTTCGGCGACGGGGATTTCTTCGAGCCGATCGAGGCGCTCGCGGCCCGCGACCTGCCGTGGGCGCTCGCGTCGCTCGACCGCTACTTCTTCAACGAGTCCTCGGCCCGCCCGCTGCTCTCGGCCCTGCAGAACCGCCTGCGCC
>Ga0255084_1000287_pt1 | contig 11587 bp, 9 predicted proteins | sample Colum_Cont_RepA__FD_188433 | JGI IMG/M metagenome (GOLD analysis project Ga0255084, IMG submission 188433) | Freshwater microbial communities from Columbia River, Oregon, United States - Colum_Cont_RepA_8d | ecosystem: Environmental > Aquatic > Freshwater > River | place: USA: Oregon | collected... | reverse complement strand
TTTAGGAAGCATCAGGCGGCAGGGGGTTCACCCTTGTCGCCTGTGCTGTTTTACCCGTCAAAGGCCCCAACCGCCATCCGCCTACCGCTTACCGCCATCACCTCCTTCGCTCCGCCTTGCCCACCTGCCCACTTGTCCCCTATAAGAGTCCTATGCGCCTCACCCCAGCCGCCCTCCTCATCCTCAGCTGCCTGTCCGTCCTCGCGGCACCCCGGAAGAACGTCCTGCTGCTTGTCTCCGACGATTGTGGCACCCGCATGGGCACCTACGGCGGTCCGGCGCTGACGCCGAACATCGACGCCCTCGCCCGCTCCGGCGTCCGCTTCGACCGCGCCTACTGCCAGTATGCGCTCTGCAATCCGAGCCGGACATCCTTCCTCACGGGCCTGCGCCCTGACACCACGGGCGTCTACGATAACGCGAAAGAATTCCGCAAGGTCATCCCCGACATGGTGACCATGCCGCAGCTGTTCAAGAACAACGGCTACGCCGTCGCCCGCATCGGCAAGCTCTACCACTATGGCGTGCCGAAGGAGATCGGTACCAACGGCCTCGACGACCCGCAGTCCTGGGAACGCGTCTGGAATCCGCGCGGACGCGACTGCGATGACGAAGACAAGATCTTCTCAATCGGCGTCTCGGCCGGTTCGGCCGCCCCGAAGAACACGGGCAAGATGGGCCAGATCCTCGTGGGCTCAGGTAATTACGGCGGCACCCTCAGTTGGCTTGCCGCCGACGGCTCCGACGCCGAGCAGACCGACGGCAAGATCGCCGCGCAGGCGGTCGACTTCCTCCGGCAGAAGCGCGACCAGCCGTTCTTCCTCGCGGTCGGCTTCTTCCGCCCGCACACCCCCTACGTCGCCCCGAAGCCTTACTTCGCCCACTACCCGAAGGACCAGGTGCAACTGGCCAAGGAACCCGCCGGCAACCGCGAGACGAAGCCCGCCGTGGCCCTCACGAACACCGCCGTGGCGAATTATGGGATGTCCGAGGATACCCAGCGCACGGCCAAGCAGGCCTACCTCGCCTCGATGACCTTCATGGACGCCCAATTCGGCTTGGTGCTGGCCGAGCTCAAGAAGCAGGGCCTCGATAAGGATACGATCGTGGTCTTCATCAGCGACCACGGGTATAACCTCGGCGAACACGGACTCTGGCAAAAGCGTTCGCTCTACGAGGGCCACCAAGCGTGTCGCCGAACTCGTCGACCTCTACCCCACCGTCGCCGACCTCTGCGACCTGAAGCCCGACAAGCGCGCCGAGGGCAAGAGCCTCCGCCCGGTGCTGGAACGTCCCGACGCCCTCTGGAATCACGCCGCCTACACGCAGGTCGACTTCGGTGCCATCAACGCCGGCGGCAAGAAGAAGGCCGCCACGCCCGAGCGAAAGGTCGGCCGCTCGGTCCGCACCGAACGCTACCGCTATACGGAATGGAACCAAGGCAAGCTCGGGGTCGAGCTGTACGACCACGACGCCGATCCGGGCGAGTTCAAGAACCTCGCCGATGACCCCGCCTACGCTTCCGTCGTCACGGCGCTCAAGGCCACCCTCGCCAAGGGAACGAACTAAAGCTGAGGACTGAGTGGAGGACTGCGTTGAGGGCTGAATAGAGGACTGAATGGATCAGTCGAATATATGGCCGACCGCCTCGGTCAGGAGCCACTGCATCGATATTCCCATCTGGCCAACTGGCCAACCGATCAACCGGTCAACTTTACTACCACTGCCCCTCCCCCGACCCCTCGTCCTTAGCTATACTTCAACTCGACCTTCTTGCCGGTGCGGATCGATTCGTAGATGCCTTCGATGATGACCATATCGCGGCGACCGACTTCGCCGGTGCAAGTGACCTCGGTACCATTGCGGAAAGCCTGAGCGACTCCGTCCATGTGGCGCTGCTGCTGACGGAAGACCCCGAAATCGAGCTTACCCTTGGCGGAGGTGGAGATGTTGAGGTTGCGGTAGCTGAAGACGGGCTTGGAGCCTTCGAACCAACCCTTGGCGGCCTCGGCGCGGAACTCGGCTCGATTGGCATCGTAGCCGGTCCAGACGTCGGCCACGGCGCCGTTGGCGAACTCGAGACGGAACTCCATGGCCTGCTCGACCTCCTTGAAGAAGTCGGGCTGGGTCTTCGGCAGTTCCTTGGCCGTGACGGCCACCGGATTGGCGTCGGCCGCCATGCAGCAGGCCTGGATGGAATAGACGCCCATGTCGAGCAGCGCGCCGCCGCCGGCGAGCTTCTTTTCGATGCGCCAGGCGTGCTTGCGCAGGGTGAAGCCATTGGCGCTGGTCATCTTCATGAACGGACCGAACTCCTGGGTCTTGGCCAGGCGGACGAGTTCCTGGTGATACGGGTCAAAGTGCAGGCGGTAGCCGATCGCGAGGCGCTTGCCCGCCTTCTTGCCCGCCGCGATCATCGCGTCGCAGTCGGCGACCGAGGTCGCCATCGGCTTCTCACAGATGACGTGCTTGCCGGCGCCGAAGGCATCGATGACGTTCTGCGCGTGGACGCCGGGAGGCGTGACGACATAGACGATGTCGATCGCCTTATTGGCGGCGACCTTGTCCCACTGGTCGTAGGAGTAGATATTGGCTTCATCGAAGCCATGGAGCTTCGCCAGCTTCTCACCCTTCGCACGGGTGCCCGTGATCGCGGCGACCAACTTCACGTGCTTGGTCTCCAGCAGGGCCGGCGATAGCTCGCCGTTCGAATAATTCCCCAGGCCGCAGAGCGCGAGACCGAGAGGCTTGCCGCTGGCTTCCGCCGCGCGCAGCGCGGGAGCGAGGGCATAACCCGCGGCGAGGCCGCCGAGGGAACCGAGGAAAGCACGACGAGTAGGGCTCATAGGGGTACCCTCGTTTGTATGCCCACGGTCGGAGCGGGCAAGCCCGATGGCACCCCGAGGCCATCGGTCACTTGCCGCCGGAGACACCGAACGCCTTCCGATAGAACTCCCAGTTATCATCACCCAAGGCCTCGAAAACCCTTTCGGGCTCGTGGCCGACTCCGGGGACGATCGTCCAGCCATGCGGGATGCCGAGAGTTTCAAGGTGCCGGTGGAAGTCCTCGTTGTTGCCGAAGGTCTCGTCCTTCTCGCCAATGACCATGCGGACCAGCGATCCCTGCTTGATCTTCTTGGCGTTAAGCTCTGCGAATTTCCGCGGACTCACTTCCTGGAAGACGGATTGTTCTCCGCCATAGGCACGTTTCAACAGATCTTCCGCCTGGATGCGACTTGCTCGTGGAGTGCTTTTGAGTTCGGCCTGCATCGGTCCGGCGCCGACGATCGAAACCGCCCGGAATAGCTCAGGATACTTGAAGCCCAGGCGAGCGGCGCCGTAGCCGCCCATGCTGAAGCCATCCAGCAGGCGACCCTCCCGCTTCGCGATTGTCCGATAAGTCGTATCTACATGCGGGAGCAGATCCCGGATGATCATCGATTCGACCGGCGCGGAGCCATCCGCCCAATCGACATACATCCCCATTTCCAGGCCGTTCACGAAGACCACCAGACAGGGCGGCAACTTGCCCGCCTCGATGGCCGCATCGAATCGCTTGGCGACACTAGGTATACCCGGCAGCCCACCGCCGGAGCCATGCAACCAATAGACGACGGGGAATCGCCTATTACCTTCGGCCTCATAGGCAGCCGGGCGGTACAGGTGATAGCTTACCTCAGCTTTGGCTGACTTGCTGGTGAAGACATGATGCGTGACCCGAGGAGCCGTGACGACTTTCGTGACCCAAAAGGGGGAAGCCGAAGCGGGCTGCGGCTGGCTCTTAGGCTCAGCAGCCTCGGCGGCGTAGAAGAGGACCCCGGAGAGAATACCCGAAAGGAGAATTCCCAGAAAGGCTTTCGAGCAGGTCCGCATGGTCTGGGGTCGTCAGATAAAAAACCACTAATGTCTGAAAGTTACTACCTCACGTCACTTATCTCCCCTTGCCCACGTGTCACCATGCCCACGTGCCCACTCACTTAATCATTTCTCCCCCTTGAGATACGCCAGCAGATCGGCGAGCTGCTGCTTTGACAGGCCAGCCTCGAGTCCGGTCGGCATCAGCGAGCCGGGCAAGGCCTCGAGCTTGGCGAGGTCGGCGCGGAGGAGGCTCGTTTCGACGCCCAAGGGACCACGCAGGGTGATCGAGGTAGGCGTGTCACCGACCAAGATGCCGCTGAGGATGCGTCCGTCCTTGGCCTCGGCGAGATACGCGGTGAAAGCCGGCGCGATCTCAGCGTCGGGGTTCACGATATGAAAGAGGATGTTCTCCTTGGTCTGCCGACGGATGTCGAAGAGGTCGGGCCCGACGGCGTGCCCTTCCCTATCCAAGCGATGGCAGCTGGCGCAGACGGCGTTGAAGACAGCGCGTCCGTTCGCCGGCACGGGCTTGAGCGCCAAGGCCTTGCTGGCTTCGGCCAAGGCCTCCGGACGGGCGGAGACGGTCAGCAGACGCTCCGCGAGGGCTTTCACGGCCGGATCTTTGGCGGCGAGCACCTGACGTCGGCGGACGCCTGTAAAGGCGCTGGCGGGCAGACGCTTGTCCTCTACGGCCGCAAGGACACCTTTCACATGGAACGGAACGCCCAGCAAGGCACCCAGGACGGCATCCCGCCGAGCCGGCGTGTATCGCGACCAACCCGCGAGCAAGGAAGCCGATACCTTGTCCTTGGGATAGGCGACCACGGCCTTGAGCGCCGCAGCGGCGAGGTCGGGCTGCGCATCATCCAGAGCCAGCGTCAGCAAGGCCTGCCCAGAACGCTCCCACGGCAGACGTGCCATGAGCTTCACGGCGACGCTCCGCGCTTCGATGGCCTTGGTCTTATCCGTCGCGACCTCTGGCGACGCATCGAGCAGCGATTGAAAAGATACAGGCAGGCCTACCGGCTTACGGGACGTAAGATATCCCGACAGCAGTGCGAGCCGAAGGGCCTCCGGCGCCGCTGCGGCGACCTCGAGTTCAGTCGGCTTGGTCATCGAACCCCCGAGGTAAGCCAAGATCTCCGCCATGCCCGCGCCGACCTTGGCGTCTGCCGGCATGTCCGCCAAGAGCACCTGCAGGAAAGCCTGTTCACGTCCGCCGATGCCGCTGAGAATGCCGTTACGCATCCACTTGTCCTCCGCGTACGACCAAGCGGCCTGGGCGAGATACTGGGTTCCTGTCGCGGAGTCATCGTCTCCGGACCGGATGATCTTGGGTAAGGCCAAGTCAGGCAACGAAGAGAACGAGGCCAGGGCGACCGACGAGCTGTCAGGCTCCTTGGCGGCCCGGACCCGCCAGATGCGGCCCATCGTCTTGCCGGTCTCGAAGTCGGTATGCTTACGCACCTCTTCCGGCAGGTAATCCGGATGCTCGATGACTTTGCGGTACATGTCCGCGACATACATCGCGCCTTCGGGTCCTCGCGCCAGGAAGACCGGACGGAACCAATCATCGCGGGAGGCAAGGAACTCCCGACCCGCGTAAAGCGGCGAGGCGACGAAGGTCGCGCCTTTGGCCACAAGCTGGTCGGCGTGGACGAGATTACCCGTCGGATCGCACGAGAAGATGGCCGAGGCGCATTCAGGCGTGAGCAACGACTTACCCTGCCAGATCTTCACCCCGCAGGCGGCGCTGAAGGAGCCCGCATGGCCGTCGGCGGTCGTGATGTTCGAACTGATCGGGAACAACCGGACGCCGTCATGGCCGCCGTTGATGCCATTGAAGGCATTGCGCTCATTACAGTCCTGCACGGTCTCGCTGAACGCCAGGCGCGGATTCCGCTTCAGCCATTTCGACTGGAACGCGACATGCTGGACCGGCACGCGGTTCATGCAGATGAAGCGATTCCCGAAGACATCAAAGCTCATGCCATACTGGGACTTCCCGTCGACGAGCTCGACCTCGAGGGTCTGCGGGTCGAAACGGATATCCGACGTCATCTTGAGCGGCGGACGCTCCGGATGGGACGGACACGTGACCGTGCCGCCGCTGAGCCCGGCGGCGAGGTAGATCTTGCCGTCCCAGGGTCCGACGGTCGGCGCATTCACCCGCAGCTGCGTGCTGCCTGTCGTGGCGAAGCCGGTGAGCAGGACCTTGCGCTCATCGGCCACGCCGTCGCCGTCGTTATCCTTCAGAAAGAGCACATCCGGCGCGCAGGTGACGATGATCCCGCCACCCCAGGGTAGCACGCCGTTCGGGAAGGTCAGCCCATCCGCATACACGGTGCGCTTGTCCATGCGCCCGTCGCCATCGGTATCCTCGAGTAAGGCGATGACGCCCGCGGGCTTCTCCCCTTCCTTTGGTCCGATCGGGTAGCCACGGTTCTCAGCCACGAAGAGTCGTCCTTTGGTATCAAAGGCGATGGCGCACGGCGAGACCACCAACGGCTCGGCGGCGACGAGTTCGACGCGCAGCCCCGGGACGACCTCGAACGCCTTCTGGGCGTCCGCTGGTGAGAGCGGACTCGGCAGCGGCGCCGCGACGAGCGCGCCGGCGAAGAGAATGGCGGCGCCGCGGATCATTTCAGCTGCGGAGGTTGGTCACCGTAAGCCCAGGGCTTGCCGGCGGGACCGTTCGGACGCTCCGGCAGCTTAGCCGGCTTCATCTTCGCGGCGAGCTCGAGTCCGACGTTCATGAACTGCGTGCCAGCGGTGATCTCGAGATTACTGTAACTCGTCAGGCGCGTCTCGTAGCCGCCGCCGTTCGGACCAAAGGCCTCCTCGTCCGGGACGTAACCGACGCATCCATTCGCGAGTTCGACCGGGAAGGTCATCGGGAAACCGCTGCGCTTCTTGAGCTGCAGTCCGTAGGACACGAAATACTCAGCCGGATTGGAAAGGCAGACTACCGGACCAACCTGGATGGCCTGCACCTCGACCTCGACATCGCGCTTCTTGGCGATCAAGGCGTCGAGCAAAAGCGTCTCCTTGGCCCAGACCCAATCCTTATGGGCGACCGGACCCTTGATACGCTCCCGGGCTTCGGCGACGCGCTCGGGGGCGGGCAATCGACGGGGAATCTCCCAGACCTTATGGTCGGCGGCGAGGGGTACCTCGGCGGTCCGGGTCTGCGACATGCTCAGCAGGACTTTCAGGGCTTCGGCGCCAACGCGGCCGCCGACGAACTGCGACCAGTCGTCGGAAGCCGGATTGGCCTTGGGGTCGAGGTTGTTGACCTGGGTCACGTCGCCGCAGGCGCCCTGTAGGAAGACGACCTTGGTGTCCGCGCCGTAATAACCACGGATGACCTTCTCGGTGTAGTAGATCCAGTTCGCGCCGATGCCGTCGGAGTTCGTGGTGGCGTGGCAGGAGAAGTTGACGATGCAACCGGTCAGCTTGCCGTCGGCGCCCCAGACGCCGATGACGCCGACCTCATCGTCGGTCGGGTTGGCGAACGCGACCACGTCGGGGTTATTCTTTCCCGGATGCGAGAAGGTCAGGCCGTTCTTCATGCGGAGGCGGCGATTGAACGCCACCTGGCTCTCATGGCCGACGCCGTAACCGACCGTCACCGCGGCCTTGGACTGATCGGCGGCGACGATGGCCTCGACCGTGGCGGCGATGGCCTTCTTCAGATAGCCGGCATCGGCGCAGGAGGACTTCTGGTAAGCCAATTCCTGGATCTCGGCGGAAGCGTGGTCGAACTCGCCGGGTAGAATCATCCCGATCGGACCGGAGGAATGGGAGTGCGAGGCGCCGATCATCACGTCGGCGATGCCCGTCGCGGCCTTCACCAAGGCGCGGATCTCCTGCACCGTCTCGCGACGGATCAACAAGGCATCGATACCCACCAGCGCCACGCGCTTCTGGCCGTCGTCGAAGACGCTCGCGCGTACCTTGCACGGGTCGTGGATCTTCTTCGAGTAGACCTTCCCGTAATTGCCCGGGACTTCCATGCCGAGTTCCGGCGTTATGTCTCGTTCCGCGAAGCCCACGCGGACGCCGGGTTTGGACGGCGGAGCGGCGAAGAGCGTGACGCAGGCCAGGACCAGCATGGCGTGGCGGAAACCGAGTCGGGGAGAACTCATAGGGGTATGAGCACATATGTCGGGGGAAGGTTCCCGGGACAAGCCCGCGAGTATGGGGTCAGACCGCTTCTGAAGGATATCGGTCAGAAGCGGTCTGACCCCATACTGTATCTTTGTATCCATCGGTAGGGTCGGGACCGCGTCACGACATAGCCGCATCGTGGTAGGGACAGCACCACGTGCTGTCCTCAAGGTAGGGCTGACCGGCTCTGGTCAGCCGTGGTTGAGGGGCCGCTCAACCCTACCCGAAGCAGCCCTAGGGCAGCACGCGGTGCTGCCCCTACCTCAAGGCACTCACTCGTGAAACCTAATCCTCGGCTTGGGGCCGTCTTTGGCCTTCGGGAGGTTGGCGGGGTCGGAAAGCGAGGCGCCGGACTGCAGCTCGGCCTTCCCTTTCCACTCCCGCTCGAAGCCGGTGCTGGCGAGGCGCACGGCATCGCGGCCGAGCTTATGGTTCAACGCATCGACGGCCTTCATGAGGCGGTCCTTGTTCGGATCGATCTCCCCGCCCATGCCAGGCAAGGAAGGCTGCACGACGTCGGCGGGCGTCAGGCCCTGCAGCATCACGCCGGCCCGCTTATACATGTAGCCGTCGCGACGGACGCGGGCGAGCGCGCGGGCCGCCGCGCTGCAGATCGCGCGGGCATCGTCGGTCGGCGGGTCCAGCGGCTCAAGTTCGTCGCCGCGATACTGCTCTTGGTCGATACGGTGCTGGTTGGTGCGGATGAAGACGACGATCGAGGAAGCGAGCATCCCGTCCTCGCGCAGCTTCTCCGCGGCACGAGCGGCGTGCGCGGCGATGGCCTCGGCGAGTTCGAACGCGTCGGTGATCGGCCGGCCGAAGGAACGCGAGACGAGCACGCTCTTGCGCGGACCGGCGTCCTCGACGATGTCGTGGCAGGAGATACCGCGCAGCTCGAGGGCGAGACGTTCGCCGACCACGCCGGCGATGCGGCGGATGAAACCCGGATCGGCTTCCGCGAGGTCGATGGCCGAGAGGATGCCGTGCGAGCGCAGGCGGGCGGCCAGGCCCGGGCCGACGCCCCAGACGTCCTCGGCTTCGACGCCGCGCAGGAAAGCCGTGCGGCCTTCGACCGAGGCCGGGACGACGATCACGCCGCCACTGGCCTTATCGGCCTTGGCCCGCTCGTTGGCCAGTTTGCACAGCACCTTCGTCGGGGCCATCCCCAGCGAGATCGGGATACCCGTGCGCTTCAGCACGTCGGCCCGGATACGTAGCCCCAAGGCCTTCGCATCCGCGTCGGGCATGTCGGGGAAACCTAAGAAAGCTTCGTCGACCGAATAAATCTCGAGGTCGCGCGCCTGCTCGCCGAGGGCGGCCATGACGCGTTCCGAGAAATCGCCGTAGACCGAGAAGTTGGACGAGAAGATGCGGACGCCGTGGGCTTCGCAGGTGCGGCGCACCTCGAAATACGGCGCGCCCATCGGGATGCCCAACGCCTTCGCTTCCGACGAACGCGCGACCACGCAGCCGTCGTTATTCGACAACACCACGATCGGCACGCCGATCAACGAAGGGTCCAGCGCGCGCTCGCAGGAGGCGTAGAAGTTATTGCAGTCGGCGAGGGCGCGGAGCATGGCGTCAGCAGCGGCGCACGACGGCGACCACTGTTCCCCAGATACGGCATTCGGGCGTGAAAGGCAATGACCAGCCCGGCCAGCGCGGGCTGTCGGCCCGCAGACTCCAGGTGCCCGCGTGGTCACGCTCCAGATGCTTCACCGTGAATTCGCCACCGACCTCCGCGACCACGATGGTACCCGCGCGCGGCGATGGGGCCTTGTCGACGACGATGAGGTCGCCGGGGAGGATGCCGGCGCCCGACATCGAATCGCCGTCGACCCGAAGGAAGAAGGTCGAGATCGGGTTGCGGATGAGATGCTCGTTCAGGTCGAGGCGACGCTCCATGTGGTCATCGGCCGGCGACGGGAACCCCGCGACCGCGCGCGAGCCGAGCAACGGTAAGGCCAACGGCCGCCGGGCCTCGAACCCCTGCAAAGTACGCATGTCCAACATAAGTGAACGGATGTTCACTTATCAGGGAAAGGCTTCAAGGAGAAAGCATCAGGCCCTGGGCCCAGGTAGGGACCTCGGCTTACGAGGCAGTCAGGGCGGTGACTTCGGCGCGGACCTTCTCGGCCAGGGCGGTCGAGAGGTAACGCTCGGACGGCGAGCAGGCGATCGTGACGATGCGCTTGCCGGCGTATTCCGGACGCTTGGCGAGCTGGAGCGCGGCCCAGATATTAGCGCCCGCGGAGATACCGACCGCGAGGCCTTCGCGGATGGAGACTTCCTGAGCCATGGCGAAGGCGTCTTCGTTGGTGACCAGGATGACTTCGTCGATCAGGGAGACGTCGCAGTTCTTCGGAACGAAGCCGGCGCCGATACCCTGGATCTTATGGGGCGCAGGCTGGACCGGCTGGCCGGCCATGGTCTGCGTGATGACCGGAGAAGCGGCGGGCTCGACAGCGATGGCGCGGAACTTGGGGTTCTTACCCTTGATGACGGAAGCGATGCCGGTGATGGTACCGCCCGTGCCGACGCCGGAAACAATGGCGTCGACCTTGCCTTCGGTGTCTTCCCAGATCTCGACGGCGGTGGTGCGACGATGCACTTCCGGATTGGCCGGGTTGTCGAACTGCATCGGCATGTAAGCGTTCGCACCGATCTCGTCGCGGAGCTGCGTCGCGCGCTCGATCGCGCCGCGCATGCCCTTCGCACCGGGGGTGAGGACGATCTCGGCGCCGAGGAGGCGGAGCAGCACGCGGCGCTCGATGGACATGGTCTCCGGCATCGTGAGGATGCAGCGGTAACCGCGGGCGGCGGCGACGAAGGCGAGGGCGATGCCGGTGTTACCGGAGGTCGGCTCGACGATGGTGCCACCCGGCTTCAGGCGGCCGTCACGCTCGGCGGCGTCGACCATCGCGCGGCCGATGCGGTCCTTGACGCTCGAGAGCGGGTTGAAGAACTCGAGCTTCACGAGGACTTCGGCATGCAGGCCTTCGGTGACCTTGTTCAGGCGGACGAGCGGGGTGTGACCGATGGTGTCGAGGACGCTGTTGTAGATGGCCATGGTTATTGAGGGGTTATTAAGTCAACATGACTGAATTAACCCCCTCCCCTTCGCAATAAAAAACCCGGCATAACCGGGTCTTCAGGAGGCTTAGTAACGGCGCTTGGGCGGCGGCATCGCCGGACGCGGAGCCGTGTCACGCAGACGGAAGATGATGCGAGCGGTCGTCAGGTCCGAAGGGGTCATCTCGACCTTCACGCGGTCACCCGGGTTGATGCGGATGAAGTTCTTGCGGAGGCGGCCCGAGATACGTCCCAGCACCACGTGCTTGTTGGGGAGCTCGATCCGGAACATGGTGCCAGGAAGCACTTGCAGGATCTTGCCTTCGAGTTCGATAACGGGTTCTTCAGCCATGCCTTAGTGGGGGGCAGTGCATCCCCAACCATCATGGGAGTCAATCACCCTTAACGAGGCCCGCCTCCCCTCTTGCCATGGGGCTTATCAGGGTAATCCTGCCCCCATGGAAGGCGACGCCTCGACCCCCCGCCC